>SDBS01007090.1_pt1 | contig 10903 bp, 18 predicted proteins | sample 2277091 | NCBI WGS metagenome assembly SDBS01 (sample SAMN10404972, study PRJNA504765) | marine sediment metagenome | isolation source: marine sediment core GS10_PC15, 163 cmbsf | place: Arctic Ocean: Southern Knipovich Ridge | collected 2010 | reverse complement strand
TCCTGAATAAAGGGTGTTTTGCTTTCTATTCCATAAATACATATATCAATCAGTTCTCTAATGTTTTGGAAACAATCGAAACACAAAACAGAATTCCTTTGTGCTGGCTCTACATATTTTTCCCATTCCTCATTTGATACATAAAAAAGAGCAGGCCAAAGCTTACCACATTTCACACACATATTCGGATAACAAATCCAGGGTATGCGTTCCATGTCTTCAAATTCCTCATTCTTACAATCACATGAAATTATCTGACCGCCGCACTTCGGACACATTTCCATATCACAACCAGATATATGGTAATATCCTTCTTCAACTTTACAATCATGACATGTCACAATATTTGACTCCTTTTGGCCTTTTTATACCCAGGCCATTTATACAATTATTCCGGATAGATCGGCTTCCCGAATCCATCTCTCGACACCTTCAATATCCATACTGCTATTTTCACAAATACGGGGATTACTCCGCCATATCTCATACTTTGTTGAGGGATCATGATAGTTATGCCTAGTCAGCGGTATTATACGTAACTCTAAATTCCGCTGTATTAACGCTCTTTTTATTCTGGCTACCTTTGTTTTAAACCCATCATACTTATCATCTTTCAGCATACAATCTCCACTAATTCCTTACAGAATATGAATAAGCCTCTTTGCTTCATGTCTCTCTGAATGGCAGTCGCTACAAAAAACATTCAGATCGTTCAACAATTCACAGCCCAAGTTTTCATAATTATTATGGTGAGTTTGTAGAATAGTTTCGGCTGTGCCACAATTTTCACATCGATAACCGGCTGACATTAACGCCCGCTTCCTGACTCGCTTCCAGTGAGGGGATTGGAGATATTCTTGATAGCTGTATTTATCATAGCTAAAATTCATTACTCTCCGCCTCTTCCTGCTTAGTAGGCCATTGGCATTTTTCCCCTGATTTGCTCCAATACTCGCACAGCTCGAAAAGTGGGCAATCGCCGGTTTTAGAGCACTGAATAAGCTGGCCCGCCTTATATCTCATTTTAACCAATTCTTTCATATCTCTTTACCTCTTGCCTTAAGTGTATACATTGTTAGTACATCCTTGCAAGTGAGGTCATGCGCTTGCCTCCCCGATCCCCTGGTTAACCTCATTACCCCAGCTTGACCACCCCGGGGCGGCTTCCCTGGCAAATAGTTCTATCCTGGGTAAATCGCCCACAAGCTGGATTATCTTATCTCTAACAATAGCTGGCTTTTGACTGTGTTTTATAAGTGGCTCATAGACTATCTGGGATATCGTATTATCCTGCCGCTTAATACTTCCCCGCCTCGCCAGAAGGCATATTTCGCTATTAGCTCGTGTCCAATTCCCTAATCCGAAAAAGAAACCGTCGCCGCCCCTATTGGCTTTAATCCAATTAAAAGCAATGGTTGAATAGCTGAATCCCCAGGTTTCTATCACTTTTAGGGCTTCTGGCAATTGTGGCCAAATAGCCCATAAAAACAGAATGCAGTTATCTGCAGCTATGTCCCGAATAGGCAGGCTACATATTTCCTGAACATTCATTAAATCATAATGCTGGCTTGCGTTTTCATAACCGCCCTCCCAGCAATCCCAGGGAGGATCAGCATAGATAATGTTATATTGATTATCCGGCAAAGGCGGAGTCTCTGGCCTTTCTCTTGCCTCGTACAGTTCCTTATTAACGATCCGTCGCCAACTCAATTCTCTAACGGCGTTAGAAAGTTCAGGGAATTTCCTGGCAAACTTAAGACAGTTATAAACATCGGCTGTGCTTATATCCGCATCTTTTGCTATGTTCTCAATGCGCTTGCTGCCATAGCCAGGCTGTCCAAACTTATCAAAGTCCAGCAATATCCGCTTTCCTATGGCGTGTTTAGTTATGACGATCCCGGTAAACTCAAGCTTCTTAATGTCGAGTATAAGGTCTTGATACCAGTTGCTGCTTATCTCTAAGTCGTTCACGGCCCCGCCTTCTGGCAAGGCTCCCAGATTTCGCTTTATTCATAAGCGCCCCTTGCATATATTTATTAAGATAATATTTATTCTCTATCATGCACTTTTCCCCTCTACCTCAGATAAGCTGCAATACTTTACATCCTTCTCAGCCTTCAATTGTGGGACGGTGTCCAACTTTTCAAAGGTCTCATTATGAGACTTTCCAATGGTTACATTATGTAACCTTTCCAACCCAACATGATGTTGACTTGCTTTTTCCGCCTTCAAGATCCTCACCGATTCATTCCAGGAATGTTGCTGCAGCAGCTCAATGAACCTGGTAGCTGCGTCCTGGAACCATTCAATGTCTGTCATATTAATTACCCTTCTCAATCGTTCGATCATCCAGCAATTTAATTACGCTGTCCTCTAAGCTTCTAACAAAATCAAGAAGGTCCTGCTCAATAACGAATTCAATCGTTACCATTCCTACCCGGACGTAATACCTATTCTCATCAGTCCAGCAAATAAATTGCATACCGCTTTCAAAAGTTCCTGAATTTAATTCTTTCATTTACTCTTCCCCTTGTGCATAACTCCCCCTACTTCCTGGAGAAGTGCTACTACATATATAAACAGTATTCCTAGAGAGCTGTTGCTACCCATACCCAAAAAGAAGGGTTCACGGACTACTGAGAGAGAGGGAAAAGAGGCTAGAAAAAAAACGGCCTGAAGTTTTCCACAATTACCCATTTATAAACCCGTCCCTTTTGATCTCAAAATATTTGCAAATCCCGCCCTTCGGTAAATACTTAAAAGGTGCTGACTTTAAAAATCCTATATCCTCAAGCCAGGGAATAACGTCAAAATATCTGAAGTTCAATTTTCTCAAATAGCTTTGAGGGAGGGGATAATATCCGGCCTTCCTGTTCTTCCGATACCAGGGATAAAGATAATCAAAGAAAGCGGTCTGCCCCTTGTTCTTCAATATTTCATTATGCCAGTCTGCCCATTGCAATATTCCATTTACCAGCTTTAAAACCGGCTTTCTCCGCTGTTTAGCAAACGGCTGCATCTCCGCTATCTTCCCGGCTGCCAGATCATTGAAAAAATCAAGCTGTAAATCCCGCGGCTTCGGAGTGTATTTTTCCTGTACATTTCTGGAATATTCATATCTGACAAATTGTTCTATCCGGCCCGGGTCCCTAAGATTGCCAGTATAGAAAGGGGATTGCAGGATACACATTCCAAATCTGTAGACTGCCTCTTCAACACTCAGCCCAGCCATTCGATAAGTAAGACAAAGCTTTAGCTTTACATCGTTTGTCTGGCCGTTCCTGAATGGCATTAACTCTTTTTCTACCCGCTCGATCTTAGGAAGGCTCTTAAGTACCTTCAGTTTTGCCCTTCTTGTGCTCAGGCTTTCCCGGATCATTGCCGGTAGTAAAGCTTCATCAAAGACAATGGCCGGGTGGTATATGGCCATTTGCTGCATAATCAAATAAAAAGGGATATTCAGAAGCTGAAGGTTTTCAGGATCTAGAAAGCGGTTTTCCTGTGGTATTCTCAAAGATACTGTCGGTGTCGGTTTTATCTCAACTGGAATATTGCCTATCAGCTTTTTAGCTTCATCAAAGAGGATCACTGCCGGTATCGTTTGGTTCAGAATCCAGTAAGCATGAAGTCCACGGGGGGATTGTAGTAGCAGGGAGGGCAGACATCTCAGCTTTTGTACTACCTGGTTATAAACGCTCAGTAAGTAAGGAGAAGGTCTGCCGCCTTTCCAGGCTGTGTTATAATGGTCATCAATATCGATACCCAGGATATTAGGTGAATTGGTAACAAAGTAGCCTGCTACAATCTCGCCCAGGATTGCCCGGCGGATAATACCGATATTTAGGATTTCATTATTCGTGAACCACTGAGCGTTAAATAATCCGTTATCCTGGACTGTATAACGTTTTCTGTAAGGGTTGAAAGTCTTTATGAATATGTCAGGCTGATCCATTTCAAATCCCCTCCCAGGTCAAATATTTTACTTGCATTTTATGGCGGGAAGGGATAAAATAAGAATTAGATATTATCTTATCTGTTCCCACATCAAGGCCCTGTTGGCGCAGGGCCTATTTTTATTTATTCCCTTTCATCTTCCAGAGCAACAACGATAGTCTCCGCCGATGCTGAAGCCATAAAATCACGCAATGCCTCTGACATAGATTTATCTTGTGAAGCGCAAAACGTTTTAAATCTGCGCCGCAAACTATAGGGGACACCCGCTACTAATACGTTTGTTGTTTCCATACCATATAATATACGTGATTATATGAGAGTTGTCAACCGATTTTCGCAATACTTTTTTTATGTTTCCTGTAATAGTTCAGGCTGTTATCTTAACCGTTCATCAATAAAGCTACTCAGGATCGCCCGCACGCCCTGGCTCTTTGCTTGGCCTTGCTTCCGGAAGTAGCGAAAGAGAAGCTCTGCATCATCTATCAAGATACGGGCCGTTACCGGTACAGTCTTTCGCTTCTCGACTTCCTTCTTCCAATCCCTGTTTTTAGCATCTGCGCTGACTGCCTTCTTTACCCTGTCTGTTTTACTTTGAGCCATTAGAACCCCCTGACAGCTCCCTGGCCAACTCTTCCAGGACAGCTATATTTTTGTTTTTAGAATCATACTCGAATACCGTGCTGTGCTCCGGCACACAATCGGATATTCCTGTGCTTTGATTGATAGTGAAGATTTTATAATGGCGGTTTTTCAATATATCCTGATATGCTTTGTGAAGTGCATACCGATTATTGACCCGGTTGATTATCATTTTCTCTGCGATAAAAACCGCTTTACGGTCCCTCTTGAGCTCTTCCAGTTCATATTCAAATACCTGTAATCCGTCCGCTGAAAAATACTCTGCTGCTATTACCGGGATAACTTCATCAACAAAAGCTAGGATCGACTTTTCAAGAATAGAGATTCCCGGCCCCAGGTCGAATATAAGAAAGTCATAACCGTGATCTTGTATCCTTTCTATTACCTGTTCAAAAGCAAAAGGCTTCCCTGCCAGTTGTGTTTCCGCCCAGCCCTTCAAATCACCACCCAGCGCAAAAGTACCAAGGAGGTCAAGGTTCTCCCGGACTGTTAGGATAGCATCGGTCAAGCTGCAAGCCCCCTGCATTACGTCGGCAAGTTCCTTTTTCAAATCGCTGTCCTTCAAATACCATGAAGTAAGGTTCCCTTGAGGATCCCCGTCGACCATTAGCACCTTGCCATACTGCCGCAAAGCATAGCCGACCGATCCGGTCATTGTGGTTTTACCAGTGCCGCCTTTTTGAACATGGAAAGTTATCTTCCGCATAATCCCCCCTTTTTTGTCGGTGTATACCTTTGTACACCCTATTATACAACGGTGTCAAACGGTTTTAATAGGTATACAAAAGGAAGGCTCAAAAACGTGCTCTGAGGATTGCCTACAATCGATTTTTAGGAAGGTAAAGGTATTTAAGCACCTTGATTTTTAGGCTATAGCAAACCTTCTCTCTATCTTAAATACGCTCAATTATTGCCAACACAATAATAATCATTCTATTGAAACAAGGCGGCATACTGGTAAAAGCAATATTTTTTATAAAAATTTCTTTGACAAAGTGTGTTTTGTGCGATAGACTAATAGTGTCTTTGAAATCTTGGACATTCAGCCCTTGGCAGTAAGCTGTCTCGTATAGAGATTCGCCGAACCCAGGGGTTTTTGTTTTTTTAAGGATATAAAAGATGCCAACAAACAAAATCAAGGTAGCTGTTCTCGTTGATGGATCCTTCTTTCTCGCCAGATATAAGACTTTGTACAAAAATAAGAGGGACTTCGATCCCAAGGATCCCGAAAAGGTTGCAAACGACCTTTATGAAATAGTCAACAAACACACCAAGGGAAAATATCTTTATCGTGTTTTGTATTACGACGCAAAACCACTCGAAAAGAAAGTCATCCATCCGATCACCGGTAAACAAATCGACTTCTCAGTTTCTGATGTGTGCACGTTCAGAAAAGCATTTTACGAAAAAATGAAGATCAAACGAAAAGTTGCCCTGCGACTGGGGTTTCTGTCAGGCAAAAGCTGGCTCCTTCGCGCACCGATCACGCACGAGCTACTAAAAGGAACTAAGGCCCTTACCGACATAAAAGAATCGGATGTGTACTTAGACATCAAACAAAAGGGAGTCGACATCAGGATCGGCCTGGATATTGCATCTTTGGCCTATAAGAGGCTGGTTGATCAAGTTGTGCTGATTTCCGGAGACTCCGATTTCATACCGGCCGCCAAACTTGCTCGCAGAGAAGGGATTGACGTGGTTTTAGATCCCATGAGGGGACCGATAAACCAGAAGCTGCTTGAGCACGTCGACGGTATCACAACATACGCGCCCACACCAGGCAGCCCAGGCGATCGTTCACGCAAACCTCACCCCCCGGCAGGGAATAAAGAACCTACAAGCCTATAAAATGTAAGCACCTACAACGGTCTTTACCCTGGAAGTGGTAGTATTTTAAGGCTAATCCCCCAGGGGCCGTCATTTGCGCCACACGGCAAATTTTGACTGCCTGAGGATTGCCACCAGGCCCTTTTGTTGAAGGGGTTGATAGCTGAGTACCTGGCCTTTAAGGGTAAAAAAAGAGCCAGGGCAGCCAATCAATACCACCCTGGCAAAATACATTGTAAGGAGTGCGGGCCGTAAAGCCCGCCAATAAAAAAAAACTGTCTCGCCCGGAGAGCAGCCGAGCTAATCAAAATACCGAACAGCAACGCTGCCCGATTATTGATGTCAATATAAGAAGGCGGAGGCTGCCCCTGCAAAAGGCTGCTGCCCGCCCTCTGTTACGGACCTTAAAATCCGCTGAAGCCGACTTGCGGATTCTTGCTGGAATGAATCGTGAACCTTCCAGCTTTATCATCCTGATCACGTTCGATGGAAACGCCGATTCAAGGATTGCCCTTCTGCCAGGTTCTTCAACGAGTCTTACCTGGTATCCAGGCCTTTGGCATATTCAAAGATAGAGAGCGGCTGTCAACCGCCTCCATCTTGCAAGCTAAACAATAGCAGTCTGGGTGACGTCTTTTCCAAACCTCGGCCCGCTCAATACAGCCATTGCCGAGAACTGACTGGCTCCGGCCGCATCATGAGCTATTCTCAAAAAGCCATAACCGTCTGAAAGTGAAGTAGCATCAATCTCGAAAACAAGCAGAGTATCAGTATCGCTGTCTAACGCGACGCCGGCGGTCGTACCTGCTGCCAGGGCTGATAAGACATCAGTGCCAACTCCTATGCCCTCATAAGCGTAAGAATACCCGGCAAAGGTAGCAAAATTGGCCGCTGCAAAACCGTCACATTCCTGAGGAATTACCGTGACCGCTGAGCCTGCGCCCTTCGAGATTAAGATTGTGCAATGCGAATAATTCTCCATGCTGAGAACCTCGCTTGAGGCTGCTGTGGAGTGATCCGCACTGGTAAATAGAGAGACGAAATGTGCCTCTTCACATAGTGTTATTCCAAAAGCTCCCATACGTCACCCCCTTAAGCCCTAGTCGCTAAGGCCACAAAAGGTGACACTGGCAGGCTGGTCGAGGCGTCTTTGTAAGGAGTCAGGCTTGCAGGCCAACCAGGCTGACCGTCTGTTCTGAAAACGAATCTCAGAATACTTTCGTCCTGAATAAACCGGACATGGATACTTTCGGCAACCTGTAATCCGCCCTTTGTAATTGCTATATATTGACTCATGTCGGCCAAGATTATATCCCCTACCGTACCGAGTGTAGCGCACTGCTCGACTTCGATTACAGGTCGGCCAAACAAGGTTGAATAAGGCTGGCCCTGTGCAGAATTGGCAGGTATCCAAACTGGGATCCCACCAGTACCGACGGGAATAGTCATTGTCATCATTTCCGGTAGACAACTGGAATTGACAAACCAGACAGCATTTCTTTTACTTGCGCTCCACATCTGTGACCACATCTTGATAATGTTGTCAAAATAGATAGTTTTTAAAACCTGACCGCCCTCTTTGGCTACCGTTACCAGACAATTGGCATTTAAAATACCAGCCATTTGCCCGGCTCCTGTGCCGTTAATACAGCCGTCGTCAAGTTTAAACCCTAGTTCTTCTGTGTAGCCATCAGTGACAATCGCTGCCAAAGCAGCAGCATCCTGAATCAATTCATCTGTCAAATAACAAATGCCAGCCAACTTTTTGAGTGACATTTCTATCTGGCCGAACTTCGGTTTTGCTGCCGTTTTCGACACCGCTTCCGCCGTCCAATACATTTGAATGCCGCCCCAACGAGAACCATCTGCTCTGTCAGTCTCGTCAACATAGGGTATTTTCAAACCGTTTGAAGCCCCGCTAATCGGTATCTTCCGGGCTCTGTCGTATACCAAGCTTGTATTGTGAAGTCTTTTGAGTACCTCACTTGCAAAGTCGGTATTGACTAAAAATCCGCCTTCGCTGGGAATTGATTCTCCTAAGCCGCTTGCCCTGTTCTCTGCCGGTGCATAGGACAGGCGCTGGTCGGCTACCTGGCCCTGAATACCGGATCTGATAACCGCCTGAAGGAATTCACCGGTCGATTTAAAACCGTCACTGGCACCGGTGGAAGGCTCATCATAGCTGCCCGGAGTATTAAGACGGCCGTCCGCATCCCGTGAATCGTCGGCTGGCCGTCTGCAATACTCGACAAAATCCATTCTGTTTTCAAGCCGCTGCTCCATAGCGGAGTCAAGCCTGCCAGCTTTCAGATCCTCTTCTAAACTTCTGATTTCCTCTTCTGCCCGATCACATTCGTCCCGTAATGACTGAACCGGGTAATCTCTATACTTCTGTTTAAACTGATTAATCTTATTTGCTGTCAACATACATTTATCCTCATGAGTCAAATTTGTTGACTGAGAAGTGCATGCTTGCGGCTTCTTTCGTCGGTGATCGGCTTTGCTTAAAGTGCTTTAGCGGCTTCTCACAAAGTGATCTATTACAACAGGCTTGCGCCTGGAAATATCAAATATAATTCTTATCTTTAAATGCCTGCAATCGCATATAGACCGGATTGCTTAATCTCAAATCTTCAAGTCGTCTTTTGTGGAGTTCTGCTTTCCCCTGGCTGATAGACCTGGCCGATAAGCCAACCTTTGTCTGTTCGTAGGCCGGGAAAGTAACCGGCGATATATCATATAATTTCACTTCGTGCAGAGTCCGTTCCGCCCCGCTGTCCGCCCAGGAATCCTTAATCACCTTAAAGCCGAATGACATTTGATTCATATTGCCAAGCCGTAAATTCTCTACCAGGTCACGGGCAGCCTGAGTATCCGGTGGAGTTATTTTTACCGCGAGTCCTTCCGGGGTTTCCCGTAACTCAAGAGTATTAGCCTTATTTCTACCTATGAGTAAATTAGGATCATGATTGATTAATGCGCGGATATCGTTTTCTTCAAGGCTTTTCTTGAAGGCACCAGGAGCGATTCTTTCTTTAAAGCCGCCTAGATCTGAAGACCATTTTCCGAAAACAGCCGCAAGACCCTTGATAATAGGCAGGTCACCATTGCTTCGCTTTTCAAGTTTGATATCTGAAAGAGTAAAACTGCGTGTTTGGTATTTATTTTTTGTCTGTTTTGCCATATCGTAACCCCCGTATATCAGGAATGAGATGGTTACGATTATGATATTTCACAAATCGGCAATAGTTGTTGTCATTCACCAGGGCCGAAAGCCCCGCCTACAATGTATGTATAACCTTGATAAATTTACTCTTTCTCCGCTATTCTGTCAATATCAATTTTTTGACAAATCGTAAAATACCGACTTCCTTAAAAGATAACATTCGGTATTGGCCTTCTCTAACTTTTTGGATACAGAGTGAAAGGCTCTCGTTAATTTCCGGCGTTTCCCCGGTCTCCTTTCACCTTCAAATCCATTTTGTATCCGGAGTAATTCTTTCTCAATGTGCCACATCTTTTCGTTAAGCCTGGTACTTTCTTTTTGCTGCTCTTTGGTCATTAATTCTGCTGAGCCTTGTAGTGATCCCTGGTAACGATGTAATTCTCCAAGTAAGTATATAGCACCTGCTCAAAGTCATGCGTAACCTGGCGCATTGCCATCTCCTGGGGAGTCTCGTCATTTGACGCCGCAAGCTCTTTTAGGGCCTGGTAGTACTTTTTAGGCATATCCAGAACAACTGGTAATTCCATTTTAGGCATTTATTTTCTCCTATAAAAAATATCTATCTCGTGCGTTTCGTAAAAAGCCTATTTTTGACTTTTGTGTAAAATATATCCAACTAGTGCTCTCACGGCTGACACTGGGTAGGCGAATTCAGAAACGCATTGGTGGAGGTAAAACACCCTCTTATCCCCTTGCCGCCAGCCTATTAATAATATCTTCCGTCTGGCCTTGAATCTTCACTTTTCTTTCCCCAACCGCGAGTTTCTCCGGTGTGCACATCATGGCAATGTTTACACATAGGTTCCATATTGCTTTCGTCCCATAGCAAGTCTTCATTACCACCATGATCTTTAATATGATTTATCGCTGTGGCTGAATGACCGCATTCATCATAATTGACACATAATGGATTTCTAGCTAGATACATCTTGCGGAACTTCTTCCACCTTACACTACCGTATATTCGGTTTGCTATGGGATTACGGCGTTTATAGTCTCCTTTATGCATGGCCTTATGAACAGGGCAATATCCCTGCCCTACTTGAATTAAGTTAGGGCAGCCTTGATGGCCGCATAGCCTAGGCGCCTTCATCGGGCTCATGTTGATCCTCCTCCTTTTTCCGTACAGCCTGTTCCTGAATAAAGGGTGTTTTGCTTTCTATTCCATAAATACATATATCAATCAGTTCTCTAATGTTTTGGAAACAATCGAAACACAAAACAGAATTCCTTTGTGCTGGCTCTACATATTTTTCC
>SDBS01007089.1_pt1 | contig 10903 bp, 8 predicted proteins | sample 2277091 | NCBI WGS metagenome assembly SDBS01 (sample SAMN10404972, study PRJNA504765) | marine sediment metagenome | isolation source: marine sediment core GS10_PC15, 163 cmbsf | place: Arctic Ocean: Southern Knipovich Ridge | collected 2010 | reverse complement strand
ATATTTCTAGATTCCGTAAAATCATGAAAATACTTCGCAAAAGAACATTTATTGAAAATATTTTTCATCCCTCTTTTGAAAAAAAAATAGCTATAAGATGTAATCGTAAAACAAAAAAGCTTCCGATTGAATTAATTATACCATTTCCGAGATATTACAAGATGATATGGAAAAATGAAGCCATTACATTTGATTTCACTAAATCTGAAAAAAACATCATTATGAAGTCGCTCTCTTTAACTCCTTCAAGTTTAAAAGACATTGTAGGCTGGGAATATAAAAATCTTTTTGAAAAATCTTGGGCTAAGATAAAGAAATATTCCAAGAAGATTCTTTGGAAAATTAGCGCTTTTGTATTATTTGGCATTAGTTTAGTTTTATTCTATTTAAAGTCTGAAATTAGTGGCGTGGGTGTAATTTTTTTAACTATTAGCATAGGTTTATTATCACCTTATATACAAGAATTATATGAAAGAGTGCATAAGACAACAGAATAAAAATAATACAGAGAAACACTCCTTGTATCATTTACAAAAAATATTAATAAACAGAGGCACATCCCATTTTCTTAGACAATTAATATTTTACTTTTAAATTAATAAATTGGGAAGGTATGCTAGCTCAATAATTCGGTGGCTTTTCCCGGAAAATCTATAGGGTCTGAGGAGTTTCTTAACCAGATGGTTGGGGTTTTAGATATTATTATAGATAGATGTCTCAAAGAAAGACTTTGTAAAATGGAAAGCTAAACCATGGAGAAAATAGGATATGTTCCTATATAAATTAAAAAAAATTGAAGGGGAAGAGAAAAAGTGATATTGCAAGTCAGTATCTGACCCCACAAGAATAGAATCTTGGGGGATATTCTTCTTTTGTATTCCCACGTTTATGTATTTTTCTATTTCTAGTATTGTTTTTTTATTAACGCTTATTCACTATTCACTTGCGACTAATTTATATTGCAACCGTAACCCATAACTCGAAACCTGTGTATCTTGCACTTAAAGCCTGAACCTATACGCTAAACGCTGCACGCTATACGCTAGTATGAGTAAAGTGTGTCCCCCTCATACTATATCTCTTGATTTTAAAGCCAAATATTATTTATTGTTCCATAATATGAAAAAAATATGAATAAAAAGAAGGATTTTTAAAACTTATGTCGTATACAATAAACAAAGGCAAATTTTGTCATAAGCAACTATAAAATAAGCACTTGAGTTTTTAAATTGAATAAATTAAATATTGTAACCTGTATGAAGGTAACAGGAGATACCAAAAGTATCCAAACTTTCAGGTAAAAGGACTGTTACCGGACAGAACTCTGGAGTTGTAAAACGGGGACATTCTTCTTTTATATTCCCGCATTTCATGCCAGGGAAAAAGCAAAGTGTGTCCCCGTTTTACAAAAATAATATTTTATTGATAAAATTTCTTACTCTTTTTGTTCAACGGGGCAACTCCTAATCTTTAGGAAAACCCATACAGAGTTTACTAATAAAATTATTTCCTAATTACATAGGAAGAATCTTTCAGGTAAAAGGACAGAGTAAGAAAGTAATATAATTATTTTCTTACTCTGTCCTTTTTGTTTATAATTGTTTAAAATCGTTTTATAAATATTAATCTATACTGAAAAAATAATGCAATAATAAAAGAAATAGCTTTTTTGTGAACTTGTGAAGCCTGAACCCATCTTTATTAAGATAAGTGAGGTAAAAGAGGAAGTTTTGGAATGTCAGTTTGTAACCACATCTTGAAGATAGGACAGTTTAGCAAAAGGCGTGATTGAAGAAAATAATCAACTTTACTGGTATGGTTGGAAGAGATATTCGAGCAAGCAGAAAGCGAGAATGAAATTGAGTGGTTTAATGGGAATAATTATTTATTCTGGGAACATTAAAGAATTTCTTCCTTTGATTTTTCCTGGAAGTTACATACATATTGGCAAAGGAACTTCTTTTGGATTGGAAAAATATAAAATATTGTAGCGGGTAAGAGATGATAGAAAGTGCTTATGAATTTGAGGTGATTTCTCCTTTTATGATAAAAGCGGTAGGGGATTTATATTTAGTGATGGAGTGCCACTAAGATTTTTACAGTAACTGTAAAAGCTATTTTTATTAAATTATAACTATTTTAATGAATTAAATAAAAATGGCAGGAGGGTATGTAATGGAAGAAAAAAACAATGAAGCCAAAAAAATTGTTTCTCAACACATATTTATGTTTCCATTCAGAATGGAAACATATTACAACAAAGAAAAAGTGAAGGAAGATGGATGGGAATATAAACCGTTTAATTTTGAGTCTAATGACAAAGAATTGGCTACAAAATATAACGAGTACATATATTTCCATGAATATGTTAGAAATGCCTTGTTCAACAACTCAAGTAATGAAAATGATAGTGTTTCATTTTATTTTGAACGAGACATTCCTGAGGCGGCAAAGATTGTTTTACATATTAAAGGAGGAAAAACTTACACTCTCCCCATCAAGCGCATATCCTTAAGACTATTTGAAACAAGTGTCGGCATCTTAACCGTTGAACTTCTAAATTTTGAGTATTGCTCGCATAGCGATGTGTTCACCATCAATGATTTCGGAAGAAGAATATACCCGCAATTTATTGATAGTCAAAATGGGACCAATGCTACAAAAGGTGTTTTTCTCTCCGATAAAATAGAACTTTATTTAGGTGATACATTGATTACAGAAGATTTTAAAACCGAAGACTTCCTCAAGAAAGAATTGAAAGTCGCATCATATATCGACTATTTACTTGGTAGCGAACTTAAAGACAAAGTTATTCCTATTATTGATGACAGAATGTATACAATGTGCTGGTATGGAAATGAGGCATTTAGTAAACTTCTTTGCCCAAAGAATGGCGATGAATATGGATTTGAATCATCTGATGAATGGTACAAATTTATTTATGTTGATGGAAAGGATATTGGAGTAGCAAACGAAAAAATGAAAAGGGAATTAATAAAAGCAGCTACTTACGCTAGATGGGTTGAGTGGGGTACTCTGTTCGGTATTTCTCGCTATAGTTTTGTTTGTGTAACAAATGGAGAGGATTTTGGATACAATTTTACCAGGAATCATATGAGAAGTGTATATCATCAAATGGCAGTAATCCTCCTTGCTCAAAGAGCATCGATACTTAAATTCTCAGACGATGTCTCGAAAATTACAAGCCAGGCAAAAAACAGCGAGGGTAAATTTATAAATAAGAAATTTAAAAGCGTTGCGGAAAGTGTAAAAAAGCTGTATTCTTCATTTATTCGTTTTGTAAACAGACTTTATTTTGGAGAAGTCTCACCACAGGACCAGGGCATAGAAATGTATAACATGGCGGTTAAGAATATGGGCTTGAAAGAGCAACTAAATGAGCTGAGATATGAGATAGAAAAGCTGCATGAATTCGTTGACATGTTGCAAGAAAAATTCGTAAGAAAAGGTATCCAATTAATACAGGTAATTTCGTTAGTTATTATTGCTCCGACGCTTGCTGCAAACCTAGTCAATATGGGTATTTTTACAGAAAAAATTAAGATACAAATTTTTGGTAGCAATATCCAGGATTGCTGGTTATTTATTATTTTATCATTAGTAATTTCAGCAATACTTATCCTTATTTTTAAATTTGGTCTGAGCGAAGGAGGCAATAATCATGGAATTGACCGTTAAAATAAGACAGCATACTCCAATAATCCATTTCCAGTGGGACCAGAGTGGGGCAACTTTACGAGCTACAGAACTAAAACCTAAACTGGATAAATTTTTGAAAGAAAAAAATGATTCAAACATTGAGAATTACTTTGGACAAAAGGGAAATCTGCCATATAAGGTGCGAGTTGATTCAGGAGACTGTAATAAGGAGATTTGGGATATAGATAGGTATTTCCCAACTTTCTTCGGTAATATAAAGGCTGAAAAGGAAAAGAAATTTGTTTTTTATGATGATGTAACCACAATCAGGTTTATCTGCTTCAATAAAGAGGTTCTTGATACAATAAAAAAATACATTGCCGAATTTTTTCTAAAAACCAATTTTGGAACAAGGCAGTCAAAGGGTTTTGGCTCTTTTTACATCGAGCCTTCAGACACTTGCTACAAAAGCCCAAGCAGATTTGAGAATTATCATTTTATTTTGGATACAAGGGAAACTCGTTCCTATGAAAAGTATAGGAAACTGTTCGAAAATATTGACTTATTTTATAAAACACTGCGAAGTGGTGTAAATATCAAGGAAAAAAATGGTAATAAATTTTACTTCAAACCAATAATGTTTTTGTATGCTAAAGAGAGGGGATGGACATGGGATAAAAAGGCTATAAAGTCAAAATTTGTTAACGATAAAACTCTTGATGACCAAAAGAAGGAACATAATTATTCTGATATTTTAACTTTTTCAGGTGGCAATGAGTATCTTGTGAGGGATTTGTTAGGCGTTGCACCATCACAGACTTATAATTATTACTATTTTAGTTTACAGTATGATGAAAAAAATGAAATAGAGAGATTTAAGTCCCCAATTACATTCAAACCTATACATATAGACGATAGAGATAGGTCAAGATTTATAGTATATCTAATTCTAAATCCCATTCCCGAGGGCATTTTCAACAAAGAATTCAAGATAAATAAAATTGGAGGACAATCAGTAGACCCTATTACATTGAAAACTCCTCCACTGACAGAGCATTTTAATATCGAAGACTATTTTAATTTTGCATTAAACATCAATCTTTTTAGCCATGTAGATGAAGATTCACGCAAGAATTGGCGTTACAGAATAATAAATGATATTTATCATCAATTAAGGACTCAATTAATCCAAAGAAGGAGTGCAAGATGAAAAACAGTACCACAATCAATTCCTACGCTGGTTTTACCATAGGCCCCATTTACGGAGTGTTTTCAAGTGCAAGAAAGACGAAGGAACTATGGTTTGCTTCCTACTTCTTTTCGTGGTTTATGGAAAAGATGATTGAGCAGCTTTCAAAAAATAATGAAATAGATTTTCTCTCGCCTTTTGTCACCAAACCATTTAAGTCAAATGAGTCCATATCCGGAAAATATCATGACAGGTTCATTTTACAGTCGTCCTTCAATAAGGAAGACCTCTTTAAACAGATACAAAAGGCAAGTCACAACACCCTGGATTTCTTCGCTGAATTAATTAGTAGCCTCGTTATAAAAATAGGAGCAAAATATATAAATGGAGCTAATGAAAAGACAGTAAGAGATATCCTTAATAGTTATATCCAGAGAAATTTTGTTGTATTTGACACAAATGACATAAAACTATCAACGGAATCAACATCTTCCGAGAAATCAAAAATCGTTAAGCATATCAACAAGTATCTCGACTCCATGGAAGAAAACCGCTTCTTCGAAACAGGCATTCAAAGCAAGACCTGTTTTATATGCAGGGATTTGCCTGCTAATATCGAGGCAAATGTATGGGTCAAGTCTGGCGCCACCAAAAAAGAGACTAAAAGAAATACTTCTCCATCAAAAGAAAAACTCTGCCCATTATGTTTTATGAAATATTTTGCCCACATGAGTGAAGAGGTTGCGAAAAAAATCAGTAAAAGCGAGTTTAGATTCCCGACAATTCTTGACATAGCGTCTGTTGAACTATTAACCGAGAAGGTAAAAGAGCAGAACCCATTATTCAAAGATCGTGAAAAGGATTACGAATTTCAGGATATAGAGCAGGCAGTTCGTGAAACCCATACCAAAAAAGAAGAGGCAGATTCTCTTCTTAAAAAGGCTTACCCCAAGTACTTTGCTATACTCCAAGCGGATGGGGATAATATCGGGAAAGAAGTTGGAAATATCGATAGCGTAAGTTTCTCATATTCTCTTTTTAATTTTGCAAACACAGCAGAAAAGCTAATCAAATCTTATAAGGGCTATCCTGTCTATATTGGCGGGGATGATATTCTTGCGTTTGTACCTGTTGCGTTTAAAGATGACGACGGGAAAACAAAAACGGTTATAGACCTCGCTATTGAACTTTCTGAAAAATATAAAGAATTCGTGGCACAAAATACGCTCAAAACAACTTTGTCTGTTGGAATAAATATTGCTTATTACAAATTTCCTCTTTCGCTTGCTTTAAAGAACACAAGGAGACAACTTTTTGAAGAGGCAAAAAAAGATGAAAAAAATGCTCTCGCCCTTCTCTTAACGAAACATTCAGGGCATCAAATTGGATTTAAATTTAGGTTTGGGTCAAGCGACATTAAAAGCTTTAGCGAATTATTAAGAAAAACCCTTGCAGGTGATGTGGATTTCCCGCATTCACTTCATTATAATCTCTCAAGATATAAAACAGTCATGGCAAACATTCCTGATGAGGAGAGATTAGAAGCATTTTTTGAAAATAATTTCAACGAACCGGAGCATAGCAAATTTGCTTCGGGCATTAATCAGGTTAAGAATTGCTTTAAGGAAGTTATTCTTAGCGTTCCCAGGGAACAAAGCGAACAAAGGAATAATTATGTTAAAGAATTGCTCAGCAAGCTGGCATTCATAAAATTTTTGAGAGGTGAAAAATAATATGAATAAAGCATTACTTATTGCTTTTACACCAATCAATAGATTCTTTTTTGGGGGCTCATATTCATTAGAAAATAGTTTTTATGCAGAATCTTTAAAATTTCCCCAACCAACAACTGTTCTTGGCTGCTTAAGGCACAACATATTAGTACAAAATGGCATCCTTCCTCCAATCGCCATTATCAATCCTAAAAACATCGCTGCGAGAATTGGAGAAGAAGGAAAAAAACTTACCGGCACATCTATGGTCAATGGATTAGATGATCTAGATGATAATTTTGGCATCATAAAAAAAATATCTCCTGTTTTTATTGTGAAATTCAAAAAAAACGAGATAGAAGATTTTCTTTTTCCTGTTTCGGCGGATGTCGTGACAAAAAAAGAAGAGAATGAGAAAAAAGAAGGGACAGTTTCTTTGCACTGCTTTAAATACGCGAAAAAAGACGGAAAATCAAGTTATTCCGGAAGAGAAACTGAATATGCAATTCTTTCGGAAAGAAATCCTAAATTGCATGAAGCTTGCTATCTTGGAGGCAAAGATTTTTGGGAAGCATACATAAATAGCAACCCATTGCCTCATCATCCCTATTATGAAGAAGACCGGATTTTTATTGCTCACACAAGTGTCGGGATTAAAAAAAATAGAGAAGAGGAAGCAGAAGGCATGTTTTATACAAAAGTTGACTATTCGCTACGAAAGGGTTTTGCATTTGCGGTTATTGCCTGGCTAAAAGATGATCACAGGCTTAAAAATGGTGTAGCTTTCCTGGGTGGAGAACAGTCCACATTTCTTATGAAGGTTTTCCCGCTTGAAGACATGCCTCATCCTATTATCAATATGATACTCAATGGAAAATGTGATTTGCCAGAGAATTTAAGTAATGGGTCTAATGGGGAAAAACTTGTCGCGCTTTCTCCTGTTGTTTTAGATAATGATTCAAATTGTAAATTCGCAAGTGCGATGGAGCACCGAGTGGTAAAAGACATGCATACGACAAAGATGATAAGAAGGGCTAAAGCATCGAAATCTGAGGCAATTTCTATGATACCTGCAGGCGCGGTGTTTTATCCTAAGGAGCCAGTAAGTCTTACCGTGAATTGGACAATCCCTTATAAGATCGGTTATAACTACGTAATAAAACTAAGGAGGTAGATATGTTTAAACACAAACTATACCTAATAGAAACGCTCACAAACACAAATGTGGGTTCCGGTGATGCAAACTTTGGTATGGTAGATAGCCTTATCCAGAAGGACCCTGTTACATTCCTTCCTGTTTTTCATTCATCCAGTATCAAGGGTGCACTAAAGGAGCATATGGAGCAGTACATAAGTTCTGAACTTTTTAAGGATAAGGATGACATCAAGAAAATCTTTGGAGAAAAAGAAGACAAGCCGGGGAAAGTAAAATTTTATGAAGCGAGACTTTTAACGCTACCACTCCGCTCAACAAAAAAAGTCTATCACAACTGTACAGCACCATTGGCAATTTTAGACTATCTGGATGCCTTGGAAACATTTTGCGGAAACGAAGAAGTGAGAGAATTAAAGAATTTTATTCAAGGTCTAAGTTTCAAGGGAAAAATATTTTTAACCTTTGGAAATGAAACTGACCTGGAGATTGAAGATTATGGGGATAAGGAACGTGCGCCTGTTCCAATTGGGGATAGAGAAAAAGAATTAATCATGAAATACATCGGTGCTGGAAATTTAGCAATATTTAAAGATGAAATATTTAGTGAAATTTGTGAACAATCTCTCCCTGTTATCGCAAGGAACCAGATTGGAGACGATGGCACGAGCAAAAACTTATTCTACGAAGAAGTACTTCCACGAAGAAGCAGATTATGGTTTATGTTAGGAACTGATGGGAATGAGGCAATCAATCACAAATTCGAAAAAATACTAACTTCTGATCTCATTCAGTTTGGGGCAAACGCTTCCATAGGCCATGGGGTAACGAAAATAAGACTTGTTGTGGAGGGTAAAAAATGAACAGAAAAAGAATTGAGCAGATGATACCAATTGCTATGGATTTATTGGAAGAAAATAGTCTCAGCATTTTGAATGACGCCGGGAAGTTACCTTCAAATTATGCGAGTTATGTGAGTTCTTATGGTCCAACCATTAGTCAATCAGGTCTTCTCCAAACGGTAGCATTCAATGAAAAAGAAAAGAGAGAGAAAATCAATTCACTTTTAGCACTTGTACTTGCAAAAGCAGGTTATCTTGAAAATACGTCCCCAAAGAAATTAATTGATTTTGTCAAAGAAGCATCAATCTACTATGCGCAAAAGATGAAATTACAAAGGCTAATCCTTGAAGCAATAGTTGCTTGCAAACTTGCTATGATGACTTTTCCAAAAATAAAAGTGGAAGAAAAAAAATGAGGGGTAAAATTATGGCAACCAATGAATCTTTTCAATATTATAGAAGCAAAGATTTTGGCAGAAATCTACATAAAAAAAAGATAGGGGAATTACTTGGAATAATGAGCAATACTCTTGATAATCATGTAAAAATATGCGATATTCCATATTTAGAGTATTTTATGATTTACGGCGTTATGAGCTTTTCTCTGAAAACCACATATCCTGGTTTAATCATAGGTGCTGGCTATAATCACCCTGCAGGTGAAAAAGAAGAAGGTCAATCCTCTGATTTTCAACTTGGTTTTTACTTTGATCACACCACAGGGATGCCTTTGATACCCGGTTCAACAGTCAAAGGAATCCTCAAGAGCATTTTTCCCAAGGAGGAGGATGCAGGAGAAATAAAAGAGGAAAAGCTCATATATGTCAATACAATATTAAATAAAGAGAATCTTCTAAAATATGATAACTGGGAAATATTATTCGAAAAAGGAAACATCTTCTACGACGTCTATATCTCAGAAACGCCAGAAAATGGAAAAATATTTGCCGAAGATTATATAACGCCTCACACCAAAGGGCCATTTAAAAATCCGACACCCATCCGTTTTCTAAAGATTGCTCCTGACGTTACTTTCACTTTTCAGTTTAAACTCAAAGACAGTGACCTTGGGGATGGCCAAGTAATAACTGCCAGCGAAAAATTGGCTTTATTTAAAAAGATACTTCTTGATTTTGGAATAGGAGCAAAGAGAAACGTAGGATATGGAAATTTTACGTTGTAGAAAGAGGCATAATAACTTCTTTTAAGAAAAAGATATATCTTTGAACATGCTGAAAATAATAAACATATAGCATGTATGGCTAAGGGTTTTAAAGGGGTTAAAAAATCAAGATATTCATTTTTTTCGAAAATCGCTGAAAATTTAAAAATGGCCTTTGATTTTCGAAAATAACTTTCTATATATTTCAATGGTTTTAAGCAATTTAAGGCTAAATATGTCATATTTCAACCTTAAAAATGTGGTGATTTTCGTAAATTTTTGGAGATTTTTTATAAAATGGCAGAAATTAAGTATTTACAAGCATTTCCTGATTATTATACTTCTATATTTTATCTATTCTCGTTCTTTGACAACCACATAACCCTTGTAAAATATGAAGTATAGCTATAAAGACTTGTTTAAAAAGGATTGAAACACACAAGTTCTATGTTCTAAACCACACAATACACCTATCGTATAGCTATAAAGACTTGTTTAAAAAGGATTGAAACATAGATACTGCAGCTTTCACAATCGCCTGATGAAGAGTATAGCTATAAAGACTTGTTTAAAAAGGATTGAAACACTGCTCTCATTAACCCTATGGCTCCTGCTTGATAAATGTTTAAGTAGTATGCCTTGTTTAAAAAGGATTGAAACAAATTTCCCAGCAAAAGAATTAAAAGAACTATTTTTGTATAGCTATAAAGACTTGTTTAAAAAGGATTGAAACATCATATTCAGTTTTCTTCCATCGTGAGCAACCAAGTATAGCTATAAAGACTTGTTTAAAAAGGATTGAAACATTATCTGATCTTCTGGCTCATAATTCCAAGAGGCAGTATAGCTGTAAAGACTTGTTTAAAAAGGATTGAAACATTATAACTATAAAGACCCAAGCAACACCACCACATATTGGTTTAAGCAGTATGCCTTGTTTAAAAAGGATTGAAACATCAATGGTGCCACTTTGCATTTTTTACCATTTCCTTGTATAGCTATAATGACTTGTTTAAAAAGGATTGAAAGCTCTCAACTATTTAATTTTCTAATAAATTTAATGAATGTTGTTGCTTGGACAAATCCAGTGGGAATATTGGAAAAAATATTAAATTATAGAGAGAAAAATGGCACATATTGAATTATCTGAAAAGAGTAGAGAGCATATGATTTACCGTGCTAAAA
>SDBS01007088.1_pt1 | contig 10904 bp, 3 predicted proteins | sample 2277091 | NCBI WGS metagenome assembly SDBS01 (sample SAMN10404972, study PRJNA504765) | marine sediment metagenome | isolation source: marine sediment core GS10_PC15, 163 cmbsf | place: Arctic Ocean: Southern Knipovich Ridge | collected 2010 | reverse complement strand
ACCGAAGCGATCGCAATGTTCTTCGGACGGCTAAGCGGCAACCCCGACTGGATGCAGCAGATGCTCAAACTCACCGACGAACAGCGAGACGAAATCGCCGTCGTCAGCGACGAATACGCCCGCATGAAGCAACTCATCTTCGCCCGCTGGGCCATGGTCATGTTCAACTTTGAAAAGCAACTCTACGCCGACCCTGACCAGGACCTCAACACACTCTGGTGGAATCTCGTAAAAAAATATCAGCTCGTAACCCCGCCCGCCGACCGCGACAAACCCGACTGGGCAGCCAAAATCCACATCGCCTCGGCTCCGTGTTATTACCACAACTACCTCATGGGCGAACTGTTCGGATCACAGCTTCACAATTATATTGTCAAAAACGTCCTGAGGCTCGACTCGGAGGCGGGGGTCTCCTACGTTGCCAAACACGAGGCAGGAGAGTACCTGCGGAAAAATATCTTTGAAGTGGGAAAAGCGTATCTGTGGAACGATATGATTCGCCGTGCCACGGGTGAGGGGCTGGATCCGAAGTATTTCGTCGAGCAGTTTGTAGCACCCGCCCAGTGAGGCAGCTTGCGGTAATGAAAAGGGATATTGCCGCGGGAGGGGGGTATTTTGACGAAAAAGGGCGAAACTGCCTCTGTACTCGCCGCTGCGCGCACCGGGGCTCGGCAGCAGAATAAGGCGGTTTCTATTGACATGGCCCTGCCTTATGTGGTATGATAGTATCAGGCATTGGGCAGGGGGATTCTTTGACCTGCCGGCGCCCGTTGTTCAATAGCAGGAGATGGTGATTTTGCGAGACAAGGGTGATTATCGGAAGTTTCACATCAACAACAAACATCTATTCGCAACTGCATGTTTGCGCGGCAGGCCAAGGAGAATAACCCAGTAGCCGATATACAATTAAGGTTTGTTAAGACTTCAGTTTCGGTTCATCCGACCATGTTTGCATGATAGTTATCTAAAATAAGAAGGAAAGAGTGTAGAAATGAAAAGAGATGGTAGAGCAAGAATAGTGTTGTGTTCGACTGTGTTAGTGCTGGTCGTAATGGCAGGACAGACGATGGCGGCGATTGTTCGGGGACCGTATTTACAGAACGGTACTTCCGAGGGGGTGACCATCATGTGGCGCACCAGCTCAAACGAATCGAGCAAAGTGTGGTATGGAACCTCATTGGGATCTCTGAATCTAACCGTTACCGATGCGACCTCAAGAACGAATCATACAATTCAAATTACAGGATTGCCGCCGGCCAGCAAATACTATTATCAGGTCGGCAGGACTGACGGAACGGTACTTGCCGGCGGAGATGCCGATCATTATTTCGTTACCTCGCCTGTTGTCGGTTCGATCGACCCGATTCGTATCTGGGTTCTGGGCGATTCCGGAACGGCCAATAGCAATGCCAGGGCTGTCAGAGACGCTTATCTCGAATTGGCAGGCAACGAGAAGGAAGCGGATATCTGGCTGATGCTCGGCGATAATGCTTACAACAGTGGTACCGAAAGTGAATTTCAGAACGCTGTTTTCAATACGTATCCGTCGATCCTTAAAAACAAAGTCTTGTGGTCGACCCGCGGCAATCACGAGGCGAATGCGAGTGTCTATTACGGAATTTTCGATCATCCCACCCTGGGTGAGGGCGGAGGATTAGCTTCCGGTACGGAAAGTTATTATTCTTTTGATTATGGAAACGTCCATTTTATCTGCCTCAACTCTGAAGAAAGCGGTTACAGCTCAAATCCAGGGAGTGCTATGTACGTGTGGCTTGAACAGGATCTCGCTGATACTACGCAGGACTGGATCATTGCATTCTGGCATCATCCCCCTTACTCCAAAGGTTCGCACGATTCTGATTCTGAGAGTAAACTCATTTATATGAGGCAATATGCCCTGCCCATCTTAGAAGCCGGCGGTGTCGATTTGGTTTTGTCTGGTCATAGCCACGCCTATGAGCGATCTTACTTTTTAAACGGTCATTACGGCACCTCCGGTTCCTTTAACTCAAGCACTCATAAAGTCCAGACCGGAGATGGCAAAGAAGATGGTAATGGCGCCTATCAAAAATGTGACCTCGACGGAGCGGTCTATATAGTAGCAGGCAGCTCTGGTAAGCTCAGCGGTGTTTCGCAGCACGCTGCAATGCAGGTGTGGCTTAGGGAGTTTGGTTCACTTATTATCGATGTCGACAACAGCAGGCTGGATAGCCGCTTTTTGAGGGAAACCACCGGTCCTACGCAGATTGACGACTATTTTACGATTGAATTTGCAAGTTGCGTTACCGACGAGACTGCGCCGACGCCGGACCCGATGGAGTGGCTGACTGTGCCGTACGCGACGGGTACGACCTCGATCTCGATGACGGCGGCGACGGCGACGGACGACTACAACAACGTGGAGTATTTCTTTGCATGCACCGCCGGCGGGGGTAACGACAGCGTCTGGCAGAGCGGCTCGACTTATGAGGATACGGGACTGACGGCCAATAGGGAGTATACCTATCAGGTGTTTGCCCGTGACACGAGTCCCGCTCAGAATGTGACGCTCGGGTCCGCAGAAGAGTCGGCTCGAACCGACATACCCGAACCGGGCGACCTGGACGATAGCGGGGATGTCAATCTATTTGATGTATACCTGTTTGGACTGGAGTGGGGCAGGCTGGACTGTTTGCTTGCCAACGACTGGTGCGGTTTTGCCGACATTGCCCCGCAAGACGGGGTGGTGGATGGGGGTGATTTCGGGCTGTTGGCGGGGAACTACGCGCAAATTGTAGTAACTCAGCCGGCCGTCGTCACTGACGCGGCCAGCGATCTTACACAATCGACCGCAGTTCTTAATGGTGAGATAACCTCGACCGGCGACGAGGATCCGACGGTGACTATCTATTGGGGTCTGACTGACCAGGGAACCAATGCAGGCACCTGGGATGAGTCCGAAAACCTGGGAGCGCAAGGGTTGGGAGCGTTTTCCACGAGTATCGGTACGCTAAGCGCCAACACAACGTATTACTACCGCTGTTACGCAGCGAACTCAGCCGGCGGCGTCTGGGCGCCCTCGACGGTGACATTCGATACCCTGGAAGTTCCAAGCATATGGTACTCCCAGGATTTTGATTCCATAGGAGCATACGGCACGGCGATGCCGACGGGCTGGATCGTGGGAGGCAATGCCTATGAAGAGCGAGATCCACCGATTTCCGCATACTACAACGAAGCTCTGTATGTCGATAACGGCAGCAGCAACACCAGAGGCAGAAGTTACAATTACGGATCCACGGGCGATTCGGATCGTGCCGTCGGGCAAATGCCCACCAGTGCATCGGGCGACCGGGGGATACAGGTGGCTCTGGTCAACGACACGGGCTCACCGATAACCGTCATCGAAATTTACTACACGGGTGAACAATGGAAAGACAATCAAGGCACCGCCAGCAATTGGAGTACTGGGCTCAATAGAGAAAAGCTCAAAGTGTATATCAGCGACGCGGCGAACTTCTCCGGCATTGTGGAAGACCTGGGCCCCGATTTCTTCTTTCCCTGCCCCAGGAATAACGGGGGCAATGTGACTTTGGACGGCAATCTCCCAGCCAACCGGGTGGAAAACATCGGCGGCGAATATACGCTAACCACCCCGATTGCTGCAGGCGCCACCTTTTATATTAGCTGGCATGATTGGGAGAATAATGCCACCGCCGACCATGCGCTGGCCATAGACGACGTTGTGATTACACTTGCCGGCGGCGGCGGTAGCGTGGTTGAACCGGAGGTCGTCAATGACGCGGCCAGTGGTATTACAGCATCGACCGCCGTTCTTAATGGTCAGATAACCTCGACCGGCGGCGAGAATCCGACGGTGACTATTTATTGGGGCGATGACGATGCGGGGATCACAGGCCCCTGGGATGACTCCGAAGACCTGGGCACACAGGGATCGGGAGCGTTTTCCACGAGTATCGGTACGCTCAGCGCAGACACCACCTATTACTACCGCTGTTACGCATCGAACTCAGCCGGTGGCGCCTGGGCGCCTTCGACCGAGACGTTCGACACCCTCGTTCAAGGCAGCGTATGGTTCTCAGAAAACTTCGATTCCATAGGACCCACTGGCACAGCAATGCCGACGGGCTGGGTCGCGGGAACCAGTGCCGGTGGTGAAGAGCAGGAGGTGCCGACTTCCTACTACTACGACGAAGCTCTGACTTTCGATGACGGCAGCAGCACCACCAAAGGCATACCCTTCAATTTGGGGTCCCCGGGCAGTTCGGATCGAGCCATCGGGCAAATACCCACCAGCAGCCAAGGCGACGGGGGAGTACAGGTGGCTTTGACCAACGACACGGGCCAAATACTAACCTCCATCGAAATTCGCTACACAGGCGAACAATGGAAAGACTATCAAGCCGCCTCCACTCAAGAAGCACGTAATCCTGATGGTAGTATAAACCTTACCGAAAGACTCATAATGTTTATCAGCGACAAGCATGACTTCTCCGGCTATGCAGAAAGATTGCCCGTCGAATTCGATTTTTCAAGGCTCCATAATACCCCTGGGTCCACTACCGTTTTGGACGGCAATCTCCCGGCCAACCGGACTGAAAACATCGGCGGCGAATATACCTTTGTTAACCCGATTCCAGTAGATGGCGTTTTTTATATTACCTGGCATGACTTCGAGAGTGACGCCACAAACGACCATATACTGGCCATCGACGATGTTGTGATTACACTACCCGGTATCAGCTCGCTTGACGAATACACAGAAGACTTCGAGACCGGTTGGACCAACGGCGCCAGGATTGAAACGAGCGCGGATTGGTATTCAAGTACCGGTCCGCAGGTTAGCAACAGCGTAGGAGTAGCCGGTTCAAAAGGCTTGACTGCTGATGACAGCATCTTCACCTGGACGGCTCACCCGTTTAAGTGGTCCGATCTGGCAGTCGGCGACGTGGTTATCATGGGAATGGATTTTGAGGCCATCGGCACGTCGCCCCCTTTGGACGATGATCGTGTGGGCTGGATGATCAAGGATGATAGTACCCATTCCAACAACATATTCGGTACGCAAGCCGACCCGGGAGGTAGCGGAAACAATGTCGAATGCTACTGGGACGGTGACAACTGGGGTGACAATGACGGAAGAAAGTCCATCTTGAACACGTCATTGGTGAGCCAAACGTGGTACCGCATGACATCCACATTCACCAAACTGACCGACACGTCGTGCAGAGTTGACGTTGAGTTTGTTGACCTGGATAGCAGCGGCAATCCTATTCCAGGCACTCTTGTAACCGGGAGCATCCCGGACACCGCTGCACTCAATTACGCATCAACAACTGAAGCTTCTCCCAGGCCCGAGTATTTCGATGGGTTGCCGGGTTATTCGAATACTCTTTGGCCGGCGTTCAAGAATCATCAAGGCGGAACCGGCAACGCGGATAACGCCTACTTTGCGATAGGTACGCCGTAGCCACGGCTGCCTGGAATCCGCATTCTGAAATTCTGAAAATTTACGTTCTTTTTACTTGCAATGAGCCTGAATGGTCCGGTATAATACCATTTGACGTTTGCAGAAGTCTTTTTTGGCCTGCCGGGAGGGTTACTAACTCAATGGCAGGTGAGGCCGTTTTGCGGGGTAAGGGTTATTGTCGCAAGTTTCGCCTCAGTAGCGAATAGATATCCGTTGCTGTTGTCTGTGCGGGGCTTAAGGACGATAACCCACTTTCCGACATGGGGTAAGGATTTCCTGTAACTTTGGTGTTAGTCGATATGGCCATTCTTGTTTGATGGCCATTCACCATGATGCACTGAAAGGAAGGAGTGGGAAAATGAGTAGATATTGTGGACTGAGAATAGTACTGTATCCAGATGTGTTGGTGCTGGGCGCAATGGCAGGTCAAACGGCGGGGGCTCCGTTGATTGAGGCTGGTTCAACGTGGAAATACCTCGATGACGGGTCCAACCGGGGCATGGCGGTCGCTCATGTCTTGGTTGACAAACCACAGTCTCAGTAAGAAATGGAGAGACTACGGTGTGACAACGGCCTTTGAGGGTGTAATTCTTGTGAATTTGTTGAATTTCATGAAAATAGACATTTACCTGAAAATAAAAGGTCGACTGCTTCGTCTATACGTCTGTAAGTGATACCCCTAATGGGGGCAGTGGAGAAAAACAGAAAAATATCGCCGTGAACTGTAACTTTTTCTCGTTCTTAGCGTCACTATTACTGAGAGGATGTAATAACTGCGCTTATATGCGAAAAGGTTTGATGATGACCAGGCGATGGGATCAACTGGTTGTGCAGAATTCCAAGGCAGAAGATACATTTTTTTAGACTAAAAAGTCTTCTCTTGCGTCTTAAATATGGCGATTAGCAGTTTCGGAAGAGACATGGGGTCAGGATTTCCTGTGACTTTGGTTTTGGCCGATTCGGCCATTTTTGTTTGATAGTCATTCACCAGGAAGCAATAAAAAGAAGGAGTTGAAAGATGGAAAGGTATTGTCGACGGAGAATAGTGTTGTGTTCGGCTGTGTTGGTGCTGGTCGCAATGGCAGGTCAAGTGGCGGGGGCTCCGTTGATTGCGGCTGGTTCAACGTGGAAATACCTCGATGACGGGTCCAATCAGGGCACGGCGTGGTACGGAACCGCTTTTGACGATTCCGGCTGGGCTTCCGGGCCGGCGGAATTAGGATATGGAGACGGGGATGAAGCCACGGTTGTAAGTTTCGGCGACGATGATCAGAATAAGCATATCACGACCTACTTTCGCCAAACATTCAATGTTCCTGATGCTTCTCTCTACGAGGAAATAACTTTCAGCGTCAAGAGGGACGACGGTTTCGTTATCTACCTCAATGGCAGTGAGGTTTTCCGGGACAGTATGCCCACCGGAACGATAACCTATACGACCACGGCAACGCAGAACCTGGAGGACAGCTACTTCCGCAATTGGACAAGGAACGCGTCCACTCTGGTCAACGGCACGAATGTGCTGGCAGTGGAAATCCATCAGTACAGCGGCAACAACCCCGACATCAGTTTTGATCTGGCGCTGACCGGTCCGGTCACCACTATTGTCCGGGGACCGTACTTACAGAACGGTACTACCGATGGGGTGACCATCATGTGGCGCACCGCCGCAAGCGTATCGAGCAAAGTGTGGTATGGAACCTCATTGGGATCTCTGAATCAGACCGTTACTGATGCGACCTCAAGAACGAACCATACAATTCCAATTACAGGATTACCGCCGGCTACCAAATACTTTTATCAGGTCGGTACGGCAGACGACTCGGTACTTGCCGGCGGAAATGGTGATCATTATTTCGTTACCTCGCCCATTGCCGGTTCGACCGACCCGGTTCGCATCTGGGTCCTGGGCGATTCTGGAACGGCCAATAACAATGCCAGGGCTGTCAAAAACGCTTATCTCGAATTGGCAGACAACGAGAAGGAAGCGGACATCTGGCTAATGCTCGGCGATAATGCTTACAACAGTGGTACCGATAGTGAATATCAGGCCGCTGTTTTCGAAACGTATCCGGAAATCCTTAGAAACAAAGTTTTGTGGTCAACCCGCGGCAATCACGAGATGAGTACGAGTGTCTATTACGGAATTTTCGATCTTCCCACCCAGGGCGAGGGCGGAGGATTAGCTTCCGGTACGGAACATTATTATTCTTTTGATTATGGAAACGTCCATTTTATCTGCCTCAACTCTCAAGAAACCAATTTCAGCTCAAATCCATCGAGTGCTATGTACCAGTGGCTTGAACAAGATCTCGCTGATACTGTACAGGACTGGATCATTGCATTCTGGCATCATCCCCCTTACACCAAGGGTTCGCATAACTCCGATAATTCCGGCGATAGTGGTGGCCGAATGACCTATATTCGTGAAAATGCCCTGCCGATTTTAGAAGCCGGCGGTGTCGATATGGTTTTGACAGGTCATAGCCACTCCTATGAGCGGTCCTACTTTTTGAACGGTCATTACGGTTCCTCCGGTTCCTTTGACTCAAACACTCATGTTGTCCAGACCGGAGATGGCCGAGAAGATGGTAATGGAGCCTACCTAAAATGTGGAACCGATGGAGCGGTCTATATAGTAGCAGGCAGCTCTGGTAAGCTCGGCGGTGGTTCTTTGAATCACCCTGCAAAGCTGGTGTCATTGAATCGCCTTGGTTCACTTATTATCGATGTCGACAACAGCAGGTTGGATAGCCGCTTTTTGAGGGAAAACACTCGTCCTACACGGATTGATGACTATTTTACGATTGAATTTGAAACTTGCGTTGCCGACAATACTGCGCCAACGCCCGACCCGATGACTTGGGGCTCAGTGCCCGAGGGCACCAGCACTGATAGGATCTCGATGACCGCATCGACGGCTTTGGATGATTACTTTGATGTGGAATACTATTTCGAATGCACTGCCGGCGCCGGCAACGACAGCGGCTGGCAGAGCAGTTCGACCTATGTGAATACAGGACTTGCTCCCGATACGCAGTACAGCTACAGGGTCAAGGCGCGTGACAGAAGTCGCAATCTCAATGAGACCGGCTTTTCGAGCACCGAATCCGCTTCTACCCATCCACCCGACCTCCTTCCGCCCCGGCCGAATCCGACGACCTGGGCATCGCACCCGGAGGCGGGCGGTTTCGATTCGATCTCGATGGCGGTTGTGCCCGCCACTGATCCGACAGGTGTGGAATACTACTTCGAGTGCACTGCAGGCCCTGGGCACGACAGCGGCTGGAGGGTTGGTACGACTTACGTGGATACGGGACTTGATCCCAGTGTGCAGTACAGCTACAGGGTCAAGGCGCGTGACACAAGTCCCAATCTCAATGAGACCGGCTTTTCGAGCGTCGAATCGGCTACTACGCCTCTGCCCGACGTCCTTGCCCCACAGCCGAATCCGACGGAATGGGCACTGCGCCCCGAGTCGAGCGGCATTTATTCGATCTTGATGGCGGCTGTGCCCGCCACTGATCCCAGCGGTGTGGAATACTACTTCGAGTGCACCGCCGGCGGCGGCAACGACAGCCGCTGGCAGGACAGCGATGTGTACGAGGATACAAGATTGTCTCAGAATACCATATACACCTACCGGGTAAAGGCCCGCGACAAGAGCCCCAATCAAAACGAGACGGGATGGGCCTACAGGACGTCGGCTCGAACTGATATAAGGTTTCCCAATCCGGGCGATTTCAACCGGGACCGCAAAGTAAACTTTCAGGACCTGGGCCTGTTCGGCTCGCAGTTCGGCCAAAACGGCTGCGGCCCCGATGACTTCTGGTGCAACTTTACCGATATGGACCTGTCAGCAGGCGTTGATGCGACCGACCTGTGGATGTTCAGTTCCCACTGGCTCGAAGAGTACCTGCTGGTGGAATTCGAGTTGGATTTCGACGACTTCGAATCCTACACTGCCTTTACGAGACTCGGCGATCAGCCGGACTGGTCCACAACAGAAGGTGACACCACGGTGAAGGGCGCCAACGGCGTCGGGGGATCACAGGGCCTGTCGCCGGGCAGCAATTACTTTGTCTGGTCGGCCGGTGACGGAAGCATCAACGGATTCAACTGGACCGCCAGCTCCGGGTCGCCGCCGGACGGTATTCTTGAATTAGCGGATGGTGATGCTCTTGTAATCTCGATGGATTTCTTATTCGGCGTGGGCACACAAGGTTTCGAGCGGGAGAGCGTCGGGTTTACAATCTTTCCCAATATACCCGATTCCATATATTATTTCAGCATCAGCCTGGATGATATTGATGATATTCCAGGCAGCAACTATGGGATTGAGGCCTCCTGGTTCACTATGAATGGTACCAACCCCGTCACGACTATAGCCTCCATTCCAAATCCGACTGTTGGCGCGTGGTATCGACTGAGGGCTGAGTTCAGCAAGCTCACGGAAACGTCGCTGAGCATTTATGCCCAGGTATGGCTACTCGATGACAACGGAAATAAGGTGAGCCTGTTTGCCAGCGGTTCAATCGCCGATACGAGTGTGTTTGGTAATGATGGACCTCATGAGGCCTACTGCTGGTCCCGGGACACCGGGATCAGTCTGTGGCCGGCGTTTATGAATTCCCAGGGCTATCACGGCGGAGCCGACAATGCATATTTCGGGATCATACCGATAGAATAGTCAGGCGAGGGTGCAATGACAGATGGTTTTCGCATGAGGTGATCGAGCGGATGATGCGGCCTGGATTTGCCGCGGTGAACACAATGTGATTGTGGACTCAGAGTGGATTCCTGGGTTCTTAGGCCGCTTTGGGCCGAGCCGATTGCCAAATCGAGGCAAGAGCGTTGAAATGTGAATGAGGTATTAGTGCTAAGGGCTCCGTTTTAGACAGAAATGTTTCAGGGAACTCTTAATTCGTAAAGGAGAAAAGATGTATAAGTCTTACGGGAAATCACGGAGTTTAATGTCATTATTCGCAATACGCCTCATCACACTCGTGGTGGCAATCTGCTTGTTTGCACTGGCCGGTTTTGCCGCGGCAGATACACTCGACGATTGTCAGGATCAGACGCAGGCAGGGCAGGATTTCACTTTCTCATTCTCTCCCGCGGGACAATCGGCTGAATCCGAGGATGGAATCCTTACACTTCATGTACGAGGTGACTTTTCAATCGCCGATCCAACGACAGAGTTCCTGACCTGGGACATCGAAGGTTATTGTTCCGGTGTCGCTGCACCGGCTTATGGCACGGTGATTGAAGAGTATGATTATAACGATATTGAGTGGGTACAAAGCTTCACAATCAGCAGGAACTGCCTAACTGCAGCTACGTCAGATTCTTCAGTTACTATATCGGTCGACCTGCCGAGCAGTATTTCTATTTTCGGCCCTTCATTCGTTTGTGTTGAGCTGACTTACAGCAC
>SDBS01007087.1_pt1 | contig 10905 bp, 10 predicted proteins | sample 2277091 | NCBI WGS metagenome assembly SDBS01 (sample SAMN10404972, study PRJNA504765) | marine sediment metagenome | isolation source: marine sediment core GS10_PC15, 163 cmbsf | place: Arctic Ocean: Southern Knipovich Ridge | collected 2010 | reverse complement strand
TATGAGTATGTTCACGCTTATACTGAACTGGGCCTGACCCTGAATGCAGGCGTGTACGGTTCGACATTCTTCATGTTGACGGGTTTCCATGGCTTTCACGTGACCATCGGTACCATCATGCTGATCGTGATATTGGGCCGTGCTATCAAGGGACATTTCAGCGCGCATAATCACTTCGCGTTTGAAGCAGTGGCATGGTATTGGCATTTTGTGGATGTGGTCTGGTTAGGCCTGTTTATCTTTGTTTATTGGCTCTGATTAGCAGAAGCGCAGACACCGAAAAGGCGCCGCCCTTTCGGGCGGCGCCTTTTTATCATCCTACACTCGAAAATTTGATCAGGGCATACTGCGTAAACCGGTCGCCGGAATTAGTCCAAAGTAATAACCCGTACCCAGGGCCAGAAACAGGACGATGGAAAGGCCAATACGCATTGTGAGCGCTTTTAGTACGCGGGTACTGTCCCGGTGACCGCGATCCTTGACCAGAAAGGTCATGGCCGAAAACAGGCTGCCAACGATAACCAGCAACATAAAAATGACGACATATTTAATAACTACCAGCATGGGACTGACTCGCTAATCACGGGCCGGGTATTATACTGCTACTGCTTCAACAAGTAAGGACAGATAATTTTTCCAGGGAAAATAACCAAATGCCTGCAAATCGAACTAATATTCGTCTGCTGCCATTACTGGCTTTTTTGCTGGTATTGCCTGCTCTGATTGCACTGGGTTTCTGGCAACTGGATCGCGCCGAGCAGAAGAGGAGCTTGCAGGCCAAATACGATGCCCGAATGGGCGACGCGCCAATTGCGATTGGTTCCGAATTGAGAAAGCCGGAGGACCTGCAGTTTCATCGCGTATCGATTGCCGGTTATTACGATGAAAGCCACACGGTCTTTCTGGACAATAGGGTACACAAGAGCATAGCGGGATATTATGTTATTACGCCTCTGAAGCTGAACCGCAGCGAAACCCGCGTGTTGGTAAATCGTGGATGGGTGCCGCAAGGGGCAAGCCGTGCAGAACTGCCCGATGTGCAACCACCCAGAACCCTACAGCGAATTATTGGTGTCGCCACTGTACCGCACGCCAAGGTTTTTCGTCTGGCACCCGCCGAACCGATTGGTAAAGAATGGCAGCAAGTGTGGCAGCACATGAATATGAAGCGTTTTGCCGATGCGGTTAGTTATCCGGTGCAACCGGTTGTCGTGTTGCTTGATCCAGCGAGCCGGGCAGGGGGATTTGTCAGAGAGTGGAGACGTCTTGATACCGGCATTGCTTTACACCAGGGTTATGCTTTTCAGTGGTTTTCACTGGCCGTTGCCTTGGCTGCGATAGGCATATTTTTCTTCTTCCTGCGGGTGAAGGAAGACGACAACACCAAAATTATATAGAAAAGAATCAGTACTGTGAACGAGCAAACAGAGAAAAAGGTAAAAACCAGCAATCGCATCAAGATTATCCTGGTGGCAGCTATCTTTATGGCACCCGTCGTTGCTGCGACGGTTTTGAAATTAACGGGTTGGCGTCCGGCACAAACCGGGAATTATGGCGAACTGATTCAACCGGCGCGTCCATTGACAAATGTGGGGTTCAGAACTTCGGATGGAGGCCGTGTAGCAATTAGTGACTATCAACGCACCTGGTTAATGGTAACGTTCGTAAGCGGTTATTGCGACGAATTTTGCAAAAGTAATATTTACAAAATGCGACAGGTTCATGCTGCTACCGGTAAACATTATAAAAGAGTCCAACGTCTTCTGGTATTAACTGACAAAGCCAGCAGCAAGCTGCTGAAATATCTCAAAGCCTATCCTGATATGACGGTAGTTAACGGACCGGCGAAGGCAGTTCGAGATCTGGCTAGCCAACTGCAAACAAATGATGGAACGGCTCTGGATGGCCTCAACCGTATCTATTTCATCGATCCCCTGGGGAATTTCATGATGACCTATGACAGGAATGCAGATCCCGGAAGTATACGTAAAGATCTGCGTCGTCTGTTGCGCGTGTCCCATATTGGCTAGCTGGACTGAAATTAATATTCAGGTGAACGAGGAAGTTTTGGGATGAAACCACAGGAAGAATTACTCAAAGCGGCAGAGCCAGATCGGGGTTTCTCTGCAGTTGCACGGGAATACTATGAGCTCACCAAACCCAAAGTGGTGATGCTGATTGTTTTCACCGCCGTTGTTGGTATGTTCATGGCGACTCCCGGATTTGTACCAGTATCCGCGTTAATATTCGGTACGCTCGGTATTGGTTTGGCAGCAGCTTCGGCCGCCGGTTTTAACCAGATTCTGGATCGACGAGCGGACGCCAAAATGGCGCGCACGCGTGCCCGTCCCTTGCCCACGGGACAGCTCACCACACTTCAGGCAGTGCTGTTCTCGACTGTCATTGGTCTGATGGCGATGGCCATACTGGTCATTGGTGTTAATACGCTGACAGCAATACTGACGCTCGGCTCACTCATCGGTTACTCGGTGATTTATACGCTCTATCTTAAGCGCGCCACACCGCAAAACATTGTGATTGGTGGTGCTGCCGGTGCTGCGCCGCCGGTACTGGGTTGGGTTGCCGTTACTGGTACAGTTGACCCACATGCTTTACTTTTGTTTCTGATTATTTTTGTCTGGACACCACCACACTTTTGGGCGTTGGCACTCTATCGCGTGGAGGAGTACGCCGAGGCCGGTTTGCCGATGTTGCCCGTAACCCATGGCAACCAGTTTACCCGGCTGCATATACTGTTGTATTCGATAATTCTGGCTGCAGTAACTTTGCTGCCCTACACGACGCACATGAGTGGATTGTTCTATCTTGTTGGTGCGGTCCTGCTCAATGGCGGATTTCTGTATTACGCAGTCAAGCTATACCGAAATTACAGTGACGCGCTGGCGCGTAAAATGTTTATCTATTCGATACAATATCTTGCCGCACTATTTGCCCTGTTGCTGATTGATCACTATTACGTGACCATTGTTGAAGCATTTCAATCGGCGTTAATATAAATTTATACGTGTTTATGTGCCTCGTATATCTCCAGACCAGAATCCCTTACTGCCATATTTTTCAGCGAGTTATGTAAGCATGCGTTAAAATTCCCTTGTCAATAACAAGAATATGTCGATACAGTAAGATAAATGTCCAGGGAGGGAAGGATGGAAAAAAATAAAGGGCCAGCGCCCGGCCACAAGCGGGATGGCTGTCCGGGTCTGCCGCCGGATTTCGATCTTGCCGACTACACTCGTACCCCCATGACCGACTGGTTCTCACCCAAGGTGTTGCTTGCGACCGGCGTCCGCAGCTTGTTGTCGAAACTGTTCGCCGCCTACGCTGACAGGCGCGCCACCATCGCCGCACTCAGACCGGCCAAGTCCTTTGACGACTGGAAAGATCGCGATCACGTGTGGGTGGATTACGTGGCCGATCTTGGTGACGGTTGGAACTCCACCTACTCTGTTGCCTGGTGTCTCGCACAGCCAAATCAGGTTGTCGAGATCGATAGCAAAAAAGAAGATTTACCGCGCGGCGATATCCTCATCATGGGTGGCGATCAGGTCTATCCCTATGCCTCGGCAGAAGAATACAAGAAACGACTGGTGCGCCCCTATCAGGCGGCTCTACCCTGTACGCCACCGGGCGAGCATCCGGCACTGTTTGCCATTCCAGGTAATCACGATTGGTACGACGGGCTGCAGGGATTCATGCGCCGGTTTTGCCAGGGGGCCTGGTTGGGGGGATGGAAAACAAAACAGACACGACCGTACTGGTCGATACAACTGCCCCACGGCTGGTGGTTGTGGGGTGTGGATACCCAGCTTGTTGACTACATCGATCAGGCGCAGGTCGAGTTCTTTCGCAAAACAGCGGCAGGCATGCAGGCGGGCGATCGCGTTATTTTGTGCGTGGCCCAACCCAGTTGGATATTTGCTGCCGCCGGCGACGCCAAACTCCATCGCAATCTCGCGTTCCTTGAAAATGAGATAATCGCAGACCGCAAAGCTTTACTGGTAACAACACTTTCAGGCGATCTTCACCATTTCGCTCACTACAAAACAAAGAATGATGTCAATGGGATAACGCGGCACAAGATCACCTGCGGCGGTGGCGGGGCATTTACCCACGGTACGCACCACCTGCCCAATCCGATCAAACTAGACGAACAGGGCCAGACGCGTACTTATACCCGTGACGAGAAGCAACTGCCGGATGCAAGTGAATCGAAACGGTTGTTATGGAAAAATAGTCTCTTTCCTTTCAGGCATCTTGCGTTCGCCGGCATTCTGGGTGGTTTTTACCTGGCATTCGCGCTGGCGCTGGCCAACGGCGGGCTACTTGGGAAGCTGGTATCCATTCCACTTGAAGTCGGGAATCTTGCCCAGGTCTTCTGGATGTATATCAAGGGGACTTTTTCCCATTTATGGGCATTTTTGTTTTTTGCGCTGATGTTCGGCGGCACCTACTTCTTTGCGCAACCAGACTGGCGTAGCAAACCCGGGCTCAAAAGAGTCCCCAAGTTCTGGGGCGGCCTTGCACACTCGGCAATGCATTCACTGTTTCTTGTTCTTTTGTTATGGGCGTTGTCCCATTGGGTGGAGCCCTTTGCTCCCGATTGGCCGTCGGCGATGAAGTTCAGTCTTACTGTTTTTATTGCCGGCGCTGTGGGCGGTGGTGTGGTATTCGGGATTTATCTGAGCCTGAGTAATTTGTTGGCCGGTTTTCATCGTACTGAAGCTTTTTCTGCGCTGAGAGGGGCCAATAACAAATCGTTTCTGCGAATAAAGATCAGCAAGCAAGGTCTGGTGATTTATCCTCTGGGCCTGAAAGAGTCCGAACGAATATGGAAAGAAAACCCGGACAGTGGCGAGAACAAGTCGTGGATAAGCCCGGATGGAAAAGGGCTGTCGCCCTATCTGATTTGTGGTCCGATCGAGGTTAAAAATTTGTAGGATGGGTGTTTCGGTTCGGGGTTGAACTTACCGCATTCGGTACGACGCAATATCCAACAGCGAAACAAGTAAAAATAGGTACCGAATCTCTAGACAAGCAACAAAACACAAGAAAACCCACGCGCTTAAAGAACTCTGGCCATTTTATTAGGCGCTCTTTTTCGCGGCTCGTGGACACAGTTGAAGTATGACGAAGAAAACCGGTAAATAGCGAGTCCCTTGTCGAACCCGAGCAAGAACAAGCGTTAGCGCTACTATTGACGGTAAGTTGTACCCGAGGGCATAAAGGCTCGTGTCGCCGGTTTTTGAGGAAGGATAAGGGAAGGCGCAGCACCAGTCCCAAAGTGTCCTTAGTCGCTCTCAGCCATCCCTGGCCTACGCGACACTAGAACATCCTGTTCGTCGTCTTTTGGGTTCTTTTCTGTTGGACAGGCATGAGAAAAGTATCTGGGCCGGCCCCGATTAACAGCTTTTAAAATCCGCTGCAGGCGACATGAAATAATCCAACGCACGGGAGAGGAGGAGTGAAAAGCGGTGCTGCAATCAGGCCGCTTCATTCTCCATTTGTTCGCTGTAGCCACCGACGGTCGCGGCGCCGTTAAGCTTGGCGCGGTGATACAGCAACTTTTGGGCAGCCATCACGTTCGCCGCTTTACCCTTCCAGGTTTCCAGCGTGGGTTGCTGTAAGGCACGGCCGTAGGAGAATGTCAGCGGCCACGGCAGGTCTTTGTGCATGGTGTTCATGGCATTCAAGTGCTCCGTCGCCTGTTCGTTACCTTGTCCGCCCGACAGGAACGCGACGCCGGCGACCATCGCGGGTACCGTGTTGCGCAGGCAACGCACAGTTAGCTCGGCCACCTCGTTGACACCTGGCTGCTTCGGGCAGGATTCGCCGGCAATCACCATACTGGCCTTAAGGATCATGCCGTCCAACGCGACGCCTTGATTAGCCAATTGGCTAAAGACGTTGCGCAGGGTTTCGATGGTTACGTCATAACACTGCTCAAGGGTGTGGTCGCCATCGATCAGGACTTCCGGTTCCACGATCGGTACGATGCCCGCCTCTTGACAGAGAAGGGCATAACGCGCCAGTGCATGGGCATTGGCCTGGTAGCAAGCGCGTGTCGGCATCCCGTCGCCGATGGTGATCACAGCCCGCCACTTGGCAAAGCGTGCCCCCATCTTTTTGTACTCGGCCAGTCGTTCACGCAGGCCATCCAGGCCTTCGGTGACCTTCTCGCCGGGATGAGCCGCCAGCTCTTTGGCGCCGGTGTCCACTTTAATTCCTGGAATAATGCCGATCTTTTCTATGTGTTCCGGGAACGGTGTGCCGTCCGAAAGCGACTGACGGATGGTCTCGTCATACAGGATAGCGCCGCTGATGTGGTCCGACAGACCTTGCGTGGTCAGTAATAATTCGCGGTAGTCGCGGCGATTCCCCTCAGTTTTTTCAATGCCGATCTTGTCAAATCGCTTGCCGCAGGTTGGGTTGCTCTCATCTATGGCCAAGATGCCTTTTCCCTTGGCAACCATCGCCTTGGCCGTCGCTTGCAGCTCAGTCGAAGTCATCTCTACGCCCTCCCTGATTTATCTGAATCCAATGGAGTCAGATTTATTAATATTACGCATTTATACTAAAAATATTGTGTGTTGCAACTACTACTATTGGCCAAAAGCAGATATTCACTTGGCTACCAATATACGCCTATTAGCCACCGGCGGAATAGTCGCAAAGCAACAAACAGCCATGGCTCAGTTCACACCCAAATAAAAAGGCTCCCAATGGGAGCCTTTTTCAATCCAGCTGACTAAATTAATTATGCCGCCAGTACATTTTTCATCGAGTTTAACGCCTTCTTTTCGATCTGGCGGATACGTTCAGCGGAGACACCGTATTCTTTGGCCAATTCGTGCAGCGTCGGTTTCTTGTCCTCGTTGAGCCAGCGGCGCATGACGATATCGCGGCTGCGGTGGTCGAGAGACGCCAGCGCATCACTTAACTGCTCATGATGATTTTCTTCCTGATCGGCCTGGGTGACCAGCAATTCCGGATTGAAACGCATGTCCTGTAAGTATCCGGCAGGGGCAATGTATGCCGTGTCGTCGTCACTGTCGTTATCCATATCAAAGGCAACGTCGGTGCCGCTCATGCGCAGCTCCATCTGGTCGACGGTTTCACGTTTAACATTGAGTTTTTCGGCTAGATTGTCCCCTTCTTCCTGGGTCAGCCAGCCAAGGCGTTTACGTGATTTGCGCAGATTGAAGAATAGTTTGCGTTGCGCCTTGGTGGTCGCCACTTTGACGATACGCCAGTTGCGCAAAATGTAGTCGTAGATTTCGGCGCGAATCCAGTGCACGGCAAAGGACACCAAACGTACCCCGCGGGTAGGGTCGAAGGATTTGACGGCCTTCATGAGACCAATATTGCCCTCCTGAATCAGGTCCGCCTCCGGCAGGCCATAGCCTCTAAGGCCACGAGCAACCCGCACCACATAGCGCAGGTGCGACAGTACCAACCGGCGCGCTGCTTCCAGGTCACCCTCTTCGCGGTAGCGCGTCGCCAGGTCGCATTCTTCTTCCACGCTCAGCATCGGCAGGTGGTTGATGTTCTGGAGGTAGGACGCCAGACCCGATTGTGTGATGTTCAGGGCCAGGGGCAAATTGTCACTCATCTATTGTCTCCCGCTATATTAGCGATTACTTATCTTAGCACTCGTACCATGGGAGTGCCAATAAGAATATTAGTTCACCACCGCGACTCAAACCGGTTCGACGAATCTGCGCTAATTTAACAATTTTTACCAATAAATTGCCTTGATATAGCTCAAAAAGCTGTTTTTAGTGTGTAAGTGCTAACTAGGTTCGATCTCGCCCAGATGGCGTCCGACGGCAATGCGGGAACCGAGCCAACCCAGAAAGGCGCCGGAAAGCAGCAGCGCGCCACTGGCGCGCCAGTCCAGCCCCTGAGCACTGAAATCACTGCCATAGAGAAGCGCCAGGCCGGTGACAGGGCCCTGGAGTAGCGCCAGGGAGCCTTCAATCAGACCCCACGCAGCAATGGCGCCAAACAGACCTTGGTAGATACCCGAGTAGAGGAAAGGTCGGCGGATAAAGGCGTTGGTGCCACCCACCAGTTTGATAACCTCGATTTCGTCGCGACGATTGAGCACCGAAAGTCGAATTGTATTGCCGATGATAAGCAGCACCGCAGCCGCCAGAACCACCCCCAGCATGGTGGCGCCGCGGCGGGCAATATCCAGAAGGGCGTTAAGCCGGCGCACCCACTGCAAGTCCAGCTGCACCAGATCGGCCTCGCTATTTTTTTTCAGCCGTTCCACCAGCGTTTGCAAGTCTTTGTCATTGGCAGCTCCAATTCTGGGTGTGACCACAATAACTGCCGGTAGCGGGTTATCCAGTATGCTGAGGGATTCACCGAAACCGGACAGACGCTTGAACTCTTCCAGTGCGGCTTTGGGCGACACATATTTCACGCTGGCAACCGCGGGAATTCTGGCGATGCGGCTCGCCAGGTACTGAGCACGATCTTTAGGGACAGCTTTTTTGAGAAAGATGGAAATGCGCGCCGTGGTTTCCCAGCTGCCGCTGATGCGCTGCATATTGTCGATCGTGACATAGAGGCCCGTGGGCAGGGCCAGGGCAATACCAATGACGGCGACGGTCATCAGGCTGGCCAATGGAGTACGCACCAGCTGGCCAAGGCTGAAGAGCGACGCCTGAACGTGGCGTAGCAAGTGGTTACCCATGCTGGCCGGTCCCCGGATGTAGCAGTTGGCCGTTGACCAGGTTGAGGGTACGACAGCCGAGACGCCGCACCTGTTGCAGGTCATGGGTGGCGATCAGCACCGTGACACCATGATTATTAAAGTCCGCCAGCAGATCGATGATCTCGGTAGAAAGTGCATCGTCGAGATTTCCCGTGGGTTCGTCGGCGATCAGCAGTGGTGGTTTATTGACCACGGCGCGGGCGATGCCGACGCGTTGTTGCTCGCCACCGGAAAGCGTAACCGGGTATGCTTTTTCGCGATCAAGCAACCCAACCTTGTCCAGCGCCGCGCGGACGCGTCGGCCCAGCTCACGGTGTTGAACGCCCGATACCACCAGCGGCAGCGAGACATTGTCGAATACGGTGCGGTCCATCAACAGACGATTATTCTGGAACACGATGCCAATCTCGCGGCGAAAAAAGGGTATACGCCACCGGCCTATCTTGGCCGTATTACGGTCATTGATCAGGATACTGCCGCGGGTGGGGCGTTCGATGATGGCAATAAGTTTCAATAACGTACTTTTGCCGGCGCCGGAGTGACCGGTGAGAAAAACCATCTCTTTATCGGCCAGCTCGAAACTGACCTGCCTCAGCGCATCGTGCCCACCGTCATATCGTTTGGAAACACCATCAAAGCGAATCATCGATCAGCCCTCATCGGGTAGCAGTGCATCAACGAATTCGTCGGCATTAAAGCGGCGCAGGTCTTCTGCCTCCTCGCCCACGCCGATAAAACGCACCGGCTGATTACCCTGACCGGCAATACCCACGAGCACACCACCTTTGGCGGTACCGTCCAGTTTGGTGAGTGCCAGGCCGGTGACGGCAACGGCGTCGTTGAAATGTTTGAGCTGCGACAGGGCGTTCTGCCCGGTACCGGCGTCGAGCACCAGTAACACCTCGTGCGGTGCATCGGCACTGAGCTTGTTGATAACCCGTTTAACCTTGACCAGCTCGTCCATCAAACCGGTGGCAGTGTGCTGGCGGCCGGCTGTGTCGACAATGAGCACATCCATGCCACGCGCCGTCGCCGCTCGCATGGCGTCGTGGGTCACGGCCCCGGCATCGGCGCCGGTCTGTTGTGCAATGACAGGAATATCGAGACGCTGGCCCCAGACCTGCAATTGCTCAACCGCGGCGGCGCGGAAAGTATCGGCCGCCGCCATCATCACGTTATATCCCTCGTGTTTGAATTTCTGCGCCATTTTGCTGCAGGTGGTGGTCTTGCCGACGCCATTGACGCCCACGACCATGATCACAAACGGCGCATCCTGTTTCGGAATGACCAGTGCCTGTTCATGGGCGCGCAGGATATCCTGCAGCGATTCGCGCAAGTGGCGGTAAATGGCACGGGTATCGGTTAGTTCCTTGCGTTTGGCACGATCGACGATTTCATCCACCAGAGTTTGTGTGGCTTGGAGACCCACATCGGAACTTATCAGGATAGTTTCGATCTCTTCCAGAAGCGCGTCGTCAAGCTGGCGCTCACCCAGCAGCAGATCGCGCAGGCCCCGGCCAAACGTCTGGCGTGATTTGCCCAGCTTTTCGTGCAGCAGGGTGCGCTGATCGATGGAAGCGGGATTTGAATTGGTGTCGGAACTGTTATCGGACATTCTTGTGACAGGGAAACCTTGTGTAGGGTATCCTAGCATTGTTGTTGTTATGGATTAAGTAAATGTATTTCTTGCAGATTGACCGGAATTTTCTCTGGGGGGCTCTAGCCCTCGTTTTTGTTTTAGGCGGTTGCAGTAAAACCGACGAAATCCGCCTTGGCAACGGCCTCAAGGTCGTGGTGAAGGAAGACCATCGCTCACCAGTGGTGGTATCCCAGATCTGGTACAAGATCGGCGGTATGGATGAGCCCAGGGGTATCACCGGTGTGTCCCACGTGCTCGAGCACATGATGTTCAAGGGGACGGAGAAATACCCCTCCGGCGAGTTTTCGCGCATCATCGCCGAGAACGGTGGCCGTGAGAACGCCTTTACCAGCCGCGATTACACTGCCTACTTTCAGACACTGGAAAAATCCCGTCTGGCCATTGCCTTCGAGCTAGAGGCCGACCGCATGACTAATCTGCTGCTGGAAGAAAAAGAATTTAAGAAAGAAATAAAGGTTGTGATGGAAGAACGCCGCCTGCGCACCGAGGATAAACCCGAGGG
>SDBS01007085.1_pt1 | contig 10905 bp, 8 predicted proteins | sample 2277091 | NCBI WGS metagenome assembly SDBS01 (sample SAMN10404972, study PRJNA504765) | marine sediment metagenome | isolation source: marine sediment core GS10_PC15, 163 cmbsf | place: Arctic Ocean: Southern Knipovich Ridge | collected 2010 | reverse complement strand
CCCTGTGTGTCAGGTGGAGGTACCGCTAGTGAGGTGTGCCCGCAAGGCCGTCGGACCGAGAGAATCCGAGGACTAGCGCCAGGCTGTTGCTCTTATGGCGACATCATCATCTGAACCCAGTCAGCAGACTGAACTGAAGCAAGGCGCAACCACCGCACCGGCAGCGCGCAGCGCCAGCCCCAGCGCGGCGGTAGTCTTGCCCTTGCCGTCGCCGGTGTATACGTGGATGTAGCCCCGTTCCCAGGGCGCTTTATCCCCCGCCATCAGTCAAGTCCCCCTGTTTTGATCGGCCGCGTGCCATCGTCTGCGCAAGGAACATTTCGCGGTACGAAGGGCAGTGACCTGCCTGGGAACTGGTGTATCTGGTAGGTAGCCTGGGGTATGACAGCGAGACTATCGCCCGCCTCGCCATATTCGGCGGAGGCGGCCTCCCGCGCCGTCACTATCTCGTGGGGCAGCATTTCGTGGTATCGTACCTTAGGCATCGGCTCTATTGTGCTCTGCGGGATATCGGCATCAGCGCGCCGCATGCCACGGCCGCGGACCGTACTTTCTACGACGTGGGAGATTATCCTTCACGGGGAACTTGCGGTGTCGGCCTCGGGTCAGCGGGTGATGTTCAGGGCGCGCAGAGCGCGGGCGACGGTACCGTTGGCGGCGGTGGCTTCGATCTGAACCAGGTAGCGGCCGCTGGGGACGCTGCTGCCGGCATCACCGCGACCATTCCAGGTCACCACATTTGCCCCGGTGGGGTGAAGCTGACTGGCTTCGAGCACGCGGATCGTCCGGCCGGCGATGTTCATTATTCGTATCCCGCACTGCGCCGGCTGCGAGAGGGTAAAGACCAGTTCGCCGCCGCCCGAGAACGGGACTGCGGCGACCGACGTCAGCATAACCGGCTGGTCAGCGGTCGGGGTCACAGAGAGCTTGAAGTGGCGGCTGCCCGGCTCCTCAGCGCTGAAGACGTACTGAGGCTGGAGGCGGAGGCTGATGGTAGCGCCGCCGTCGAGGTCGGTGAGCACCGCGTTGTAGCCACGCGGCAAGTTGGCGATGTCGGGCCAGGAGATACTGACTTCGCCCTGGGGCTGCGTCCAGCTTACTATGACGTCCCAGTTGTATTCCCCGGCGGTCTCAGTGGCAAAGCTGGCCGCCAAGCGGCGACCCGTGTGCGGCTCCAGGATGTACAGGTCAACCATACCGGGCACCGCGGGAGGGTTGTCAATCTCGGCGATGACCGCGGAGGGGCGCAGCCCGCAGAAGTTGTCCGTATCGCGACCACTGCTGCTGGCGGTCACCAGCCGCAGTGACCAATCGCCTTCTTGGGCCGAGGACTGGCTCGGCGAGACCCCTGTGCTCAACAGGCCGGTCGGCCGGGCAATAGTGAGCACGCAGGGCTGGTAGGCACACAGCCAGAAGCCGCGCCACGGCGCAATCTGCCGTTGGCCGGCGCTATCGGTAGCGATCATCTTGTAACCGCCCTCGGCGGGATCATAGATCCAGGCGATGGCAGAGATGATGTGCTGGGCGTGCGCACTGAGCAGGTCCATTGTCGTGGCCTGGTAGGTCACGGTGCACGCGCCAAAGTCGGTGGGGCCAAAGAAGGGATTGCCCAGCATCTGCCAGCCGGGCTGGAGAGCCACGGCGAAGTCGCCGCCCGGCGCCGAAGTCCCTTCAGGCGTCACGGTGGCCGGAGAAGGCAGATTGATCCAGAAGCCGCGCGCCAAGTCCAGCCGCAGGATCTCGGGCAGCGGCTCCCCGTCGTAGACCACGTAGTCGGCCACTGCCAGGTCGTAGCGAGCGTAATGTAGGTCGCCCAAGTCTAGATCGAACAGGGTGGCCGGGTGCTGGTCGAGAGGTATGGCCGGTGCCGACAGCAACTGCAGGCCGGCGTCAAAGGGGATGTCATCGTTGGGATATGATTGAACCGGACCGGCGGTCTGGACAAGCTTGTTCTCGTTACCGGCGTCGTCAGTGGCGGTGACGGCGTAATAGTAGTCGGCGTCGTCGGTCACACTGGTGTCGGTCCAGTCCGCCGTGCTCGGATCATCAAAGGTCACCAGCGGCGTGTGTCCTTCGACCACAGTGAAATTGTGGTTAGCCCGATAGAGGCTATAGTGGGCGAAATCGTCTGGAGGGGTATGGATCCACGCCACCTCGATAGCGCCGCCCGAATCGTTGGGCCGGTCCCGTGCGGTGAGCGTAGTGATCTGTGGTGGGGCCGTGTCGTCGCGCGCTTGTACCGGCCCCACTGTCTCTGAGTCAACGTGAGCGGTGTCGGTCATGGTGCGAATGACATAGTAGTAGTCTACGCCGTCAGTTACTGAGTCATCATCATACTGTTCAGTGCCCGGGGGCAAGGTGTCTACGACAGCGAACGCGCCCTCCTCGCCTTCGCGGCGGCGGACCCTGTAGCCAGTGACAGTGTTGCTGCCGCCGCCATCATCTGCTGACTTAGTCCAGGTTAGCGTGATACTCCCGCCCTGGTCACTGGCGGTATCTCGCGCTTGCAGGTCTGTCACCGGCTCGGGGAGCGTGGACAGCCCCAGAGCGTGAGCCGCATTCACTCGGCCGGTGCCCAGCTCGCCCGCGTATCCGGGATTCTGCGCGTCAATGTCGTCAGTGGTACCGCGAATTATCTCGTAGACGGCGGCGGGGTTACCCCGCAGCCCTGGGTTCTGTGCCAAGAGCAGACTGGCAATAGCCGAGACGATGGGACAGGCAAAGGAAGTTCCCGTGTTCGTCCCCCAGTATTCGTCGAACTTGGGGAAGGCCGGGTCGTAGAAGGCCGGCCCGTAGATGCTCTGGCCCGGTGCCGCGACATCCACGAAGTTGCCGCTAGAAGCGTCCCAGTTGGCATAGTTCGCTTTGCGGTCGTAACGGTTGGTGCCGGTTACGCCCAGCACATAGTTGTCAGTCAACGGATTGCGGCCGTCGTTGCAGGGCGGTGACTCCCACGTGCTCTCGTCGTTAGTGAACTCGCTGCTGCTATTGCCCGCCGCGGACACGACGATCCTGCCGGCTTCATACGCGGTGATGATTGGTGGCGAAAATGCTGCGCTGAAGCCACCGCCCAAGCTGAGGTTGATGATGTCCGCGCCGTTGGCGGTTGCGTAGTCAATCGCCTCCACGACAGCGGAAACAGTACCGCCACCGCTGCTGGGGAAGACCTGCAGCACCATTATATTGGCCTGCCAATCAACGCCGGCTGTCCCCCAGCCTTCGTTGCCGGCCGCTGCAGCAATGCCGGCGACCAGTGTCCCATGCGAGACGTTCTCGTCAAGTCCACCCGTCGGCTCGGGCGTGGGGTCGTTGTCGTCGTTCCAGAAATCCCAGCCCTGGAAGTCATCCACGTAGCCGTTGCCGTCGTCGTCAATGAGGTTACCGGGTATCTCGTCGGAGTTAATCCAGGTTCTTCCCAATAGGTCAGGATGGTCCATATCGCAGCCCGAATCAACGATGGCGATAGTAACCGAGGGGCTGCCGGTGGTCGCGTCCCAGGCCCGGGGGGCATCAATCTTGGGCAGGTGCCACTGCCTGTCGTATTCGGGGTCGTCGGGGACCAGAGCGGGGTAGACGAAGGTGTCGGGAACTGCGAACTCCACCTCGGGCCGGTTCCGGAAGTCGTTCGTTGCCTGGCGCAGGTCGCTACCTGGAGGCAGTTGGATGACTAGCATGCCGCTGAGCGGCAGGACCTTCTCGATCCGCGAGTCCGTCGCGGTAGCCAGTGGCCCGATCTGACGCGGGCCAACATGCGGGCGGAGCTTGACTATCAGCCGGTCGGCCACAGCCTGGGCCGGCCGCAAGCGCACCATCCCGCGTGCGTCTGCCGTCCGATAAGCACGAGCGGCCACAGGCACAGTGGCCAACTTCCGTTCGGCCCCGTAACTATGCTCTGTGATCGCCAGTGCCAGCAAACAGACAACCAGTGTCGCAAAGGCCTTGTGGCGAGCCAGGTAGTCCACGACTAATAGTATACCCTCATTCATTCCTCGGGCCAATACGAGCGCACAACGGCAGTCACCGCCAATGTTGCCCCTCGTTGCGCTTGGCGCCGGCATGCCTTTGCAGTTAGACGTGTATCAACACGATTCGGTTCCCGGAGTTGCTTGAGCGTTCGTATCTGCCCTCTAATGCGAAGCACTGGTACGACGCTCCGGCACAGCGGGTGGGGGAGAAGGAAGCCAGACGCCGTTGGCGAATAGGAACGCCGGTGACCGGTGACGGAAAGGACGACGGGAATAACCTGGGATAGGTTGGACGCGCTGATTTGCCCCCGATGTCACGGCGACCTGCGGATTGGCGAACGAGAGCTATACTGTGACGATTGCGGAGTGACTTACCCGTTTTCCAACGGTGTGCCGGGCATGGTGGACTGGGCCCGGCTGGGCGGGGCCGTGCGCCAGGAGCTGGTCGGTCAGGACGAGCATTTCGCCGACCTGTCCGCCAAGGCGGTCTTCAAGCCGGCCTTCCATCCTTGTTATCGCCGCGTGCGGCTGATGGAGCACCTCGCGGATCTGCTGGCGGCACTGGCAGAGGACCTCAGCGCCCAAGGGTCTGTGCACGTTGCCTGCTGCGGCACGGGCTACGAAGCCGAAGCGCTGCTGACCGCAGGCTACGAGGTCTCGGCTTCTGATCTTTCCACGCAGGCGCTGCGGGGTCTGGCCAAGCGTAGTGCGGCCCGGGGCTATCGCATTCCCTATTTGCAGGCCGACGTTCTGCACTTGCCGTTTGCTGCTAGTAGCTTTGATATGGCAGTTGTAGTTGAGGGACTGCACCACACGCCGGATCCCGCCGCCGGTTTTGCGGAGCTTGTACGCATCGCCCGCCATCGCGTGGCCATCATCGAGCCATGGACCGGGGGGCTGTTCAACGTGCTGGCTCGAATGGGACTGGCCCACCGGCGCGAGTATTCCAGCAGCCGGCCCGTGCGACTCTCCGCTGCGCTGCTTGGGGAAATGCTCGCCGGCAGCCACCTCCACGAGCGTGTCCGCCGGTTGTACACGGATCCGCCGCCGGGAGGCTTGTTTGACTGGTTGGGCGATAGGCCCATGCCCGCTGCGGTGCTGGGCGGCCTCGGCCACGGCTTGGAATATGGCTTGCGGCTGATAGGTGTGGGGAACAAGGTGCTGTTAGTCGCGGATATTGTCTAAGTGTGTGGGCGCTACGCTATCCGAAAAGAATTCCTGGGGGGCTTGACATGTCTTGACCACTATGCTATAATGATAATGTTGAAGGTTGTCTAGCTCCAGGCACAGGACTCTATACATAGCTCTATATGAAGCAGCGACTGTAGCCCGAGACGCAGCCCTACTCGCCTCCTTGATTTGTGCCCAGGTTGAGTCTACGGGTCTGGACCGCCTACCAGATGCAGCTAGCATTACAGTCAGTAGGCGGAACACTGCAGCCGAACTCTTTTCCGCCCCGAGAGGAGTTCGGCTGCTATTCTTTGGCCATCACTTGGATCCGTAGTTGCTTCGTACCACCTCACACTGACAGCGGAGAGTCTTGCTTTGGACGTGGGCGTATGTTATAATGAATCAGGCTGCTGGTGGCCCAGAGCGGCAGGTGGCCATTTTGGTTGCCCCGATAGGAGAGAAGGTCAAGTATGCCTCAGATGAAGTCTCGACACAAGCATCTTCGTAAGACGCTTAAGCGCACGCAGCGCAACCGCGCGCTCAAGCAGCAGGTCAAGTTAGCGACGCGCGCCGCCCGGGAAGCGGCCGGCGACGGCGATGAACAGCAGACTCGCGAAGCGCTGAGCCGGGCTTATAAAGCCGTTGACAAAGCTACGCAGGCTAAGGTTCTTCATCCCCGCCGCGGTGGTCGCAAGAAGTCGGTCCTGGCCCGGCAGGTAGCACAGGCGCGAGGCGCAGAGTAGCTGGGGGCTGCACTTGATAAGGTTGGGGCCGGGTTGATTGGGTCTGTGGCCCCACCCTCGTGAGGCAACCTGCTGTCACTCGCTGGCGTTGAGTGGCATCATTTAGCGGCGGAGTATTTCGCGGCTCCGGCGGGCCGGCCTCCCTTCGACGTAGCTCAGGGCGGTGAGCTTGTCGAACCGCGCTGTGCTCGACACGGCCCCTCCAGCGAATAGCACTAGGGCGCGTCTTGGTCGTCTTCCTCCCCAGCGTCGCCGGTAGCCGGCGGCTGCTCTTCTTCCTCGGCCACGATCTCCTGAATGCCCAGGGCGCGGCGGGCGGCCTCGCTCAGTTCGTCGGTTATCTCCTTGGGTACCGCGACGGCGATCATCCCGCGCTTGCCCAGCATCTGCAGGTATTCGTTGAGCGAGATTTCGACTTCCCGGCGGCTGAGCTTATATTTCTCGGAAAGCGCCTGGACCAGTTGCTCGACGCTGTGTTCTCCGTCACACATATCCCAGACGAAGGTACCCACTTCGTCCAGAACTATCGGACGGGTTTCGGGGACGGCCAGGAAGAAGGTGATGAGCCGACCGCGCAGTCCGCTCCGGCGGCTCAGCGTGGCGACGACGTAGCCCTCTTCGTTGTATTCCCACTCCAACCGAGGATTCCGCAGCGGCCGGACTTGCAGGGCCTGGCGCCGCGTGATGGGCGACTCGCGGCGGCGCAGTCCTGTCTTGGTCAGGAAGCTATTCCACAGGCGCATAGCTGCCCACCTCATGAGCTGCTTCAGTTGGCCGGGATTGGTCCATGTAGCGGGGGGTGACGGGGATCTGTTCCACCGAGCCCGGCATCAGCGTCAGGATATACACTTCCGGTGGGCATAGGAAGCGGGCATCAACGCCCGCTCCGATGCCCTGGCTGACGTGGACTACTGTCTGGCCAAAGCGCATCAGTCCGACCGAGCGCTGGCGTAGACGCCAGACTGGCGCCCAGATGCTGCCCAAACCAGGCAGCCGGCATTGCCCCCCATGAGTATGGCCGGCCAGCAGCAGGTGGGCCCAGTCGGCGCCGGGCAGGTCAATGGCATCGGGGGAATGGGCGAGCAATATCTTCAGGTCGGCGCGGTCGGCGTGGCGCAGGGCGGTGGGCAGATCATCGCGCCCGCAGGAGGGATCCCCGATACCCACTATGGCGATGGTCCGGCCCCGGGCAGTGAGCGTGCGGCTGGTGTTTGTCAGTAGCTTGATCTGGGTGCTGCGCAGAGCTTCTGCCCACTGCGCCCGGCTCGCCGGGGGGCCCGGGTGGCCGAACAGGTAGTTGCCCAGAGTGCAGTCCCAGTCATGATTGCCCAGCACTGCATAGACTCCGTACTCAGCGGTGAGCGCCGTTAGCTGGTCAGCGGCGCACGCCATGTTCTCCGAGCCGCTGGCCAGATCACCGGTGATGAGGATAAGGTCCGGCTCCCGCTGCAGGGCTGCGGCCACTGCCTGGTGGGGAAAAGCCTCCGCGCCGCGCTGGCCCGAGCAGTGCAGGTCCGACAGGTGGGCAACACGCAGCCCGGCCAGTTGCTCGGGCAGGTGGGCCAGAGGTACAGTGACCTCACGCACATACAGGCGGCGGGGTTCGATCAGCGCGGCGTGAACCCAGAAGTACACCGCAGCGGCTACGAGCGCCCACAGGATTATTGCTACAGTGACCATCTGCCGTCAGTCATCTCCGTCCGATTGCCGGCATTGTATAGTCGCACCACCCTCGTTCATTCGTTGGCGCTTACTTCGATCTTGCCGCTCGCCAAGATCTCCGAAGGATGGCTCCCAAGTTCGCCAGCGCTGCTGCAGCCGCTAATACCAGTGCACATTGCCCAAAGTAGAGAGGAGTTAGTATGGGCTCATTGATGTCAGCCTCTTGGACAATAGCGCGCAGGACAAGAGTGGCAAGAAGAACCCAGAACACGCCTACTCCCAAGCCCACCCACGTTGCTGCGAATGGAGCCAGTAATCCTGCAACCAACGCACCGACTGCTACACTTAGCACAAAGGGGGTGAAACCTGACAAGGTATCGAAGACGACGAATGCCCCGAACGTGACAAGCACACCGACAAATGCAGTTCCAAGTGCATGAAGCACACGCATAGTACTGCTCATTTGCTCCCGCCCCCTACCAATGAAATGCTGTGCTTAACGTAAGCTAGAAGCTTTCCGTCGAATCTTCACCAGATGCGGTCCCCTGATGGTTGTCAGGAGGCTGCTGGAGCTGACGGACCGTGTGCAGCGAGACATATAGCAGTAGAGCGACGACGATGAGCACAGCGACTGTTACGAACAGGCTGCCGGGGGCGTCTGTGCTCAGGCTGAAGCCGCCCCCGCCGGCGGAGTATTGAATGATTGGCCCGCCGAGGATCGTCCGCGCGCCGGCCAGCACAACGATCGCCACGACCAGGCACATCCAGACCAGCAGTAGACCTCGCCAGATCGCCCGGCACGGGTGGCCGAGATCGGCCGCCCGAGCGTAGACCAGGTAGCTGAAGAAGGCGGTCGCCGCCGTCACTGCCACGGCCACTGCTATCCATTCAGTGGTATCAATCATTATCCAAACCTCGATTATTGCTGTCCGCCGACTACCATTGCCGCAATGCGCAGGTGCGGACCGCCGGTGTCCACAGGCACGCCCTGGCCGTCCTTGCCGCATGTCCCGCCATTGCGCAGTGTCAGGTCGCTACCGACGGCGGTGACGGTTTGCAGCGTCTCCAGAGTCATCCCAGAGATGTTGACGTTGCGATAATGCTGGCCGAGCTCGCCCTTCTCGATAGCATAGGCTTCCTCGACGTTACAGGTAAACTGCCCCTGGGCGGTAAAGACGTAGCCCCACCGTCCGCCCTTCAGGTACAGGCCGTGGTCAATATCGGCAATCATCTCCTCGAGGCTATTCTGGCCGGGGACGATAAAGGTGTTACTCATGCGGGGCAGGGGCGGGAACTTGCAGCCACCGGCGCGGCCCGAACCGTTGGGCGCGACGCCGAAGCGCGCCGCAGTCTCCAGGTCGTGCAGGAATCCCTGCAGGACGCCGTCCTCGACCAGCACGTGCCGCCGGGCCGGCACGCCCTCATGATCGTACTGGTACGAGCCGTTGGTATCGGGCAGCGTGGGGTCGTCAATGATGGTGACCATCGGCGCTGCAACCATCTCGCCGATCTTCCCCTCCAGGATCGAGTTACCCGACCAGACAGCGTCCGCCTCGCAGTTGTGCCCGAAAGCCTCGTGCACCAGGAGCCCACAGATCCTGGGGTCAATGATAACCTCGAACTTCCCGGCGGGAGGCGGCGCGGCGCTAAGCAGCTTCAGTGCGCGGCCCGCGATCTTGCCGGCGAATTCGTGGGGATCCATATTGCTGACAAGCTCATAGCCGATGGCATTGGCCTGGTAGTCCGCGGCCTGCTGGCGGACGTTATCTTCCTGGGCAGTGACGACCACACCAATACGGCAGCGCACCGACTCGTACTCGAGGTAGGTGCCGAAGGTGTTGCCCAGTTGCATCTGGGCCGAGCTGTCAGCGTAGGTCGCCGCGGTGTTTACGATCCGTTTGGCGTCCCGCTCGCGGGCCACTTTCTCGAATTCAAAAACCGCGCTGACCCGCTCGCTCAGCGGGACCTGCGCGGGATCGATCTGGTAGTTGGTGCTAACCTTCGCCTCGACCGGTTCGACCTCCGCGACCATGCCCGGCTCGGTAACGTTGCTGGCGGCGGCGCGGGCCATGGCTACCGCATCGTCCACGCACTGGTTCAGCTCCTCGGTGCTGATCTTGTTGGTCGGGGCGAAGCCCCACGCGCCCTCAACCAGCACCCGCAGTCCCGCACCATTAACCGAGGCGTGGGAGATGGTATCAGCGCGGCCGTCTTCGACCTCCACCGCTGTTTGACTGCCCGCCGCTATGCGGAGATCGGCGAACTGGGCACCTTTGCGCTGCGCCCGCTTCAGAGTGTCTTCGATTAGCTCTCTCATCGCCAGGTTCCTTTCCGCCCGAGGCTGTAAGGGCGATATGTTTGCCGCGGATGCACTTAGCCCTTAAGTGGCACGGGCTTCCAGCCCGTGGTCCTTGGTGCTGTGCACACAGGCTGGAAGCCTGTGCCACCGGCAATTAGCCGCGCAGCCGGACTTTGAACTTGCCCGCCGCCTGGGCGATTGGCTGGACCAAATTGAGCAGGTGATACGCGGCTGGCCGGAAGACCAGATCCCACTCACCGATGTATTCGACGTACCTGGCGGCAAAGCCTTGCTTGAAGCGGTTGAGGCCGGCCAGGTTTCCCTGGGGCTTGGCGTCGGTTTCGCGCGCCACACCGCGCATGTCGAAGACGGTGCAGCCTCGCTCTTTGGCCCACTGAATCATCCGCCACTGCAGCAGATAGTTGGGCATCAGATTGCGATGGCGATCGCTGGACGCACCGTAAACGTACCAGGCCTGCTCACCAAGTGTGAAGCCCAGGGTGCCGGCGACCAGTTCGTCCCCGACGTAGGCCAGGAACATCTGCCCCAGACCAGGGGCGATGATCATGTCCCACAGGTCGTAGAAATAGGACATCTCGCGGACCACAAAGCCGTCGCGCTGGGCGGTCAGTCGCAGGATTTCGTAGAAAGCGGCCACATCCTCCCGCCGGCACTCGCTGCGCACCTCGACGCCGCGGCGCTCCGCCAGGCGGATGTTGTAACGCGTCTTGGACTTGAACTGCGTCAGCAGGCTGTCAATATCGCCGCTGATGTCCACCTTCATCACGTAGCAGGGCTGAATGCCGCCGAAGTTTTGGTTGCTGCGGGCTGGTCGAAAGCCGGCTTGCTTCAATATAGTGAGCACGTCCGGGCGGCTGGAAGCCACTGCTGGATCGATTTTCAGAACCATTGCTCTATGCGCTTTGGCTAGCTCTCGGATTTCATCGAGCAATTCATTCCACGCTGCCTCATTGGCAAAATCCAGGACCGGCCCGCGTGGTGCGTATAGCAAGCACCCGCCGATAAGCGGGAGCCTGCGCTTGAGTATCAGACAAACAGCCACGAT
>SDBS01007084.1_pt1 | contig 10906 bp, 15 predicted proteins | sample 2277091 | NCBI WGS metagenome assembly SDBS01 (sample SAMN10404972, study PRJNA504765) | marine sediment metagenome | isolation source: marine sediment core GS10_PC15, 163 cmbsf | place: Arctic Ocean: Southern Knipovich Ridge | collected 2010 | reverse complement strand
TTCTTTTTCAAGTTCAGTTACATTAGTCGGTATTAATTTGCTAATTATCCCAAGATAATGGAGCTGCTACGAGGGACGGGGCAGATTGGCGGCCTGATGGTCCTCGGACAGTGGTTCGCCATCGCCTCAAGCGTCGGGATCGGAGCGGCGGCGTGGTACGTGCCCGTCATCATCAAGCGTTTCACCGAGACATGGGACGCGAGGCTCAAGTTGGCGGATGACGCCAACGAGGAGCTGAGGAGGATACTGGAGGGCTCCGAGTGAGGGGAAAGCGGACCCTGTACGAGATATACTGGGAGATACTGACCTACGCTAGGAACCAGAGGACATCAACAAACATCATTCACAGGTGCAGTCTCAACAGCAAGATCGCCCAGGAGCACATCGGCTTCCTCCGGGACAAGGGGTACCTGAGGCGGTTCGAGGAAGGCGGCCAGAACTACCTGAAGACTACCAAGGACGCCAAGCCTTTCCTCGACGCGTTCAAGGACATGTATCTTGAGCTGTTCAGCAGGGGACCGGAGTTCAAGCTGTGACTGTTTTTGGGTTCAATTATTAACTTTACCAGTAAAATTCATGGTCGCGTAGACTCCTGATGTTCTATTTTGACATCAGATAACTCAACATGATGTAAAAAAACATTTTAGATCTTTTTTGTGGTATATGCATTATTATCATAGGGAACCTCGTGTGAGGATTTCCGTGATGACCGGTCTACTCCACCTCTTCTACCTTGACCCCTCTCTTCCCCAGCTCGGCTATCACGCCCTCGGTGAACTCGGGGTCCCTGGCTAGGCTCTCGGGAGTCAGTACGCCCGTCCCAGTTATCTTGCCCTTGGCCATCATCGCGGCCACTATGGCGGCGGTGTACCCGGTGGTCCGCGCCATGGCTGAAACGCCCGTCTCGTGGTTGAAGTAATCGATTAGGCGGTACTCGTACGTCTTGTCCTCCCCGCCTATCTTGCCTGATACCTCGATCCGCATGGCCAGCAAGTCGCCCACCTCAGGCATCCACAGCGTCCTCTCGAACAGCCTCGCCGTGACGTACTTGGGCGAGACCTCGCCCACCAGGGTCTTCACCGGCTTGTCATCGAAAAAGCCCAGGTCCCTGAGGAGCCTGACCTTCTCAACGTGGCCAGGGTACCGCAGGGTCTTCTCCCACATGCTCTCGACGCCCTCGATGGAGTCGGCCAGGGTCCTGAGACCATCAGTGTAGAACGATTCCAGGGTCCCAACGCCGGGGAACTCAATCTCCTCCAAGCCGCTCAACGCGGGTACCGTGACTTTTTCACCGCCCTTGATTATGCTGACATCCCTGACGTACTCGTCTACAAGCCCGTCCGCTGACCAGGTGATGGTGTAGCCCAGTGGGGGAACTGGTTTCTCGGGTATCCCGCCTACCATGAAGTGGGCAGTCTTGACTGTATCAAGCCTGGACGCGGCGTAACCCACGAGGATGTTTGACAGGCCCGGTGCCACCCCGCAGTCAGGGACAACAGTGACCCCCTTCTCCTTGGCCATGGTGTCAAGCCCCAGCGGGTCCTCGACAGTGTAGGATATGTCCACCATGTTGGCCCCCGCCTCGATTGATGCCTTGATTGACATGTAACCGTAATCACCCGGTAGTGCCCCCAGGACCATATCGTACCCGCATATCTTCCCCACCAGGTCCTCGTAATCAGTGGTGTCGATGGTTATCCAGTCTGATCCTGGGATAGCCGACGCCGCGCTTTTCGCCCTACCCTCATCGATGTCGGCCATGGTTATCCTCGCGCCCTCGACGCTTGATGCGAACTCCCTGGCCATGATTGACCCTATCTTTCCGCTACCTAGAACAATTACCTTCACTGCGACTCACAGGTAAATCTTGTCGTGAGTCCTTTTTTATATTTTCTAAAAAAAAGGGTGGCTAGTCCTTTGGCTCCGGGTCCCTCCTCAGGGAACCCGCTGCGCAGTGGATTGACCCGCTGTTCATGGGCCAAACCAGTGTGGGGATATCAACCTCGATGACATCCACCCCGATGCTCTCAAACCATTTAGTAGCCTTGGGCACTCCAGATGGCACCATGATCTTCATGGGCTCAAGCACCACACCTGTCTCCGGGCCTACTGGCGTACCCTGGTCGATCCTGCAGATATCGTCTGGGGGCACGTGGAACTTCCAGTCCATCTCTGCCTTCAGCCACTGCAGCAGGAACGGGTCAAGCCATTTGGGGTTGGCCACTGATAGGTGCCTGTCAACCATGCAATAATGGGTAAGCTGGGGCCTTGTCCCCCAGCCAGAATAGACCCTGACATCCACCTCGGGGTCCTGTGCCTTGACTATGCTCTTGAACTGTTCAAGCCCACGCTCGTTGGCCCTCCACACCTTGGGGTCGCTCGTGTTGGCCCTTGGGTAGTGGACGGTGACCAGCACGTGCTTCTCGTCGTGCCAGCCGATGTTCCCTCCCTCGGCCATTCCGTTGCCAGTGAGCATCCCCACCACGGGACAGCCAATCTCGGCCAGGGTCTGGAAGGTGGGCATCTCCTCTCCCTTCCTGATATAGTCGTACATCCTCAGGATCACCTGGCCGTAAACCGCTGCATGGCAGACATCGTCCGTGTAGATGGCCTTGACCTGGTACGGAGGATCATATGGGTCAGGCTTTCTCTCAACCACCTCGACGCCCTCGTCCCTGTAAGCCTTGGCCAGCGTCTCATAGTCAGCGTTGAGCCTCGTGAGGTTCTCTGGTTTCCAGCTCATCCTCCATGCCCCGAGGTCGCTGCTGTGGGGAGGCCACGGCGTGGGGGTCCCGACGCTCAGGAACTCCTTCCCCGGCCTGTGGAGGAGGACGGTCCTCAGCTTGCCTATGGAGGTGTTGGCCTTCCACTTCTTGCCCCAGTACTTGGGCATCTCGGCCTCGAACTCGGTGAGCTCCTGGGGGTGGTACTTCATGTACTGCTCGTGGAGGTCAAGGCCGGTGTTCTCCTTGAAATGGTCTTCGCTCATAAAATCAATTAAAGTGAGCCGGGATATGGTAATAAAACTTGAGAGTAGCCGTTGCCGGTCCGCCTTGCACACCACTCCGTATCATATATACGTCACGCCGCGTTAGCAAAACCGATATCATAGATGGTCAGTTGCGATCACTGCGGAAAAGAAGAGTACATGCCGTTCCGTTGCAGGTACTGCGGTAGTTATTTTTGCGCCGAGCACCGGTTGCCCGAGATGCATGACTGCGCGGGAGCGTACCAGCACAGCAGGTCAACCACCGGTAGCAGCCAGTTCACAGCGACTGGTTACAGCTATAACCCCTCCATGAGGGCCACAAGGTACGGATTATTCGGCCTGAACGAGATCAGGGACCTGGGCATCGGCCTCGGGGTCATCCTCCTAGTCATGCTGTCAAGCTACTGGCAGAGCTTTTTCACGAACCCACTCTTCATGCTGGGGGTAGTGCTGGTCTACGGGATGGCCTTCATCCTTCACGAGCTTGCCCACAAGTTCTCGGCGCAGAAGCTGGGGTACTGGGCCGAGTTCAGGATAAACAGGCAGGGACTGATGATGACGCTGTTCTCCCTCATATCGCCATTAAAGATCATAGCGCCGGGGGCGGTGATGATAGGCAACATCGGGAGCTGGAGCCACTACGGGATGGTGGCCATCTCGGGGCCCGTCACTAACATAGTTCTTGGTGCCCTGTTCTTAGCCATGGGCATGTTCACGGGGAACATGTACTGGGGAGCCATAGCCAGAGTTGGCCTGCAGATAAACGCCAGCCTAGCCCTGTTCAACCTCATCCCCCTAGGGGTCTTTGACGGTGCAAAAATCATCAGGTGGAACAAGGTCGCATGGGGGGCAGCCGTTGCGGCCGCCGGCATCCTGTACCTGATCTAGACCCAATAGTGTCCCTTAATTACCAGTGGCTAGATACTCTGCACCGATATGATCATAAGTCCTGGCCCTGCCTCCGTTGTTCTCGGGGAGGCCATTGCCAAAGAACTTGGTCTTGAGCCTCAACTTTTAAGCCACCGCATATTCCCCGACGGCGAGACGTACATACGTTTCCCAGAGCAGGTCAAGGGCGAGACGGTAGTGCTGGTTCAGACCACCGCACCAAACCCTGACAGGAAGCTGATGCAGCTACTGTTCATGGCCAGGACCGCAGAGGACCTGGGCGCGTCAAGGATAGTTGCCGTGATCCCGTACCTGGCCTACGCCAGGCAGGACAAGCGGTTCCTTGAAGGCGAGGCACTGAGCTTTGATATCGTTCTGGGCTTGCTTGAGTCAGCAGGCGTGGACGATCTGGTTCTCATAGATGTACATAACGTGACAGCACTTGACAGGCTCAGGGAGAGCCATGATATGAAGATACACAACCTGACCGCCATATTCCACCTGGCCGAGTACATGAAGGCCAACAGCTACAAGGGGGCGTACAGCCTGTCCCCTGATCTGGGCAGGTCGGAGCTTGTGGAGGAGGTCAGCAAGATTATGGGCGGAGGCTTCGCTTTCTTCATGAAGGTGCGGGACAGGTACACGGGCAAGACCACCATGAAGGTCAAGAACCTGGACCTGGAGGGAAAGGATGTCGTAATCTTCGATGACATCATCAGCAGCGGGGGCACCATGGCAAGGGCCATAATGGGCCTCAAGGACCAGGGGGCAGGGAAGGTTGCAGCGGTCTGCACCCACGCGCTGCCTGTGCCGGGGGCTAACGAGAAGATAAAGAACGCCGGGGCGGACAAGATCGTAGCCACTGACAGCATCAAATCGAACTACGAGACCATCTCGGTGGCCAAGCTTGTCGCAGATTTCTTAGAGACCCTTTAACCGATACCTATTTCCCCCACCTATTGTTTACCTCATCTAGCAAAATGATAAGCAGCAAGATCAGGTTGAGGGTGCAGTCCGTTCGCAGCGTCAAGGACCCTGAGAAGAGGGAAGCTTTCCAGATCGATTTCGTCGAGGTCAGGAGCAAGCCGCCCATGGTGATGATGAGCAACCCTGACGTGCCCAACGAGATCAACCAGATGGTGGTGCAGGTGACAAAGAGCTTCCAGGGGATCATACCGGGCAGCATGGACACCACATACGAGCAGAGGAAGCTGACGCTGATACTGACAGGCGAGGAGCTGGAGAGCCTGAACATGAAGCCGTACCCTAACCAGATGTACGAGATGATAATCAGCGACAAGAAATTGAGCTTTAACCAGATTCTAATTTAAACTTAAAAATCTCCGTGCCTGTTAATGGCTTGAAGTTTTATGCCGGAGCCAATTGATATCCAGAGCAGCGAGTGGGCGGAGCAGGTCGAGGCGGAGGAGCGCCCCGTCATGGTTGAGTACTGGCACCACAAGTGCGTCGCCTGCAAGAAGATGAAGCCAGTCTACGAGGCGCAGCCGGGTATTTTCGGGGACGAGATAAAGTTCACAAGGATGAACCTGATGGAGTCAAAGGAGAATAGGAGGTTCGCCATCAGGGCAGGCGTCAGGAGCACGCCCACGTTCATACTGTACTGCAAGGGAACGCCGATAGGCCAGATCGTCGGGCCAAGGAGGCCGGATGAGTTCTCCGCCGAGGTGAGGGCGATGGCGGGTAGGGCTGAGTACTGCCTCCTTGCCACGCCGCTGGAAGAGGAGTAAAGTTGTACGATATAGCCATCATAGGCGGCGGCCCCGCCGGGCTCACGGCGGCCATATACGCGGGGCGGGCGAAGAGGAAGACGGTGCTTTTTACGGGACAGGACATCGGGGGCCAGATATCACTGACTTTCCAGGTGGAGAACTACCCCGGCTTCCCTGAATCAATCACGGGTCCTGACCTTGTGGAGAGGATGGCTGAGCAGGCGAGAAAGTTCGGGGCGGAGACCGATGAGAGGACCGTGACTGGGGTTGACCTGTCAACGCGTCCATACAAGTTGATGGTGGGGAACGAGGTAATCGAGGCGGCCACCGTAATCATCGCCACTGGTTCCAGCAACAGGCTCCTAGGTCTTGAGTCAGAGGCCAGGTTCATGGGAAAGGGTGTATTCGTTTGCGCCACCTGCGACGCCATAATCTACGAGGACCTCAAAGTGGTGGCGGTTGGGGGCGGTGACTCGGCGGTCCAGGAGGCACTGGACATTGCAAAGTACGCCAGGGAGGTGGAGATAGTCCACAGGGGAGACAGGTTCACGTCCAGCGAGTACCTGAAAGACGAGGCCATGGGGAAGGAGAGGAGCAAGGTGAGGTTCAACACGGTTGTCGAGGAGGTCCTTGGGGATGATTATGTCAGCGGCGTCAGGGTGAGGGACACCGTGACCGGGGAAGAGTCGGTCATCGAGACAGACGGGGTCCTGATAGCCATCGGATGGACACCGAACTCGGAGCTGTTCAGTGGACAGCTTGAGCTCACTGATGATGGCTGCATCGTCGCCGATGACGTGAAGACCATGAAGCCCGGCGTATTCGTCGCTGGCGACCTCAACGACAACGAGTACAGGCAGCTGGTGACGGCATGCGGGAGCGGGTGTAGGGCGGCCCTTGAGGCCGACAGGTTCCTGGCTAGAAGTGGTTAACCATAAAAGCCCGCTGAACCAATCATTTTCCATGACTGCACTGGATTATCAATCAATTCACAGGGAATCAGTGGTGGTGGACACCCACTGCGACACGTTAAAGTGCCTTATCAGCGAGTTCACAAAGCCACGTGACAGCATGTGGGACTACCGGGAGGGAATGGGTGAGAGGTCAGACATGGGCCATCTGGATGTGCCGCGCATGATTGAGGGCGGCGTCTCGTGCCAGGTGTTCGCCGTGAGCAGTGAGAGAAGCAGGACCCGCCCGTTCCCGCTCAGGACGGCCATGTTGATGATTGAGAGGTTCTACATAGAGTGCGAGGCAATCCCACAGCTGGAACCGGTGACATCTTACCAAGGCATTATTGATGCCAAGGGGCGCGGGAACGTCTCGGGTATGCTGAGCATCGAGGGAGCAGATGTGATTGAGGGCAGGGTAGAGATGCTGGGGGTATTCCACCGCCTCGGCGTCAGGATGGTGGGGCTTGTCCACAGCCTCAGAAACCAGCTGGCAGACGGCGTCACTGACAGGAGGACGGGCGGTGGCCTCAGCGAGCTAGGGGTACAGGCCGTGGAGGAGCTGGACAGGCTGGGGATGATCATCGATATCAGCCACCTCAACGACGAGGGCTTCTGGGACGTAATGGAGCACGGGAACAAGCCGGTGATAGCGAGCCACAGCAACTCCAGGGCCGTCTGCGACCACCCCAGGAACATGACCGACGAGATGATCAGGGCGTTGGCCGAGAACGGCGGCGTCATGGGGATGAACTTTGCGCCGCCCTTCGTCCACCCTGAGGAGGCCACCCTTGGGGGCGTGGTTGACCACATCGATCACATCGTAAACCTCGTCGGGCCCGACCACGTTGGCCTCGGGAGCGACTACGACGGAATCCCGTACACGCCGAAGGGACTGGAGGATGTCACGATGATGCCTGATATAACCAAAGAACTGGTCAAACGGGGTTACGGGAAAGAGGATATCGTGAAGATTCTCGGCGGGAACCACCTGAGGCTGATAAAGGAGATAACGGGGTAGGCTCAACAAATCGGGATCAGGGCTATACAGGCCCCTAATTAGGAAAACACTTTAACCAAATCTCCCGGTACCCTAGGCATGACGGTTTCAGGGATTCAGGTAATCGAACCGAAGATAACTCTAACCACTGACATGGAAGAGGCGATCATTGACAAGTTTTCAGACCCCTCCACCGACACACGGGGCCTGAGCGTCTCAGTGGTAAGGTTCCCCCGAGGCGTACGCAGACCATGGAGCGCGCACACCCAGGACCAGTACGCCTGGATAATCTCAGGGAGCGGCATAATCGCATCCAAGGAAAGGGAGATCAAACTCAGCCCCAAGACACTAGTCTTCATCCCGGCGAACACCATGCACCAGCACGGGGCGTCGGATGAGTCAGACATGACCCAGCTATCGATAATCGGCGGGGAAAAGCCCAGGGAGACGCCCCTGTAGCCTCAACTATCCTCGTTCATGCCACCCCATCACACCTCTTCCTACCCATCAAAGAAAAAAAGTTACCAAATAACAACCTGTAGGTACCAGGGATCCGCCCCACCGGGGCTACCCTGATTTCACTTTTTAATACCCAGACCTCTATCTCTCACTATGCGAGGGACAAGGGCATGAGGATCGCCTTCCTGGGCACCAGCGGCAGCATGCCGTCCAGGGAGCGCGGTGCCTCCAGCGTCATAATCAGGCATGGCAGGGAGCTGCTGATGTTTGACTGCGGCGAGGGCACCCAGAGGCAGATGGTGAAAGCCGGGATAGGGTTCCAGCGGCCCATGAGGGTGTTCATAACCCACCTCCACGGCGACCACGTCCTTGGGCTCCCTGGGCTGCTCCAGTCCATGAGCCTCCTGAGGAGGGAGAGGGAGCTGCACATCTACGGCCCCGAGGGGCTGGTCAAGTTCGTCAAGGCTTTCTCAGACTCACTTGGAGGACCCCAGTTCCCTGCCATCATTCACGAGGTAACGGAGCCGGGTGTAATCCACGACGAGGAGGGGTACAGGGTCGAGGCTGTGAAGGCCGCCCACAGGACAAACTCGTGGAGCTACGGCCTTTTCGAGTCGCCCAGGCCGGGGAGGTTCAACCACGAGAAAGCCAGGGAGCTGGGGATACCCGAGGGACCCGCCTGGAACAAGCTCCAGCACGGCGAGGACGTTGAGATCGATGGTGCATTATTCAGGCCAGATATGGTATGCGGCCCCCCGAGAGATGGCAGGAGCGTCATCTACAGCGGGGACACCAGCCCGAACCATGACCTCGTTGAGCTGGCGAAGGGGGCGGATGTCCTGATCCACGAGTCAACGTTCCTTGATGAGCTATCAGACAGGGCGGAGGAGGACGGCCACAGCACGGCAACGCAGGCAGCAGAGGTGGCGAAGAGAGCAGGGGTGGGGCGTTTGGTCCTGACCCATATCAGCTCAAGGTATCCCGAGCCCGATGCCATGCTGGCCGAGGCGGAGAGGGTCTTTGATAACGTGATTGTGGCATGGGACCTCATGGAGATCGATGTGCCTCTAAAGAAGGCGTTTTAGGTACTCGATGCTCTCGGAGATCTTGCTGTACGACTCGATGACTACCCAGCCGTTGAAACCCATTTTTTTCAGCGCGCCTATTGATTCAGTCCAGTCGATGGTCCCATCTCCTATTGGGAGGTGGCTGTCAGTATCGCCCTCGTTGTCGCTGACGTGGACGTGCTTGAGCCTGCCTCCGAACTCGTCGATGAAGCCCTGTGTCTCGCCCAGCAGGTTTGAGTGGCCGATATCAAGGACATAGTCCATACTGGGGCTCATCTCCTCGTCGAAGAGCCTGAAATCGTCAAGGCTCACGAGCAGGTACGGCGTGGGGCTCGGCACGTTCTCGATGAGCACCTCGACGCCATAATCACCGGCGTACCTCTTGAGCCACCTGAGGCTCCTGATGTTTAGACCCCATGACCTCCCACGCATGAACGGCTCGGTGGCAGTGGTCCAGCCGGGGTGAAGCACAAGGCACTTTGCGTCCAGCTCGGACGCGAACCTGATGGATGCCCTGATTCGCTTCAGAATCCACTCCCTGATGAGGTCGTCATCTGCCGAGAGGTTTGTGTCGGCGTATGGCGCGTGGATGCTGAACTCGATATCGTAGCTTGATTTGAACTCTAGGAGCCTATCAACCCGTTTCGGGTTCAATGCATGGTTGCCGCTGTCGGCCAGCTCGATCCTGTTAACATCCAGCGTGACCAGCTGGTCAAGAATATCCTCAAGGGGCCTGTCCAGGAGGTGTAGGGTCGATGCTGCAAGTTCCATGCTTGGGCTCCAGTATAGAAATGGCTCGTAGAATAAGGGTTTGACTACCGCTCGGTCGTGGGGTTGCCCGCTTTCTTCCAGCCCCTGTAGCCCTCGTGCATGTGGAACAGGTCCGGGTACCCAGCCACTTCAAGCCGCCTGATTGCCCTGACGCTCCTTGCCCCGGTCTGGCAGTATACCAGCACCTTCTTGCTCACTGAGACCTTACCGATGCGCTTCTCGATATCGTTCAACGGGATGTTCTTTGCGCCCCTCAGGTGGCCCTTCCTGTACTCGTCCCTTGTCCTTACATCAAGGATGTAGATATCACCGCCCTTGATGAGGTCATAAGCCTCCGCCACCTTTACGCTGGTATAGTTGCGCTCGGTCTTTGGCCTCATGTACTGGTACGCCGTGGCTACCAAGAATATGGCGAAACTGACGTAGACCAGGTCAAGCTGGGGGAGTTCCATGCCGCAAAGGGTGGTTTGGCTCGTAATAAACTAACTCAAACAACGGGGAGGCCCGCTGCGAGCCAGCCGTTCATGCCCTCGTTCATGTGGAATATCTTGGAAAAGCCCGCATCATCCATGATGCCCACCGCCGTGCTGCTCCGGTTGCCAGAGCGGCAGTAGACCAGTATCTCGTCGTCCTTGCTCAGCTCTGCGAGCCTGTCAGGCAACTCAGCTACAGGGATGAGAATCGCGCCCTCGATATGGCCGTCATCGTACTCGGCCCGCGTCCTGACATCAAGGACTACCAGCTCGGGCTTGCCCTGGATGAGGCCCCATGCCTCGTTAACCGTTACGTCGGTATAGTCCTCGCTCTTGAAGAGGCCCTGCGTGTTGAAGGCCGCCACTACCGCCAAGACAGCGACAAGCCCCACCACGATAATGCTCGTCCTTTTTGAAACGCCCATAACCACTGATAATAACCCGTGGATTATGAACCTTGACAAAAAAGGAGCTAACTTTTTATCGTGTGGCTCGTTGGAGGGAATCATATTATGATTCAGCTAAAAGAGGGCGTCTACTGGGTGGGGGCAGTGGACTGGGATATCAAGAACTTTCACG
>SDBS01007083.1_pt1 | contig 10906 bp, 14 predicted proteins | sample 2277091 | NCBI WGS metagenome assembly SDBS01 (sample SAMN10404972, study PRJNA504765) | marine sediment metagenome | isolation source: marine sediment core GS10_PC15, 163 cmbsf | place: Arctic Ocean: Southern Knipovich Ridge | collected 2010 | reverse complement strand
TCGCTTCCGTCTGGTGTATGATCCCTGGTTTGGCGAATCGGCCCTTGGACTTGGCTCGAGGAGGGCCAATCCTTTGTTAGAAAAGCTCCCGTCAAAGCTCATATCGCCTCTCTTTCATTTGTTATGACCGAAGCCGCAACGGCGTCGAGAGCCCGGCCCGCCGCTATTCATCGTCTCCAGGCATGGGTGCGCCAAGCGACGCGGAGGAACGAGGACCAGGTTTTTCTGGTCTTGACGCTCCTTATAGGCGCGCTGGTGGGTTTGGTGGTGGTAGCTTTCATCGTGGTGACGGAGCGGCTGGGGGAGTTCCTTCATCCTCCGGGAGGAGCTGCGTGGAGGAGAGTGGTGATCCCGGTGCTGGGCGCTCTCATCAGCGGGTACTTGATTTGGCGGTATTTCCCTGCTGCGCGAGGAAGCGGTATTCCTCAAACTAAAGCGGCCTTGTTTGCCCGGCGTGGATTCATCGACCTGAAGACGGTGGTCGGCAAGTTCTCCTGTTCCACCGTGTCTCTGGCCAGCGGTTTGGCGCTGGGAAGGGAGGGGCCGTCCGTGCAGGTGGGGGCCGGTATCGCTTCCGTGATTGGTCGGACCTTGGGATTGAATCCGGAAAAGGTTCAAGCTCTGGTACCGGTGGGAGCCACCGCCGCTCTGGCGGCGGCGTTCAACACGCCTATTGCAGCCGTCTTGTTCTCGCTGGAAGAGGTGATGGGGAACCTTCATGCACCGATTCTGGGTTCGGTGGTCTTGAGCTCCGCCACCTCGTGGCTGGTGCTTCGACTGATGCTCGGTGACGAGCCGTTGTTTCACGTTCCCGAGTACCAGGTCGGGCATCCGATAGAGTTAGCTTTTTACGCTTTGCTCGGAGTGGTAGGCGGATTGGTCTCGGTGGCTTTCGTGAAGCTCTTGCTGAGGATGCGGGAGTGGTTTCTCAACCTACCGCGCTGGAGTCGGTGGTTCCAGCCCGCGGCGGGCGGTTTGATGGTGGGAGTCCTGGCACTTATGTGGCCCGAGGTTTTAGGGGTGGGCTACAACTACGTCAGCGACGCTTTGAATGGCAACATGGCGGTTCAGCTGATGGCGTTGCTGGTCGTGCTCAAAGTTCTGGCAACCGCAACCTGCTATGCATCCGGCAGTGCCGGTGGCATCTTCGGCCCCAGTTTGTTCATTGGAGCGATGGTCGGTGGAACGGTGGGAAGCCTGGTGAATTACCTCTTCCCCGAGCTCTCCGCCAGCCCTGGAGCTTATGCACTGGTGGGAATGGGGACCGCCTTTGCAGGCATCCTGCGGGTTCCTATGACGTCGGTGATCATGATCTTCGAGGTCACCCACGACTATGCCATCATCGTTCCTTTGATGATATCCAACCTCATCAGCTTCTTCGTGTCATACCGCTTGCAGCGGCAGCCCATTTACGAGGCCTTGGCTTTACAGGAAGGTATCCACCTTCCCACCACGGCGACCAGCCAGAGGCACCTCCAGGTGAGATTGGCCATGCATGCCCCCCGGGAGACGTTTTCTCTCCAAATGAAAATCGCGGAGGCGCTCGAAAGAGCCGGGCATAGCAGTCTGCGAGCCTGGCCCATTACGGACGATAGTGGTGTGTGGGGGGTGGTTTCACTGGCCCAGCTCGAAGAGGCGATGGCGGAAGAGCGTGGGGAGTCTCGCCTCAGTGAGCTGGTGGACACACGGCAATTTTCTCACGTTCATGCCGATCATTCCCTCGATCTCGCCTTGGAGCGGATGGGCGCCACCGGGTTTGACTTGCTGCCGGTCGTGAGTCGGGCCAACCTTCATGAACTGGAAGGGGTGGTTTCCTTGCTGGACGTTCTCAAGGCTTTCGGCGTCAGAGATACTAGGAGTTGAAGTTTCGGTGAGAGCGGTTGTGCAACGTGTCGCCTCGGCCCGGGTTGAAGTGGACAGGCAGACAGTCGGCGAAATCGGGAAAGGGTTGTTGGTTCTCGTGGGCGTTGCAGATACCGACAGGGCGCGGGACGCGGATTGGATGGCCGAACGGGTCGCGGGATTGAGAGTTTTCGACGACGCGGCCGGCAAGATGAACCTTTCGGTCAAAGAGGTCGACGGGGCGGTGCTGGCGGTTTCCCAGTTCACTTTGTTGGGTGATTGCCGAAAGGGCCGGCGCCCTTCCTATGTCAAAGCCGCGGTTCCTGAGCAAGCGGAATCTCTTTACCAACGGTTTATGGAGCAACTGAGAGCCAAGGGACTTCTCGTTGCAACAGGCGCTTTCCGGACACAAATGCGGGTTTCGCTGGTAAACGATGGCCCGGTGACCTTGTTGCTGGATAGCACAAAACTCTTCTAAACATCCAATATCATGCTTCGAGCGATGTGGCTGAGCCTTTTCGCGCTCTTGCCGCTCCTACTGCAGGAAAACGACGACTTGGTGTTGTCACGTCTCTACGTTGCCACCGCCACTGGAGCTTATGTTTCCTACAGCTGGGGAGAACAGTGGTACCCGGTGAGAAATCTCCCCTCCTCGAGTATCCGTTCCTTTGCTTGTCTGGGCCCACAAGTGTTTGCCGGGGGCACCGACGGACTGTTCTTCTCCAACGACAACGGTGAAACCTGGACTCGAAAGGAGGGCTGGAACGGCGGAGAGGTGGTATCCATCCTCACTTCATCTTACTTCGGAGCAGAGCCGACTCTCTTTGCCGGGACCAGAGAGGGACTGTTCCGCTCGAAAGATGCCGGAGAGCAATGGCAACGACTGGCCGACCGAGACATTACCGGAAGAGTCAATGACCTTGCATGGCCCGGGCCGTTTCTTTTTGCTGCGACTTCGGAGGGTTTGTTCCTTTCTCCGGATGGCGGTGACGAGTGGGTGAAGTTGGAGGAGGGGCTTCCCAGAGTCTCGCTCTTGTCTTTGGCCACCTCGAGTTATTTTTCGCAGGATCCGATGGCGTTCGTCGGCTCGGACGGAGCTGGGCTTTATCAGACACGCGATGGTGGCGAAACCTTCACGGCACTGGACGGCCCGGCCGGTCCAGAATCCAGGGTGTACAGCCTGTTTTGGTGGCGGAGCTCATTCTTTGCCGGGACGGACTCCGGGCTTTACGTATCCCATGATGCCGGAGAAACCTGGAAAACGGCATCCGCTGAGCTCGAGGACAGAAAGGTGTACCGGATTCTGGTGCCCGCGCCGGACTCTCCTTCGGGAAGTGACATCATAGTGGGAACGGACCAGGGTATTTTCAAGAGCTCGGACGGGGCCCTGAGCTGGCGCCAATTAACCGACGGTTTGGGTCAGCCGGAAATCCTCGGCTTCGGCAGCTTCCCAATCTTTATTTGGAAACAGCAGTAGTCCATTGAAAGGCACGGTACGGTTGCTGGCCGCCGGAGAGGCGAGTCTGGCGTTGGTGGGTTTGTTGTGGGTGTGGCTCCGGCCTTTCTCGATTTCTTACCGGTTCGACCTTTCGGCGGTCGGGTTGGGCTTTTTGGCAGCGGCCGGATTTGCCGTCGTCAATCTCACGCTCTACGGTTTTGCCAGGCGGCTGGGCCGCCCGGCGCCGGTTCTCACTTTTCTCGAAGAGGAAGTGTTTCCTCTTTTCCAATCTCTCTCCACCCGCGACGTGGTCGTTTTGGTCGTGCTGGCGGGAGTGGGGGAGGAGATTCTCTTTCGTGGAGCTATCCAGCAAGAGATCGGACTCTGGGGCGCCAGCGTCCTTTTCGGAATTCTACACGGCCCTTCACGTTCGCTGTGGGTGCTGGCCGTTTGGGCCACTCTGATGGGCGCGGCGTTGGGATTGCTCTATCAGGCCAGTGGCAACCTAGTCGTTCCAGCACTCGCTCATGCTTTGTATGACGGGGTAGCCCTCGGTTATCAGAAAACTCAGACTAACAGGAGATGTGGAGATAGGAGGAGATAGGGACACATCTCTTTTTGGAAAAGAACTAACCGCGGAGTCGCTGAGGTCGCAGAGAACTTTCCTCTGCGTTCTCTGCGCCTCTGCGGTAAAGGACTTGGTTGCAGATCCCTAGCGCTCGAGGCTTCGAAGCAGGTCCAGAAGCTCTTCTTTGAGCGGCTTTGCTCCTTCGTAAGCGTCGGAGACGTTTCCTGCTTCGAGTACGGTCGCGAGCGAGTTGTGCCGCAGCAAAAAGGACTCCATGGGTTCGGTGTGGCGTATTTCCGGGCTCATGGAGTGCGCTTGTTCCATGAGCGCTTCGCACTCCCGAAGGAGTCGGTCCGCCTGACGATATACTTTTTCCTTTTCTTTTGATGTGCGAGCGCGGGCCTCATCGGCGCGCACGCAGGCAAGCGAGGCGGCCTCGACCGCTTGACGATAGCGCTTGGGGTGGCAGAGAGCTTCTCGCGCCTGCGCGAGCGCGTCTTCTGCTTGCCGGAATCGATCGGCAGCGTAGGTAGACGCTCCCTCCTCACGGGCTTGCAGGATGCGCGCTGCGGCTATTTCGATTTCCTGCGTAGGAGGTTGGGCACAGGCAGCAAGAGCCAGTGACAGCAGAAAGGCCCTCCATGGCATGAGGTTCCTCTTGCAGGAATCAAGTTTGGAGCAACGCCTCATAGGTGTTTTCGTATCGAGGGATAACCAGGGAAGCGTCGAAACACTCCACCGCCCGCCGTCGAGCGTTTCCGCGAAAGCGGCGTAACTTCTCTTCATCCTTGAGCAAGTCGATGGCCGCTTCGGCCATCGACTGAATCTCGCCGACTGGAAAGAGATAGCCTGTTTCATGGTGAATGACCACCTCGGGTAGCCCTCCGATCCTTGTGCAAATGACCGGGACTTCGCAAGCCATGGCTTCCAGAGCCGTCAGCCCGAAGCTCTCCTGTTCGCTGGGAAGAAAGAGTAAATCAGCGCAGCTCAACAAGTTCTCTAAGTAGTCCTGGGCTCCCAGGAAATGGACGTGCTCGGTCAACCTGAGCTCTTTGACCAGTTGTTGAACGAAGAGGCGTTCCGGCCCTTCACCGACGAGCAAAAGCTTGGACGGGATGGCCTTTCGCACCCGATCGAAAAGACGCACCACATCGCTGACTCGTTTCACCGGGCGAAAGTTGGACGCGTGAATCAAAACCTTTTCTTGGTTCGGAGCCCAATGGTCACGAGAGCACCCTTCCGTCGAACGCTTGCATTGCGAGGTGTCCACGAAGTTGGGGATGACTTCGATCGATCGATCGATCCCAAACTCTTCGACCGTACGTTGCTTGAGGTACTGCGATACCGCGGTGACACCGTCGGAGGCTTCGATGGCGAAGCGAATGACCCGATGGAAAGACTTGTCGGCACCCACAAGAGTGATATCGGTACCGTGCAAGGTGGTGATGAACTTGGGTGTTTCGCCACCCAGGATTTGTTTGGCCAAAAAAGCACTGACGGCGTGCGGTACGGCATAGTGGGCGTGAATGACGTCGAGGCCGTGCTCGCTGGCTACTTCGGCCAGCTTCGTTGCCAGGCCGAGTGTGTAAGGGGGATATTTGAACAGAGGGTAGCTCGCGATTTCGACTTCATGGATCAGTACGTTGGGATTAAAGCTACGCAATCGAAAAGGTACCGCATAGCTCACGATGTGAATCTCGTGGCCTCGCTCCGCCAGACCAAGCGCCAGTTCCGAGGCGACCACGCCGCTGCCGCCGTGGGTGGGATAGCATGCGATACCTATCTTCATTGCACTAAGATTCGCGCTCGCGGACTTGCTCGACTTCTTCCTCCATTTTTTCTTCGAGGCGCTTTTTTTCGTGAAGCAGTTCTTTTTGGAGAGCCTGGGTCTCCTCGTGAGACGCTGCCTTGTTCATCTTGTCTTGCTGTTTGATCTCGAACTCGGCGATCTTGGCTCGTAGGCGGCTGCGAATTTCTGCAATATCAGCCTTCTGATCGTCGGTGAGAGATTTTATCGGGAAATCTCCGCTCGCCCGGAGCTTTTCCATGGCAATTTCGATGGCTGTCTTGGGTTCTTCGTCGGACACGGATCACCTCACTCAGTTTGGGCCAATGATATACTAAGCTTCCTCTCAGTGGAATTCTGATTTGGCTTGGATTCAAGGAGTGTTGTCATGGCAGCGATACCGGAAGGATTCAAAGATCTGTTTGGGAAGAAAACCTTCTTTCATTTGAGTACTCGGATGGCGGACGGGAGTCCTCAAGTGAGTCCGGTGTGGATCGATACCGACGGAGGGCTGATTGTCGTCAACTCGGCCAAAGGCCGGATAAAAGACAGAAACATGCGAGCCGAGCCGCGGGTAGCTCTCTCGGCGACCGATCCGGACAATCCGTACCGGGCACTGATGATCCGGGGCCGAGTGGTCAAGATCACAGAAGAGGGAGCCGAGGCACATATCGACAAGATGGCGAAGAAATACCTTGGACAGGACAAATATCCATACCGGGCGCCCGGGGAGGTAAGGGTCCTCTACTACATCGAGCCGCTCAAAGTGGCCACGATGGAGTAAGCTCGACTCCTGAACCGTGTCGGAGTCCATAACCAGCCGCTTACCGAACCAGCGGGAGGTCGAAAAACCCTTTATCCTCACTGCCTTGGTCTGCCTGTTGGCAGGCAGCCTGTGGCTCTGGGCTCGACACGATCTCTTGTTGGAGTACTTCTACTCCACCGAGATGCTGGCGATCACCCATTTGATGACCCTCGGGTTCGTTACCTCTCTCATGATGGGCGTTGTGCTGAAACTGGCTCCCATGAGCTTGGGAGTTGGAGCCCGATCCCATCGACTGGTCCGGATTCAATTCTGGCTCTTCGCGGTGGGCGGCTCGGGGATGGTTTTCCACTTCTGGATCTCGGAGTGGGTGGGAATGGCCTGGGCAGCTCTGATGGTCCTGGCAGCGGCGCTTGTTCAGTTGTTCAATTTCTCCTCCGTTTTCACTCGAGCGGCAAGGGGTGATTGGGTGGCTCGATATGTGGCGTCTTCAATGATTCATTTGGTGTTGGCCGCCACACTCGGCGTTTTGCTCGGTTTCAACAAGGCCCTTGAGCTGGAATCGGGATTGCTGGGTGGAGCGTTCATATCCAACCTGTTTGCGCACATTCACCTCGCCGCGGTGGGCTGGGTCACCACGATGATCTTCGGATTTCAGCTCAAGCTGGTTCCCTCGACTCGTGGCGAGGAACGGTTCCTGCCCATCCGCTTTTTGTTGCTGCAAGCGGGAACGCTGGGGCTGGTGGGGTCTTTGCTGTCGGATGCCTCCTGGGAAGCTCCTTTTGCGGCCCTGCTGGTGGTTGCAGTGCTGTGGCAGGCCTGGGGCCCGACGCGAGCGCTGGTTACCGGGCGAGCCCGCGAATGGGAGGTGGTTCCACTTTGGTTTCTATCCGCAACCGCCATCGTGGGATTGCTTCTAGCGTTGGGCCTGCCGGCGCCGGACGATCCACTGCGGTTGCAGGTTCAGTTCGCTTATGGGTATGCCGGTCTGGTCGGCTGGATTGCTCTCACCATTGTGATCGTTGCTTTCAAGCTTTTTCCTACATGGGTTTGGCAGAAGCGGTTTCTATTCGAGTTGGGGGTGAAACCGGTACCTGCCATGAAAGATCTGTACAACCACCGACTCCGGATCCTGTCCAACTTGTTGGTGACCACCGGGGTGGTGGGCACGGTGGCAGGAATCATAGGTCAGGTTCGAATTCTGGTGGCTATCGCCCCCGGCCTCGTCTTCGTGGGGCTGCTGGGATTTGCGTTCAACTTCTATCGGCTGGCTAGATGGGCCCACGGGGCGGAGTACGATCCGAGCTCCGAAGATTTGGAGAAGTTCCGGCGGATCTATGGAAAACCCGGCCAGGGCGGTTGGAGCGTTTGAGCGGGGATCTCTGAAGAGGATTGCTGAAGGCTAAGAGCACTTTATATTTCGGAAGGTCTATCTAATTAATTAAGCGGGCGCATCGAATGCGCCCGGGGAATCACCCAAACACATCAATCGCTGCGCCGGTCATTGCCGCCGGGGCATCCAGCGCAAGGTAGACTAGCAGCGAGGCCACTGTTTCCGGGCTCATATCGGGCTCCGCACCCGGCAATCCTTTTCGAAGCATCTCGGTGTCCACCGACCCGGGACAAGCCGCATAGACCTGGATGTTGTGCTCGCGGAGCTCCTCCGCCGTGGCTTTGCTGAAGCCGATAAGGCCCCATTTGGAGGCGCAGTACGGGGCTAGATGCGGCGTGCCGAGCTTTCCAGAGATGGAAGATACGTTGATGATCCGTCCGCAATGTCTGGTCTTCATCGAGGGAATAACAGCTCGAGTGCAGAGAAAAGCTCCCTTGAGGTTGACATCCAGCATCCGATCCCACGACTCTTCAGTGGTTTCGGCCACTGGAGCACGTTCCACGAACCCCGCGTTGTTGACGAGCAGGTCTACGGGTCCTAGGGACGTTTCGGTTTTTTGAATCAGATTCTCGACTTGAGCCCCAAGAGTTATGTCGGTAGGAATCGCCAAAGCCCTGCCCCCGGACGCCTGGATGTTCCGTTCCACCGCAGCCAACTCGCTCGCCGTTCGCGCTGCTAGAGCCACACGGATCCCGCGGGATGCGGAGGCATGGGCGGTGGCGAGACCGATACCGCGGCCGGCGCCGGTGACGACCGCGACTCGAGGAAGAAAAGCTTTTTCAGTCAACCTTTCCAACGAGGCGGAAGAAATCGCGGCGCAAATCGGTGCGGGAAGCGAGCACGCCGGAAAAATGGCTGGTGACGATCCGGGTGCCTCGCCGCTTGACACCTCGGACCGTCATGCAACTTTGTTCGCTTTCGAGAACCGCGGCCGCCCCTTTGGCCGCGAGATGCTTTACCAGGGCCTCTGCTATTTCTCGGGTAATGGCCTCTTGAATCTGCAGCCGGTGCGCGAAGCAGTCGACGAGGCGTGCGAGGGCGGAAAAAGGAGCCAACCTTTTATCGGGGAGATAGCCTATGTGCGCTTTTCCCTGAAACGGCAGAAGGTGATGGGGGCACATTCCATGAAAAGGGATGCCTTTGGCTAGCACGATTTCTGAGGCGTCCTCGCCGTCAGTCGTCGGGTTCTCGAAGCTCGCCGCCAGGATGAGACCGGCATCGGTCTCGTAGCCGTCGAGAAACTCCTCGGTCCAGGTTTTTGCCACTCGCTCGGGAGTTCCCACCAAATGAGGATCGCTCACGTCGATTCCTGCCGCATCGAGGAAATCGCGTATGGCTTTCCCCATCGAGTCCAGGTCGAAAGGCCCCGGCCGCCTAACCCTTTGAGCTACCGGCTTGTTCATCGCTTTCACCCCGATAAATAACCCCGTAATCTGGTGTTTCGAAGAGTCGAAGTTCCACCAGTTCCGGCAGGGCCGGGCGCAACCTCTCCCATATCCAGGAAACGACATTCTCCGCGGTTGGGTTGTCGAGTACTTGGTTCAAGTCGTTGTGGTTGATGGCGTCGAGAGCCTGCTCGTGAACCAGTTGCTTGACTTTGACGAAATCCATCGACATGCCGCTTTTCGGGTCGACTTTGCTCTCGACGAGGACGACGAGCTGGTAGTTGTGACCGTGAGTTTGGAAGCAAGGCCCCTCGTAATAGGGAAGCCGGTGGGCGGCGTTGAACTGAAACTCAACGCGGAGCAACATGCGCGTTCAAGACTCCTGGAGCACGAAATAGGTTGCTATGTTATTGAGGAGAATAGCCGTATCATCCAGCCGAAGCGAGTCGCTGCTCACATCCAATACCTTTCCCTCCAGCGCCGATCCGTCGCGGAGAATGACCCGGATTTTCTCGCCTTCGAGGAGAGAAAGAATTTGATATGAGGCCTGATAGTTTGGCTCGGACATCGTCAAGGCTCGCCTGATGTGTTTCTTTCTGAGAAACCAGTGTAGCTTGAACAAATCCGTCTGGCGAGCGATTAGAGAGAAAACCGGCTGATCAAAAGCACGCTGGCTTCTTGGAGGGAAAATAGGGTTACGACCGAGCTCGGTTAGACGCTGGGACGCAACTTATACTCCAATGACCTGAGCCGAGAGCATCCGCTCGCGTGGGCCGTCCAGCTCGGCGAAAAGGATACTCTGCCACTCCCCAAGAAGGATCGTTCCTTCCTGGATAGGAAGCGTCAAGTTGTGACCCAAAACCATGGCGCGAATATGCGAGTCGGCGTTTTTCCTGTCACAGTCTGAGCAGTCTTCGCAGTTGTGAAGGTAGCCATCCTCCTTGTTGGCCAGCCCCTCGAGAAAGCTCTTGGCATCGGCCATCAACGCCGCCTGAAACTCATTGATGAACAAAGCGGTGGTTGTGTGCAGAGACGAGATGATTAGGAAGCCGGCTTTGATTCCGGAATCGCGCACCAGATCCCGAAGCCGGTCGGTGAGGTTGTAAAGCTCCACCCGGCCGTCGGTAACCACCTTGAGCGTGTGGGGCAAGATCTTCATTTGCCCGCCCACTTCCTGCTCTCTAGCCGTTTCGACTGCTACGCCGACCTTCTCGGACGCCGTACCGTTCATGTGTCAATCCTCCGAATCCGGCCTGGCCACCAACGGCCGTTGTCTCAAGCCCCGAGGATGGACCCCGACGCTAGCGCTGCATTTTTTTTTAGGCCGGTGAGCCCACCTCGTGGCCAAGTCACCAACTGTAGTACAGCAGGATACACTTTGCAAGCAGATCCGCGGATTGTGACCCCGCCTTCGTTTTGAGGCTTGGCCTCCTGAGTCGTTTCGGCCTGTGGAAGGCAATCGACGTTGTTGCAGCGCCTTGTCGCAACATGCTAGCTTCCGGTTCATGCTGGATCGGGGGGTGGCAAGAAAGCTCGAGGCGGTCCTGGGACCGGACGGCCTTCTGCAGCGGCCGGAGCACACGCTGGTTTATGAGTGCGACGGGACGACCGCCATCAAGCGCGCGCCCGATGCCGTTGCCCTGCCCGGATCGACCGAAGAAGTGGCGGCGGTCGTCCGGCTGTGCCATGAAGAGGGGGTACCCTTCGTGGCCAGAGGAGCGGGAACCGGAC
>SDBS01007081.1_pt1 | contig 10910 bp, 12 predicted proteins | sample 2277091 | NCBI WGS metagenome assembly SDBS01 (sample SAMN10404972, study PRJNA504765) | marine sediment metagenome | isolation source: marine sediment core GS10_PC15, 163 cmbsf | place: Arctic Ocean: Southern Knipovich Ridge | collected 2010 | reverse complement strand
ACTCAAAGACATTGAGGCTCTCAAGACGATAGGCCATCTTGGCGTAGAGGGAGTCATTGTCGGTCGAGCCCTATATGAAAAAACATTTGCGCTAACAGATGCGATTGAGGCGGCAAAAGAATAATGTTGACCAAGAGAGTCATTCCCTGTCTGGATGTGAACGAAGGTCGGGTTGTCAAAGGCGTCAATTTTGTAAATCTAAGAGATGCTGGTGACCCGGTTGAGCTGGCAGCGGTCTATGATATTGAGCGGGCCGATGAGCTTGTATTTCTTGATATTACCGCCTCACATGAGGAACGAGATACTATCCTGGAGGTCGCCAGGGGTACGGCAGAAGAAGTTTTTATCCCGTACACAGTAGGCGGAGGCGTTCGCACTCTCGAGGATATCCGTCAACTCCTGTATGCCGGAGCTGACAAGGTCGCGATAAACTCAGCCGCTGTAAAAGACCCGAAGATTGTGCAGGTGGCAAGTCGGCGTTTTGGCAGCCAGTGTATTGTGGTCGCGATGGACGCTAAAAGGCGTAGCCGCGCTGACAAGTGGGAAGTCTATGTTAATGGTGGCCGGATATCGACCGGTATAGACGCTATTGAGTGGGCCCAAGAAATGGCGAAGCTCGGTGCTGGGGAGATCCTCTTGACCAGTATGGATAAAGACGGTACAAAAGATGGCTACGACGTAGCGTTAACGCGGGCGATAACCAGGGCCGTCAATATTCCCGTGATCGCCTCGGGCGGCGCGGGTCATTTGGAACATTTTCTGGAAGTCATTGTGGAAGCGGACGCTGACGCGGTCTTAGCCGCCTCATTATTTCATTTTAAAGAATTGACTATTGATGATGTGAAAGAGTACCTTAATGATAATGGTGTGCCGGTTCGAATTTAGTTGAACCGCACCGTTCTCGACGCGAAAATGATCGGCAAAAGACTGGAGCTAGAAGCTAGATATGGCGGCAAGCCCTAGCTCCTAGCTCCAGTCCGCGTCAGACGCTGTTTGTCCCACGCAAATCCTCAAAATCCTTGTTTCTACCAATTACACCCGCGTTTCCTCATAGCCATCAAGCTGCTTTTGTCGAGGCTCTGTTTTTTTCCAGTTTACCCTCGATCATCGGTTTGGTAAAAGCCGCAATTGAAATTCCCAAATAAGAAAAGTACGCTAAGGCCTCTATCAATGAAGGATTACCGTTATAGCCTAAGATGCTTGTCATGAAAGTCCCAAGTACACCTTTTTCATTAATGATATGGTTCATATCCCAAACTTGCGAGACGATCGGGTCGATAAAACCCAATTCTAGGAATTCGTGCAGGCCGTGGGCTAGAAGCCCGGCTGCTACGAAAATGAGGATTATACTGGTTGCGTTGAAAAACGCTCTAAGATTAAGACGGCGGCTGCTTGAATATATGAAATAACCCATGATTGCCGCGACACCTAAGCCGAGCATGGCCCCGATCACAGTCTGGGTAGCCGTTGAGGTCTGGGCCGCTGAAAAGAGAAACAAGGCTTCTTCCAGCCCCTCCCTGACCACTGCCACAAAGATTAAAACGAACATCGCTACACCTGAACCACTCTCTACACTAGCGTCCACGCGATTTTCCAGCTCACCTTTGAGGTTGCGCCCTATCTTGCGCATCCAAAAGATCATCCAGGTCAAAATTACCACGGCTGTGAGCATCGTGACGCCCTCGAAAAGTTTCTCCATCCGGCCTTCTAGGCTTCCGGCGATCACAACAATCACACCACCAGCTGCGAAACTTACTAAAACAGCCGCGCCTAATCCCATCCAGACATATTTGAACTTGTTTCTGTTTCCGGTTTTTGCCAGATAGGCTAGGACGATCGCGATTATCAAGGCCATCTCCAGCCCCTCACGAACAGAAATTAAAAACGGGTTAAACAAAAAGCGCCTCTTTCTACCCAGGTCAATAAGGTTATACTTACCACATCAGTTAGGATACCCTAACAAAAAAGGTTCGTCAACCCCTATGATGATTAAAAGGGAGTCATTATATAGTGAAAGGATTAGCTTCCGCGTTCGAGAGTAAAGAAGGGGTCGATAGGTCTATTAAAGGGGTAGAGCAATGTCTAATGTTCCTTAAATATCTTTGAAGGTCTTAAGCGCCTCGCTCTAGATTTCTTCTGGCGAGTTTAATGGTATCGCTCAATGTCGGCCTAATGGTTATAACGCCATTCTCATCGCCGACTGACACTTTCGCCCCTCCTTTAATATGATATTTTTTTCTGATCCTGGTTGGAATTGTGATTTCGCCCCTCTTGCTAATCTTGACGACTGCCATGATTCAACCTCCTGCTTCTTTGAAAATCCTATTACCCTATAAACAAGCGCTTTAAACCAGTATGACAAGACAAACCCTTTTGGTCTTAAGCATTGGCACTGCTAGTCCGATAATCTTATATAGGAAAAGAGGCGGATTATGTCAAAAGAATGGCGCGTGACAGTTTTAGGTCGTATAAGGCGCTTTTTTACACTGAGAATCAGACTATTCAGTTTGTTCGCAGTTCTGGCTATCGGATCCGCGGTAGGGGTTGGTTTTCTAGGGCAGCAATCGATCTCTGCTTTTGAGCTTAGCGGCCAGGCTACAGAGCTATCTAAGACTCGTACAGCAGTTGAGTCATTGAGGCATGCGCTCTACGAGAGCGCCGTTTCAACCCGCCAATATTTAGAGACAAATTCTCTGAGCGAATCAAAAATTTGGACTCGGCAAATTCAGGTTCAACAGAGTCTATGGGCAAACGTGCGGTCTGGAGATCGTGCGGTTTTGGGAAACAAGAGAATCAATTCATTTGGCGATAGCCTGGTTGAACTTCAGAAAACTCAAGCCAAATTCTTCGTTGCAGAAGACAGCTTGTTGAGGGAAAAGCATTTTCAGGACTCTAATGTTATATGGGAACAGGTCGTGGATGATCTGATTGGGATCAGCGAGACCTATAACGTCAAGATCGACCAGACCCTGACAGATGTTGTGGAGGCCCAAAAGCAGCTAAACAGAAAAGTTGAATTGACTGTCCTCTTGTTTGTTTTGATAGCTATGTCCCTAGGTCTGATCGCTCAAAGGAGTCTGCTCACACCATTAGACGAGCTTAAGGAAGGCTTGAAGCAGATAGCGGGCGGAAAGCTTGATTATCAAATCAAAACGACGAGGATGGACGTGATTGGCGATCTAGCCACAGAATTCAACGGGGTGTCTGTCAGTTTAAAGAAATCGTTCATGGACCTAAAACGCAGATTTTCTCAACTAACCAACCTTTATCAGATCAGCAAAGCTATTAGCGCAACAAACGATCTTGATAAACTTTTGCACAAGGTTCTCAAGCAATCACTAGACCTCATGGGGGCTGAATCAGGCTCAATCATGCTTATAGCGGAAAAGGAAGATGAACTGATGATTCGCGCGGCCGTTGGGTTGGACAAAAAAACAGTTGAAGGTACACGGGTGAAGATTGGTCAAGGAATATCCGGCTATGTAGCTGAAAAAGGCAAACCCTTGATGATCCAGGATGGGGTCAGAAAGGCCAGACTTCCTGGTCTCAGCGATGTAAAAGACGCGTTGTCCGTGCCTCTGATCGCCAACGAGAAAGTCATCGGCGTTATCAACGCTAACAATAAGCAGGAGGGACGATTTGATAAGCATGATCTAAGATTCTTTACTACTCTTGCCGGTCAGATAGCCGCCGCTGTCGCTAACGCCACTTTGGTCGATGATATTCAAGCCGCCTACTTTAATACGATCAAAGTTCTGGCCGCTGCTATTGACGCTAAAGATGAGTACACATATGGTCATTCCGCGAGGGTAGCGAAGTACGCCGTTACAATTGCTAAACAATTGGGTCTATCCAAGTCTGATTTAACTCGTATAGAGGCGGCTGCTTATCTACACGATATCGGGAAAATCGGCGTTCCCGACCAGATTTTAAATAAGGACAGTGCCTTGACTGAGACTGAGAGGGAAACGATCAATAGACACCCGCTCGAGGCCGCTGAAATACTTGGTCATATCGATTTCCCCTGGGGCGATGTAGTCCCGGGTGTGCGCGGCCATCACGAACGTTGCGATGGAAAAGGTTATCCGGACGGCCTCAGCAACGACGAGATTTCCAGAGAAGCGCGGATCATTGCCGTCGCGGATTCATTTGACGCAATGACTAGCGACCGACCTTACCGCAAAGCCTTAGATAAGACCAAGGCTGTCACTGAATTGGTCAACGGTCGCGGAAGCCAGTTTGACGCGCAAACAGTTGACGCGTTTATACCGGCGCTGCTTTCGGAGTGGATGACCTCAATGCCCGGCACGATAGTTGACACCCTCGAGATAATAACCAATAGTCCATCTTCCAAAGAAACGAAACCAAAAGCCGGTGTGAACAGCAGCGATAAGTAAACTCGGGGACATCTTTGACATCTTAACATTCTCTTGCTTTGATAGGTCAAAATTGCTGCTGAGGATGGTTGGGGACGTCTTTGACATCTTAACATTCTCTTGCTTTGATGGTGAAAATGTTAAGATGTCAAAGACGTCCCCAACACACTTTTCTGGTGAGTCAACTCGAGTGGTTGACACCTAAAAATGGCGATGTTAAGCTGACAAAAAGTTCACCTCTGGAGGAAATTTTTGTCTATCAACAAGAGAACCAGCCGACACCTATTTGAAGGTGGTCAGGCTGGGTTTTTTTTATCTATTAAGAAACGATGTGGGCTGCGCAAGTCCCGGAGCGACGCGGAGGGGTTATGGAAATAGAGATTGGTAAGGGCAAGCGGGGCCGGCGCGCATATGGTTTTGATGACGTGACAATAGTGCCGAGTCGCAGGACAAGAGATCCTCAGGATATTGATATTTCCTGGCAAATATCGGACTTTCGTTTTGATCTACCGATGATGGCCTCAGCAATGGACGGCGTAGTTGATGTGAGGACCGCGGTATTACTTAGCGAGCTGGGTGGTTTGGGCACGCTTAATCTCGAGGGACTTCAAGTCAGATACAAAAACTCCGATGAGGTTTTGGAGAGAATCACAGCCTTGCCTAAAGAGAAAGCAACCCGGGGGTTGCAGGAAATTTATAGTGAACCGATCAAGCCGGAATTGATAGGCGAGCGGATTCAGGCAATAAAGGACGCGGGCGCCGTGGCCGCCGGCTCATTTACACCTCAACGAGTGGAACAATATTATCGCCACGCCCTGGACGCCGGGCTTGATATATTAGTAATTCAGGGCACGGTCGTGAGCGCGGAACATGTTAGTAATCAGGTCAAGCCACTAGACCTGAATAAATTCATATCATCTCTTGAAATACCGGTAATTGTCGGCGGTTGCTGTTCTTATGCCACCTCTTTGCATCTGATGCGCCCGGACGCCATCGCCGTTTTTGTCGGCGTTGGTCCTGGAGCGGCCTGCACGACGCGACAAGTTTTGGGCCTGGGCGTGCCTCAAGCCACAGCTATCGCCGATGCTGCGGCTGCCAGAACTCTTCACCTAGACGAGACAGGTAAATACGTGAACGTTATCGCCGACGGCGGTATGAGTACAGGCGGAGATATCGCCAAAGCGTTTGCTTGCGGAGCTGACGCGGTCATGATTGGCTCGCCGGTTGCCAGCGCGACAGAGGCGCCCGGGCGTGGTTATCACTGGGGGATGGCCACTTTTCATCCCGAGTTACCTCGCGGAACACGAGTTCAGACCGGCAAACAATCCCCTCTCAAGAGCATCCTGGTGGGTCCGGCTTTTGAGAACGACGGCAAGTTGAATCTATTTGGAGCGCTTAGGACCTCGATGGCTACCTGTGGTTATGAAAATATTAAGGCGTTTCAAAAAGCCGAGTTGATGGTTGCGCCCTCTTTAAAGACTGAGGGCAAGTCACTCCAACAGTCCCAGGGCGTCGGGATGGGGTAGCTAAGGAGCATCAACGTGACTAAGAAACAGACCCAAGATATGCAGACTGTCCTCGTTCTTGATTTTGGAGCTCAATATAGTCGTCTCATTGCGCGCCGTGTCAGGGAATGCAAGGTCTATTCAGAGATCATCCCCTATGATATGCCCGTTGACGAAATTGTTGCCCTTAATCCAAAGGGCCTGATCTTATCAGGCGGCCCGGCCAGCGTTTATATAGATGATGCCCCTGTTTGTGACCCCGGTATATTTGATATCGGCATTCCCATACTGGGAATTTGCTACGGCCTTCAACACATGGCCCATGTCTTAGGTGGTGAGGTCGCCAACACCGGTATTGATGAATATGGTAATACAAGTTTAGAGGCACGCACCAAGAGCGTTCTCTTTAAGAATGTTTCTCGCAAGCAAGATGTCTGGATGAGTCACCGGGACAGTGTTGCAAGAGTCCCCGATGGTTTTACTAATGTCGCCTCGACAGAGCACTCATCCGTCGCCGCTATGGAAAATACGAGCCGTCGCCTGTTCGGAGTGCAGTTTCACCCTGAGGTTGCGCATACGGCGGTGGGCCTGGATATACTTAAAAATTTTCTCTATGAATCCTGCGGTTGTCTGCCGTCTTGGACCTCAGTCTCCATGATAGATGATGCGGTCGCGTCCATTAAAGAGCGGGTAGGAAAAGAGAACATTATTTGCGGTCTGAGTGGCGGTGTCGATTCAGCCGTAGCCGCGCTTCTTGTCCACAAGGCCATTGGCGATCAGTTGACATGCGTCTTCGTCGACCATGGTTTGATGAGAAAAGATGAAGGCCGAAAAGTGGAAAAGATGTTTCGAAAACACTTTCGCATCAACCTAATTCACGAAAAAGCTCAAGAGCGTTTCCTGAAAAGGCTCAAGGGGATTATTGATCCCGAACAGAAACGCAAGATAATCGGTGAAGAGTTCATACGGGTTTTCGAAACGGTCGCGGATAAGATGAGTGATATAAATTTTCTGGTTCAGGGGACTCTTTACCCGGATGTTATCGAGAGCGGAACCAAAGATGCCGCCAAGATAAAAACCCATCATAATGTTGGAGGGATACCTCTGGATATGCAGTTTAAGCTTATTGAGCCACTGCGCCTGCTTTTTAAGGATGAAGTCAGAGCCGTTGGTGAGGAGCTAGGGCTTCCCGAAGAGATGGTCTGGCGACAACCATTTCCAGGGCCTGGTCTGGCTGTAAGAATTATCGGTGAAGTTACTTTCGAGAGGCTTGAGATGCTTCGTCATGCTGACGACATCGTAGTTGATGAAATAAAGAGAGCGGGTCTCTACCGTTCTCTCTGGCAGTCGTTTGCTGTCTTGCCGGCTGATCTCAAAAGTGTGGGGGTCAAGGGAGACGCAAGAACATATTCATCGACCATAGGGATTCGAGCTGTCTCATCCGAGGACGCGATGACTGCCGATTGGGTTCGTTTGCCATATGAGGTTCTGGGCAAAATGTCCAACCGGATCATGAATGAAGTGCCGGGGGTCAATCGCGTGATTTATGACATCAGCTCCAAGCCGCCCAGCACAATTGAGTGGGAATAATATCTGACCGACCCCCTAATTAACCTGCGCTTTGTCCACCATTATGCCCTGGACATATACCTGTTAAGGCATTAAGCTATAAATTGGTTGAGGAGATGAGATGGGAGACGAAAATTTGGAAGCGCAACTATGTAAACAGCGGAAACAAATCGATGCTCTTGATGACAAGATTATTGAGAAACTAAATGAACGCGCGAAAATTGTGTTAGAAATTCGAGAAATCAAGAGCAAAGCGAACTTACCGATCTTAGATAGCCAGCGCGAGCAAGAAATCATGACCAAGATGAACTTGAGGAACAACGGACCCTTGAAGAACCAAGATCTGCAAGAGATCTATAAGAATATCCTGCACTATATGAGAAACTTTGAGTAAGGTTTAGATCCTCAGGTTTTTGAATTCTTAAATATTAGCGTACGCTTGATTAAATATTTGCTATACTTATTTTGTGCGTATGGCTGAGTACTATCAAAAACTTGGGGACGGAAAAGTCCGATGTCGGCTCTGCCCTCACGATTGCCTAATCTATCCTGATCGCGGCGGCATATGCTTCGCGCGTCAGAATCAGGATGGCGTGTTGGTGCTCCTGACATATGGCCGGGTCTCATCCATACAACTTGACCCAATTGAGAAGAAACCCCTATGTTCTTTTCACCCGGGAGAGCAGATTCTGTCCATAGGTAGCATCGGCTGCAATCTGGCGTGTTCTTTCTGTCAAAACTGGAAGATCGCACAGCCAAAGGACCTCATTAAGCAGGGGTTGCTACCGGGTGATCCATCTCAGGCTGTCGAGAGCGCGACCCAGCCCCTGGCCGTCGACGATCTTGTTGATCTAGCCGAGAAAGAGAAAACCAACAACAGCATAGGGGTCGCTTTTACCTATAACGAGCCCTTCATTTGGTTTGAATATCTCCTCGACGCGACCCGGGCTTTAAAGAAAGGGGGTCTGAAAAATGTTCTTGTGACGAACGGGTTTGTGAACGAAGAACCACTGCGAGATTTGTTGCCGGCAATTGATGCTATGAATATCGACATAAAAGGGCTTAGTGAATCGTTTTATCGTAAAGTTGGCGGGCAACTTGCCCCCGTGCTTCGGACAGCGGAGTTGGCCCGCGAGTTTTGTCACATAGAAATCACAAACCTTCTAATACCAGGACTAAACACCGATGAAAAGTCGATCAATGATTTAGTAGATTGGATAGCGGACAAGCTCGGGCAAGACACGCCCCTACATTTGTCTCGTTATTTTCCAGCTAGACACCTCGAAACACCCTCAACATCGTTGGCCGATCTCAATTTAGCAAAAAAAATTGCTTCAAAGCGTTTAAAGTCAGTCCAAGTAGGAAATGTATAGAATGTCAATCGCCCTCTTGCTTGTCCGGTAACCTGTGGTCCGGCGGGCCTCTGGTAAGGGGTTGCTGTATCAGTATGTGGTTTTTTGGCCAAGAGGATATGGGTTACCAAAGCAAACATCTCTTGTCGGCCATGTTTAAACTGATGTTTGCAGGGTAAAAAATCTAGGCAATCGTCCCGGCATATTAGCTGGGGAGGCTGAGTAAAGGCTATGTAGTTCAATAGCAAGGGGGTGTTATCAGTGGCAACTAAGCCAAGCAAAGGAAAGATGACGGTCGGGGAGGCCGGAAAGAAGGGCGGCGCGACAACTTCAAAGAAATATGGTCCTGGTTTTTATGAAGGTATTGGAAAACGCGGCGGGCAAACTACTTCTAAGAAATACGGTCCGGAATTTTATGAAAGTATCGGTAAAAAGGGCGGCAAGTCCACATCAAAGAAATATGGTCCGGAATTTTATGAGGAAATCGGGCATAAAGGCGGCCAAAAAGTCAAAAGGTTAATTGAGCAGGGCAAGAAACGCGCTTAAACAATAGGAGGTGACAAACTATGGGGAAAAAAGGAAAGATGACTGTCGGAGAGGCAGGACGCAAAGGCGGCAAAACGACTTCCAAGAAGTACGGTCCTCAGTTCTATGAAAGTATCGGCAAAAAAGGCGGCGATACAACCTCAAGAAAATACGGTCCGGAATTTTATGAGGAAATCGGGCATAAAGGCGGCCAAAAAGTCAAAAGGTTAATTGAGCAGGGCAAGAAAAGGGGTTAATCCACCAAGAGTGTTTTGAAGTTGGCTTAAAACCCCGGCAGTTGCTTATATGGCCCGCTAGGATTGATCTAAATAAGTTCAGTGGTTACTAACCCTTTGCAGGCAATGAACGATACCCGCAAACTTGTTTAGTTGAAAAACTGGGCGGTATCTAAAGCTGATGGTGGTAGATCTTTGGCATCTGGAGGTCGAGCTCGTTTAGTGACCTGCGGTGCTATATAGCGTGAGGAGGCTAGTATCTTAAAAAGGTGAAAACACTAGCTGAAAATTCATGCACTAAGGGGGTGAAGCTATGACAAAAAAAGGCAAGATGACTGTTGGTGAGGCTGGTCGTAAAGGTGGTCGAGTGACAGCGCGTAAATACGGTCCCGAGTTCTTTGAGTCAATCGGCAAGAAGGGTGGACTAATTGGTGGACCACGTGGAGGCATGGCGACAAAGAGTAAGTATGGCCATGAATTCTACGAGCACATAGGCCACAAAGGCGGACAGAAAGTTAAGCGTCTGATACAAGAAGCTAAACGTAATGCGACATAGGTGAGCACTGTTTTCGCTTCGATATGACAACAAGTTGATTTTAAATATTTCAGTTCTAGAAAGTAGTTGTTTTAGCGATCGAAACGCGTCAGAGTACGGCAGGCGAACAAGCTAGGTTAGGCTATCGGCTTTCGTAGAAAACCGCCGACATTTTTTGTTTTTCGCGAATTCTAACTCCTCCAAGTTTTAATCAAAACGCTCCTCTTCAAAAATCGAAGGTTTATCTGGTTTATAGACAGTGATCACATCCGCTGTCGGTCGGACTGACAGGCACCTGCGCTAACTCTACCTATCTTTTTGGTAGCTCAGCCCTCTAAGGTTTGTTCCACCCTTAAACGGGATCAGGCGGCCTAGATCGGGGTAGGCTGTAGGTAGCTCCTGCTGGTTAAAGCCCTACCTAAAAAGCCCGAACTTGTTTAGACCTCGTATTAACGGGTATCCATTCTTGGCAAGAACTAAAGGCAGCTAAGGCTGCGAAGGGGGGTGTCAGTTTTGGCAAAAAGCAAAGGCGGAATGACCGTTGGTGAAGCTGGTCGAAAGGGCGGAAAGAGCACTCTTAAGAAGTACGGACCCAAGTTCTATGAAACGATCGGCAAAAAAGGCGGTCAAAAGGTAAAGAAGTTGATTGAACAAGGAAAACGAGCAGCAGCTAGATAGTAGATAGGCTTTTTGATACTGAGCTCTACTGTAGTATCGAAAGCAAGGGAGGCGATGGCTCAAAGAACGGCACCAAGGCACAGGCTAAACAGGTTCGGCCATGAAAAATATTGTGATAGCACCAATCATAGGGA
>SDBS01007080.1_pt1 | contig 10911 bp, 9 predicted proteins | sample 2277091 | NCBI WGS metagenome assembly SDBS01 (sample SAMN10404972, study PRJNA504765) | marine sediment metagenome | isolation source: marine sediment core GS10_PC15, 163 cmbsf | place: Arctic Ocean: Southern Knipovich Ridge | collected 2010 | reverse complement strand
GTAGGGATATCGTCGGCGAATTATTACTCAGACCTCATTACTTTGATTTACGAGCAGCCGAAAGGGTTAATTTAATCAGAAATATCGCCAGGAGGTGAATAAATGACAGAAACAAAGGAAGGTAAGTATTTAACATTTGCTCTGAGTGGAGAGGAATATGGTATTAGCATCCTTCAGGTCAGGGAGATCATTGGCATGATGCCGATAACCCCGGTTCCACAAACACCGGAGTTTGTGAAGGGGGTTATTAACCTGAGAGGCAAGGTCATTCCGGTAATAGACCTTCGATTAAAATTTAGGATAGAGGCAATGGAATATAGTGACAGAACCAGCATTGTGGTTGTTGAATTCCTGCAAAAAGAAGGTGTTACCTCTATTGGAATTGTCGTAGATTCGGTCTCTGAAGTACTCAACATCAGCGGGGAGGATATTGAGGACGCACCTGCCTTCGGATCTGGGACCGTTGACACAAATTACATTCTTGGTATGGCCAAAAGCGACGATGCAGTCAAATTACTCCTCGATATTGATAAAGTATTAACCGTTGATGAATTGGCCGTTCTAGAAAAAACAGGATAACAAAAACAGGATAACAAAAACAGGAAAAGGAGGAAAAATTATGAAACTTAGTATGCAGAAAAAATTCATGATACCAACGGTGGCCCTCGTGGCCATATTGATGGGCGTGGCCGGAACGACCTCATATTTGATGTCAAAAAATACAATTGAAGATTCGATCAAAGAAAGAATCCTTAACACCACAACTGAAAATTCCAGACTCATGAACGCATGGCTGGAACGAACGAAGCTGGATATTGATACATGGACTCAAAACAAGACTCTCATAACAGCAACCAACAGCTCATTCGTCGGTAAGGCAGCCAGAAAATCATCGAACGGCATACTGGCTGGTTTTCAGGAGAAATACGGTTTCTATGAATTGATTGCGATAGCGGAACCAAATGGGAATCTCATTGCCGCTTCTGATGAGGAGAAAGTAAATGCAATCAACATTTCCGACAGGGAATATTTTAAGCAATCCATGAAAGGTAAAATGTCAGTCTCTTCAGTTATCATTAGTAAAGCCTCGGGTAACCCTGTTTTTGTAATCTCATTTCCCTTAAGGCTTAGCGATGAAAAGATATCTGGTGTGCTCTTGACCTCAGTGGACTTGGCTTACTTTAACGATCAATTCGTCAATCCCATAAAAATAGGGGAAAAAGGATATGCTTATCTATACAACGATCAGGGCGTTGTGCTTGCTCATCCTGAAAAATCTAATATTTTGACACTTGACTTGAGTAAACTCGACTACGGGAAGGAGATGCTGGCTGAGAAAGAGGGATTAAAAGAATACAAATGGAATGGTGAAGCGAAAATTGTGGCCTTCCGAAAAGTGGAAGGGAGCAACTGGACAATTGCTGTCGAAGCGGCCTCTAGCGATATACTAGCTCCAGTGCGGAGAGTGGCAATTATAATCCTGATCGTTTCGGTTATTGGCCTTTTGCTGGCAGCCTCCATTAGTGTAGTGATTGCCCGCTCTATAAGTAAACCCATTAATAAAATCATCGATGATCTTGATGGAAGTTCAGGGCAAGTGACCACAGCTTCCAGTGAGGTTTCATCATCTAGCCAACAGCTTGCCGAAGGGACTTCTGAACAGGCAGCAGCGCTTGAGGAAACTTCATCCTCTTTGGAGGAGATGTCTTCCATGACAAGACAGAATGCTGATAATGCATCTAGGGCAAGTCAGATGATGTCAGAGGATGCTGCTCGCACTTTCCAGGAAATCGGACAAAATATGGAAAAGATGCAAGGGGCCATCGATAGTTCTGTGAAATCTGGTGAAGAAACAGCCAAAATAATCAAGACCATAGATGAGATTGCCTTTCAGACCAACCTACTTGCCTTGAATGCTGCCGTAGAAGCAGCCAGGGCTGGTGAGGCGGGAGCTGGATTTGCAGTCGTGGCCGATGAAGTACGCAGCCTGGCAATGAGGGCTGCAGAGGCTGCCAAGAACACCGCTGAGTTAATCGAACGAGCGAATAAAGAAAACGCTAGTGTACAGAAACTCAATGTTGATGTTGTTGGATCGTTGGATGAAAACAATCAATTGGCAGGGAAAGTCACAGAGTTAATTACAGAGATTGCAGCAGCCTCTAATGAACAGGCCCAGGGAATTGAGCAGATAAATACAGCCATTACCCAGATGGATAAAGTCGTCCAAAATAGTGCTGCAACTGCTGAAGAATCTGCCTCTGCCTCTGAGGAATTAGCTGCCCAGGCCGAAAACATGAAGGATATTGTGACAGATTTAAACAGATTAGTGAGTGGATCGAAGGAGCGTCGTTCAACTGATGAAGAACATTCACCAGCCCGGAAAACCGAATCTAAAATCCCTACGCCGGTCAAGGTGAAAGGGAAGGTGGCTCGGTCAAATGAGTTGCTCATCCCCATGGATGACGATTTCAAAGACTTCTGATCTATGACAGTCTTAACAATAACAAAAAGGATTGGTTTCACGTTTCTATAACATTTAACCTTAAAAAAAAAGGAGATTATCATGAAAAAAGAACAGGATTTAGATGTATTTTGACCATTGCTCTTCTCATTGTTTTAACTGGAAGCACTGCTTTAGCAGGTGAAAAAGCTACTGTAGATGAGGTCTATGAGATGGTAGTCAAAGGCGCCGAAGTTGTGAAGGTCCTGGGGGCGGAAGGGCTGGAAGCTTTCAATGACCCTAAGGGCGAGTTTGTTTGGAAGGATACCTATGTGGTCGTCACGAGTTGTGAGGAAGGCAAGATTGTGGCCCATCCGAGTGAAAAAGTAAAAGGACTCTCCACGGAAGCCGTAAAATGTAAAAAAACCGGTCGGTTGTTTATGCAGGACTTCTGTCAGAGCCTCAACTCCAATGGGCGTTGGACAGAATATTGGTGGAACAAACTGGGTTCTGAGGAAATCGTCAGAAAACTGCTTTTTGTCATTCCGGTGGAAGGGACGAAGTATCAGGTAGCCGCTGGTGTATATAATGAAAGTTTGGGCCTTGATGAACTGAATGGAAAAATCGATAAATAAATTCTGTTTTTTCGAGCGGGGCGGACTGCATAAGAACAACAACTGAAAACATAAAAAAGCACGAGGGAATACGATTGCGTTCAGGGCTAAAAAGGAGGGGACACTAACTAGCTCATTATCTTCTAACTAAATATCAATGAACTTTTTTCTATAGACTGTAATTAAGAAAGGAGACGTCAAGCTTTCAAAACAGTTTTTCTTTAGGCGAACAGAAAATATCTCAGGTAAACAAGTTGAGATTACAGACATAGTCCGCAACCAGCTTGTTAATCCCGGCGAATACGGTAAGAGAATATCACATGATTGGTACATTACTCCATGACCCGGTTAAGCGAAGAAAAAATGTATTTAAGGGTAAAAACGGTGAGAATAATGAACATAGTTAACTGGTACGATTCTCAGATGTCGAAAATCGTCCCAAAAGAAACATTTAATCTGGAGAGCTGGCGAAACTGGTTTGCCAAGGGCATAATTATTGTGGCGGCCTTGGGATTCCCCCTAGCGATGATCGCTACCCTCCCGGTGTATATAAGAGAGCAGAATTATTTGATGATCGCCCTTGACCTAGTCCTTTGGCTTTTTTTGATTGGACGGGCTTTAGTCAAAGGTCAATCATACCTAACCAATAAATATCTGTTCCTGGCCGTGATTTATACAATGACGATCGCTTTTTTTATTTCGCTGGGGCCTATCCACGCGCGGCCGGCGTGGATTGTGTTGTGCACCATTATGGCTTGTCTCTTGTTTGGCCTTCGCGCCGCAATCTTTTCCATTTTGCTCAATGCCGCGATCCTGATGCTTCTCTATGGATGATTGGACCGGAAAATCCAGCCTGGGCGGCGGAGTACGCTGCGCCGATGAGCAGATGGATAATGTTTGTCGTCAATGTTTCAATAATCACTCTGGTTTCCTGCATCCCCATTGGACTTTTACTGCAGAGGTTAGACAGTTCTCTCGAGTTTGAACGGAAAAATCACGAGAGACAGAATATAGAAAAGGAAAAGTTGCTCATTGCTTTCAGGAAACTTCAGGGCGAGATCATAGGACGAAAGAAGATCGAGGAGGCGCTTCGGGAGAGCGAGGATAAATTCAGGTTGATTTCAGAGCAATCTCTAATGGGAATAATGATTTCGCAGGATCGGAGAGTGAAATACGCTAATGAAGCTTTATCGAAGCTGAGTGGTTACACCACAGAAGAAATTTTGAGTTGGGAACCTAATGAGAGCCTCAAGCTTATACATCCGGATTATCGTGAACTCGCCCTGGAACAGGGCGTTAAAAAAGAGTCTAACGATCAAGAGGGCGTCGTTCCCAGTTACGAAGTAAAAGGAATTAGAAAGTCCGGTGAAGAAAGATGGATTGATGTTTATTCAAGAACAATAACGTACCAAGGTCGATCGGCGAATCTTACTACCCTTATAGATGTTACGGGACGGAGAAAAGACCAGGAAGCGCTTCGGAAAAGTGAGAAAAAATACAGGGATTTGATAGAAAACATAGATGAGGCCATATTTACTCTCGATCAAGCTGGAAGGATCACCTACGTCAGCCAGGCCTGTGAATCGATTATCGGATACAAGCCTGAACAACTTATTGGCCACTCTGCCCTGGATTTTATACACGAAGAAGATCGGCCCCAAATGCAACTTGATTTCCAAAAGTCCATCAATGGCAAGGCCGAGAAAAGTGAGTATAGAATCGTACATAAATCAGGCGAAATTCGCTGGGCTCAATCATTAAGCAACGTCATTTACGATGGAAGCCAGGTAGTAGGGCTTCGCGGAGTCCTTTCTAACATTACAGAACAGAAAATTGCTCAGGCTGAAAAAAAGAAACTCGAAATCAAACTTATACAGGCTCAAAAAATGGAGGCTATTGGTACATTAGCCGGGGGAATTGCCCATGATTTTAATAACATTCTTATGGCTATTTTAGGATATGCGGAACTTGCCCGAATGGATCTAAGCGAAAATAAAAAAGCGCTGGGCAATTTAGATGGTATAGTTGACGCCGGGAAACGCGCCCGGGATTTAGTGCAGCAGATTCTTACCTTCAGTAGACAAACTGAACAGGAAATGCAACCCGTTCAAGTGAAAATTATGATTAAAGAGGTTTTAAAACTAATTAGAGCCTCTTTGCCAACAACCGTTGATATAAGGCACAACATCACAAGCGATTCTCTCGTCATGTGTGATCCAACACAGATCCATCAGATACTAATGAACCTCTGTACCAATGCTGGTTTTGCCATGCAGGAAAAAGGGGGCGTATTAGAAGTTGTCCTGGATGATGTTGAGTGTGACGCTGGCTTCCCGATAGAAAATCTGCAAAATAAAACAAGTGATTGTCTCAGGCTTACTGTAAGTGATACAGGCTGTGGTATCCCCGCAGGTATACTGTCTCAAATTTTCGATCCTTTTTTTACCACAAAAGAAAAAGGACAAGGGACTGGGATGGGACTCGCTGTTGTTCACGGGATCATAAAAGATCTCGGAGGCACCATAAACGTACACAGTGAACCTGGGAAAGGCTCTCAATTTGTGATTCTTTTACCTAGTCATAAAAATAATATGATTTTAAGTAAAAATGAAGATAAGGCCAATCCAGGGGGCACAGAACATATTCTGTTAGTGGATGATGAACAGCCTTTGGTAAATGTTGGAAAACACTTACTGGAGAAATTAGGATATGAAGTTACGACAACAACTAGTAGTGTAGAGGCCTTTAAACTTTTTTTGTTGCAGCCTAATGAATTTGACTTGGTTATTTCTGATCTGACTATGCCGCGTATGACTGGTTACGAACTTAGCGAGAAGCTTTTATCAGTTAGACCAGACATTCCTATTATTCTATGTACTGGTTTAAGCCTGGGCACATCAGAAGAGCAATCAAAGAAAATAGGTATCCGCGCTCTTGTGTTGAAACCTCTTACCTCAAGTGAAATGGCTAAATCGATTCGAGCGGTACTAGATGAAGAAAAGAGTATTTCAGAGCCCGATTCAATCCACAATCCTAGCGATTTATTAGAAACCGCGAACTAAAAGTATGCAGAAGTAATTTAAATATAATTTGGAGATTATGAAATGTCGAAGAGCCTGGAAGTGAAGATTGAAGAGCTGGAGATGAGAAACCAGTACATTGCTGATAACCTGTTGGATGCTATATGGGTCGTAGACGCTGAAACTTTAAAATTTGAATTCATTACTCCTTCCATTGAAAAGATAAGTGGTTTTACTGCTGAAGAATTCGGCGAAATCACAATTCAGGAAAGAATGACACCTCGGTCATTAATGCAGGCAGTCACTATACTTGATCAGGAGAAAAAAAGGTTTGAACAAGGTGCAAAAGTTACTCGAAAAATGGAATTGGAAATGATCCATAAAAATGGAAGTATATATTATGTAGAAATTACAGCAAAATTTTTTAAGGAAGGTAATAAACCTCTTAAAATTGTCGGAGTAACGAGAGAAATATCAGATCAAAAAAAAGCAGAGCAGCAGCAACAAACTTTAATTACTAAATTGAGCGGAGCTTTAGCTGAAAAGGAGAAACTGTTAAAGGAAAATAGTATGTTACGAGGTCTTTTACCAATTTGTAGTGGATGCAAGAGGATACGAGATGATAATGGTAAATGGTGGCCTTTAGACGTATATATACAGGAACATTCTGAAATAAAAATGACTCACACTATCTGTCCCGGCTGTAAAGAAGTATTATATCCTGATTTATGAGAAAAAAACATCTGACGGTTGAGTTTTTCAAGACAATTTAAATTTAAGTATCTATAGTACCCTTATAAAGTTGTTTTGCAATTTAAAAATTTGATTTAAAATAGAAATAATTGGAGAGTGCCATGCATACAAATACTGAAGATCTACCGGCTAATAGCCACGTTCTAGTTGTTGATGACGATGAAAGTATCAGGAATTTACTTAAACAGGTAGTAATAGGGGCTGGATTTGAATGCACGGTTGCCGGATGTGGTGAAGACGCGCTCCAGACTTTTGAAACGAAAACCGTTGATCTGGCTATAACTGATATAAACATGCCTGGAATTAACGGAATTGAACTATTGGCTAAGATCAAAGAAAAATATAATTCGGACGTTATGGTCATGACTGGGTTATCAACGAATTTTACATATGATAAAATTATCGAACTTGGAGCCAATGATTTTTTATCTAAACCAATGAATCCAAAAGAATTCCTTGTTAGAATGAAAAGGGTCCTAAGAGAACGTTTCTTGAAAATTGAAAGGGAAAGGGCTGAACTGGAACTTCAAAAAAGTTTAGACGCAATGCAGAACACTCTGGAACAAACTGTTACCGCCTTAGCATCTACCGTAGAATTAAGAGATCCTTACACCTCCGGACATCAGAAACGAGTGGCTCAAATAGCTGATGCCATAGCGTGTCACATGGATTTATCGGCAACACAGGTCAGAGGAATCCGTATTGCCGGTCTGCTTCACGACATTGGTAAAATTGGTATACCGTCAGAGATTTTAAGCAAACCAGGGCGTTTAGATGACGCAGAATTCACTCTGATAAAAAAACACCCTCTTATTGGACATGAAATATTAAAAAATATTGAATTCCCATCACCAATTGCTGAAATTATTCTTCAGCACCATGAAAAAATCGATGGGTCTGGATATCCTCAGTGTCTATCGGGTAATGAGATTCTTCTTGAAGCGAAACTTATATGCGTAGCAGACGTAGTTGAAGCGATGTCTTCTCATCGACCATATCGGCCCGCTCTTGGTATTGATCTAGCTCTAGATGAGATATTAAAAAACAAGGGCCTACTCTATGATCCAGAGGTAGTGGATGTTTGTTTATCATTATTCAAGGAGATAAATTTCGAAATAGAATATTTACAGTATTAAATTATGGCACATATTCAGAGGGCGCTCAAGCACTTACCCTTTAGTCCACCCATTTTAAATATAGTTTTTAATCTTTGTTTCTCTTCGAGTTTAGTCTCGTGACAGTATTCAACACCCCGCGGTTCTTTATGTAAGCGGGTAGGTCAAGCCTGCTTGGTGTCCTGTTTCCAATGCCGCTCCTTTACCCGTCGCCTTCGTGGGCGGGCAGGCCAAGCCTGCAATGGTGTCTGGCTATCTGTTCATAGAAAATCTATCGTTCCTATCTCCTATGTGACCTCTTTACCCGTCGCCGTGGGCGATCCGCCGCTGCGAGCGGTGGTGGCGGTTATACGGCCCAACTCGGCTTTCGTTTCTCACGAAAAGCGGCCATGCCTTCCGCGGCCTCGCCGGATTGAAACATCCTGGCGCTCCACTCCTGGGTCAATTTGAAACCCTCCTGGAGGGATCGCTCCGGCACCGCCCGCACCAGCTTCTTGCACTCCACGACCGCAATCGGGCCGCCGAGGTTGATGGCGTCGATCTCTTCCTGCACCGCTGACATGAGCTGGTCCAGCGGCACGGCGCGGTGCGCGAGTCCGTACTCGACCGCTTGTTGGCCATTGAACCGGTCGCCGGTCACGAAGAGCCGCATCCCGTTGTGCGGGCCAAGCTTACGCAGACAGACCACGGCTATGATAGCGGGGATCACGCCGATTCGCACCTCACTGAAGCTGAACATGGCCTCTTCGGAGGTGATTACAATATCGGAGGCCGCTACCAGGCCGAGTCCTCCGGCGAAGGCCGCCCCGTTGATGGCCGCGACGACCGGCTTCTCACCCTCCCAGATAGCGGTGAGCACTTCGGGATAGGGTACTACTCGTCCATCCGCGCCGGCTGTGCCGGGAGGATTCTTCAAGTCGGCGCCGGAGCAGAAGCCTTTGCCAGCCCCGGTCAGCACTATGCAGCGCACCGCTTCATCGGCGTTGGCTTCCATCAAATGGTCGTAAAGCTCGGTTATCAATCCAGACGAAAGGGCGTTACGCACCTCGGGGCGGTTGAGTGTGATCCAGGCCGCGCCGTCACGGACCTCGTAAAGGGTATTTTTCTGATCAAGCACTGTTTCAGCCATCGTTTATCTCTCCTCTCTCTTCCCAGTAAGAACAGGGGACTTGATTATTTTTGAATTCGCTTAAAAGCCAAAACCTATTATTTAAGCAGATGAAGACAGTGTAGTGTACTGGTGAGTTCTTGAAAAGTTTTTTTTAAAGCTTTTTCAGTCAGCAGACGGATTTTAATACTTTTTTCAGCTTCCTGGATAAGGTCATGATTCCTCTCCCCGTTCAATCCAGTTCAAAACGGAGATCTAAGAATGAGGTCTGGGGGTTGTATTGTTTTGCTGGTATTCGGTCTTATATTTATTAATATAAATGAGACTATGCTAAGTCCATTTAAATATGAAGAAATATACCAGTAATATTGCAACACGGTTTTATTCCGCAATATTCTGTATTTATATAAGGAGAATGAAAATGAGAGCTCAATATAAATTTTTATTCGTCCTATCCCTGGTTTTTGTCTTTGCCGGTTCCATAATGATATCTGAGCAGAGTTGGGCAAGCAGATTTGATAGCAGTGAGTCCGTGCTTGGAAACCTGAATGTTAAGATGGATTTTGCCCTTGAAGATAGATCGGAAGTGCGTGTCGCGGGTGGTGATTTTGGCGATAAACGCTTTAAGGACAAGGACTTTAGAAAGTTTTTTGATGATGATAGAAAATTCTTTGATAGGGACTTTAAAAAACCATTCTTTAGAAAACAGTTTAAAAGGCGATTTAAAAGGCCATTTAAAAGGCCGTTTAGAAAGGGATTCAAATTTGACAGGGATTAAAGGAACTTTTACCTGGAAGATCGATAAGATCTTTAGTTCAGTGGAGAGAGCCTTTTCAAGAAAGGCTCTCTCTTTATTGAACGGGACCGGGTGATGAGAGGTATGGCTTGTCAGCCACGGAAATACCGGCCTGGGAATTGATGAAACCGGATCTTAAATCGACGGGAATGAGAAGTTCATTCCACTACCGGGGGTCTCTCTTTCCAGAAACCGGTGGCTTGTTCAAAGGCGTGGGCCAGTTGCAGCACACCGAAATCGTCTTGATGTCTTCCCACGATCTGTACACCCACCGGTAAGCCCTCTTTGGTGAAGCCGCAGGGAACGGATATGGCCGGTAAGCCTGTCGTGCTGATATAGTAGCAGGATTTCATCCAGTCTATGTATGTGTCCATTTTGATGCCGTTGATCTTTGAAACATACGGTTCATTGATATCAAAAGGCGGTACCTGGCTGACCGGCAGAATAATAAACTCAAAGTCTTCCATGAACTCTCGCAGGCGATGGTAGAGGTTTGTTCTCTTAATTTCAGCGCGGCCAAGTTCCGGCCCGCTCAATTTTCGCCCCTGTTCCACGTTCCAGACTACAGTCTCTTTAATCTGGCCCGGATAAGTATCCACCAGGATCCCCGGCGATAGTGCAAAATACCATGCCCTCAGGGCCTGGAAAGTCTCGTCCTCCTCCGTGAAATCCGGATCAGCGGCCATTATTTCGCACCCCAGGGAATCGAATACGTGCCGCTGGTTGTCGATGACCGAGGTTACAGTTTCTTCTACCGGGAGACCTCCCAGATCGCGGCTCCAGGCCAGGCGAGTCCCTTTAAAATCTCTTTCTAGGGATTGAGCGAACAAACTGGGCGGTTCTTTTATCGAAATGGGTGAACGGGGGTCGGGTCCGGCCACGGCCTGAAGCATCAAGGCCGTATCCGTAACCGTCCTGGCCATGGGTCCCGGGACGCTTAAAGTATGCCAGGCCGCCATCGGGCTGGGCCAACTGGGCACGCGTCCGGGTGAAGGGCGAAATCCCACCACATTACAGAAACCGGCCGGGTTGCGCAGGCTGCCTCCCATGTCGCTGCCGTCAGCC
>SDBS01007078.1_pt1 | contig 10911 bp, 11 predicted proteins | sample 2277091 | NCBI WGS metagenome assembly SDBS01 (sample SAMN10404972, study PRJNA504765) | marine sediment metagenome | isolation source: marine sediment core GS10_PC15, 163 cmbsf | place: Arctic Ocean: Southern Knipovich Ridge | collected 2010 | reverse complement strand
GTGGTATTACTACATCCTTTCTAGCCCAAATTTGGAATGAGATATCGTCGTCTGGAGCTGCACACTTAATCCTTAACTTAAATTTTTTACCCATTTTTTTTTCTATATTAAGCCAGCCGCCAATGTCCCTTCGTGCTATAACTCCCGCTTTTACCTTCACATCCTTTTCTTTTTTTAATTAAAAGAATGCCAAAAACAAATAGAACCATTAAGGTAGATTTAGTTAATAGTATGCCATTAACGCAAAATAGTATTCAAAATTTAGTTATAATGAACGATGGTATATGTTTTATGATAATGTAGTATGATTTTTTGTTGGATTATAATGATTAGTTTATTTATTGTTCTCTATAATACCTCCCTCCCCCGTGGTGCCCCTCCTAAAAAGGTAGAAGTAGCTTGATTTTTATTTGAAGATTTTAAACTCTGTGTTTTTTCTAATATCTAAATAAATTTCCTTCTAAAACCTATATTTTAGAAAGAAATCATGGCGTTCTGCATCCGAAAAACCGGAAATACAAAGATCAATCATTTTATAATTTTTATTTTTCATTTGCTCAAAATCTTTTTTTAGAATTGAAATATGATTTTTATCTATTAAAAAGAAATGTAACTGTTTTAAAAATTCTGTGTTTATATCAAATTTTTTTATTGGATTATGTGCTATATCTAAGTTTCTAAGTTTTTGCAACCTTGATATTTCTGAAGGGATAAATGTAATATTGTTCCCAGATATTGTCAGAAGGTTTAGATTTTTTAATTTTAAGATAGATTTGGGAAAAATTTTAAGCTTTATATTCCTTAGAATTAAAACCTCAAGTTCTTTTAATATATCTAATTTATCTAATAAAATTTCTAAATTAAATTCTTCAAGATTTTCGATATTTAAACTTATTACATGACCATGTTCAATATAGCAAGAATTTGGATAATCTAATTGTTCATCATAACCTTTGAGAGCTATTATCTTAACATCAATTGCATTATTTATTTCTTCCAATAAATCAAATTCATCCGGAACTAAAGCTGTAAAATCATATATTTTGTATTCACTTTGAATCAAACCATATCTATCTAGAATTCTCAACCCCTCTTTACTTTTAGAGATAAACTTCTCTAAGATATATTTATCCCAATAATGCGTAAAGTAATGTCCTTCTTCATTAATAGCTTTTAAAATATTTTGAGCAGAAACACTTGGAATTGTTGATGTGATAAGTAAATAACCTTTTGTTTTGTGAATTTTACAAGCTGATCGAATATCTCCCAAATCAGATTCATACACTGATTTTTGAGATTTCGCATTATTCTTACACTGCACTAAAACTTTATATTGCTCTTCTCTTCCAATAACATCTTTTATCTTGTATTGAATAATAAGATCTTTTTTACTATCAGGACCTCTCGCAGGACCTTCTAAGATTTGACACCCTAAAGATTCTAATAAATCTCTACAAAAAAATTCAAAATCCTCACCTGATAGTTGACTAAAATCTAAAGGCATATAATATCCCAAATATAATTTATTTAACTAGATTTTCTATTTAAACAATGAATTTATTTATATATATTTTTATTCATAATTAATTAGGAGTTTATGAACAAATCTTAAGGTTTATTGAAAATTGTAGCAGAAATCAATAGGTAACTTCTATATTTAAATATTCTTTTTCTTCCATTATAACCCTCCCCCGTGGTGCCCCCTCCTGAAAAAGTAGGTTAAGAACGAATTATTCTATAGCCTACGGCACGATCCAAATTAATAATCTTCGACACAGTCAATATCAATTCTGTATGGATCATGTTTTTCAATCCATTCATCGACTTCAAATTCTACCCAAGGAATTATCAAAATTGATTTTGGAAGCGCATTTGGATTTGGGGGTAAATATGGCCTGTCAGCATGATGATAATGAGCGATCGTATCTTCTATTCTATTTATAAGTTTTTTATAAGGATAAATTGCGAGAATAGAAGTAGATGGTGAGATACGCATATTTCGAGGATATTGGAACTCAATTCTTTTACTATTTATCATTATATAACCATCTTTACATAGTTTTTTCACGACATTTACTCCCAATCCTTCTTTGTATACTCTCGTAGACATATCGCAAAAATTACCCTTACCAACGGTAAGAATACAACCTTTTTCTGACTGATATTGTTCTAATTCATTAATCAACCAATGTAATCCATAACTAATGGCTTTTGAACAATGGCTTACAGTATAAGTATAATATCGCTCAATCATAAGCCATCTTTTTTATCTTTCTGTATAATTTTATTTTTAAAAATTCCTTTTGAATTCTTTATGAAAGATTTAATATAGTTAACAATATCGAATCCAAAAACCGTCGCTATGATAAATATGAAGAAAATAATTAGATCAAAGGGAAATACAAATATTACGTATATAAGATTCCATGAAAAGAAAGTTATAAATCCAATATTTAACAATACAATTATAATATTGAAAAATGAGAAGGAGATATATTTATTCAGTTTATGCATAGCTTCAGTATAATGTTTATGAGTATCTCCTGTTGCAGTTTTTAAAGTTGCATAATATACTTCGTCTAATTCTCTTTCAATAAAGGTATTCTTTTCATTTTGATTAATATAATCTTTTTCAGCTTTCTTAACGATTGTATGATATTTATCCCAATATTCATCGAAGGGAATGGTAAATTCTTTTAGTTTTCTAGTAATTACTATAAATTTTGTTGAAAAGGCACAAAAGAATAAAATTATAGTAGTAATTCTAGAAAAAATGGTTAAATTCACAAATGATAAGGTGAGAATAACAGATAAGGCTGTAAAATCAATCAGTAAATACTGATGTACCTTATTAATATAATATTTTCTATAATTATCATTTGATTCAAAAAATTTTTCTATATGATCTTTAGGAATATGGCTCATTCTATTCTTCTTTTTTTAACTGTTGAAAATCTTCTATTACTCTCACATTCAATCCCTTTCTCGTCCAATCTGCATTTTCCTTTTGTTCAACTTTTAATGATTTTGTCGTCCAATCGGAGGGATTTGAAACTTTTTCTTTTTCTTCTTCTGTAATAATAATCACCACTGTTTAATCATAAGGAGTTACAATTGTAATGAACTTATTAATTAATAAATCTAAGTATAGAGAACTAATAGAGTCTAGAAGTTTTCTGATTTACTAAATGGAGAATAAGTTAAAAACCAATTATTTTTTAGAAAACACTGAAATTGTTAAAATGTAAATTCCATTAGTCAAGTTTCTAGCGGAAAAAGTAATTATTTCTTCAACATCGATGTATTCTATTCAAGATTATAAAGAGGTGGGAGTGTGTTCCGGAGTTATTACTCCAAAATTTTTTTATTTTACCTATGTCCAATACAATTTACTTCTGTTTAGATTTTCATCGACAAAACATAAAATCTGAATTAAGAGTCAGCTTTTAATTTCAATAAAATAAGAAATATTAAATAATGAAGAAGAAATATTTTTTAATTATTCATTTTTATTTTTCAATATAATTTCTAATTATAATTAGAATTTAATAGGAATTTCTATAAAATTGCATTTTCATATTGTTGTAACATATTTTAAACAATTTTCAAATGAACCTACAACAAGTAGAAAAACTATTGTTCATGTTTATAATAAAAAAAAAAAAAAAGAACAAGATCTTAAAGTAGAGTCAATCGGAATAAATAAAAGTGCTTTTAGTATTCAAACCGAAAAATTTCATAGTTTTCTCGAAGCCAAATATCATAATGTTATTGATTATATTTCGTTAAATGAACCAACTCAGGTCAGTGATGATGTTATAAAAGAAATCCTGATGGTAATATTTGACTTTATTTTAAGAAGAAAGGAAAATTATTATGAAATAATACGCCTATATCAAGAACATCCAGATTTAGTGAAGATTTATGGAGATAATCCATGGCACACTTCAGATTTAATACCTCGATTGTACTTTGAGCTTATTCAGAAAAGGAAATATCCTGCAGGTATTAAATCCTTTAAAAAAGATACTTTTATCACATTTGATAACCCTGTTATGGTGGAAAGACTTCTTCCCTATGGTTCATTGTATTTACTTCCAATTGACAGGCGACATATATTTTGTTTTGGATATAATCAAAACCAATCAGGTTTTAACTATTTAGAAGAATATATAAGAAATTGTATAATACACCCCAAAAAAATTAATGACCAACTAAAAAAACAAGCGAATACCTTTATAATTTTATAGTTTTGTTAAGCGAGATTGAATGTGAAAAGTAGAGTATAAGGGGTGTGTTCCGGAGTTTCTACTCCAAATTTTTTTCTATTGTTTTTCTTTATAATTAGTTTCGCATAGAAAGGTAAATTCAGAGGATAGTTTCAATAAAAATTTAATGAAAAATAACTTAAAAATAATTAACTTTAGTTATGAAATGTGTATTAATACAACAAATTTTATTCGTAAAGGAGAAAAGGAATTCAATAAAATGTGAAAGCAAAATATATTCAAGTAGGTTTATTTTTAGTTTCTGGTTTAAAAATAAGTATTATAAGAATAACAATTAATACTATATAAAAAATAAACCAAAACAATTGCAACTCATTAGGTACTAGTGGTAGTGAAGCTGGGTGGATTAATAATACCAAAAATAAAAATACACTTATAATTAGAATTATGATAATTGAAAGACTGAATTGTTTAATCGAAGTAGGTGAGTCACGTTTGGGTTTTGGGTTTAATAAAAGGTAAATAATTGACATTAAAATCCCTAGATAAACTAATACAATATAAAATGATTGTACATTAAACTCATAAAAATCCATCATGCGACTAATCCCCCAAAAAATAGCACTTAAAAAAAAATCAATTATTATTACGTACTCTCGCCTTTTGGGTTCCTTCCTTTTTATAATGAGATTTATGACATATGGGAGTAAAGCATATGTATTTAACAAGAAGATGTTTCCAAATCCCAATTCAATAGGTATCTTCTCTGTAATCCATATAAAAGATGTTATAAGAAGTTCTAATATAAATAGGAGAAAGAGAATTTTTGATCCAAATCTTTCTATAAATTTTAAGACTGCCTTAGTAACTTCCCCCATAATTAACAATCATCATCATAATTAATAAAATTAATTGAAAAATAAATTAATAATATCTAAACAGGTCATATTTATCCATCGAAATTAGATTCTGGGACATTTGTGACATATCTAAATTTTAGATTTAAGTATTTCTGTAAGCTTTCATTTTTTCGCTCATTTGTCTTTTTTTCCGTTTTAAGAGACACCAGATTCGGGCTTATATCAAATTTGTCCCAATTTCAAAGAAAATTAGGAATTAATAGATATTCAGAATCTGATTACGATGAAATTTTAGTGGAAAACATAATCATGTAAGGGATAATTACCCCAAACTCTGATTTGCTTGAAATAACTATTCCAAATGCCACTTCTATTTAAGACTATTTTTTATAGTGGAATTTCATTAATTTTATTGTTTATTTCTAAGATAAAGCTTTTAATTTCGTCGATAGTTTCTTTAATATTATACAAATTTATTTTTATTAAATCTCCAGAACGAGTTTTTCCATTTTTATGAACTATATCATGGCGTGTTTCAACTGCTGCTTTAATAATTCCAATCTCTTCTGGAAAAGATATTCCAAGGACAATTTCATATAATTCTTGAACTACTTTTAAATTATGAAAAGATATAGTAGATAATACACTTCGTATTTTTCCTTGCTTATTTTTTAACCAGACATATGCTTCCCCAATTTTATATTTCTTTTCGTTAAAAAAACTGGAGTTTTTTAGGAGTTTTAATATATAATCTTCTTTACTTAATACACTGTTGATGAACATATCAGAAAGATAGGATTCCATAGATGTAATAATATTAGCAAATAATAGATTATAGAATCTATTTTTTATATTCGAGTCTGAAAAATTAACAGAATTTAAGAGATTTTCAATAGTTTCAATGCTTCTTAAAAATTCATCGTAAACTCCCTCATCTTCGAAAATCTCCTCCTCATATATCTTTGGAAAGATTTCTTCGTAAAAATAATTGGCGAAACCATAATTTAATTCTATTTTCTGGAAATTCTGTAAGGTTTCAAAATAATTACGATTTGTTGCTATTATTATTTGATTTAAATTAGAAAAATCTTCAATAATGGATATGAATTGATCTCTTTGATTTTCTGAAAAAATGCTTACTATACCATCTAAAAGTATTAATTTATGATTAATTCTTTTAGAATCCGATTTTAATAAATTTAATCTAGCTTCTGATAAACTAGGGAGTTCCTTATTACCAAAATAATAATCTATAGGAATTGTATATATCGCACTTTGATCCCAGTAATAAATATTCAATTTTCTCTTAACTTTACCGAGTATTTCTAAATGCATTGTTTCCGGAGCATCAGTTATGAGAGTAATTTCATCAGATTGATTGATGAATAAATCATAAGTTTCAATTTCGAAATATTCAGGATTTAACTCATAAATTACATCTCCATCTAATTCGGTGAGATTTTTTACTTCGCTGATCTTATAGACATTCCTTTTTAATTCACTAAGTAGATTTAGCAGAGATGTTTTACCACTAGCGTTTGGACCATAAAGAATATTTATTGGATTGGAAAAATCAAACTCAATTTTATTATGAAATTTTATTTTTTTTAAAATAATCAAATATTTCTCCTCTCTCTTAACTATGCTTTATTGCCCTAGTAATTCTTGAATATAATTGTCATTCCATATACTTATACCACTAGTTCTGTATCGTCTTCCTTCTAAAATTCCTTGAGCAAAATCCCGCAATTGGTTTGCACCACCTGAACTCCAACCATTTTGAAGATCCCAGATTCTCATATCATTAGGGTTTAATTGTATTCTATTTTGATGTAATATTCGTAAAAGTTGAATAGCACTTTCTCTATCAGAGGAGTAGGTTAAACCTGTAGATAAGTTGATCATGCTTGTTAATGCAACCAAAGCTCTTTCTAATCTAGGATCAAGCTCTATTGGACCCACATTTTCTTGAGCACCTCCTATTATTTCTGGATTCCAAGTTCTTATCCATTCATCTCTTTCCTTGTCAATCCAAGGAACAATAACAATCGCTCTTGCTCTCCTTAAATTATTAAGGTTATCCCTCATTCTTGATGTGGGATATAGTGATAATACGATATCCTCCGTCCCTTCACTAATATCGAGACGCTCAGTGTTTAAATTAAAAGTGATGTTATTCCAATTACTATAATTATCTTTACTCAACTCTCTAATCGTAGTTTGCCCTAATAAAATACTTAGTTGTCTTATGTGATTTTTTGTAGGAAGATGAAGTATTACAACATTATGCGATATAGAAATACATAATTCTAGAACTTTATTAAAACCATCAGAGAGAGCATTCCTATCCGAACTTGCTGAATTAGTTATATATCTATCTGGCATTTAAATCAATTTTTTTTAAATTTTTGCTTTTAGTTTATGTTCTAATAAAAATGTTTTAATAATTTAAATATAGTATATTGATTAGAGAAATAAACTTTTTTTAGTATAAGAGAGACAAAATCAAAGGAATTAAAACATTTTAAATATGGAGCGTTCATTAATATGCCGTTAGATTCAACATTTTGGAAGGATTCATTATTATGCGATTATGATGAAGTTATTGAGAAATCTGAAAACATAACTATTGAAGATTTAAAAAAGAATCGTAAATATTCCCACAGAATTTTATCAACTTATTTTCAAGACTTAGAAAATAGAGATATCCTCATTGAGAGATTATTTAACAAAAAAATTGATTTAAAAGAATTTCTCTTAATAGAGGATTTTACTAACGGAACATTTCAAGGTATAGTGGGAGAAATAATGGAACTTTCTTTATCCAAATCTCAATTAAATGATGCTACGAAGACAAGTCAAAAAAAAGTAGAAGATTATTCCAAATATGATAAATTTGCGGGAATAATTAAACTTTATCAGAAAGATCCAAAGATATTAATAAAAATTCTATTATTAGAAAAAACAAATAGGAGAAGTCAATCAAAATTTGAAATAGAGATTAAAGATATAGACAAAATAAAAGAAAGATTTGACTCTCAAGAACAAATAGAGAAAGCACTTGAGCTGTTTGATAAAGAAGAAAAAGATAATAGAAAAAGTAAATTTTTAGGATGGTTTGATATAAATGGTGATATATTCCTGTATTTTATTCGGGAATTTAAAAGATCTATGGCTCTTAAAATTGAAACTACTAGATTTGATACTGTATGTGAATGGATTATTATTCGAATCCCAAGTGAATTAAATCAAGTAAGAGTTAGCTATCAATCCAATATGGACATTAAGAAATTTATTCCAACTATTATTGATGTTATGCATAAAAAGAAGATCAAACCTGAAAAGGAGAGAATAAAGGAGTTTGAAGTATTAAATGCTAAGGAGGATGTAAAACTTTTCTTTGAAACTATTTTGAAAGATAGTTCTTATCCCTTAGTTGAAATAAGATTTGATCCAGCACCATTTAGGGGAGCACCAGTGTTGACGCTTTCAGATAAAAAAAATAAAACACTAATTAATACGGTTAGATGGTTTGAAGAGAATAAGAAGGATTTATTTAAAGATCTAAGTTCAATAAAAGAGTGTAAAATCTATTTTAATGGGCATAGATTAAAAATGAAATTTAATTATAATGAGGAGGGAGTATCTATTCGTTATTTAGATAGTAATTTATTTATTAATCTAAGAAAAGAATTTGAAAAAGATATGATAGATAAATTTAAATTATCAGTTATTCCAGGTGTTTAACTTCGATTTATTAAATATAAATAATATTTCTAAATTGAGGTATGTTTTTAGGGATAATTTTGAAATAGAAGAACTCAGTGATGATATTCAAGAGTTGATAAATTCAGGATTTGTAAAAATAAGCGAGGATTTCTATGTTAAATGTGTGAATAGAGGAGACAAGGATTTTCTTAATTTAACAGAAGATCAAAAATTTTGTACTGGAGTATCATATGTAAATGAAGCTCAAGAAGTTTCTGAATGTCAGGCTTGTAATCGACAACTATATCTCGAAAATAAAGAGAAATTCAAGGTTTATACAATTTCATTAAATTATAATGTTATAATTGAAGTATTGAGAGAAAAGCTTGGAAAGGAAAAAACATCAATTAAAAAAGACAATGCACATATCATTTTTGTGAATAACGATGGAAAAGAACATACTCTATGTATCCTTGATTTATGTGAAAATATAGATTGTAAAACTAGTTTTTATTATAGTGATGAAATTCTTTATATTTATTGTGATGTAGTGGTTGGATTTGACGCTCCTAATGTAATATGGTTATTTGATCTTCTTCTAAAAAAAGCTGAGGAGCTTTACAATTTTATTCAAACGACTACAACTCTTCTCAATACTGAAAAAATTAGAAAAATCATGAAGAACTTCATAGATAATATGTCTTGGCAAAAATTTGAAGATTTTATAACTCAATCATTGAACTACATTCGAAATAATCCTAAAAATTATAACGAGGGAATAACATTTTTACAGAAATATTCTGGAACAATTATTTCATCTTTTAGTGTAAAATTGAGTGGCTCAGGAAGAACAGACGCTTATTCAATAGATCTTTTAAACTACATTCAACAGACATTAAAATCGGATATAAGAATTGAGTGTAAACATTCAGAACACAGTAATATTAATTCCTCAGTGGGAAAAAAAGATCTTAGAGAATTAATAGATCACGCTTACCAAAATGAAGGTGTAATATTCACAAATCGTGAAAAGATTAGTGGATATGCTTTAAATAGATGTATAGATTTTAGGGAGAAAGATGGTCAATGGAGATATGTTATAATTCATAGACCACTTTTAATACTGTTTTTATCCCTCTTTCTTAACGAATTTTGGGATAATCCTAAAGAGATTATTAGTTCCTTATTAGGTAAATGATTAAAATTATTAATAATAGATGTTCTTATATTGAATGACTTTAATAGACCTCAAAATTAAAGTTATATCAATGGAATATTGTTATAATATGAAATTATTGGAAATTATGAATAGTCCACTAGATTATTGGTTAAATTAAATTGAATTTGAAACCCTTTTTTCATAAATCCTCTAAGACTGAAAGAATAAAAAGATTATTTCATTAGAGCCCAATATAATTAAATTATCCAATCTGTATTCATTTAAATTTTAATAATGCCTGCACCTTTAAGGGAAGAAGATTTAAGCCTAAAGTATGTATTTATCGACACAAATGTTCTATACCATTGTAAATTATTCACTGAGATAGAATGGGGGGTTCTCTTTGAAGAAAAAGTGGATAAAATTGTACTTATAATTCCAAATATGGTCATAGAGGAGATTGATAAAGGTAAAAATTCTACTGTTAAAAAAAAAAGAAAAAGAGCAAGAAAGATAGTTTCGAAATTTTATGAATTAGAGAAAAATTCTTTTATTGGCGATAAAACAGAGGTCAAATTATCTATTAATCCACCCGAATGGAAAAAACTCAAGAGAAAGGACAAAAAAATTTTAACTCAGAGTAATCCAGATCACCAAATAATTGCTGAAATTCTACTTTTTCTTAGAAATCATAGAAAAGAACAAGTTTTATTTGTATCAAACGATTTTCTTCCATTGAAGATGGTAAGTCAGTATGGAACATCTACTATTAATTGGAGGGATAAACCTTATTCAGGAATTTTAATGAAAACTGAGGAGAATGGAAAAACAAAACCTGAATGAGAAATTCATTTTCAAAATAATAAACACAAAAATGAACTCGATTCACACATCCAATATCCAAAGTTACTAATAGTCAAACCTCTTGCAGAACTATGAAAGAAGGTTGCACGAG
>SDBS01007077.1_pt1 | contig 10911 bp, 23 predicted proteins | sample 2277091 | NCBI WGS metagenome assembly SDBS01 (sample SAMN10404972, study PRJNA504765) | marine sediment metagenome | isolation source: marine sediment core GS10_PC15, 163 cmbsf | place: Arctic Ocean: Southern Knipovich Ridge | collected 2010 | reverse complement strand
TTTAAAATCAAAAAAGAGAAGTTAAGTATAAATGATAGAAGAAAGCGAAGAAAAAAACAAGAGAGAGAAGTTAAGTAAAAAGGATAGAAGAAAGCGAAGAAAAAACACACACACAAAATCCATTTATATCAATGGTGTATCTATTTGGAAATAGGAAATTGATGAAAGAAAATGGTATAGACTATAATGACGACCTAAAAGCTGATCTTGTATTTCTCGAGAAAGAAGCGAAAACTGTTATTTTACTAGCTGTCAATGGGAAAATAGCCGGAATTTTAGCTATTGCCGATGCGATTAAAGAAGAATTTATTCTAGCGATAAGAGAACTGGAAAGTATGGGAATTAAAACCGCGATGCTTCTAGATCCTAAACCTCTCAAAATTTTTTTTTTAAATTTATCTAAAAAGTTATAAAGTTATATATAGAAAAGGAGGTTTTTGTATTTGATGGAGAAATTATGTCCAATTTGTTTGAAAAGCGTGTGGTCTGATGCTAAATTAAATACTTTTTGTGTATTATGCGGTATGAGAATCCCTGTATCCTTATCTATAGCAAAAATCTCAAGCCGGAGTGAAAAAATCCTATATTTCTGCTGCAAAAGATGTCTTTCAATTTATGAAACAGAAATAGCTCAAAATTATTAAATTGAGTTTGGTTTATTTTTATTTATACATATTTAAAAATTGATCAAAATAAAATGTACGAGGAATAAAATAATGGAAATTTTTACACTAATAATATTAATAACAACCATAACTACTAATATTCTAATTATTGGCGGTATTGTCATAACTATCATTAAACCAAAGTATAGACTTTGGCCTCCCCCAAGCAAGAATTCATGGCAATTTTGGATGGTATGGATTTTATCAATATTTTCCTATTTAGGAATATTACTATTAAGTATATTGGATTGGGATAATTTTATATATTCCCATTGGTCTCGATATCCAATAGGTATAATTTTCTTAGTCGTTGGATTATTTATAGCACTCTGGGGTATGAAGACTTTAAGCATTCATACTACACTTGGATTAAAAGGAACATTAATTGATAAGGGTCCATACAAATTTTCAAGAAATCCTCAATATTTAGGTGATATTTTATTATTTATTGGTTTCATACTAATATCTAATTCACTTCTAACATTAATTACGGGATTTTTAGGTATTCTATGGAATTTCCTAACTCCGTTTACTGAGGAACCGTGGTTAAAGAAACAATTCAAAGAAGAATATGATGATTATTGTAAAAAAGTACGGAGATTTATATAAAAATGCTTGGTACTGCTTCAGAAATGTATCCAATGTCAAAAGTTCATAACTCATTAAAAGTCTATGATAGTATAGCACCAAAAAATTTCTGATGCAAGAAAAGTTTTTAGTTTATTGAGGGGAAATATACTTGAGGTGGGAGTAGGAACTGGTATAAATTTACCGTATTATGATTCATCTGCTAAAGTAACAGCCCTAGACTGGAGTTCCTAAATGGTTGATCATACCAGGGGAAAAGTTAGAAAATACAATCTCTCTCATGTTAAAAAAATTATGAGAGGAGATATTATGAAGCTGAGCCAATATTTCAAACCAAAATCTTTTGATTATGTCACATCTACCTGCGTATTTTGTTCAGTTCCAGATCCTATAATTGGTCTCCAAGAAATTGCCAAAATGCTTAAACCATCAGGACTTCTAATTCAAATCGAACACGGTTCCAGTGATTTTAAAATTCTTAATCTCTTTATGACACCGGTAGATCAGCTAACAACTAAATGGCGTGGGTATCATATATCAAGGAATATATTAAAATATCTTGAGATAGTTGGATTTAAAACAATTTATCACAGGACACTTGACCCTGCAAAAACAATTCGTTTAATAGTTTCTAAACTACGATAATTAAGAAAAAGTTGACTAGTTATAAAAATATAACAGCCAATTTTTTGGTGATATTCTCAGGTAAATACTCTGGAATTAAAATAACAAAATTACTTCCCTGAGAATAATCCTCTTGTATTCGATTTTCAACCCATATCTTCCCATCGTAAGTTTCTATAATTTTATTTACGAGAGAAAGGCCTATTCCCATACTTCTCGTATCAAATTCTTTAGGTTTATTTTTTTGGAAAACGCTTGGTTTTCTGATATCAGAAACTCCAATTCCATTATCACTAAATTCTAACTTTATATAGTTCATTTCGCTTTGTAAAGTTTTTGAAATTTTTATTTTGATAAAAATATATTTATTATGATTATGCTTTATCGCGTTATGCAATAAGTTTTCAAACACATCCAATAATAATTCATTTGCCATTACTGATAAGTTCTCTTGAAGTTCCTCAACTTTTATATCCAGGATTTTGTTTAAAACGCTTCTCTCAGAAAATGGTAGAGCCTCTCTCAATACATTAGAGACTGACATAGACTTCAAGGAGATCTTACCTTCATCTAGCAATGAGAGTTTTCTCACATTATTTATTAATGAAATACCTCTAGCAATCTGATTTTCTATTATTTTGAAAAACTCTACAAATTTTTCATCATTAAGGTTACTATTTTTTAACAGTGAAAATAACTCTGTAGTCATATTAATATTATTAAGTATATTATTCATGTCATGAGTGAAAATATTTTTAAAAGAATTTGCCTGTTCAAAACCTTTTTGAAAACAGTCACAATTGATAGCATCAGAACAAGTACCACAGCTTCCTTGTTTCACGCTTTATCCTCCTCTATATTTTGCGGTCTTCTTAACTGAAGATTTATGTAAACTATAGGATTTATTCCTTGAGAAAAGAGCGTTGACTTTCTTCCAATAATTCTATCCTTGATCATTTTTGAGTTCCTTTTAATTGATTTTCAATAATAGACATACTTACTTTAAGATATATATAAAAGAGTATCCAACCATCCTTTCAATGAAAAGAATAATGTTTAAGTATATATTTTTATGTATATATTTAAAGGTACGTATATAATAATAAAAAAATAAAACTAAAAAAAATATTAAGAAGGTTAAAACTATGAAATTCTGCCCTGATTGTGATAACATTCTAATTCCAAGAAATGGGAATTTGGTATGTGGAGCTTGTAAGAAAGAATTTAAGTTCCATCATAACACTAATGATTACATTATTGTAAAAAAAATTAAGCATTTTGAGAATGAATTTGAGCCAATTATAATTAAAAAGGCTGATGGTTTAATTCCCTCTTAGAGCTGATATAGAACACCCGAAGGTAGTATAAAATGGGAGAAACAGAAAAAGTAAAAAAGGAATTAAAAGATCTATACAAAATTGCAGGAGATCTTAAGAGAAAATTAATAAACTTGAATTTAATTCCTACAGAGTTTAGTGAAATACTAAATAAAGTAAATAATTTAAAGATTTTTTTGAAGAATTACTAATGCCAAAAAAATACTACTACTAAAAATACAGGAAAAATCATTACAGAGGCTTTAAACAACAAAAGAATTTCTCATCAAGATCGAGAGGCTTTAGAAGAATTTTTTAATGTAATCTGAGAAAAAATAATAACTGAAAAGATTAAAAAGCTGTATTAAACATGAGCGAGATAAGTAACTCTTTATTTGAAAAGATAATGAATTGGGTTGATTCTTGGGAACTTTGGAGAATGGTCCATGACGAAATTCTTATTAGTGAATTATGTGTTGAGATTGAATATAAAGATGGACATAAAGAGATAATTTATCTAGCTCAAGATGTATAATTGTAGATAATAATAAATTTTTTGACAAATTATTGGCTAGATATATTTAATATAAGAATATCGAGACTATTTCACATAGTTCATTAAACCCTTTTTTTCTATTATGATAACATTTAAATATATACTTTTACATATCTATCTAATAAAAAAATAAAATCAAGCTAATTTTTGAAAATCGGTGACTAAATGAGCCTTAACATTATGCAAGCAGATCATCACATGATGGATTGGTGGTTTGGTTTATTTGGGCCCTTTGCGTGGTTTTTGATGATATTAGGAATGGCAATTTATTTTTTAGTTAGCATAATAATTGCTTATTATGTCCATAGAGATGCTATAAGAAGAGGAATTAAAAATTCTGAAATTTGGTTACTCATTGGTTTGATTTTAAATGTGTTAGGGATACTTCTCTATTTATTAGTTAGAAGAAATTATGGTGGGGACGTTTCTCCTATAAATCCTAAGGAAATGAGTAAATAACATGTATTATCAGAGCATGATGGATTGGGGTTGGGTTTCAAACATGTGGTTCTACATGATTTTAGGAATGGGTATAGTTCTTTTAATAGCAATCATTCTAATTTTCAGATTCACTCGGAAAAATCGTCAACATGGCTCAAGTCAAGTACCCTCTCGAGGAGATCATCAAATCGGGGAAGAAATCGAGATACAAGCTCAAATTAACCAAAGATCGGTATTCCCTGGAGCTGTTGAAGATATAAATCAGAAAACCCCTTCTTTTTGTCACATTTGTGGAGAAAAGTTAGATAATAGAACATTGAAAATCTGTCCATACTGCGGAAGTGAAATTTCAGATTAAAAATAGTAAATCACAACTTTCTTTTTATTTTCCTTTCCTTGAATTTTCTACCTAGATGGGTAAGCTTTTATTTATATAAATTATACAGTAAAATTAAATTTCATGAGATGAAAATAAAATGATCGAAAATTTATGGATCCTCATCAAAGGAGGTGTTTTAATTTTCAGCAAAAATTATATAAAGTTAAAAATAACTGATGATGATCTTATTGCCGGTTTTCTCTCTGCGTTAGACTCATTTGTTAAAGAAACTACAAATGAAGAAATCAAGAGTATTATCATGGAAGGGAGAAAATTTAGTTATATTATGGGAGATGATTTAATTATTGTTATCAGTACAAATCAATCAGATAATGATATTTTAATTCAAGATCTGTTAAAAGATATAAAGACTAAATTTTTTGAGAAATATAAGGAAAAAATAAGTAATTTTTCTGGTAATACAGGTTATTATACAGATTTTGATAAAGAATTGGGAGAAATTTTAACAAAATTTGACATTTCCATCAATTGTATGACTTGTAAGAAATCGATTTCAGGAGAATTTCGAGTTAGATATTTGGACAATAAAAAAATCTATTTATGTTGCCAATTGTGTGAGGAAAAATTTCTGTTAGCAAATAATTAGAATAATATTAGTCAACTTCCAAGTTTGGATAAAATTTTCATAATTTTTTCAATGTTCAGTGTATTTAACTGACTTAATTATCTTCAAACTTATAATTTAGAAGAATAGGATTTAAAAATTAATGAATATTTGTTATCTTATGACAGAAAAATGTGCGACTACAGATGAGGAATCAACAGCAGCAGGAAAAGTGGGAATGATTTATGATGATATTAAGAAAACTTTAGGATTAGATTTTATACCAAACATGTATAAAGCTATGGCTTTGAACCCTGATTACCTGGAATTAACTTGGAATAGAGTTCAGGCCGTTATGAGCAAAGAAGGCAAGCTTGATAAAAACACTAAGGATATTATTGCTCTTACTGTCTCAATAATGAGTGGATGTAATTATTGTATCGATGTCTATAATGCAGCAGTAAAAAACCATGGTCTGGATGACGAAGCCTTAACTGAGATATATGCTATTATTGACATTTATTCAGGTTTGAACAGATTCAATATTGGCCAGCAAACTAAAAAGGACGAGAAGCCTTGGTTTGGTTGTGGAGCCTAAATAGGGTAAAATTAAAGCATATTCCTTTTTTTTAACAAGAAGGTAACTTTACTCCTAATTCACAAAAATACTCCACAATACCCCGAAAAACTTGAGCGTAATACTCGCTCCTAAGCAGAAATTGTAGATTTATATGCTTTAGCACAATGTTTACAGCAGAAATTCAATTCTTGGCCTCTAATCTTTTCTATATGCACGTTTTCGTAAAGTTTTACTCCGCACGACGCACAAATCTTTATCTTAGATTGGATTGCAGTTTCTATTAAATTGTTAAATCGTGAGAAAATTCTTTCAGTAAAAGCCTCACCTGCCTCAGTAAATCTAATTCCTTGTGATCTTTTTGAATTAGAATGTTCTACGTCTTCTACATAACCTTCTTTTTTAAGAGATTTTAAAAAATCGTATACATAAGTGGGACTTGATGTCTTCCCTAAGTCTTCTTTTAATCGCTTTAAGATATAGTACCCTGTTATAGGTTGCTTGGATTTTATCAAAACTAATGTATAAAATCTGGTGAGATTTTGAACTTTTATTTCATGGTTTTCAATTTTTTCGGCCATAATTATCAGTCATCTTTTCTTGACTACAATTTAATATATACGGACTCGAATATATATATTTGATTTTTATTCTATTAATTTAAATTCTCCATTTCCTCAATTTTAACTTTTTCCTTAATATTAAGGATCAAAGATTTGATATATATTTTAAAACTTTTAAAGCTATCAGATTGCCAAATTCGGGCTTCAATTAGAAGCGAGAAAATAAAAGCTATAAAAAAGGATTAAGTCTAAAAATGAGAGATCAAGAATCCCATTCTAAATATAATGAAATAAATCTAAGATTCTACAACAAAATATAATATAAATTGAATATTTCTGTAATCTTCCACATTATTACTGATAAAAGGGGAACCGTTAAGCCAAAAATTAAATAAATTCTCGGGAACTTTATTTCTTGGATTAAAAGATAAATACTGAATGTAGAAATAGAGATTATGAACCCCCCAAATAAAACCACGGCAAATAAATAGTGATAAATTCCATTTGGTCCTCCTCGATCGATATTAAAAACTCCAACAAAGATGTAGCCAATAGCTCCTATTATTCCCATTATCACTCCAAATTTTATTATATCTTCATGAATAACCTCATCTCTATAGGGCCTGTTGTTTAAATTACGTAAATAGGCAAATTTCTTTTTGGTAAATAGAAGTGTAATGATTAACAAAGAGCTACCGATGTACGCTTTAATATCGAATAAGAACGGAAAAGGAGTGATAAGTGAACTTCCAAGAGCACTGATTGCTTTGAAATAGGGATTATAACCATGTGGCCCTATAAAAATAGCTAGAAGTACACCAATAGTAAAGAGACTAAAATAACATGTATTTATAGAAAATAAAGAGAGAGGCCCAACAAATGACTGAAAGTGTTAATCAAGCTTTTTGGATTGGTTTTTTCGAACCTAAACAGATAAAAAAACACAGATCGAAGTCAAAAATGGTAAAAAAAATGTAATCGGTGCAAATAAAGAGGTTATTTTAATTATTTAAATGAAGAAAATAAAAGAAAAAAAAAACAAATTTATTAAATTATTATTTCTGGGGAATTTAAATATTGTAATATTGGAAAATTTGCTTCGAAAGAATTATAAATTTCATTAACTGCTAGTCCCCAGGCAAGAATTGGGTCTATTTCTAATTGTTTAAGTAATAAAAAGGTTTGATCTAAGTATTCATCAATTTCTTGACTCCAGTTTCTCATAATTTCTTCTGGTAAGAAAATTTTTCCTATTTGATTATTAATTTCAACAAAATCGAACTTTTCCATAAAATCACCTTTTATTATATTTTGTAGTATATATCTAATAATATATACTGAAAAGTAATATTTAAAAATTGCTCTTTTCATTGATAATGCTTTTACAAATCATTGGTTCAGAAAGCGAAAAAAGAGTGATTATTAACGGTTAAACTTGTTTTTTCGAATTATTTTTTTTGCTATTGCTTAATGTAACTTTATAAAAATAATATCAACCTGATAGAGCCTTGGTGGCATGGCTGACTACAATTGATGATTTTAGCGCGGAAGGAAAAATTATGCGATTAAAATGAGTTATATTCCTTTTATGGTTGGAGTAACACATGGTCCCGCTGAGTTTTATTTGGGCAAATTGTATTTTGCTCACAACGCCAATTTAACTTAGAAAAAGTGACTTCAAAAAAATAAAAAAAATTATAAAAATATTGATAATTAGTTGTATGAACTTTGGCTTTCTCTTAATCTTTCTTCCCAAATTTGTGGTGAGGTTAAATATATTGGTTTTTCTGAATTTACAACCTCAGGTTCGTTTTTATGGGATGATTTATGATGCCTTCCATGCATAAATTTCATATCAAGAATGAAACCAATAATAAAGCCGATTCCTGGTGCAATTAAGACCCAACTACCTCCTAAAGATTCTCCAATATAGAAGCCAATAAAAAGACCTAAGCAGCATATCATATTAATTCATTTAAATATTATTTATATTATATTTTTTAGAAATATTATCTTATAGTATATACGGAGAGGTATATATTTAAATATTATCAAAACTTTATTTATGCAATACAAATAAGTTCGAGTTAAAAATTAAAAGAAAAGGTAAAAAAAAATGGCAACATTAAAATGTGGAAATTGTGGAAATGAAATGAAAGGACCAATGTGTTGTGGTCAACCTATGCACAAGGAAGGAGATAAACTCTTTTGTCATAAGGGTGCTGATTGTGGGTGTGGAAATGCCATGGGTAAAGCAATCCCTGAACATTGTGGTCAACCAATGAATTTAGTTTAAATATAATTTTTTAACTATATTTTTAAACAATAATTTTTCCAAATTTTTATTTTTATTTAAAAAATTCCAAAATATAGGTGTAAGAATATTTTTAAAAATGTACAAATTTGTAGGAAAGTCGTGAGATCTGATGCGAAAGTAGATATATTTTGCACTTTATGTGGTATGGGAATCCACGTATCCTCGTCTGTAGCAAAAATCTCAAGTCGGAGAGTGAAAAAATCTTATATTTCTGCAGTATTAGATGTCTATCGATTTATGAAAATGAAATGAATTAGATTAATAATTTAAATTTATATTATTTTTATTAGAGACAGTTAATATTAATCATATTTTCTCAAGACGTAACCGATTATTGACTAAAAATCTTGAATATAAATATTAATAAAACAACCAGAAGTGTAAATATATGGAAATTATAACTATAATAATCTATGTTATAACCGTTTTTGCTAACGTTCTGATAATTGGAGGTATTATCATAACTATAATTAAACCAAAATATAGATTATGGCCTCCACCTAGTAAAAATTCATGGCAATTTTGGATTGTGTGGATTTTTTCAATAATTTCTTATGTAGGGATAATTATGTTAAGTATATTGGATTGGAATAATTTTGTATTATCTCATTGGTCTCGATACCCAATAGGCTTTATTTTCATTATTATGGGATTTATAATTGCTATTTTAGGTGTAAAGACTTTAAGTGTACATTCTTCCCTTGGATTAAAAGGGACATTAATTACTCAGGGAATTTATAAATATTCAAGAAATCCTCAATATTTAGGGGACATTTTATTATTTATTGGAATTATAATAATATCTAATTCGTTTTTGACATTTATCACGGGTTTTTTAGGGATTCTATGGAATATTCTGACCCCTTTTACTGAAGAACCATGGTTAAAAAAACAGTTCAAAGAAGAATACAATGAATATTGTAAAAAAGTCAGGAGATTTATTTAAAGCATTTAATTAAGTTTGATTAAGAAATTTAATACTGGATTCGATATGGAAAAGAATTATGTCTTTACTAGAAGTTACATCCACTAAGGAAAGCTTCATATCTAGCGATATACGAATATATTTCTCAACAATTTTTTCTATTGATTGAATATTCGCTTGCGGTTGCCCTATGGATTGGTGTAGCACGATATGTTCAACAAAAATTAAATCTGTCTTGGAGAAAATCATTTTATTCCACAGAAGAACTTCTCAACCAATATATAATAAGGCTTTGGACTTTTTCAGAAAATATTCTTTGGACTTGTAACTTTTGATTTGACCCCGCTTTATTTTTGGATGGATGCTCTGGGCGATCATTATTGATACAATAGTTATAATAGGCAGAATTATATCAAAATCGAGAAAATTTTAATATATACTTTTCCGTATATATAATATATGGAGTTAAAAAATACTTTACTTGTATTTACCTATTTATTATTATTTGTATTAATCTATTTATTTTTTGGAGATATTGGTCTGACTGTTGTTTTTGCAATTATCTACTTCCCAATGATATTTTATTCTTACTTGATTTATGTTCCAATTAATTTCTGGAAAAAATTTTGGAGGGGAAAACCTAAGTTTTTACTAAGCATTTTTCAAATAGCATTTTATTCTATTTTTTATATATTTTTTGCAATCTTTTTTACAGAGCTATTTCACCCACAATTAAAAATAACTTTAGCATTTAAAATCCTAGGAATTCTTTTTTTAGCAATATCTCTTATCATCCAATTTAAAGCTATGAAAAAAATGAATTTACTCAGAACGACCTTTGTGTGTGCTATCTATCGCCATCAAACAAAAGAAACAACCCCGTTAGTTACCTCAGGGATTTACAAAATTGTTCGAAATCCAATGTATACCACAGATGTTATAATACTAATATGTGTGTTCTTAATTACAGGTACTTATTTCAGTGCTTTTTTAGCAATTTTATACATCATCCAATTATATCCGTTTGTTAAGCTTGAGGAAAAAGAATTAGTGGAAAGTTATGGAGAATCTTATATGAGATACTATAAAGAGACTCCCCGATTTATACCTGATATTTCTAACATATTTTCAAGGATGAAAGGAAAAAGAGTAAAAAATTTAATTGAATGAGTTCGCTGAGATTTATTTTATTAATTTTTTTGATTAATGAGCTTTGATGGGAGAAAAATCATCACTACGATTCCGGAAGTTGCACTAATGATAGCAACAATGAGTATGGTGGGAATGATACCTAAACTATCTGCTATAATTCCACTCAGAAGTGCTCCAATAGCATATCCGAGATCTCGCCAGAAACGATATATACCCAACCCGGTAGCACGCCATATTGGAGGT
>SDBS01007076.1_pt1 | contig 10911 bp, 12 predicted proteins | sample 2277091 | NCBI WGS metagenome assembly SDBS01 (sample SAMN10404972, study PRJNA504765) | marine sediment metagenome | isolation source: marine sediment core GS10_PC15, 163 cmbsf | place: Arctic Ocean: Southern Knipovich Ridge | collected 2010 | reverse complement strand
ATATTCCGGCTGGAAGCCATGCTCACAATAGACGCAGCGCAGTATCAAAGGCTGACGACTGACTATTTTGAATTCAGGCTTAAGGTACCTGGTCTCGGTCTCCTGCGTTGATACACACCTTGAGTTAGGACACCTGACCCCAAAATCGCGCCGATACACGGGATAATCCGTTTTCCGGACAAAGGATTCATCTTCGGCAGGGATAGAAGCTTCTTTAGCTCCCAGCAAGAGAGCAATCAGTGCCATCCTAACCGGCACGCCTCTTGCCGCCTGTTTAAAGTACATACTCCGCGGGTCAGCGTCCAACTCATAAGCCAATTCATCAACGCGGGGCAGGGGGTGCATAACGAGAGTTCGCTTGAACTCCTTCCCCTTGAGCAGTTTTTTATCCACCACCGGGAATTTTTTCTTTGCTTCCTGCCCTTCTTCGGCGGTATCAAATCTTTCCTTCTGAGGTCTGGTAACATAAAGGGCATCAACCCCGGTCTTCAGTTCGAGCTGAATATTAATGTCAGGCATCATTGCCAGTTGATGGGGACTGCCGGGCGTAATATAGATAGCGTTCAGGGGAAAGGGGCTACCTTCAACTGTCTCGCCTGAAGTTTGATACCTTTCCAGTTCGCCGCCATACTCCGTGGTTAATTTCCGGATAATGTTCTCCGGTACCTCCAGGCCCGGGCTGGGACAAAAAAGGATATCTGCGCCAAACTTTGCCAGAGCGAAAATCAGAGAATGTATCGTCCGCCCATATTTCAGGTCGCCCCACAAAGCAATCTTGAGTCCCCTGATGGTCTGCCTTTCCTTCTTGATAGTGTAGAGGTCACACAGGGTCTGCGTCGGGTGCTGATGACCGCCATCGCCGGCATTTATTACCGGCACACCAGCGTAGTCGGCAACTACCTTAGCGGCACCCTCCCAGGGATGCCTGATGGCAATAATATCGGCATAACTACCAACTATCCGTGCCATGTCAGCGATACTCTCCCCCTTGGCAAGAGAGGTTGCCTGAGCATCAGCCACACTGATGACATTGCCGCCAAGTCGGTGCATCGCCGTTTCAAAGGACAGCCTCGTCCTGGTGCTGGGCTCGAAGAACAGGCTTGCCATGATCTTGCCGCGACAGACACCAAACTGCTTATCCATCGATTCCGACATCTCGTCAGTCAGAGAGAACAGGGCTTCCATTTCTCCGTTAGAGACATCATCGATGGTTACCAGATTTCTACCTGCTAGAGCCATGGTAACTCCTTCTGAAGCGGCCTATTTTACCAAGCTACTTCGGGACGCCTATGGCCAGTTCACTTACGATGGCCACTTCATCCATGCCATCGGTTTCCTTCAACCTGACCTTTATCTCTTCGTGTCGAGAACTCGGCACGTTCCTACCTACATAGTCGGCCCGGATGGGCAACTCGCGGTGACCACGGTCGACAAGTACAGCTAATTGAATCGACTGAGGTCGCCCGAGGTCAATCAGGGCATCCATGGCGGCACGGGTACTGCGGCCGGTATAGAGAACATCGTCAACCAAGACTACAGATTTACCCTCAATACTAACGGGAACATCAGTCCGCTGCACAGTGGGTTGCTGATTCAGCGTGGACAGGTCATCCCGATAGAGGCTAATATCCAAGGCACCAACGGGTATTCCCGAACCGTTAAAGTCTTCAATATTAGTGGCCAGTCGATTAGCCAGAGGCACGCCCCGGGTGCGCATACCAACCAGTACCAGGCCGTCAGTGGTCCTGTTGCGCTCGATAATCTCGTGGGCAATACGAGCCAGGGTTCTCCTGATATCGTCCGGGGTCATTATCACTTTTTCAGGCATAAAAATAACCTCCCGCCCTGGCCGGCAAGAGGTTTCTTCAGATACTATTCAACTCTAGTTTTCCTTGCCAGCCTCTCCGGACCAGCTTAAAGGCTAAGCTATAGTATACTATCCTAATCAGGTAATTGCAACATTTTTAAAGGCTCCCTTTACCTGCGGAGTATAAAGGATTATAATAAACCCTGCACAGGACTGCATTCTTAGTTTAACAAGCAAAGTTGGAGGTGTAGCTTGGTCACATTATATGTAACCTCTCTGGAAAGGGGCAGCGGGAAAACCACAGTTTGCGCTGGACTGGGTAAGCACTTAGAAAGCGATGGTAAGAAAGTGGGTTTCTTTAAGCCAATTATCGGCGGGAGTAAGCCAGCAAAAGACGCTGACAGTGGCGCTGCATTCATGAAAAAGGCTTTCGCTTTGAAAGAGACCCTAGATTCAATTTGCCCGTATTTCAAAGACGAGAAAGAACGGACCGGGGGAATCAAAGAAGCCTTTGCCAAGGTCGCCAAGGGGAAGGACGTGGTCATTGTTGAGGACATAAATGAACAGAGCCAGATCCCTTACAGTATACTAGAAGCACTGGATGCCAGGGTGGTGATTGTGGGGGGCTATTCACAGGAACTACCAGGAGACAAGCTAACGACTGCCTGTAAATACTTCGAGAAACACCTACTGGGGGTGGTACTGAACAAGGTACCAGGAAGCCAGGTGGAGCGTGTGCGCAGTGAGGTATCCATTGCATTCAGTCAAGCAGGAATAGACATCCTGGGGGTACTACCCGAGGACAGGACTCTACTTGCCCTGACTGTGGGCGAGCTGGCTGAAAACATCCAGGGAGAGATACTGAATAACAGCGAGAAATCGGCAGAGCTGGTGGAGAATATTATGCTGGGGGCATTATGTGTTGACCCCGGACCAGTATACTTTGGTCGCAAGGTCAATAAGGCAGCGATACTCCGCGTTGAGCGTGCGGATATGCAGATGGCGGCTCTGGAAACATCTACCCGGGCTCTGGTGCTGAGCGGTAACACAGTACCGATGCCATCCATTCTTAATCGAGCAGAAGATAAAGAAGTCCCGATAATCATGGCAAGCGATGACATTACAACGATAGTGACGAATATTGAAGATGCCCTGGCTAAGACCAGATTCAACCAGGAGAATAAGCTGGCAAAACTTGCTGAAATCATGGCGCAAAACTTCGATTTCAAGGCCACCTATAAAGGGCTAGGACTAGCCGGCTGAGCAAGCCCAAGCCGGCAGGTATTGATATCAGGGGACATATTGTTATAAAATCTGGCTTGTGCCTGATTTTGCTTAGAGAATCAGGTACCCGGGAAAATCTTCTAGGGAGGGCAGGTGATTGAATGCATTAGGAAAACAGCTACTCATGGAACTTGAGGACTGCGACAAGGAGATTCTGGATGACATAGACGCTCTGAAAGGTATCCTGCTGACGGCGGCAAAAGAAGCCGGGGCTACAGTGCTGGGGGAATCCTTCCACCGGTTCAGTCCTCACGGCATAAGCGGAGTGGTAATCATCGCCGAGTCCCATCTGCTCATTCATACCTGGCCGGAACACGGCTACGCTGCCGCCGACATTTTCACCTGTGGTGATTCTGTCCAGCCCAACAAGGCAGCAGAGATACTGATAGACAAACTCGGCGCCAAGCACCACTCTACAGTAGAGATGAGAAGAGGAGTTCTGGGTGCCAGGCAGAGCGTGGCGGGATAAAAGTAATGGATAGCGACCCTGATAAATGGTTCTACGATAGGATAAGCCGGAATTTAATTCAATTACACGGCATCGAAGAGGTGCTGTATACCGGAAAGACCACGTTCCAGTCTATCGAAATTATCCGTAGCGGTAGCTTCGGCAAGCTCCTGGTGCTGGATAGCAAGATTCAGTCCAGCGAGGCCGACGAGTTCATCTATCACGAGGCGCTGGTGCAGCCAGCGATGATAACCCATCCCTGCCCCGAGACGGTGTTTATTGCCGGAGGCGGCGAAGGAGCTACCTTAAGGGAGGTATTGTCTCATAGCACGGTAAAAAGAGCCGTGATGGTTGACATTGACGAAGAGGTAATAAGTGTCTGCCAGAGATTTTTGCCCGACTACAGTCGGGGTGCTTTTGAAGATGAACGAGCCGAAGTGCACTACACCGATGCCAGGGAGTATCTGGCTGAAGGTGGACAAACCTACGATATAATCATCATTGATTTGCCGGAACCGATAGAAGAGGGGCCGGCGTATTTACTTTACACCAAGGAGTTCTACCAAATAGTCCAGAGCAGGCTGACCGCCAACGGGATGATATGCGTGCAGGCCGGCTCAGCAGCCTGGATGGAGCTAGAGAATTTAAGTGCAGTCAACAACACGCTGAAAAGCGTTTTTCCGACAGTCAGTACTTACCAGGTAGATGTTCCGTCCTTCGGGGGGCCGTGGGGATTCTGCCTGGCTTCATTAAATCTGAGTCCGGCTCTGCTGTCAGCCGCAGAGGTAGATAGTAGAATCGCCGACAGGTCACTGAACGGCCTGAAGTTCTATGACGGGCTGACCCACCAGGGGATGTTTTCCCTGCCGAAACACCTCAGGGGTGAGCTATCCAAACCGGGTAAGCTGATAACCGACAGCGAACCGCTCTACATGTACAAGAGCTAGACGCTAATAGCTCAGCTTACTTCTCAGGGTCTCTACCGGAAACAATCCGCCGAATGATATTCTTGATTGTGAATTGTTTTACAGCTTTCTAGGCACAAAAACCGATGAAAAAAATTCGGGAAACAATTCGAGGCTAAATAGAGCGGTTCAGGCACGGATTGTTTTTCGAGTTATGTAAAGTCACTTGAAAATAACACGGGGATGTGTTAAACATAAAGACGTTTCTGGGGGAGATTACAGTTAGCGACTCTATAATAGAAGAATGGCAGAATTTCTAACGACTCACGCAGTTGCATACAACATAGAAAACATAATTCTGAATGCCAGACAAAAGCTCATTCTGGTATCGCCATATCTCCAGTTATCGAAAATCTTATTTGAAAGACTAAAAGATGCTGACAGCCGGGGAGTAAAGACGGTATTAATATACGGCAAAGATGAATTGAAACCCTCCGAAAGAAGCCAGCTGGGAACACTGAAGAATTTGGCATCATATTTCTGTGAGAATCTACATGCAAAGTGCTACTTTAATGAAGATTGTATGGTTATTACGTCCATGAATATGTACGAATTCTCAGAGAAGAACAACCGCGAAATGGGAATACTTATTAAGAAAAATGATGATGCGGATGCATTTACAGCCGCCGTTCGTGAAGCGAAGTCAATATTGAATTCATCAACGGAGGAAGCGGAGAAAAGCCGTGCCTCATATGAACAGCCAGTTACTGCATCTGATAGAGAAAAAAGACCGACCTATAAAGCTAGGTCTAAAACGCCGAGCCTCAAAAACGTACTAAGGGACACACTGGGTACGATAATCACTGGTAGAAAATCAGATGCATATTGCATCAGGTGTGGTGACAGAATCCCTTTTGACCAGTACCGCCCATTATGTGATGACTGCTATGTGACATGGGCTGTCCACGAAAACCCTGACTATCCTGAGCACCACTGTCATGCTTGCGGTAAGCGGACCAAGACTACAAAGGATAAGCCGTTTTGCAGGTCGTGTTACAAGAAGTCGAGGTAATAAGGCTTCAAAAAGAGCTTGTATTCATTCCTTCTTGAGGAACTGTTTGGCCTGTTCGCCGAAGCCGCCGCCACTGCCGGCGCCGAGGCAGATATCAGTTTCCATGCGGAGGCCGGTGTCGAGGGGGGTGGTCATCCAGAGATTTGCCGCTCTTTTCGCTCCCTGAACAATACGGGGATTGAGTTTGGCTATCTCTTCGGCGAGTTTCTTCGCTTCAGGCATCAGCTGGTCTCTGGGGTAGACATGGTCGACCAGCCCAACCCGAAGTGCTTCAGCGGCATCAATTCTGCGGCCGGTGAGAATCAGTTCCTTAGCGATGCCGGGGCCGACAATCCTCGGCAGGCGCTGGGTGCTGCCCATATCAGGTATAACGCCTAACTGAACCTCGGGAAGCGAAAACATGGCGGTATCACAGGCGAGACGCATATCGCAGCAAAGGATAAACTCAAAGGCGGCACCGAGGCAATAGCCGTTGATGGCGGCGATTACAGGGACTGCCAGCTCTTCGTACATGGTGAATACCGCTTTTAAGCTATAGAGGCGGTCAAAGCCATCACGGTAATCCGGAGATATGCTTGGTCCGCTCCCTGAAGCTACCATCTTCAAGTCGATGCCGGCGCTGAATGCCCTATCACCAGCCCCAGTGACGATGACTACGTTGACATCGCGGTTCTCCGTGATACCCTGTGCCGCTTTCTGAAGACCGAGCCAGACCTCATTGTTGAAAGCATTCATTGCTTCGGGGCGGTTCAACAATACCGTGGCGATGTTATCCTCAATATCCACCCGAACTGCATCCTGATTTTCAGTCATTTCACTAAAACCTCTCCTAAGTTATTTCCTGCTGACTATGATATATTCAAGAGTAGCACAAGTCAAACCCTGCGGTGCTACTTCTTCGACTCCCGGGAGCCACCAGAAAATGTACCCCTGGTTGCCTTACACAGTTGCACCAGAATGAGCATAAAAGGGACCTCGGTGAGAACACCAACCACCGCAGCCAAGGCGGCACCGGAACTCAAACCGAAGAGGGTGATAGCGACGGCGATAGCCACCTCAAAGTGGTTGCTGCCGGCAATAATCGCGGCCGGCGCGGCGTCTTCATAGGATAAACGCATCACCCTGGCAGCAAGATAGGTGATGCCAAATACGACCAGTATGTTGACCAATATCCCGACAGATATCATGCCGATAATAGCGGGCAATTCGATAATGACATCGCCCTGAAAAGTGAAAAGCACGACCAGGGTGACCAGCAAGGCAATGATTGACACCTTACCCAATACGGGAACCAGTCTGGAATTAAACCACTCCACGCCTTTTTGCCTGATTACCTGCCGCCTGGTGTAGTAGCCAGCCAGTAAAGGCGTGCAGATATAGATGGCGACAGACAGGGCGATTGTTTCCCAGGGAACCTGTATGCCGGCAATACCGAGCAGCAGCTTAGCCAGCGGGGCATAGAGCAACACCATCGTCAGCGAGTTTATGGCAGTCATCACGAGGGTAAGCCCCATGTTACCTCTCGCCAGGTAGCTCCAGACGAGAACCATGGCAGTGCAGGGGGCGATGCCCAGGAGTATTAAGCCAGCCCGATATTCCTGAATTTGCTGCGGGGTTAAAAACCGGCCGAAAGCGACACTGAGGAAAAGCCAGGCAAACAGGGCCATGGTAAACGGCTTAATCAGCCAATTAGCAAACAGGGTAAGAGTTATCGGTTTGGGGCTAAGAGCGGCCCGCTTAATCTGCTCAAAGCTTATCTGCACCATAATGGGGTATATCATGGCAAACACCAAGACAGCGATTGGGATAGAAATATGGGCTACTTCCAGCCTGGCCAGAGAATCGGCAATCTGCGGGAATTTCCAGCCGAGCAGAGTACCGGCAGCGATGCACAAGGCGACCCACAAGGTAAGATATTTCTCCCAGATACCCAGTTTTCTTTCTTCCATTTCATCTCCTATGAATGCATTCCGTGACTGTCATCCAGTGAGCAGTGTCATTAATGTCTACAGCTATCGCTGTTATAAATATTACTGCCCTCTCCTGAACTTCTCTATCGGATCGCCACCTGTGTCCAGATGGGATTTCAGTTTTCCCTGCTGGGAGCGACTTATCTTGTCATAGACTATCTTTCTTAGAAATATGAGTGCCATTTGCTCATCGCGGTCAGTAACAATTCACTCTAGCGCGAGCAGGTCTCTCTCGTCAAGGGAAACGGCAGTTCTCCTTATCTCAAGCATTGCTAACCTCCTGTATCCTGTAACCAAAGCACTACATAGTATATTCCCACCCCCATAAAAATAATAGAAACTATTACGCGAATGACCTTCTCTGCACGGGTGACCGCGTTGAGCCAGGTGGAAACCCTGGCCACGCCAGCAGATAGAAGAGTACCAAATACCAAGACGGGAAGCCCAGTGCCAATGGCAAACACGGCCGGGAGTGTTACACCAGCGGTAGATTTAAGAGCTAAGGGTATCAATACGGCAAAGAACAGGACAGCACTATAGGGACAAAAGGCTAGAGCGAAAAGCACACCTAAAGGGAAGCCACCTATCATGCCCCAGCCGGCGATCTTCTCACCTATTGAAGATAATCTGCCACCTCCCCGACCAAGAGAAAGCCTGTCGATATTCAGCATTATCAGTCCTACCACTATCAGAAGTGGCCCCAAGATTCGTTCGCCAAAATCCTGAAGAAATAGAGCGACTCCAGGGATTTCAAGACCAGACACGATGATGAGGATACCAATGATGGAATAAGAAAGCATGCGCCCCAGTGTATAGAGTATGCCAGTGATAACAGCGTACCTGCGTTCTGTTACCTTGCGATTAAGATATGCTATGGCAGCAATATTAGTCGCCATAGGACAGGGGCTAATGGCAGTGAGTAATCCCAGAAGCAGTGCTGAGAGCACCGGGATATTACTGCTCTGAGCGAGCTGATGTACTATGGAACCTGAATCCATTACCTCACTTGCTTGAGACTTTCTTCTATCTTGCTTTTCACCACCTCGACAAACTCTTCGTCATTACCCAAGACGAACCAGATTTCACTCACCTCTTCGATGTGGTCAGTGCCTTCTCTGATGTTATTAATGAATAGAGATGAGGTGTAGGCACCATAATGCTCAACTGTGGTAGTGTTTGCTTTATCCCCTAAGTCAATTGTCTTGAAGACTATCTTGCCGCTTTCAAGTTCCTCTGCGAAGTGATTCTCCAGGGTGTATCGCGTACCAGTTTCAGCATATACACATCCCGTGCAGCGCTGGGTACGGTGAAAATAGACAACATCGATCCTGTCAGCCGCGGCCGAAGTCACAGGCACTTCTTCGACACTGTCAGACGGAACGGAAGATACGTCCGAAGTCGGAGGCACTTCAGGAGCAGGACTTCCACAAGCGCAGAGCATGCCAGTTACCAGGGCAATAAGTGATAATGATCCCCATATCCTCACTTTAGCCAGCACGGTCATATAACTCCCCTTTAATATGTATTATGCAAGGATGATGTTTCTTCTACTTATCAGGCTGTTTCTTCTTTTGACAGGGCAGCGGTGATGAACGAGGTAACCTCTGCCTTGTTGGGCACCCGCCCGGAGCAGACTAACTCTTCGTCAAGCACCAGACCAGGCGTGGTCAGAATGGGATATTCCATTATCTCCTTGATATCCGTGATCTTTTCAATCGTTGCCTCAATGTCAAGCTCTTTCACCACCTCCCTGGTCGTCTTCTCTACCTGTTGACACCTGGGGCATCCAGGGCCGAGAACCTTGATTCTCATTTTCTTCCTCCTCCTATTTATTTGCTGTCATTTATTGTGCTACCATCCCGAATATGTATCCTGACACGGTGGCCATGACCACTACCAGCCCGGCATAGGTCAGGGTCTTTTTGGTCCCCATGATGCTACGGATGACCAGCATGTTAGGCAAGGATAGAGCCGGACCAGCCAGAAGAAGCGCCAATGTTGGCCCTTTCCCCATACCCAAATCCATGAAGGCTCTGACAATCGGTACCTCAGTGAGGGTAGCGAAGTACATCAGTGCCCCCATGACAGAGGCAATGATATTTGCCAGAAGACCATTTCCTCCAACGTAGGATGTAACCACGGATTCGGGAACAATAACCGTGATGATTCCCGCTACAAATACCCCACCCAAGAGCCAAGGTACAATGAGGCGTACAAAGTGCAGGGTTTCTCGCATCCACTGACCCATCTCGCTCCTGTCAAACCAGCGCCATAGAATCAGAGCCAGAATAGCCAACAGGATGCCAGTGGCAATCCAGTTTTTGGAGGCGGCCAGTATCAGTATGCCTACCAGAGTACCGAAGAAGATACCCTGCTGCCAAAGGCTCTTAGCTCCCGGTTCAGCCTCAAGTGCGGCGAAAACCTGCGCATCCTTGGATGAATCTTCTTTCCGATATATCACGGACATGATAAGACCGATACCGGCCGCAAAGGCGAGAGCACCGACAACGCGTGCTGCCCCAAGGTCATAGCCCAAGAGCCTGGCGGAATACACGATGGCGAGGACATTGATGGCCGGCCCAGAGTAAAGGAAGGCAATGGCCGGGCCTATGCCGGCTCCTCTCTTATAGATACCTCCGAATAGCGGGAGCACCGTGCATGAGCAGACAGCCAGAATTGTTCCTGATACCGAGGCGACGCTATAGGACAACAGTTTCTTTGCCTGCGGCCCGAAGTATTTCAGCACTGCTGTCTGGGAGACGAACACGGCGATGGCACCGGCGATGAAGAAGGCAGGCACCAGGCAAGTGAGCACATGTGCCGATAAGTACTCCAATAGGGCATCAAGTCCACCCTGAAGAATTTCCACAACAATCGACATGCTGAATCTACTACCTAATGCGGATTAACACAGCTAACTACCAGAACACTCTAATCTCTCAACTACCGGACACACCCGGGACCTATCCTGACGGCCTGTTTCAGTCGTTTCCTATCCTCAAGCAACACCGGGTCGTCGGTGAGCGAATCTCTCAGAAGCTCGGGCAGGGATACAGCGTAGTGATTAGTCGACTGCCAATCGATGGAATAGACAATCCAGGTCCCGTCCCGCCTTGACTTCAAGAAACCGGCGTCCTCCAGAATGCCAAGATTACGGGAAGCCCGCGATTGAGATATATCCAAGGCCTGCATAACCTCGCAAACGCAGCACTCCCGCTGCAACAGGACATTCAGAATCCTGAGCCTTGTTTCATCAGAGAGCGCTTTCATTGCTCTGACCACGTTATGCACAGGTCACCCCCTGAGTATAATGATACATGCGCATGTCCACTTATACAGTACATCTTCTCTACGGCCATGTCAACCGACACACTTTCCGGCAGCAGCTTTAAGCCACGTGGTACCAATGTTATAATGGGGATAAG
>SDBS01007075.1_pt1 | contig 10912 bp, 10 predicted proteins | sample 2277091 | NCBI WGS metagenome assembly SDBS01 (sample SAMN10404972, study PRJNA504765) | marine sediment metagenome | isolation source: marine sediment core GS10_PC15, 163 cmbsf | place: Arctic Ocean: Southern Knipovich Ridge | collected 2010 | reverse complement strand
TAACAGAATTGTCAAATAGGTCGTTATATTTTTTCAATTAATCATTAATCCATAAATTCTTTAAGCGGAAATATTTGTCGCTTTTTGTCGGGTGAGTATAATTTGCCACTAATGTTTTTTTTTGATTTTATTAACAAATTGCACCCTAAAATTAAGTAAAAAGAAACTCTACAAATACATTATTATTTTTAATTTTATAAATGCACCAAGTTATAACGGTGTTGTATATATCATCTATATATTCTCCTGAACAACGTTTTCTTATTATTAGATTTATAATATCAGCATACATTATAATATTGTTTCTTTTGACTTTCTGGATTTTTGAAACAAGTTCTGCTATTAACTCAATATTTAATTCAACAAATGCAGAAAATTTTACCTTTTTTTCTTTCTCAGTTAACATATTAAACACTTTCTTACCTTCGAATAATTATTTAGCATAATGTTCATAAATGTTTTTTGACAATAATTATAAAAAGTACAAGAGAACATATTTGTGTTAAAATATTCTCAAATAGAATAAGGATTGAGAAAATTTTTCTTAACATTTATAGACGTGGTAAATATAGATTCAAATAAGTTATTTTTCCTATAACATGTCAAATTATCGCAGTATTAAAATCTCAGAAGTGTGATTAAGAACAATGAGAAAATTAATAGAAGAAATTGATGAAAGTTCCCGAACTTTCGTTGATATACAGTTGCGCGAACTCTCCCTTCTCCTTTTTTTTCTTTTTAAATATTAATATAAAATTGGAGCTAATTCACAATAAAATGCCCCTAAAACTAATTTTAATTAAAATTAAAAAGAAAACAAACAAAAATTTCTAAAAAGTTGTTAAAAATTTTTAAATCAACTTAGCGATTTTTTCGCATGTACGTTTACAGTCCAAAAATATCAAGCCCAATCGTACATCTTTCGTTGTAGAAACTGTCAATACCGCATTGGGACCAGCCTGGAGCACCAATAAGTACCCATCGTCCCCCTTAATGTACAGCTGTTCGAAAATTCCTTTAGAAAGCTCTATAACAGACCTTTCAGCTAAGGAGAGAAGCGCAGCGGTCATTGCGGCAATCCGAGTCTCATCTATCCCCGCAGGTAAAGCAGAAGCGATAGGTAGCCCTTCAGCAGAAACGATAGCCGCAGATACTACCTCTGGAATTGCGGCCAGCAATTTTTTCAAAATTTCATCAAGATTTTCTGTCGTAGGTTCCATAGAAGTCATTTTCCCAGTAATTATGAATAATGATATTTTATCGAGGATGTAATAAACATGTAAAATATTCTTATTATATTAGATATAATTAACTTATATTAATTTTATTTATTTTTATGTATTACCTATCTTCTAATAAATTATATTATTATTTCTTTATTAATTTAGTTTAGAAATTTTTGTATTTTATTGACTTAGGGACTGTTAGAATTTTAATAATTATAGAATTTTATTTGTTATTAGAAACTATGGAAGATAATTTTTTGTCGCTTCTATCATTTCCTTAATATTATCGGGCTTACATTTTGAATTAATTTGTTGTGTAGGAGAGATTATAAGTGGGCTATTATACTGTTTAGATTTTTTAATCAAATTAATAACATATTGTTTTACTTGGTATGGATTTCCAAATGATAAAAGAGTGATATCCAGATTGCCAATAAAGCAGATTTGATTTTTAAATTTTTTAAAAAGGGCAATGATATCTACACCTGCATTGGGCTCTAAACTCTGGACAGCATCAAATTCTAATTCAAGAAAGAGTTCAAAAAAGTCAGAGATATAACCATCTGAATGTATTATTATTTTTTGGTCTTTTTCATGAACCATATTTATGATTTCTTGATAATGTTTGAAGAAAAGATCTCGCCAAATTTCTTTTGAGATGAATGTTCTGTTTTTATATCCGTAATCATCTGCTATTATAAATATTTTTGCTCCAGTGTTCTGGAGAACACTAATTAACTCTTTAACATAATCTGAGAAAAAAGATATTATGGTTTCTACAAGTTTAACATTTTTTTTTAGACATTTTGAAAAATAAGTAAAACCCATTGACTGCCAAGTTTTTTCAAATAATCCAGGTAAAGAGAGTGCATATTCTAATTGATAATTTATTTTATTATCGAGAAAATTTTTTAGAGCATTAATTTTTTTTTTTAACGGAAGCTTTAAATGTTCCCAGTTTTCTAATATTTTTTCACTTCTAAAAACGCCCTCCCAAGTATACCATTCTCCTTTATATATGCGTCCCCATCCGTCTACTCTCCTTTGATCGTCTAAATTATATCCTCCTTTTCCTCGTCGGAAATCCCACAGTGAAATTGCATCAAAGCCCATTTGATCAATGATAAAATAATTCTTACCATATAAAACAAGATTCTTCTCATTCAAATTAAGATTAAAATGTTCAGTATATTTATTTATAAATGCTAAATCTGGATATCCTGTGCAATATAAAGGAATATGAGTTGGAATTTCTTTTGATAGTACTTTAAAAAAATCACTTTTTTGTTGAAACATAAAACTCCTAAGACTGATTATATTATTAAATTAAAAAACTAAATATTTAATTATAAAAATTATTAAATTAATTAAAATCACACTTTATTTGATAAATTATGGATTATTGGACTGGTGTTGATGAATTTTATAATATAACGTTATCTCTCTCATTTTTTTTCCTGATGTTTTTATATTTTTATATTGGCAGAAGGGGATATAAATCAGGAAATCGTCCTGGAGGGGTTTCAACGATCATCTGTGGGGTTTGTTTTTTAATATTTGGATATTACAATGCGATTGTAGGATTTTTTGTTTATCCTTATAATGGATTTATGGTTTGGTGGATAGGAATTATATTGCTTGCCAATGGAGTGTTTTTTAAGTTAGTCAGAAAAGAGACAAAAAAAATCAGGATGGAAAGCGATAACTCAGGCATTTCTAGTGAAAAAAAATCTATGATAAGAAGATATGTTGAAAAGATGACAGGTGAAAATCCTTATAGATCAACGATTTCATATAAAATGGAGTTGATGAGAAAGAGTTTACATTTATTAGGTTTATTTCTTGCTGTAGCATATTTTGGGTTTTTCGTTTTATACCCGATAACATTGATCATCAGTGACACTGTAATTCAGCTAATCAATGATATAACACCCCCATATGAATTTTTATGGGGTGATGTTGCGTTATTTCCATTTAAAAAGGGAGAATTTCTCTCTGTTATTTACTTAACCATGATGGGGTTAATTGGGGCATTAATATTGGCTATTATATCAGATTTGATAAGAATCATATGGAGCCCCGAATATTCTTTATTTAATTTCTTATCAAAACCGATGCTAAGAAATAAGGAAAAAAATGCCGCTGGACCACATATTTATCTTATTACTGGAATGATTTTTTCATATATGCTTTACATGGTAGGTTTAGTCCATATATTAGCATTTTTTACAGGGGCACTTATTGCTTGTCTTTCTGATGCAGCAGCAGCTTTAATTGGAAGAAGGTATGGTAAACATAAAGTCATAGTTAGAAATAAAGACACTAAATCTATAGAGGGATTTTTAGCTGGAAGTATTGTTGCATACATAATAGGTTTAATTTTTGTAGGACCTGTTTATGCAATACTTGGGGTAATTATATTCTTTATAACAGATTATTTCCCAATATATACAGCTGATAATCTCTTAAACCCTATATTGATCCCCATAGGAATCCAGCTGTTTATTTTTTTATTAGGGCTCCCAGTTGGCTGGTGGGCTTAATTCACAAAAAAGATTAGCAGACTCATGCGTGAACTAATAGATAATTTAAAAAACATTGAATTGGCTATCTTTGACTTAGATGGAGTAATTTATCGTGGAGATGCATTAATCTCAAGCGCTGATACAATCATACAAGAGCTTAAGGAACATTCAATTAAAGTTGTATATAACACTAATAATTCTACAGCAACGAGACAAGTTTATGTAGAGAAAATGGAAAGATTTAAAATTTCATGTAAAATTTCTGATTTTTATACAAGTGCTTCAATTGCATCTGCCGAAATTACAAAAATAAAGAAAAATGCTAATATTTTTATAATTGGAGAGACTGGATTAAGAGAGGAATTACGATCATTCGGTCATCGAATCATTACTGAACCATTAAATTTTGAAGAAATTGGAATTGATTTTGTAATAGTTGGTCTAGATCGAGATTTCAGTTATAATAAATTATCTATTGCTCAAAAATGTGTCTTAGAAGGAAATGCACAATTTTATGCCACAAACGAGGATTCTACTTTACCTGTTATTAATGGTTTGAAACCTGGAGCTGGCGTAATGGTGAATGCTTTAAAGACTTGTACTGGTAAAGATCCAGTTAGAATTTTTGGTAAACCTGAGCCTTTTGGTATCAAAATGATTTTAAACGACACTCAAATACCAGCAAATAATGCATGTATTTTTGGAGATCGATTAAACACAGATATTTTAGCGGGCAACCGTGCCGGGATAACAACAGTAGTAGTGATGACTGGGGTTACTACAAAAGACATGATTATGGAGTTAGAAATAAAAGCTCATGATATAAGAGATTTTGATAAGAATTTAGTCCCTGATTTAATTATTAATAATTTGAGAGAGATATTCACAAAATAGTTAAAAAAATAATTTACTTTTTTTGAATTAATCACATTAAATTAGCTCGTTTCAACATTAGGATAGCTATTTCATTGAAAATATCTTGTACATTTTGGCCATTTTTAGCAGAACACTCAAGATACCCGTATAAATTATTCTTTTTAACAATTTCATATGCTTCTGCTTTAGAGACTGCTCTTTTATAATTAAGATCCAACTTGCTTCCTACCATTAGGACGGGAATTTGGTGATTTTTTCCTTTATACCCTTGTTTAAAAATATTTAACCAAGAGTCAAAATTTTTTATACTTGAATACCTTGTGATATCGAATAAAAAAATCCCTCCAGAAGATCCTAAAGCATAACTAGGCAATAGAAATCTAAACCTCTCCTCACCTGCAAAATCCCAGATTTGTAAGGTAACGGTCTTTCCCTCAATTTCGACTTTTTTTATATGAAAATCTACGCCAACAGTTAATTGTGAATTATTGATAAAAACACCAGTAAGGTACCGGTTTATCAATGTAGTTTTTCCAACACCACCGTCACCGAAAATGCAGACTTTGAACATTGCATGAAACATAGAGTTTACCTGGGTAAATATTTATAAGAACTGAACTTTAGATAAGATGTAATAGATTCTTTGTTGAATTTATTTTAATAGTAATAGCTTTTTTTTTCTATAAATATTATAAATTCAATTTTTAAAAATAATTGGATTCAGTTAATTAACAATCATTATTTTTTTTTAACTTTATGTTTAAAAGAGATATATCTTAATCCATTTATGAATTTCCAAATTTGAGAAAAAAAGTCAACAAAAATTATTATTATAGATGCTAGAGATTATGAAAATATACCAGCTGCAGTAGTTGGAGTAATAGATTTTAAAGAAAATAATTCTCCAATATTTTCAAGAAAAAATTATATATCTTGCTTATGTTGCATCAAATTATGTCCAGAAACATCAATAAAAGTTGGGAAAAAGAGGTATTAAAGGATTATTTGATTAATTTAATTACCTTTTTTTCTTAACTAAATCTGAATAAGATTTTAGGAAATTATAATTAGATATTCTTGTATTAATAATTGAGTCGTATTGAATAAATTCATTTGTAGTATGAGCAAAACCTCCTATCCCTAATCCTCCTGACATAAAATTTAATTTTAATATTTTATTGATTTTAGTTAATGGTGCCGCTGCTGGGCTTATTGGCCATATTTCAACAGGGTATTCTTTAAAACTTTTAATTAGGCTTTTTACTAATATTGAATCTTTATTAACTCTCGAACTCTCATATCCACAATTATAAATTAATTTAATCTGACATTTTGATTTTTTAGCAAAATTGTCCACTTTTTCTTGGATTTCTTTATAAATTTTATCGACAGAAACGTCATGAGCGAATCTAACGTCAATATTACATAATGCTTGATTGGGAACGGTATTCTTTATCCCATCATCTAAAAATCCAGATTTTAATGTTGAGATATTGAATGTGGGTTTAAATAAATTATCAATAAAAGCTTTTTTTTGATTTACTTCATTGATTTCAACTATACCTGCTTTCGTTTTAATTTTTTCAAGATCTAATTTTTTTAACAACTCTTGAAGAATAGAATTATCTTCTTCTGATAATCTATAAGGATTTTTTAAAGACTTAATAAAAAATTCATTGTCCAAGTAAATATTATTAAGTAGAGAAATTAAATCAATTACAGCATTTGGAATCATAGCATTAAAAGCAGAATGAGTTTCTTTGTTATTAGTATAAACAACTATTGTAAGTGAAAGAATCCCCTTATATCCTAATTTTAACACAGATTTTCCACTGAGATCTTGTTTAGCAGTGGGATAATAGACATCTTTACAATTTCTAAAAAGAGATTTATTGCTTTCAAGAAATTTTGTTAAACTTGGCGAGCCTTTTTCTTCTTCCGCGTCAAATAACAAAAATAGGGAAATTGGTAACTCTTCTCTCCCCTTTAATTCTTTCACTACATTTAAAAAGCACATTAAAGGAGTTTTCGAATTATAAGCACCCCTAGCAATTATACATTCGCCTAACATATCTAATGGTGGTGGAAGAATCCGGATTTCCGCTCCAAAAGGGTCACTTATCCATTCGTTTTGTTTATTTACAGGTTGAGTGTCATACATCATATAGATTAGCATATTCTCCTTGGTATTACCTTTTATTCTAGCTAAAATTAAAGGATTAATCTCACCAGAATATTCTTCAATATCCTCAGAAAAGCTTTTAATATAAGAGATGAGGAATTCTTTTGCCTCTTTAATTCCTTCTTTATTTAATGTAATACTTGGAATTTTTAAAAATGGAAGCAGTTCTTTCTCAATAAATGCCTTATTCGTATCTTTTATTATCTTCTCAATATAACTCTTTGAATTCATAGATCATCACAAAAAATATGAAAAATGTTTATATTTGTTAGAAAAATATTATAAAATTTATCTATTGTGGAGTCAAAATCTTCTATATCTCTTATAGCTTTATTAAAAATTAGTAATCTCATACAATTTAATAGTATTGTTTACTAAAATGAGCTAATAAAGCAAATAAAATAAAAAGGTCGATCGAAAAAAAAGGTAATTTCTTTTAAAACCGTATTCCAGTTGAAAAATAATATTCTATTCTAAGTTTTAATAAAAATAATAACCTAATACAATAGTTAAATAATTTTAATTAATTGTCCATAGTAATAAAAATTTAAAAAAATTGTTTATATCATTGTATGAATAATTCTAATTCACAAAAATTTGAAGAATTAAATCGAGTACTGGGGGAAATAAAGGATAAAGGAAATTTATCAGGAGCGATTTTTGCGGATCGAGATGGAAGACTTATTTTTGAAAATATAGGTAATGAATTTAATGGAACGCAATTTTCCTCTATGTGTGCTTCTGTATTAGAGAGCGCAGCCGGTCTTGGCCAAACAATAGGGGATAGAAAAATTAAGAAAATAATTACTGAATTAGAAGAAAAGACTATAATAATTGTTGAATGTAATGATAAAACTTTTTTGACTTTAGTAGTCAATTACAATTCTAAAGTTAATTTAATTTTAAGCCATTTACAAGATTACATTCAAAAGTTAATTAGCTTGTACTAATCTAAACATGTATACTAAATACATAGGTGCACTTGCTTAGCCTAAAGATATCCCTATGGGAGAATCTCATCTTAGTACAGAAATTATGTTAAATATTCGCCACAACCTCAAAGAACTAAAAAATAAATATAAAATTTTAATTTGGGGGTTTAGATGATCAAATTTTCACAAAAAGAGTTATAGATTGGTGGAATAAGATTTGTCCTGGAATTAAAACATATTAGATTAAAAATACTTCATATTTTTTACCGGAAGATGCACCTGGAGAAATAATCGAGATAATTAAAAGATTTCTTGAAAAATGCCTTAGTTTTTAAAAATTAGGAGATTAATAGGATCTCATTTTACAAATAAGACATCCATTTTGTATCGATTCGATTCAAGGCATTTTCTGCTTCTTTTTTAACTTCCCAATTATCGTCTCCTAAGACTTCAATGAGTGGTTTAATGGCATCCTTATTTCCTATCTCACCTAACGCTTTCACAGCCGAAATCCGGATTTTATTATCTGTTTCTTTTAAGAGTTGTGTAAACGGCTCAATTGAATCAATATCCTTAAGTTTTCCAAGAGCCATAGCCGCCCAACTTTTAATGTGTATATCATTATCATTCAAGCATGAGATAAGTGAGTTGCTAGATTCTTTACTTCCAGTTCTTATCAATAATCTAACCGCCGCTCTTCTAATTTTTAAGTTTGAACTGTTTAATGAATCCTTTGCTAAATTGACTATTTCTTCAACTTTATTAAAATTTATTAAAGCATCAATTGCGGCGTTTCTTACACTACCGTTTTCATCTGACATTAAGCTAAAGACTTGGTTGATGGTATCAAAATCTCCAATTTCTCCTAAAATTTTTGTGCTATACAATCTAATTTGCCAAGACCTATCTGATAAAGAGTTTACTATCTTATCATTTACATTTTTGCCTAAAATTTGTAATAGTGCTTTATAGGCTGATCTCCTAATGCTAGCGACTTTACTATTAAACATTTTTATCAAAAGGTCAATTGAATTCTTATCTTTCAACATCCCTAACAATCTTAAAGCTTCCTTTCTTGCATTGAGATTTCTCCCATTGACAACATTATAAAGTAATTCATAGGACTTTTGTTTATGAAAAATTTTATATAGTGCATTTTTAGCAAGGTTTCTTATTTTTATATCATTATCTTTTAGAATTTCCAGTAACGGCTTGCTCGCCAATTTACTTCCTATTTTTCCTAATACTCGGATAGACACTTTTCTTACTTCAATATTTTGATCATTTAAAGCCTCTAATATAGATTTAAGATTTTTTAATTCAATGATTTTTTCTAAGGCTTTTACGGCGTTTTTCCTGATTAAAGGATTCTCATCTTTCAAGAAATTTATTAAATTATTTTCACTCTCTTTGTTTCCGATTTTTCCAAGAATTATGGGTATCTCTCTTTTAATGCTAGGGTCATCTGTATCGATGTAATTATTAATAATTTGTAAATTTCCTTTTTTTCCAATTTTTACAATAGAGGTAATCAAATAATTATATATTTCCGCATTTCTCAAATGTAATAATTTGATTAATGGAACTAATGCTTCACACTCACCAGTTTTTCCTAAAAGAGTTATAGCTAATTCTTTAGCTTCAATATTAGGATCACCTAAAGCTTCAATAAAGAAAGGAATTGAACTGCTTAAATCAATTTTTCCTACCACTTCAATGAGACTCTTCCTAACAGTTCCATCACTGCAATTTTTATATTGTTCTTTTAAAAAATTAATTCCCTCTTTTTTATAACAATCAGCTAATAGATCTATTAGTTTAAGGCGTAATTGAGGATGCCTATCATATAAAAAAACATTTTTTACGTCTTGAAAATGTAAATTCCTCTTATCTTCAAATTGAATTAAAAATTCTGCTGCTTTAGCTTTATTTTCCCAATTTTCTGAATGTGTTAGTATTGAACGAACTAATTCAACCGCTTTTTCCTGATCCATTGTTTTTATTTTTTCAAATAGTTCTTTACTATTATAGCTCAACCTAAAAACCTTAATGCGTTTTATTTAATTAAAATTAATGAAAATACCATTCTTTGAAATAATTAAAATAATACTTACTTTTATTTTATCAAAGAATCGTATTAATTTTTAACTTATATTTTTGCAAAACTATTAAAATAAATGTTATAAGTTTATTAATTATTTTTTTTACTAATTAATTCCTTCTGACTAATAATGAAATTTATATAACTCTTATTCTTTCTTCATCTTAACTCACAATAATGGGAGGAAAAAGTGTAATTTATTTTTTCTCTTTTTGCCTTTTTTTTATAAATTTAAAAAGATCTTCGTCCCTCTTTTTCATCTCCTCGGGATATGTGTATATATGTCTTATGTAGTTAAGTTTTCTAGCAAAAAAATAGCCTACTACAAATAAAATAGTAAAATTAAGAATAAAAAGCCACATTAACGGCATATCCCAATAATAATATATATGTGCAAAATTTATAGGAATTATATAACCCAAATCGAAATTATAAGTATTAATTTGCTCTAAACCATCTATGCTAAAATTAACTTCAGCAGTACCAGTACAAGACACATTAACATTTTTCCTGACAAATATAGAAAAACTTCTACTCCAAATTTGAGTTGCTGGGTTAACAATTTCATTTTCAATACTATAATAAGTATTATCTGCCTTGATTGAATATTCTATTTGTGTAATTCCATACACTTGTATATTCCCGCTTGAAATAGTCTTAACTAAAATAGATCCTCTGCATTGATACCCTTCCAAATGTTTAATACTTATCTTAACATTAATACCTACACTTCCTTCAGGATAATCTGAAACATAATTTCGATCAAAATTATAAAATCCAATACCTAATAAAACCTTAATGCTGAGTAGCATAGGAATAAATGCTATTATTGCTATCAATAATATTATTATTGCAATAAAAGAGATTTTCTCTGATTTTTTGAGTTTATCAAGCATAATACGTTATCTCTTATCTGGTTTTTAAGATAAAAATAGAAGGGAAGATATATAAGGATTACTCTAAAGTGAACTAGATTTTTTGATATTCTTTAATAATCCTAATAGGTTTTACCGATTTCATTGGTTTATTTCTAATTTCTTAATTTTTCTTAAATTAATTATAATTAGAAT
>SDBS01007073.1_pt1 | contig 10913 bp, 7 predicted proteins | sample 2277091 | NCBI WGS metagenome assembly SDBS01 (sample SAMN10404972, study PRJNA504765) | marine sediment metagenome | isolation source: marine sediment core GS10_PC15, 163 cmbsf | place: Arctic Ocean: Southern Knipovich Ridge | collected 2010 | reverse complement strand
CCCTGTTGGTGAAGCTGCTCGATCTCCCGAACCACGGCATTGAATTTGCCCCGCTCGTTCTTGTAAATCTGGTCGGGGAAGTCCTCGCGAATCATCTTCTCATTTGTGGGGATTTCCATCACTTCCAGACCATATATTTTGTGAAACTCCTCCGCTTCGGTGGCCGCAGTGCCGGTCATCCCGGCCAGCTTTTGGTACATTCGAAAGTAATTCTGGATGGTAATGGTGGCAAAGGTCATTGTCTCACGCTGCACTTTGACGTGCTCTTTGGCCTCAATCGCCTGGTGCAGTCCCTCGGAGTAGCGTCGCCCGAACATCAGCCGCCCGGTGAACTCATCAACGATGATGACCTCGCCGTCCTTGACCACGTACTCCTTATCACGCTTGAAAAGCACGTGAGCCTTCAGGGCATTGTCCAGAAAACGGGTGAAAACGTAGTTGGCCGGGTCATACAGGTTCGACGACTTCAACAATCCTTCCCGTTTTAACATCGACTCCATGGTGCTGATGCCGGCATCGGTCAGGTTGACACTCCGTTCCTTTTCGTCAACGACATAATCCGCCTCTGGTCTAAATCTTGGAATAAGACGGGCAAACACATTGTATATTTGCCCCGATTCCTCCGCCGGGCCGCTGATAATCAGGGGGGTGCGGGCTTCATCAATGAGCAGGTTGTCCACCTCGTCAACAATGGCATAGTGCCGCTCGTGCTGCGCGCACTGGGCCAGGTCAACCACCATGTTGTCCCGCAGGTAATCAAAGCCAAACTCGCTGCTCGTCCCGTAGGTGATATCAGCCTCATAAGCCTCTTTGCGGGAGACGGGACGGAAATGCCGCCACCGGCTGTCCCCCGAATCATGGTCAGGGTCATATAACCGTGATGGCTGGTGCTCGTCCGGCGTCTGCTGCGGATAGATGCTGGCCACCGTCAATCCCAGCCGGTGATAAATCGGCCCCATCCAGTACGGGTCGCGCCGGGACAGGTAGTCGTTTACCGTCACCAGGTGGCAGCCCCCGCCGGTTAATGCGTTCAGGTAAAGAGGGAGGGTAGCTACCAGCGTTTTCCCCTCGCCGGTCTTCATCTCGGCGATTTTCCCCTGGTGCAGGACAATGCCTCCCATCAGCTGGACGTCAAAGTGGCGCTGGCCGATGGTTCTTTTGGCCGCTTCCCGTACGGCAGCAAAAGCTTCGGGTAAAAGCTGGGCGAGCGTCTCGCCATCCTTCAGGCGAGCCCTGAACTCATCCGTCCTGGCCCGCAGCTCAACATCGCTGAGTTTTTCAAACTCGGCCTCCAGACCGTTTATCTGTTCAACCGTCGGCTGGATTTTTTTCAGCTGCTTTTCATTGGAATCAACCAGGCTACCCAGCCACTTAAAAAACCAACTAATAAGCCTGCCCAGCCACTTAAGCATCCTCTTCCTCCCTGATGAGCTCTATGGCTTTCTCGATTACGTCTTCCCAGACCAGGATGACAACCTCGCCCATACCATCAATGGCAAAAGCGTGCACGGAAGGTGCGGCATTCGCTTTCATCAGGCACGGTATGCCATTACTCTCCAGAAAGCTCTTGATAATCCGGGCTTCAGCTTCACTGGCTGCCCGGTAGATTTCCACCATTTTTTTCTGTTTAATCACCGCTAATCACTCAAACATGGCACCTATGGACATTCCGGTATGAATGCGGCGAATGGCCTCGCCGAGCAGTGGCGCCATGGAGAGAACGGTGATTTTATCCAGTTTTTTCCCGTCCTTCACCGGGACGGTATTGGTCACAACCACTTCTTTCACCGGACAGGAGCCGATTCTCTGAATAGCCGAGTCGGAAAAAATGGGATGAGTACAGCAGGCGTATACTCCCTTGGCACCATTCTCAATCAGGGTGGAAACGACGCTTACCAGAGAGCCACCGGTGTCTATTTCATCATCAACGGTGAGCGCGGTCATGCCCTCCACCTCACCAATGACATTCATCGTCTCCGTCTGGTCAGCGTTGCCGATACGTCGTTTTTCCATAATCGCCAGCGGAGCGTTGAGTTTCTCGGCAAGGTCACGCGCTCGCTTGCTGATTCCGATATCGGTAGCTACCACTACCAGGTCATTATGCTTTAGATCTTTGAAGTAGTTCGCCAGCAGATTCAATGCCGTGAGCTCATCCACCGGAATATTGAAGAAACCCTGAATCTGCTCGGCATGCAGGTCAACGGTCAGCAGTCGATTCGCTCCGGCCACGGTCAGCAGGTCAGCAATAAGCCTCGCGGTGATGGGGACGCGAGGCTGGTCTTTCTTATCGGTTCGCCCGTATCCGTAGTACGGCATGACCGCTGTAATCCGCTTGGCTGACGCCCGTTTGAGGGCATCTATCATTATCAGCAGCTCAACGAGGTTGTTGTTGACCGGTGAGCACAGTGGTTGAATGACAAAGGTATCACGCTCGCGAACATTCTCCAGAATGCGGACAAAGATATTCTCGTTGCTGAACTGAAATACCTCGTTCTTGCCCAGAGGTATGCCTAGATAATCGACCACCTCCCTGGCCAGTTCCGGGTGGGCATTACCAGTGAATACCTTTAACTCATCCATCGGCACCTGTCTCCTTTAGTCACCGCACTAAGTACATATAGATTATAGCACGATTAATTGCTCACCTCACTACCATGAGTTTTAATCGTTTCAAACTTGACAACGGGCACACGACTCTTTATAATAAAAGAAACCCCCCAGCGAAAACTTGACACCTGAAGTCATTTCTGTATATAAAGTACGAGCGTATCCCCATATAATTGGTGCCGTTTATTGTCAAAGTCCAACCTCAATAAATATGCCGTCAAGAAAACTGAAGGTTTTTCCTTGATTTTTTAAGATTTGGGTTCCTGTATGCCAAAGTATATCTTTGTAACTGGTGGTGTAGTCAGTTCCGTCGGTAAGGGCATAACCGTCGCTTCCATGGGCACCCTGCTGAAGAGTCGTAAACTCAGCGTCATGGCTCAGAAACTCGACCCCTATCTCAATGTTGACCCCGGCACCATGTCCCCTTACCAGCACGGTGAGGTATTTGTCACCCGGGATGGCGCCGAGACTGACCTGGACCTGGGTAACTACGAACGCTTCATTGACGTTGATGTTACCCAGGAGTCCAATGTTACCTCAGGCCAGATATACAGCGCGGTCATTTCCAGAGAACGGCGGGGAGATTTTCTTGGCGGCACGATTCAGGTGGTACCGCACGTCACCTCCGAGATAAAGTCGTGTTTCAAACGCCTGGCGGATAAGTCTGGCGCGGACGTTATTCTCGTTGAAATCGGCGGCACAGTGGGCGATATTGAGGGCCAGCCTTTCCTTGAAGCCATCCGGCAGATGCGCAAAGACGTCGGCCGGGATAACGTGCTTTACGTTCACGTTACCCTGCTTCCCTATCTGAGCTCAACTAAGGAACTGAAGACCAAACCAACCCAGCACAGCGTCAATGAGCTACGCCGCCTTGGTATCCAGCCTGATATCATCATCTGCCGCAGCGACTTTCCCGCCCCGGAGAGCATCCGTGATAAAATCTCTCTTTTCTGCGACGTGGAACGGGAGGCCGTTATTCCTCTGCCTACAGTATCGACGATTTATGAAATACCTTTGCTACTGGAAGAAGCCGGCCTCGGGCGATTACTCGTGCACAAGCTGGGCCTGCCGGCCAAAAGAACCAATTTAAAAGAGTGGCGCAACCTGGTGGAACGATTGAAAACTGCCCACGAGCCCGTGAATATCGCTCTGGTGGGCAAATACGTTGAATTAACCGATGCCTATTTCTCGGTGCGCGAGGCACTATGCCACGCCGCACTGTACCACAATCGAGAATTAAACCTTTCCTGGGTGCACTCGGAAGACCTGGAGCGTGATGGCTGCGATTCTCTCCTCAGGTCAGCGCAGGGCATTATCGTGCCGGGCGGCTTCGGCATCCGGGGCATTGAAGGCATGGTCAAAGCCGCTAACTACGCCCGTACCAATGAAATCCCATATCTTGGCCTTTGCCTGGGCCTCCAGGTAATGGTCATTGAGTTTGCCCGCCATGTCCTGAAATCAAAGAGGCCAAATTCCACCGAGTTCGACCCCGATACGCCCTACCCGGTTATCGATATCCTGCCGGAACAGAAGGAAATTATGCACAAGGGAGGCACGATGCGCCTGGGCAATTACCCCTGTAACCTGGTACCGGGTACCCGCGCCGCACAGGCTTATAGCCAGAACCTTATCCAGGAACGCCACCGGCATCGTTATGAGTTTAACAATGAATTTCGCGCCACGCTGGAAGAAGCCGGCATGGTTTACAGTGGCCTCTCGCCGGACAACCGGCTGGTGGAAATCTGTGAACTGGCCAATCACCCCTGGATGATAAGCTGCCAGTTCCACCCTGAATTTGGCTCCCGACCCAGCCGTCCCCCCCCGCTTTTCCGCGACTTCGTCGGGGTGGCCAAGGACGTGCTGCGCGAGGGCGCCCAGCCACCTTTGCCCCTTTCCGCAGAACAGTGAGGATGTAATGCACTTCTTTACGACGCAACAATCAGCAGTCAACGACTCGTCAGCTACGCTGAATTTTTCAGACCATTCAAAAATCGCGATTTTACGATTATCAAACGATAACTTTTCCCCTTCCGATAAGAAAAGGGGGCACGGGAGTGAGGTGATACCATGAATATCGGAGAACTGCAAGGCAAGCCAAAAACCGAGCTGCTGACCCTGGCCAAAGAAAAGGGCGTCACCAAGGCGGAGAGCCTGGACCAGCAAGACCTGATACTGCAAATGCTTAAGTCAGAGGTTGAACAGGAAGGTCACGTGTTCTGCCAGGGCGTCCTGGAGACCATGAGTGATGGCTACGGTTTTCTCAGACAGGATACGATGCTGCCCAACCATGCCGATGTCTATATTTCCCCATCGCAGATTCGCCGTTTTGGCCTGCGCAATGGCGACATGGTTGTCGGGCAGGGCCGACCGCCGAAAAGCAATGAAAAATATTTCAGCCTCCTGCAGATACTCGCCATCAACGACATCGACCCCGAGAAATCCAGAGAACGACCTCACTTCGGCTCACTCACCCCTACCTTCCCTGACCGGATCATCAACCTGGAACACTCACCCGGTGAGCTGTCCACGCGTTTGCTCAATATGATTGCGCCTATCGGGCGCGGGCAGAGAGGCATGATTGTCTCCCCACCCAAGGCGGGTAAGACAATGCTGCTCAAAGCCATTGCCAGTGCCACGGCGACCAACTATAGCGATGTTCATTTGCTCGTCTGCCTTATCGGAGAGCGCCCTGAGGAAGTTACCGACATGAAACGCTCTATCAAAGGAGAGGTAATCAGCGCCACCTTCGACGAGCCGGTAGAGAACCAGACCCGCGTCGCTGAGCTGGCTCTGGAGAGAGCCAAGCGCATCGTGGAAAGCGGGAAGGATGTGTTTATTCTCCTGGACGGTATCACCCGCCTCACCCGTGCCTACAACCTGGCGATGCCGTCGAGCGGTCGCACTCTCTCCGGCGGCATTGACCCCGTGGCACTTCACCCCGCCAAGCGCCTCTTCGGCGCCGCACGCAACACCGCCGAGGGCGGCAGCCTGACCATCATCGCCACCTGTCTTGTTGACACTGGCAGCCGCATGGATGACCTCATCTATGAAGAGTTCAAGGGCACCGGGAACATGGAGTTGCACCTCGACCGGCGGCTCTCGGAACGCCGCATCTTCCCGGCAATGGACATACAGCGCAGCGGCACACGCCGGGAAGAACTGCTCACTGACGAAAACAGCCTGAGCAAGATATGGCTGCTGCGGCGCATGGTCGCCATGATTTCCTCTGACTCACCGAACTACGTTGAAGCCACCGAGCGCATCCTTGACCGCATGCGCAAAACGAAGACCAATGCTGAATTTCTGGACAACCTGAACAAGGAGACGTAAATTACCCCGCCGATACGGTGAGAGCGACCGCAGCGGCAAAAACCCCCTGAATCCTAATACTGAGCGGCATGAAAGAGCTAGGAGATGAATGGTGAGAGCGCCAGCCCCAGAAAAAGACTCTCCCCGGGAGTTATAGCCAGTCTATTCGTGGTGCTGTTTTTCGGCGTTTCACTGTTCATCCGGGCCTATCTTCCGCACGACCAGATTTTCAGTGGCGAATGGATCAAGTTTTCCAGCGTTGATGCCTATTTTCATATGCGACTGGTGGATAGCCTGGTGCACAACTTCCCCAACCTCATCAACTTTGACCCATACCTGCTCTACCCCTCTGGCATGAACCTGGGCAACATCCAGTTCTTCGACTGGCTTCTGGCCGGTATAATATGGGTCTTCGGCCTCGGCTCACCAACTCAACACACCATTGATATCATCTCGGTCTATTTCCCCACCGTACTTGCCTCGCTCACCGTCATCCCTGTTTATTTCATCGGTAAAGAGCTATTCGGGCGCGGGGCCGGGGTTATTGCCGCCGGTCTAATCGCCACGTTACCCGGGGAATACCTGGGGCGCTCGATTCTGGGCTTCACCGACCACCACGTCGCGGAGACGCTGTTCACCACCATCACCATGATGTTTCTCATTATGGCGGTCAAGCGGGCACAGGAAAGCGGCCTGAAACCTGAGCATCTCTGGAACAGGGACTGGGAAATAATCCGCAAGCCTGTAATCTACAGTTTACTTACCGGCCTCTCCCTGGGAATCTATCTCATCACCTGGATTGGCGGGTTGCTCTTTGTCTTCATCATCCTTCTCTACTTCTTTATCCAGTTCATCATCGACCACCTGAAGCGAAATAGCACTGGTTACCTCTTGCTGGCAGGCACAACCACGTTTTTTATCGCTTTGATAATCTATGTGATATTCGTCGGCGGCACGTTCACCACGAATTCTTCCAGCGTGATACCGTGGCTGTCTTTGATTATTGCAACGGCTGTTCCGGTCATTCTACACTTCATATCCAGAAGATTTACGGCCTGGAAGATTAAATCATTCTATTACCCCGTCACACTGGTGGCATTGGGTGTGGCGGCCCTTTTCATTGGACGCGCCATTTATCCTGACTTCATGAGAAACGCGTTGGATGTTTTTAATTTGACTGCATTACGCACTATCCTGGAGATGCAGCCGATTATGGCCCCGAGGGGTGAGTTTACTTTCGAACTTGTCTGGGGGAACTTCAACACCGGATTCTTCTTCATTTCTATCTTCTTACTCTACTTCATCGTTTATTACATCCTGCGTATTTTTCTCGGCAGGAGAGTTTCCGAATTCAGAATAGGCAACAGCCGCCTTTTCCCTGAATCACTTACCACCGAGATAAACATTCTATTAATATGGAGCCTGATAATATTCCTGGCAACGCTGGGGCAGCGTCGCTTTGCCTACTATTTTGCCATCAACGTGGCCCTGTTGTCCGGTTTTCTCTCATGGCAATACCTCAAGATAAACTGGGGGGTTCACCGTTCCGCCAAGCACCTGAATATATTCGTCTCCCTGGGCACCATTGTCTACGTCATCTTTTATTCCGGCATTACCCCGGCGATAGTAGCTATCCTGGCAGCAATGCTCATCGCCAACATATTCTGGCAATTCTCTCAAGGTTTCGGCTTTTTACAGTTCTCCAGGCCCAAACTTGAACCGCAAAAAAAGAGCCATCATAAAGAGAGGTCGCCAGCCGGATTTTCTTCCGCTCTGTACTACACTAATATCATTGTGGTAATAATCATTATCTTTCTCCTCGTCTTCTTCCCCGGTATAACGCCGACGAAAGCCATTGCCTCCGGGGCACGCTTTGCCCCGTCCGACGCCTGGGTACGTTCCCTTGACTGGATGAAGGAAAATACACCGGAACCTTTTGGCGACTCTGATTTTTATTACCGGCTCTATGAGCGTCCCTCGCCCGGTGAACAATATGATTATCCTGACTCCTGTTATGCCGTCATGGCCTGGGTTGACCATGGATACTGGATCGCCCGTATTGCCCAGCGACCAGTTAACCTCACTCCCGGTCCTGGTGGGTTTCATGTAGCCAGGTTTTTCCTTTCCGAGGGCGAAAACTCATCTCAGGAAGTGGCGTGGAAAACAAGATGGGAACAGGAGACCATACCGGAGAGCGCCATAATCGATAAACTTGGCGCCAGATATATCATACTTGACAACCAGACCACGACGAGCAAGTTCTGGGCACTGGCAAACTGGGCACAACTGGAAAGCACGAAATACCTTGATACGTACTTCGTGCCCCAAGAGAACAATAAATTTGTCCCGGTAACTCTATTTCACCCTGAATACTACCGCGCACTGGCGGTCAGGCTGTACCATTTCGATGGCATGGCGGTAACTCCGGCGCAGACGGCCGTCATTTCCTACGAAGAAAAGCCATTCCAGGATGGTGGCACGGTCAAGGTAGTCAATAACATCGAATTTTTCCCCAGTTATGAAGAAGCAAACAACTACATGGCAGGTCAGAAATCGGGGCAGTTCCAGATCGTTGGGGAAACGCCGTTTATCAGCCCGGTGCCCCTGGAGGCATTAAAGCACTACAAACTGGTTTACCAGTCGCCGGAGTCCTCATATCAGGCCGGGGTGGGCAATGTGCCCTCGGTAAAAATATTCGAATACGTGGAATAAATTTATCCTTTGAACTGCTATCTTAACTTGACAAATACGGGTAAAAATCCAATCATTAGGTAGGGAGACGGAGGTTACATTACATGCAGATAAGGAAGACTTACCGAGAGGTTAATCCCGAGCTGCTCTACGCCGAAATAAGAGATTCCATCCTGAAGCAGGGGGCCAGCCTGGGCGAGGAAAAGATGGAAACGTACGCCCTACCCGGCGATACATCCTCATTTATCACCCGGGGTACTCTGACCTTCAGAGCCCAGGATGCCGCTGGCGAAGAAAAAGAATGCCTGCGGACCCACGTTGTTGGCTCAGTCAAAACGGAAACCAAGGTAATGCTGGATAGTGACGATAAGCTTTTCCCGCCAGAGAAGGTGTCCGCATTGCAGGCGGACCTGGACTTTATTTTCGGCTCATACGAAGTGAAATAAGAATTATAATCCCTCAGCGAGCCGGTACATGTTCTCGTAAGCCTTGCCGAATTCGGGGTTGTCTTTTTCCAGCCTGCTTTTCAGCGTTTTCATCTGCCGTATAAACGCGCCCCGGTCCTTTTTCCTCACCATTTCCGCCCACGCCGCCACCTTTGCCTGGAATAGCGCCTCAATTTCCGCAACGCCAGGTAAATTCATCTGGATCGAAGCATAAAGCTCCGGATTCTCCGAAATAACACTTTCCACCAGGGTAAGCAATACCTTGTAGGTAATGCCGCCGAGCGCCGTTGGCTGTGCGACCTTGTTAGAACTGATGAGCGTATCGGCAGCTACCACGGCAATAAAATGAGAAAGCCCGAGAATGACGGCCATTTTATCGTCGTGTTCCTCAGGTGTCATCAGGCTGACTCTGGCACCCCTTGTTTCCAGATAATTCCTGACCTTCTCGGCCAGCGCTCTTTCCTCATTGTTCGTTGGCGTTAACACAAAATTCTGGCCGGTAATCCCTTTCGCCCCCGGGCCAAAGAGCGGGTGTGTCCCCAGTACCAGTCTGGTCTTCAGGTGCCGGTGCATGGCGGCCACGGGCATGACCTTCACCGAGGTAACATCAACCACCACCTGCTCCGGCTGGATATGGGGGGCCAGCTCGGCAACGATGTCCTCAAAAGTCTCTATCGGCACCGAGAGCAGTATAACGTCAGCGTCTTTGACCGCCTCTACACTTGAGGCAGTGTCAACACCAAGCTCCCGCCTGGCTTCCATGACTTTGCTTTCGGTTCGGCCACTGATTACCACCTCGCCGCCCTCTGCCCGCAGATGGCGGGCAAACCATCGCCCCATTTTCCCCGAACCACCGATTATGGCAACTTTCAAATAGGCACCTCAAAGTCGTCCTTTTGCCTTCGGATACGAGCCCAGTATCTTAAGGAAAATTGACAGCCTCTCCACATTCGCCAGTGCCTCACGGGCGGCGGCATCCTCGCGGTGACCTTCAAAATCGAGATAGAAATTGTACTGCCAGGGCTTTTGACGCGTTGGCCTGGATTCCAGCTTGCTCAGGTTAATATGGCGACGGGAAAACTCACCCAGGGCTTCATACAGCGCGCCTGGCTGGTTCTTGGTTGAGAAAACAATCGAGGTTTTATCCTGCCCGCTTGGTGGCGCGTCTTTTCCGGCCAGGATGAAGAACCGGGTGAAATTGTTGGGGTTGTCCTCTATCTCTCTGGCGATGACCTTCATGCCATAGATTTCGGCGGCCCGGGCACTGGCGATGGCCGCACTGTCCGTTAACCCCTGTTCCCTGATCATCTTAACGCTGCCCGCGGTATCATAGCTGGGAATCAGGGTCGCGTTCAGGTGCTTCAGAAAATTACGGCATTGTCCCAGTGCCTGAGGATGCGAATATACCTTCTTTACCGTATCCAGATTGGCGTCAGGGCCGGCAATGAGGCAGTGGATTACTCTTAACTCGGTCTCGCCACATACGCGGAGACCGGATTCCAGCATAAGGTCGTAGGCCCGGCTGATACTCCCTTCCAGCGAATTTTCCACCGGCACGACGCCAAGTTGCACCCCTGCCTCCTCCACCGCTTTGAAGACTTCTTCCAGCGTCTCGCAGGGCCTGAGCGCTATTGACGTACCGAAGAATTGAAATGCGGCTTCCTCGCTGTAAGCGCCCGCCTCGCCCTGGAAGGCAACCGTAATGCCCTCTTTATTTTTACAGGCGGAGATGATGCGCTCATAGATGCTTGCCAGTGCTTCCCCATCAATGTCGATATTTTGCTTTCTGGCAATGCTTTTGACGTTCTCCAGTACCGTTTTCTCTCTTTCCCGGTCTTCAATCGAGCTTCCCTTCGCCCG
>SDBS01007072.1_pt1 | contig 10914 bp, 2 predicted proteins | sample 2277091 | NCBI WGS metagenome assembly SDBS01 (sample SAMN10404972, study PRJNA504765) | marine sediment metagenome | isolation source: marine sediment core GS10_PC15, 163 cmbsf | place: Arctic Ocean: Southern Knipovich Ridge | collected 2010 | reverse complement strand
GCAGTTGTTCCGGGCTAAAGAGCAACGCGACACCATGTTTCTTGAAGATGCTTTCAACAAAGTGATGATTAATAACTCTGAGTTGGAGTATGGGGAAGATGGGTACACGAAAGTCACCGGATCAAATGCACTGGACGAAGAATTCAAGAAGGGTATTGATACCAAGCGTGATCAGTTCAATGCCGAAGTCAGGGACACTTTAAAGAACGAACACAGCAAAGCTATGTTTGATCGCCGTCTGGGAATACTCAATGCCAGGTTTGATGAAGGCGTGTACAGGTACCAGGCTAATGAGCAGGCAAACTTTGATGCTGCTACAGTCAAGGCCACGGTTGGTATCGCTCTTGATACGGCTGGGAACCCTGAAGTTGCATTAGCCAATGCAGACAGAGCTATGAGACTTCTGGATAAGGATGGAGCGCCACCGGAAGTCACGGAATTTAAACAGCAGGAATTCTTTGATGCGTTCAATTCCAGAAGAATCGAACATGCGATTGCTACCGGCCAAATTTCGTTAGCGCAGGAGTATTTAAAGCAAGGCGAAGAAGGCCAGATATTGGGCGGCAAAAAGATGAAGATGAGTGACGCCGAGCTCCAGAACCAGCGTCAGATCCTGCAAGAAGAGGGTAATGCCAAACTAGCTCAATCGTCTGCGAATCAGTGGCTACTCGAGGGCAAGACCTTAGCTGAAGGGCTTGCCCTTGCGCGTGAGATCGAAGATTCACATCTCCAGAAGATAACGAAAGAGGAGTGGAACAGTACATATCGACTCAATGAAATTGCTGAAGATGAAGTCAAACTGGATACGTTTGAAGGCTACGCACCGAAGATTGAAAACGGTGAAATGACATACCAAAATATTCCGCGTGCCCAACGAGACCTGATGACCTCGGCGCAACGTAGTAGTTTACGTTCGCTTGAAGCTGAGATAATCACAGGTGGCCCTCCGAAATTCAGTGACTTCGATACTTACAATAAACTGAATGAATTGATTGCACAGAATAAACTGGGAGAGGCAGGCAAGTTTTACGCTGCCAATTATACGAAACTTAAAGAATCCGACAGGATGTTCTATTCAAAAGCGGTCGCGAAGGGGCTGGCTGATCCAGAGGTGAAATCATTTTTCAGTGGTAAGGAACGGTTGGACCAAAAAACACAGGGGCTTGGGCTCAGTGATAATAAACGGGCGGCGTTGGAACAAGAGTTGGACGAGTGGTATCGAGCCATGCAGGCAGCCGGGGAGAAACCGGATGCGACGAAGGTAGATAATGCCATAGATGATCTGTTGGAGGGGCACGAGACCTACAAAGATTATATACCGTTTAATCAATCGATCATGTTCGAGGAAGATAACGCTGCTCAAACTTTGATATGGAACAACATCGTTGAAGAATTCATTAAGAGGAAAGGCGCTGTGCCCACCGAGGCAGAGGCTGTGAAGTTGCGTAACATTGCTACGGCTCAAGGGGTATTGAAGTGACCTTAGATGCCATCTTTTCCGAGTTCGACAAACAGCCAAAGAAGGATGAGGAACGGGCATCATCCGTGCTTGATGAGTTCGATAACAACCAGGAATCGAATCTCAGGATTTCAATCGGCAACGCTCAGGCCAAAAATCCGGACCAGCAGGCGAAGGTCTTGGACCTGGCCGCCCGCTACAGGCTTCCACTTTCCACCGTTGAAAATAAGATGGTGGATGTTGAGAAGAGGGACGCCCTGGCGAAATCTCTCTTCAAGGATGTGCCGCCAGCACTAAAGGCTTTTCTGACGATCCAGAAGAATGCGAATGTCGCGCATGATGACATCGACAACCTTGGATCATTTGAAGATATTTATAAAGGAATTGGCGCGAAACCTGAGCCCGCTTTTTTGCCAAACATTGCAAAGGGTGCGGTTGGTCGTGGCATTGAGTTAGTGGGTAATTTGATAGAACTCGGTGGCACATTGGCTGAAGAATATCGAAGAACTGACTTGCCAGATCCAGGCATCGTTATAGATGCTGATGGTATTTCATGGCATTGGGAGTTACCGGAAGATTCACCGAGCGTATTGAGCGTTGTGGGCAAACATGCATCTGAAACTGCCTACAAACGAGCCGGTTATACACCATCATTTACATGGGAGAAATTAAAAGGCGAAATCACACCGGCTAACCTTGCAGGCTATATTATTGAAACGGGTGTTAAATCACTTGCAGACATGGCGGCAACCATCGCGACGTTACCCGCCTACATCGCCTCCCGTACAGAGGAAATCGCTGAAGCGCGAGCAGCGCATGATCAGCGCACCGACGTTGATTTAGACGACCTGGTTAAATCTGTGGTTACTGCCACGGTAGTATCGTTGCTGGAACGCATAGGTGCAAAAGGTGTCTTTGATCTTGGTGCCGCTACAACGCTCAAAGAAGCCGGTAAGGCCGCTGGTGAGGCATTTGTCAAAGAAGGTGTCACTGAGTTTCTGCAGGAGGCTCTTGAGTACTACGGCGAGACTGTGGGCACCAAGACCCCTGTTGAGCATATGGCTGCGCTGGATCGTGCAATTGCTGGCGCGGTTGCCGGGGGTCCATTTGGTGGCGGTATCCGGGGCACCACTGCAACTGCTCAAGTCGCATACGGTAAGTTGGCACCAGAAAAGGTCGAAGATAGAATTAACCAGGTCCTGACTCAGACTGCCGGTGAACAGGAAGCGATTGATCAGATTGTCACGCTTGCCCAGGAAGCAAAACTACCCACCAGGAGTCGAGAAGCATTCGGTGAGTTCGTTGACGGTCTGCGGGATAAATACGATTACGATGGGAATGTGTACATTGATGCAAGCGTGATGGGTACGATCGAGGGCTTGGAAGAAAGTCCCACGGTCGAAAAGGCGCTGGATCAGATTGCTGAAGCGACGGTAACCAATGGCGATATCGTGATGGGCATCGATGACTTCATGGCTGATATGGTGCCTGTTATCGAACAGCTAAGACCATTCATTCGGCTGTCTCCTGACTCGATGTCCCAGGCTGAATTAGAGAATGCTGCGCCGGTGCGCGATGAAATAATCCGCAATCTCCTGGAAGAAGCGAACCAAAATGCCGAATTGAAACAGGAATCTGATGATATCTGGGCAGAAGTCACTCAGGAACTGGTTCATACAGGTCGCATGAGTGCCGCTAATGCGCGTGTCAGTGCTGCTTTGTATCCGGCATACGTTACAACCACCGTGGCCCGATTACGCTCACAGGGCACTGAGATGACGCCTCGTGAGGTGTATGCCCGCCTGGGATTCAAGGCAACGGCGGGTGTTATCGGTGGTCAGACGCTGGAGCAAGCAGAGCGCACCCAGGCAGAAGCCAAAGACCTGCCGATGGATAAGCCCTCAAGGATGAAGCGGGCCAAGAAGATGGGGTTTGATACTGAGCAGGTTTGGTATCACGGAACAGACCAAGAGTTTGGTGCTTTTGATGCTGGGAAATCGAAAGATATTGGTATTCATTTTGGAGCCAAGGAACAGGCTCAGACGTTTTCAGACAGAGAGCCTATGGCTGTTTATTTGAAATTCAATAACCCTGTGGAGTTAGACTTTGACCCAACAATAATTGATGTGGACCAATATGATAACAACAGCTTTTATGTAGATCGGTTGGATCAAATAGCTTATGCCGCCGGAGTGCAGGACGTGATGTCTGATGTCCGGGGCGGGGACAGTGCTTTGCTTAGGGTGCTAGAGACTGCTGAGGCGGTTGATTCCCTAATAGAGGAAATGGATATTGATGATCGTAGAGATATTTTTGGTCATGACGAGGTGAAACGCTTTTGGCGGGATATGGAGGATTTCTTGGTTGGCAAGGGGTTTGACGCCCTTGTATACGAAAACCAACTAGAGGGCGAAGGGGAAAGTGTTGCCGTATTCAACCCCAACCAAATCCGCTCAGTAAACGCAGCCTTTGATCCAGAGTTCCAAGAATCTCCGGACCTGCTTGCACAGGAAGGCGACCGTGGTGAAATCGCACTCTTAGACAATGAGCGGATCATCCGATTAACGGAAGCCGCTGATCTCTCTACCTTCCTGCACGAATCAGCTCACTTATTCCTGGATATGGAGCGTGTCTTTGCCCAGGAGTTTGGGGGCACGGACAACGATGCTCTGCTCAAGTGGCTCGGTGTTGACTCTCTGGATGCCGTGATCGCTGGAACTCCAGAAGGCATAGCGGCACATGAGAAGTTTGCCAAAGGGTTTGAGCAATACCTGTTTGAGGGCAAGGCTCCATCTATCGCATTACGAAATGTGTTCAGGACGTTCAAGCGCTGGCTGACTGAGGTCTACAAGACACTTATCTCTGGTGGGCAGATCGAGGGCAAGCCTGTTCTGAATCAAGACATCCGAGACGTATTCGATCGACTACTGGCCACCGAAGAAGAAATCAAAGCGGTGTCGGCGCAGATGCAGTATGAAAGTCAGTTTGAAACTGAGCAATCAGTTGAGCCACGGGAAGCCGCAAAAGAAACCCTGGAGCAAAAGGTACTCGCGCAGTTACGGCGCCAGACTGAGAAGTGGTGGAAGGATGAGTTGAAAGCAACTGCAGAGTCTGTGCGCGCAGAATTGAAGGACTCGCCGCTGTATAAGGCCGAAGCGTATATCCGAGGGCACAAGGCTGATAGGGCTGCAGTGAGAGATTTGCTTGGCGAGTCGAGAATACCACCCAGGTTAAACGGACTCACCGTGAAAGAAGAGGGGATGGACCCTGATGAACTTGCTGCTCTCGTGGGATTCGATACCGGGTTGGACCTATTCAAGGCCCTGGCAGAGTCGGACAAACTGAATGCCGCGGCTTTGAAAGAAGCGAAGCGGCAGATGAACGCTATCCATGGCGACATCTTGAATGACGGTACCCTTGAACAAGAAGCCCAGGCTGCAGTGCACAACGAGCAGCAGGGCAAACGCCTCCTGGTCGAACTGAGAGCACTCAATAAACGTGTTTCACGTGAAACAATTCTGGATAGATCCAGCCTGAAAGAGGCTGCAAAGGATGCCATTGGCCGACTGACCGTGACTGAACTCATGGGGTCTGTTGAGCGGTACCACCGGGCAGAGGTCAAATCTGCCATCGAATCAAAAGAACTGGAACGTGATGGTGATGTGGCCGGTGCTGCTAAAGCAAAGGCCCAACAGGTGCTGAACTTTTATCTGTACCGGGAAGCTCGCGAGGCACGGGATAAAGTTGAGCGATGGCGCAAGCATCTGGCTGACGTTCAACGCCGGAAGTACGATACCAAAACGGTCAACAAGGATTATGTGCAGCATCTGAAGCGCTACGCCGCAGCGTTCGACTTTCGGCGTGGTGCCAATGAGATGCAGCGTAAAGAGGCATTGCTCAGGGTTGCCTCATGGGTGCGGTCCCAGGAAAGCACAGACGAGAAATTCAGGCCCCATGTCATTGATCCAGTTCTTGATGAGATCATGGAAGCTGATAGAACCGGCACTCTGGACAGTGTTGATCTCAAGTACTACAAGGACATGACGATCGATGAGATGCACGCTGTTTATGACATGGCGCGGCATCTTCGATTCATCGGCGGGAAGGTCTCTGATGCCGAAAAGTCCAGTGCCAGGAAATACCACCAGGGCATTGCAGACACTGTTCTGGAGACGTTCAAGGACCGGAAGCGACCACAAGACAAGTCTGTGATGAGCGTCATTAGCAAGACCTGGCAGGGGTATGCTTCACAAGTTCTGTTGCATGCTGAATTTCAACTGCGGCGGTTGGATGGGTTTAAGGATCTTGGCAAGGTCTTCCAGGCAGTGAAGGGCAAGATTGATACGGCTATTTCAGAAAAGCTGATCCCGATGCAGGAGAAGTCCGGCGATGAGATCTCTGCGCTGTATGCAAAGTATTTCACTGAGAAAGAAATGGTTGCGATGAACAGGCCCATGGATGTCGATGGCAAGCAGATGTCGAAATGGGATTTGATTTCTCTGGGTTTGAACTGGGGTAATGAGTCCAGCCGTCAAGCGGTATTGACGCAAGTCAGAGATGGTGAACTCGTGTTTACCGGAGAGGATCAAGTCAACTCGGCTTTGGCGAAACTCGATAAACGTGACATGGATTTCATCCAGGATGTGTGGGATTACCTGGATACTTACAAGCTCGAAATGGGCAGGATTGACCGTGCCCTTACGGGGACTTCACCCAGGTGGGTGGAACCGAAACCAATACACACAGAACACGGTACCTATCGTGGTGGCTACTATCCATTGAAGTACGATGCAACGGGATCATTCCGGGTTACTGAAGAAGAGATCAAATCCATGTTTGACGCTGTTGGTGGTGGTCGATTTGCTAAAGCGCATACCCCGGACGGCATGTTAAAAGAACGTGTGGGCTCCGGTGGTCGACCTATTCGATCTGGCATGATGGTCATGCACCAGCATGTTAATGAGGCTATTCAGTACATAGCTCTGGCAGAACCTGTGGCAGAGGTACAGGCTTTGCTGAACAGTAAGCCGATGCGTGAGGCAATGGAATCCACCGGCAATATAGAAGTCTTGAAGGCTCTCGATGCCTGGTTGAAGGATGTTGCCTCTGATGAAATCGTTTCGGGAGACATCATATCGAAAGGGCTGCGCCATGTTCGAACCGGGTTTTCTGCTTCGGCATTGGGTTACAACGTTGGCACGATGTTGATGCAACCACTTGGAGTCCTGCAGTCTGTCCCGGTCGTTGGTGCTAAGAACATGCTGGATGGGATGAAAGCGGTACTGAAGAATCCAGTTGGCAAGAATAGCGCTATGGAGCAGGTTCAAAAACTGTCGCCGTTCATGCGCCAACGCGGTTTGACGTTCAACAAGGATATTAAAGATACCCTGGCGTTGCTTGGAGATGATCCGACAAAGAAGCATATCGTACCGAAGTGGTTCAAAAATCACATGTTCAGCGGCATTGTGTTCTTTCAGCGGTATGTCGATACAGCGACCTGGTTGGCCGCTTATCAGAAAGGCAGGCAGGAGAACGCTGCCTGGACGGAGAGAACGCTGATTGAATATGCCGACAGTACAGTCCGGAGATCTCAAGCATCCGGAGTATTCGCTGATAGAACACCGATTGAGCGTGGCAGTATTTCCGCCAATGTCCGGCAGGCTGAACTGGTACGGATTTGGTCTACACTCGGATCCTACTTTTTCGCGAAGGGCAATATTGCGGTAGAGCTCACTCAGCGCACAGACTTCAAAAGCCCCAAGGATGTCAGCAAGTATGCGTTCAACATGATGCTGCTTTTCACTGTAGAGGCGCTGCTTGTATCACTGCTCAGGAATGCCTGGCCAGACGAAGACGACGAGGATAAGACTGTTGCTGGTCATATTGCAAAGGAGACTGCGAAGTCAGTGCTCTCAGTGTTCCCCATAGTCAGGATGGCTGGATCAGAAATGGAAGGATTCCGGGGTGGATCCACGTTGACCAGTTTCTCAGAAACATTCGGCAGACTTTACACCCAGGCAGAACAGGGCGAAGTGGATGTTGGATTGTTCAAATCACTCAATAAGATGGGCGGGATTGTGTTCAAGTACCCATCGAGCGCGATCAATCGTGTTGTTGATTCGGCAATAAAAGATATTGAAGGCGAGAATATTGGACCGGTGGACTATCTAGTTTACCGGGAGAAAGATGAAGATTAAAAGAAAACCGGAGGACATGCTGGTGCTCTAGTAGGTGCCTCCTCACATTTATGAAAGTACTAGCGTGTCCGAAGGCCAAAGGAGAAATATATGGTAAGTCCCTCAACTGATCGACGTTTCGGGCTCACTGCGGGCGTAGCTATCAAGGCCCCTTGTCAGTTAGCAACGACCGTAAACATCACGCTCAATGGAGAGCAAACTATAGATGGAACCCTGACAGACGATTCAAGAGTCTTAACTAAAGACCAGACTGATCTGACTGAAAATGGAATCTACAGATCTGATGATGGCGATTGGGTAAGAGAACCTGATGCAAACGGGAACCGCGACCTTGTATTTGGCACTCTCGTATACGTTAACGGCGGGTCCGCGAATGCAAGTACAAACTGGGTTTTCACTTCTGATGCTCCAGAAATCGGAACTGACGATATAAATATTGCCCTAAACACCAGCTTCCCTGTTGCTGTTTCGAACACTACAGAATACGAGTTGGGCAGCCAGGCGGCTGCAGCCTCTCATACTGGAATAATAACCGGCCATGTTATCAGGACTAATTATTTTGATGGTAACCGCACAATTGATTCTGATTCTGAGGCGGCGTTCACCGGTACGACTACTGCGGCCAGGGACGGTGGTGCTGGTATGATTAACTGGCCTTATCTTGCTGATGGGAAGTACTATGATCAGCTCGGTCAGCAATTTGATACCATTGGCGCGTCCAATGTTAGGGCATTCGGTGCCACAGGTGATGGGGCGACTGATGACACGGTAGCGATCCAGTCCGCAATTAATTCACTAACAAATCTGGTCGGGAGTGGAGAGCTTACATTCCCAAGGGCAACTTATATCATAACGACCGCACTTGTAATTCCCCTTGCGTGGGCCAGAAATCACGTTAGCTTTTTGGGTTCGGTTATAAAGTATAACGGGGCGGTTGATGCTACGGAGGCAGTATTTAGTATGACCGCCACCCTTGCCAATAGCAACGTATTTGAAGGTGGGTATTTAGACGCGAACGAGAAAGCAGGGTTTGTATTCTACGTCGTTCCTACAGGTGCTGGTTTTTCTATCAAGAAGAATACAATTAGAGACTGTACGCTTGCTGCGTCTACTGTATTGAATATACAGATTGGCAATGAAACTGTCAGCGGTGTCGATTTAGACGGTGCTGATTGGTCATTTGAGAACACTTACTTTATTCACGATTTGTCAGCAGGAGTGCGCGTTGATGGCGTTAACTGTTTTAATATTGGGTTTCGTCACTGCTGGTTTAATACCGTTAGCGGGTCTAACTCTACCTGGCATTGTCAGTTCTACAATGGCAGCGGTTACTACATGTTCGATATATTCTTTGGGTTTCTGGGGGCGGGTACAGCTACCTACTGCATCGACCACAGGAACGGGAACTTGACGGTTATTGGTGCGAATACAGAAGAAGGTAGTATTCTTAAAACTTCAGGGATGGTAAATAATCGTAGGAATATCTATCTAGCCAATATCATGGTGAACGAGAGTACAGCCTCTGCGACAAAGGAATATGCGGTATATGCGCCAGTAGGACACTTAACCATTGAAAGCTGCTCGTTTGGTAAGGATACCTCGCTCCAGCGCGATGTGTATGTCGGCGACGTACTCCATGCGACTAGCGTCTATTTGGGGACAAATGCTTCTAGAGGAAATGTGGGCATCTATGAGTTGGATCGTCCCGATGTGTGCAGTATTGAAGGACAATACCTGAATAACGTCAAGGTGCTTAACGGTAATCCAACGCTACAATTGTGGGATGGAACTGCAGTAGATGACCTTCCTTTTGGGTACAATAATTCTGGCTTCGGTACTTCTACAATCCAGAAGAGTGCCCTTCATGTGGTTCAGGGAGACTTTACCGCTAAGGTAGTTGTAGCTGTAGGTTACGCTACAGGAACCGACATAGATGGTCTGCAAGTGCAGGTGCCTCTTTGGGGGACTGCCTTCACCGGAATGCAATCAGCTTTTTATGTTGTTAGAGGCTATGTGGAGAATCTTGTGGGAACCACTACCCTGGTCCTGAAAGCAGTGAACAAGGGGGACGGCGCAGGTGTGTATGGGGCGGACAGCGTTACCATTACCCCTGCTGGAGACGGTACATTTGAAGGTGTTGTCCCGCTGCTATTTGCCAATTCACTCATTGCCAATCTTACCGCAACTATTGGTACAGGGGTTGCTGGGGCCTCAGCCGACATCTATGTTGACAATATGTATGTGGTGCCGCTGACTTCGTATCAAGCAAATGCTGGTTTCCATAGTTATACTATGGCGTTGGCATGGACTGCATACCCACAAACCAACGGATCTATAGCCGAGCTTAGTAAGGCTGGCGTTATTGTTGGTGGTACTGGGAGCGACATAAACACCATTCTGTGGGGGTCCGCAGCACCAACGGCTGGCAAGCACAAGGTAGGGGATATTGTACTGGACTCGGCGGCTGCGCCGGGCCAACCTGTAGGTCAGATATGTGTAACTGCCGGAATACCTGGTACATGGGCTGCGTTTGGAGGTAGTGGAAAGAATGAAGTTACGCTTACAACATCACAGGTCAATAATCTGAGAGGAACGCCTATTGAATTAGTTCCAGCACCTGGGGCTGGTTTGGTAATTGAATTCATCAGCGCGATGCTGTTTTACGATTACACGACCACAGCCTTTACTGTAGGCGGTGATGAAGATTTCGTAATTCAATATGACGCCTCAACCGATGTAACCGCATCAATAGAAACTGCTGGATTCATCGATCAGACTAATGATGAAATCCGATTGATTGAACCAACTTGGACAATCACTACCGACCTAGTTGCACTGGTGAATAAAAAGTTAGAAATCTTCAATACTGGTACTGGCGAGACAGCAGATGGCGGCACGTCTACTCTAAAGGTCATTGTGAATTATCGAGTCCATAATACAGGGTTGTAAGTTGCGAGGCGTTAATCTCCTTACACTTGTAGTATGGCCCCACTCCGACTCTACAGCAGAACACCTGGGTAGGTAGTTTGATCTGATGTTGCTCAATCATTATCTGTGCGTAATAGCGGCAATACTCAGATGTTTCAAACTGATGCACCTCGAATGCGCCTTTAGTGTGCAGGATGAAGACGAATATGATTAGCTTAACCATTTCGGCTAATGCCCATTTTTAGATGCCTTTTGGTTGGAAGGCTACCGTTGCCCATCCATTTGCAAACGCCATTCCATTAATTACACCTATCCAAAAAAGCCGTTCTT
>SDBS01007071.1_pt1 | contig 10914 bp, 10 predicted proteins | sample 2277091 | NCBI WGS metagenome assembly SDBS01 (sample SAMN10404972, study PRJNA504765) | marine sediment metagenome | isolation source: marine sediment core GS10_PC15, 163 cmbsf | place: Arctic Ocean: Southern Knipovich Ridge | collected 2010 | reverse complement strand
AGCTCAATTGGTTTTGTTATATCTATAGAGTCTAGTTTTTGTCCAATCTCTGAATCATTAAGGATAGTCCCTTGACTATCCAAAGTTTGATCAAGGTTTTCTGCTTTAATGTCTAATACTACCTCTGTTTTACCATAATTTAACCAGATTTCAGGCATAATTCAATCAAAACACAAACCAAAATAAATCCAGTTTAGTTAATTTTAGTGTGGAATTTGTAAAAGAGTTTGCAACCTTTTTACATCAAAATGGTGTGCTCAGGTTTGGAGAGTTTACCCTTTCAAGTGGAAAAAAGAGCTCTTACTATATTGACCTTAGAATAATTCCAAGTTTTCCACATCAATTCCGAAAAATGATAAAGCATCTTCAAAATTCTATTACAGAAGATATAGGATTAGATAATTTTGATACTATTGCATCAATTCCTACTGGTGGTTTGGTAATTGCATCTGCATTGGCTTTTGAGATTCTAAAACCACTAATTTATGTAAGAAACAAACCAAAAGAACACGGTACAACAAAATCTGTGGAAGGAGTAACACGTTCTAATATGAAGGTGTTAGTTATTGATGACGTTGCTACAACAGGTAGCTCAGTTGTAAATGGAGTAAAACAGCTAAAAGAAGCTGGAACCAAAGTTACAGATGCATACGTTATAATAAATCGATTAGAAGGAGCAGAAAAAATGCTAGAATCAGAATCTGTAAAATTGCATCAATTAACTGACATTATGGAAATTACCAAAATACTTCATGAGGATAATTTAGTAAGTAATGAAATTTTAGAAAATGTCAATAAGCAAGTGAGAAATTATTAAGAATTATTTTGTATCGAATTTGGCAGCTCAGACAAATGCCTTCACATCATTTTTCAGATATAACTCTGATTCTTCATTGCGGCCAATCAAATCTACTATTTACTCATTTTAAAACTAATGGTATTTCGTTCCTAAACAGGCATTTAGTTACCTAATTAGAATGGGCCCGAAGGGCTTCGATCCCTTGGCTCACCGGTTATGAGCCGGTTACTCTACCAAGCTGAGTTACGGGCCCTCGAACAACAGATTTGATTCTCAGTATAAAATGTTATACAGTTAACAGTAAGCTTCGTAACAACTGTCAAGCAACAAGTTTTGTGCAGATAATGATTTTTCTGCAGTTTTAATCATATCTTCGTCATTTGTTGAAGATTTGTCAAGAATTTTTCTCCAGCTTGCAGCATGTCTGATGTCTGCTTCTGTATGAAGTTTGAAGTATTCTGTTGCATCTTCACTGTCAATTCCATAAAATTCTACCAATCCATCTAACTTTACTTGACTAATTTTTGGAATTTCCTTTTCAAAAGCATACATTGCACAAGATCCTCCTTCAAAGGAATTCATCAATGATGAAAGTTGAGAAACAGCTTGTCTCGTTTTGGAAAGACCGGGATATTGTTCTAATTCCTTTTCAGGCACCCCTAATGCTCCAGCAAATTTTATCCAAGGTCCAATGTGTTGCACTTCTTCTTCTTGATTTGAAGTAAGTTCTCCAACAACTGTTTCAGTAGCATTTTTTATTATAGGTGTCATAAAGGATGGGACTGCCTTTACAAGTTGGAAATATTCTTTTGAGTACCCAGTTAAAGAATCAAGAGATAATTTTCCATCAGACCACATTTGGTAAAATGGATGTTTCAACAAACTTCGTTCTTCGATCAATTCATCGATTAGTTTTATTAGAGAATTCATGGGTTTTATCGTTTTAAGGAGATAAAAAAATCTTTGGAGTTTCAAAAAGATTTTATGGATAAGATAACACGATGCAAATCGGGCTCCTGTGGTGTAGACCGGTCAAGCATACCGCCCTTTCAAGGCGGTGATCCCGGGTTCAAAATCTTAATGATGAAAATCCCGGCGGGAGCACCAAGTATTAATATGAAACTAAAAGAAATTTATCAAGGGTTATTTTGGACAGGAAAAACATTGAAGTCAATCCTCTTCTAGAAACATACGAAAATTATATTAAAAAAATTGATTCTTCATTAGAATCTGAACTTGATCTATATTCAGAATCAGAGTTTATTGATTCCCTAAAATATGCAACGGAGGGAGGAAAACGAATTAGGCCCTTAATTTTAATTCTGGCAGCAGAAAGTGTGGGAAAGGCCGATGAAAATGCCTATGTTGCCTCATGTGCCGTAGAGCTTCTACACACAGAATCGGTCATTCATGATGATATTATAGATAATGAAACGTTAAGGAGACACAAAGACCCATTTTATATCAAATATGGATATAATACTAGTATTCTTTCAGGAGATTTTGTTTTGGGTTTAATTCTCAATATCTCTTCTAGAATTAACAATCCTAGGATAACAAAAGATCTTTCCACAACTGCAATGCTAATGAGTGAAGGAGAAATTCTTGAAGGTAAATTAGAAGAAAGTGAGGATGTGACATTTGATGATTACCTTAAAGTCATAGAATACAAAACTGCAACGGCATTTGAAACTGCAGCAAGACTCGGAGCTATACTTGGAGGAGGGACTGAAGAAGAAATTGAAGCTTTATCAGAATATGGAAAAAACATTGGCGTTGCTTATCAAATTCAAGATGATCTTCATGACTGGAAAAATGAAGATAAATTATTCAATCTGTTAATCAAAAAAAGTTCTGATCCACGTGACGTATTTAACAAAATGGAAGATTTATTGAAAAATTATTCTCAAAAAGCACGGTTTGGTCTAAGAAAAATCACTGATGGCGATGCAAAATCAAATTTAGAGAATCTAATTAAATTTACGATATTTAAGGCGAGATTGCCATACTAAGTGAAGGTACAGCACTTTCTGTAAATTGTATGATTGGGTCTGGATAGACTCCGATTGCTACTATGAAGATGATAGAAAATATCATGACGGCAATTATAGATTTTGGTTCTTTGACTCTTTTTTCTGTCTCTCCTTCAAAGTACATCTTTCGAATAATCCAACCATAGTAAGCTAGTGAAAGTGCGCTGTTTAGAATACCGGCTATAGCAAGCCAGGGAGCCCAAGCAGCTACTGGACCTGCATCAATTGCAGCACCAAATAATATCAATTTACTCCAAAATCCATTAAGTGGGGGAACTCCAGCTAATGCAAGAAGTGAAATAACAAGTCCTAATGAAGTAATTGGCATTTTTCTTCCAAGACCTTTTAGCTTTTCAATATTTGCAATTGCCAAAGTTGAAACTATTCCAGCTACTGCAATGAATGCAGCACCTTTCATTACTGCGTGATTTAAGATATGAAAGAGTGAACCTTGAAGTCCTATAGAGCTAAATGGTGCAATTGAGAGGCCTATTAGGATGTATCCAGCATGTCCTATACTGGAATAGGCAAGCATTCTTGCCAGATTTTTTTGCATAATTGCAGCAACATTTCCAACAGTCATAGTCATTACAGCAATTATTCCGAGGGCAAAAGTCCATTCCAAGTTTAGAGCAATTGTACCCATTACAATGACTCGTATTGCAGCAGCAAATCCTGCTTTCTTTGTTCCAGCTGCTAAAAGTGTGGCAATAGTTGGCGGAGAGCCTTCATAGGCATCAGGTAACCACATGTGGAACGGAACAAGTCCCATTTTGAATCCAAATCCTGCAATAAACATTGCAACAGCTAACAATGCAAGAGGCATCATGTCTGAATCAAGTGCTGCAAATCCCTGAATTACTTCGCCAATGTTAGTTGAACCTGTAATACCATATACAATTGAAATTCCGTAAATTATAATTGCTGATGCAAGTGCACCAAACAAAAAGTATTTGAGTGCAGCTTCATTTGACATTGGATCTTTTTTGATAAAGCCGGCTAGAACATATGTTGGGATACTCATTAGTTCCCACGCAATTAAAAGCATTATCAAGTCAGTAGAATATGCAATGAGTACCATTCCTATAGTGGACAAAAGAATCAACGAAAAATATACCGCAGTATGAGGTTTGTTTCGCATGTAATTGAAAGAGCCAACTGTTGTCATCATTGCAACAATTAACATTGCAATTGCAAACAAGCTACCAAAAGTATCATCAACAAGAACATCTTCTGAAAAGACAGCTCCTGGTAAAATATTTTCAGAAAAAATCTGATATACAACGTAACCAATTGAAGCTAGTAACGCACCAAAGGTAATGGCACCGTAAAATGATGATGAACCTCTTTCCTTTCGTGAAATGCTAATTATTGGAAGGGCTACACCTATTGTACCTAATATTGCAATCAAAATCACTGGAGTTGATGTAATTTCGATCATCCATTACCACCTAAATTAACAATATCAGGACAATAAAGAGAAGTCCTGCTCCAAATACGAAAAGATAAGACTGTGCTATACCTGTTTGAGATGCCTGAACTACCTTAGCACTCCAACCAATAGTTCGTTCTAATCCAACGTTCATTCCCATATCAATTGCCGTTCGCTCAAAGTATCTCCAAATTCCTCGTGCTAGCCAAAGTGGTGCAATAACAAATACCCAGTAAATTATTGCGTTTAGATACCATCTGTTTAGCATTACCTTGTGTAAGGCATAGAAGAACAAGTTAGAATTAACAAACTTGACAGGATCTACCCACCGTCCAATATAGAAAATGTATCCCAATCCAAAACCAACAGAAAATGCAATTAGCGAGGAACCTAATGCTATTGGATTAAGACCAGATAGAAAACCAGGCAACATAGATTCGTCAACTTCAGGAAGAACTGAATGAATTCCAAATGAATTTTCAAGATATTCTGTAAATAGTTCATGAATTCCTTCTTCTGCAGACAAGCCGATGATTCCTATTCCTATCGTTAGTACTGCAAGTATTCCGTATGGAACCCACATTAACATTGGTGCTTCATGAATGTGATTTCCTTCACTTTCCATCTTCTCAATGTGTTTACTTTTCTTTCCAAAGAAAACCATTCCTATCATTCTTGTGGTGTAGAATGCTGTAATTACTGCAGTCAAAATAGCAATTACAAAAATTGGCAAAGCCCAAGTATTTCCTGATTCGTATACTGCAGCAAAGATTGCGTCTTTGCTCCAAAATCCTGTTGTGATAAATGGCGCACCCATTAATGCAAGACCTGCTGCCCACATGAATGCATATGTCTTCTTCATCTGTTTCCTCAGTCCTCCCATGTCTGTCATAAATCGAGATCCGACAACATGTAACAACGAACCTGCTGCCATGAACAAAGATGCCTTAAACATTGCATGTGAAATCAAGTGGTAGAATCCTGCGGTATAACCATCAACGAATTGTTGTGATAGTCCAGCAATTCCAAGTGCCATCATCATATAACCAATTTGTGAGCCAGTAGAATATGCCAGGACTTTTTTGATTTCTGGATTTACTACGGCCTGCGTTGCTAGCAAAAGTGCAGTTATGGCACCAACCCAAGCTATGATTTCAAAAAATTGATCTGCTAAAATTCCTGCAGCACCTAAAGCAAAGAACAAAGGACCTAGTCTTGCTACCAAAAAGACTCCAGCTTTTACCATTGTTGCTGCGTGAATCAAAGCGGAAACTGCCGTAGGGCCAGTCATGGCCTCAAGCAACCACTCATTTAGTGGAAATTGAGCAGATTTTCCTAATGCACCACCAAAAAGTAAAACAGCAGCTGGAACCAAAAGACCCTCTGCTGACATTGTTGTTGCCCAAGCAGTATCTCCGATTAGTTCTTTGAATCCAAAAGTACCCGCATACGCAAATATCAAGAACATACCAGCTAACATCATAATGTCTCCAACTTTTGTCATGATGAATGCCTTCATTCCTGCATGAGTTGGCGAATAATATTCCATTATTCCAAGTGTCGAGTATCCTTCTTTTCCAACATGGTGTTGTGCTTTATCACGATACCAAAAACCAATCAATGCATAAGAAGCAAGACCTACACCTTCCCATCCAAAGAACAGCTGTAATAAATTATCAGATAATACAATAAGCTGCATGGAACCAATAAAGAACATCATCCAGAACCAGAATCTTACAATATCTTTGTCGCCTTTCATGTAACCAATGCTGTAGACCAAAATCAGAAATGAAATCCATCCAACAACATTAGCCATTATTACAGCAAGTGGATCAGCTAACACTCCTGCTTTCAGACCTATTGATGAGATCCACGGAATTTGATCATGTACTTCTTGAGCTTCAAGTGCACCAGGTAAAAGAGAAGTTGCAAACAATGCACTTGCGAGTGCCAAACCAACAGCAACATAACCAGTTGCTTTCTTGGAACCTTTTCCAACAGCAGGAATGATCACTGCTGCGAGGAAAGGCAGAATCCAAATTGTCCAAGCACTAATTGCACTTACGTCTAAACCCATAAACTCAGTTGCCATTAATTATCCTCCCAACACTCCACTCATGTATGGAATAATTTTGTTAAAGAATATGTCAGGATAAATTCCTACAACAATAGTAAATCCTGCTAACACCATCATAGGTGCAAGCATATACCAACTTCCATCCTTTACATCAGAAAGATTTTCCGGAAGTTTTCCAAAGAAGACACGCTTTAGCATCCAAAGTATGTAAGCCATTGTAAGAACTGTTGCTATAAGACCCAAACCAAATGCTACTGCCCGCAAGGTAGAACCTTCTTCGAGTGCTGTTTCTAAGGCACCGTAAAATAATGTCCATTCTCCCATGAATCCACTCGTTGGAGGAATGCCCATAATGGTAAGGGCCCCTATTACAGCACATACTGCAGTAATTGGCATCTTTCCTGCCAATCCTCCAAGCTGTGAAATTTTTCTAGAACCTACCTGTAGTATTAGAACTCCAGCGGTCATAAAGAGAAGACCCTTTCCTAGTCCGTGAGTAACATACATCATCTCTGCGCCTGAAAGTCCCAAAACAGAAAACGAGCCAATGCCAAACAAAAGATATCCCATTTGACTAATGCTTGAATATGCAAACATTCGCTTGATGTCATCTTGCATTAAGGCCATTGCACCACCATAGAACATGGTTGCAAGTCCCCAGATGTGTATCCAAATTGCAAGAATTTCATATTGACCTGGCAAAAATTCAATGATTAATCTAAAGATAGCATAGGCTCCAATTCCGATCATAGCTGGCGATAACAATGCACTAATTGGAGTAGGAGCTGAAGCGTGTGCATAAGGGAGCCAAATATGGAACATGAAAGCTGCAAGCTTTACCCCAAGTCCTATGAGAATAGCAACAGCTGCTAAAAGTACAACGTCTGATGGAATCTCTGATTCTTTAATGTCAGCAAAATCAAAACTTCCAATACTAAAACCAATTGTCAAAAATCCTAAAAGTAAAACTACTGCACCAACATGAGTCCATAAAAAGAACATTAATGCAATTCGTCGTCTAGGACCATCACCCCAAAAAGCGATTAAGAAGAAAGCAGGAACTAGCATGACCTCAAAGAAAATATAAAATTCAATTAGATTGGTTGCAAGTACTGTTCCAAGCATTCCCATTGAAAAGACAAGGAATAATGCAAAGTAGATTCCAGATTGTTTGTTAACATATTCTGTTAATGCAGACGATTCTACGATTGCGGTAGTTTGACCAGCACTTCCACCTCCTGTTTTGCTTTGATATAGCTCGTGAAAGTTTTCTTTGAATTTGTGAACCATGTAAGGTTTAGAATACAATGCAAGAATTGTTGCCAAAACATAGATGATTATGGCAAATGGAGCAGCTAAACCATCTAATAGGAATCCAAATTCGCCAAATAACTCAGTCCATGGATAATGTTCTTCATATGTTCCATTAAGGGCTGCAACAATGATCAGAATTGTGCAGTAGAGTAGTATTCCAAAACTAAACCATGTTGCTGCATTAGGTCCGACTTTTCTGCCAAGATAATAGACTAGTGGTGAAAGTAACAGAGGCAGGAAGACTGCCTGAAGTAATGCATACTCCATTATCCTTTAAGGCTCCTAAATTCAGCAATGTCGATGTTTTTGTACATTCTATAGGCCACTATTATCAGTGCAAGCCCTACTGCGACTTCAGCAGCAGCTATGCCTATAGAAAATAGTGCAAGTGTTTGCCCTTCACTACCAGGAATGAATCGGCCAAAGGCTACAAGATTAAGATTTGCAGCATTAATTATAATTTCAATTGAAAAAAGCATCCGGATTGCATTTCGTTTTACAGCTAGACCATAAATTCCAATACCTAACAATGCAACAGAAACAATTACAAAATCAATTAGCTCGTTGCTCATCTTCAACATCCTCCCTTCTTGCTAAAACAAGTGCTCCAGTTACAGCTCCTGCCAAAATAAGTGCCATAGCTATCAACGCAGGCCAGTAGTATGTTACAAAGTCTACTCCTATTTCTCTATAGTCTACTGCTGGTTCATCTGTGACTATTGTTTTTAATCCAGAATCAAGAATGATAGATCCAATTCCTACCATTAGTACCAACATTAAACCAATACCAGCAAATTTTCTTTTAGGATCTTCAATTTTTTGAAAAATTAATTCTCTTTTTACTAGCATTACAGTAAACAAAATTAATACTGCAATTGAACCCACGTAAACTGCAATTTGAAACATTGCAACAAAGGGAGAATCCAATAATAAGAAAAATCCTGCAATTCCACCAAGTGAACCCATAAGAGCTATGGAACCATAAATTAATGAACGCATCTCAAGTGCTGCAATTGCAGTACCAATTGTTAAAACGGATAATGCAAGAAATGCTGCGTCAACCATGGTATGCACCCCGGTCGTCAATTATGATTTCTGCATCTTGTTGAACCTCTGGCTTTACTTGTAGTTGGGCAGGTGTGTAAATTAATGCCTCCTTACTAAATGAGGATAATTCATAATCATTTGTCATGTATAATGCATAGAAAGGACATGCATCAACGCATAATCCACAAAAAACACATTTTCCATAGTCTATCTGTGGCATGATTGCTTTCTTGTTGTGTTTCCAGTCTTCTGGCACCTTAACCATACCAATTGCTTCTGCAACTCCTTCACATGCAATAGCACATAGCTGACATCCTGTACATTTATCATGAAAAAGCAGGTGTCGTCCCTTATATCCAGCAATTCCTACACCAGTGGTTGGATCAAATTGATATCCATCTCCTACGAACTTGAGTTTTTGTTCAGGATATCGTAATGTAAATCGTTTAACTGCAAGGTGTTTTATTCCTGAATTTAATGCCCGAATAATTCCAGTTGCCGTACCCATTATAGCAATCCTCCCGGTCCCAATACTCCAGCATACAGCAAGCCGAGAGCTATAAAGATGTTAACGAATGAAAGAGTGATCAATTTGTACCAACCAATATGCAACAAAAGATCTATCCTAACTCTTGGAAAAACTCCTCGAGGAATTAAAATGAAAAATATTACTATTACAGTTTTAAAGACAAACCATACAACACCATTTATTAACGAAAAATTAAGAGTTCGTTCAGTTAGTTTTTCTATTCCAGGTAAATCAACAGAAATAGGTCCAGCCTGAATTCCAAAGTCAACAATTTCGGGAGGAGTCGGGGGAATTACACCAAAACCATTCCAACCACCAAGGAATAGTACAACAAACAATGCAGCAAAGGCATACAGCTTTATGTAGGAACCTAACTGAACTAAACCATACATCATGCCAGAAAATTCAGTTAGCCATCCTGCAACAATTTCACTTTCTGCTTCTGGCAAATCAAAAGGAATTCGTTCTAGTTCAGCCAACATGGTAATGAAAAAGACGATAGCTCCTATTGGAAGAAATATAATCCACCAATAGCTAGTTTGACTTTGAACAATTTCAGTTAAATTAAGAGTTCCAGTAAGTATTACAACACCAAGCAATGACAAAATTAGCGGTATTTCAAATGAAATCATTTGGTGAAGTGCTCGAATTCCTCCAATGAATGGATATTTGCTGTTTGCAGACCACGATGACAAAACAGTGATTATAGGAAAGAATCCAATGACTGCAAAGACTGCAAGTAATCCTACATCAACGTCTGCAACAACCCAACCTGGAGCTACTGGGATTAAAGCAACAAATGCAGCTGCAGTTGCAACAAACAAAACTGGTGCAGCCCAAAAGATAGGTTTGTCAGCTTTAGCTGGAATAATAATTTCTTTTGAAAGTAGTTTTAGTCCGTCTCCAACTAATTGAAGAATTCCTTCGATTTTTCCACAGTAAAATGGTCCAACCCTGAGCTGAAGTTTTGCCAGAAGTTTTCGTTCAACAAAAATTGTACTACCTGCAATTAAAGCAGCAAAACCAAAGCCAGGAAATATTGCAATTCTGAAAAAATCCGTATTCATAAAAGAGTCAATAAGTGGAATTGAAAGTTCTGGATGGGCCAACATTGTAAAAGCCAAAAATGGAGTAACGAGTTCTCCATCTAATACAGGCAAATCAATGTAAAAGAGAACTATGAAGATGACAGGGATGCCAATTAATGTTATCAGAACTACGATCCAAAATATGTCATTTGTGATGCTTTTTATAAAATGCCCTAGTCTGAACTTTGGTGCAATAACTGACATTTATCTATCTGCCTCCACTGGCCAATAGTTAAGACCCCAATATACTGCTGGCATATTTCCTAATTTTTCTCCCTTTAGCAAATAGGGCAAGCAAATTAGGTTTCTAAACGAACCAACACTTAATTTGAGACGATAAGGTTCTGGTTTGCTGCGTGAAACTATGTAGACTCCAAGAGAACCACGTCCTGATTCAACTCTTTTGTATACTTCATCGTCTCCTCCTTTTGGATTTGGTTTTAGTTTTACTCTTACAGAACCAGACTTTGGCATTTTTTCTAATGCTTGTTTAATTATGTTACAGCTCTCAAGCATATCAAGCCATGGAACTTTTGATCTATCATATGAATCACCTTTTTTTAAGACGTTAGTGTGAATGTCAAGCTCTTCATAA
>SDBS01007070.1_pt1 | contig 10916 bp, 10 predicted proteins | sample 2277091 | NCBI WGS metagenome assembly SDBS01 (sample SAMN10404972, study PRJNA504765) | marine sediment metagenome | isolation source: marine sediment core GS10_PC15, 163 cmbsf | place: Arctic Ocean: Southern Knipovich Ridge | collected 2010 | reverse complement strand
TACGGCCGAAAGCTGCTGCATGATTTCTCGGCAGTCCCGTTCTTCTTCCAGCATAGTTTGAATTCCGCGTACCTGACCTTCAATACGGCGCAGACGTTTGATCAATTTGTTCTTTGTGTCCAGATTCTCTATTTTCATAAGGTGGTTTAGCTATTAAACAGCACACGGCTGGGATTATCACCCTGCTCAGGTAAACCGGCCGCCCGGTGCGCACCCGCCAGAAGAAATGCTTCCGCTGGAGGATGTGCTGAATGATGCTGCTGCAGAGATCTTCTTCTGTGTGTTATCTTCTCCGCAATTTGGACATGTGGGGGTCAGGTCTGCTTCAGAAAACCGAACAATTTCTTCAAAAGACTTTCCACAGCTGCTGCATTGGTATTCATATAAAGGCATTGAAATGATTCCTCTCTTGTGTTATATACTCCCCCCCAGTATACCATATTTTTTACTTCCCTGTCAATTTCCGTTGTTGAATTGATCCTTTTAAACTCTGAATTTCATTTCACCACCCTGACGGATGATCAAATTCAATCTGGGTGAGTATTTTACAATCAAAGCTAGATGACATTTTGTCAAGCCATCTGGATTTGCGCCGCTTCAAAGGAGTTTTATCCAGCCGATTGTCCATTTTGTCTACCACTCGAACCAGGCATCCTTCGCCGATGAGTTCATCCAGTTTAGCTGGTATCAGCATGGCCTATTTAGGTGTGTAAGATTTGAATTGTCCTTCTTTAGTATCCCCCATTATATTTTGGAGGCTTTGCCGAAAGGTATTGGCACATCCCCTTATTTATTTACCCCCTTAGATCCGGTATGCAATATTATTTTTCTTTTGATTCCTCATCTTCTGAGGATGGATCTTCGTTCTCGTCTCTCTCAGAATTTTCCTCTACTGATAATCCATCCTGTTCAGGCTCTGAAATCTCCGACCCTTTTTCGTCTTCTTTATCTAAAACCTGCTCGTTGTCATTTGACTCATCAACAGGATTTTGATCAACAGCTGCTTGAATCTCCTCTCCCTCTTCAACAATGTCATTTGCTGGATCAGTTTCGCCGCCGTCACCCAGTAATCCTTCTTGTCCATCTTCGAGAGTCATCATCCAATCCATTTGTTCAGAAACGAGCACCCGCCGCATGCTTAAGGAGACTCGTTCTCTCCTTGGATCAATACTCATGATCCGGACCAAGACCTGATCACCTTTCTGAACCGCACTTTTTGGGTCTTCGGTGTTTTGATACCCGATCTCGCTGACATGTACCAGCCCCTGTAAACCTTCCTGAAGCTCTACAAAAGCACCAAAATCAAGGACTGAAATCACTTTGCCTTCAACCAGATCACCCTCACTGAATTTCTCTACCAACTCATGCCAAGGATTGGGAAGCAGCGCTTTGTGGCTCAGACTAACCCTCTCTTTTTCCAGGTCAACTCCCACAACTTTAACTTCGATCTCATCTCCGGCTTTAAAGAGTTTTGAGGGATTATTTACCCGATCCCAAGCTAATTCGGATTTATGAACTAAGCCGTCTACCCCTTCAAGATCTACAAAAACGCCAAAATCAACAACGTTTACAATCCGAGATTTGATCACTGTCCCAACTTCAATTTCCTGCAATCTCTTCTTCCGCTGATCTTTTTGAGCAATCCGGGCAGAAAATACCAACCGGCTTTCTTTTTGATTCACTTCAATTGCTTTTACAGCTAAAAATTTTCCCATTAATTCCGCTTTGATTTCGCCTGCCTTTTGTGTGCTTGTCCCTCTGCGAATAGATGGTATATGGGAATTAGGAATAAATCCTTTTAAGTTTTCATAGGCAACCAGCAAGCCGCCCCGGTTCTGATCAATAACCTCTAGCTCAATTAACTCATCCCCCTGGACTAATTCTTCTGCTTTTATCCAAGTTTTATGAGCTAATGCCTTACTTAAAGAGACCAGTAAATCATCATCCCCCATCGGAGTCCTGAGCACATTGACAAAAACCTCATCACCGACAGCCAAGCTCTGCAGGAGTTCTTGATCCACTTTTTCAAGATCTTGTCCAGGAATAATTGCATCGCGCTTGAATCCTACATCAAGCAGAATTGAACTTTCCTGAATATCTAGAATAGTTCCTTTCAGAGTTTCACCCTGCTGGGGTTTATCAACATCATAATGATCAACAAAATCCTGGAACCAACTCGGCTGCTCCACGGAGGAATCTTTTTCCTGGGGTTGGTCTTCACCCTGATTTTCCAAATTCTCATTCTCCATAGAGCTTTTCTTTTAACTCCCAGATCTGGTGTTATTGGTACAGTATTTATCTTTCTGCTGCTACACAACAAGTATGCTGCCATACTGTTCTGAAAGCAGTACCATAGTCTAGCAGAGCACTTTTTTATTGTTCGCACTTCCGTTCAGATTATGACAAACTTTATATTTTTTGTCAAATACTCCCCTGTTCTCAGGGGGAAAAAATATATCCAACTCCCCACTTGTTTTGGATTAACTGGGGGTCTTTTGGATTATTTTCAATTTTTTCTCTCAACCGCTTAATATGCACAAATAATCCTTGACGGGATCCTTTCTCAGGACCCTCCCATGCTCGTTCAATTATTTGCTCATAAGGCATAATTTGTTTCCTATGTCGTGACATATACGAGAGGAGATTGTATTCAATAGGTGTTAGCTCTACCGGCCTTCCCCTCAACCACACTTGCCTAGTTGAATAATTAATTCTTACATCTCCTGAGCTAAACACATCTGGAGCAAAAGCCTGGCTAGATTGTTTTCCTCTCCTGATATTTGCCTCAATCCGAACTAATATTTCATCTACCAAAAAAGGCTTATACACATAATCATCGACTCCTGCCTGGAAGGCTTGGATCAGGTCATCTGGATTTGATTTAGAACTGACCATCAGGATAGGTACTGCCGACCAACGTCTGATGCCTTGGGTGACCATCAACCCATCCAGGCCTGCCAGGTTTCTGTCAATCACCACCAGATCAGGATTGATCACTTGCGCCATATCCAGAGCAGCACTGCCCTCCACGGCCAAATCTACCCGATAACCTATTTCTCCCAGCTCTCTTAACAATATTGACTGGTATTCCGGTTGCGATTCTGCCACCAAAATTCTACCTGTTTTTATGGGTTCCTGCAGTGAATCCCTAACTGATTCGCGATGATCATCCTGTGAGATAGATGCAGGGAGTATTATTTCTATAAACAATCCTGAACTGAGTTCAGTCAGTGAACCCCTAATCTTAAATTCGCCTCCTTGGACGGAGATTAATTGCCGGATTAAATAAAGACGAGAATTTTCTTGTCCCATTTCAGTCTGATCAGATAGCGGCTGCGTGATTCCACCTTGAAAGGTTATTTTTACCCTATTCCCTAGCTCGTCACAATTTATCTCTACTTCATTTCCAATTGGTGTATGCTGCAGAATTTCTAACAAGACATATTCAAAAATAATTCTGGTCAGTGCAGGGTCAATCTGGATTGATACGAACTCAGAAACATCAGCCCCTGGGTATGATACCCGGTTATTCAAACCCTTATTTTTCTTGATTACTTTATTCAATAAATCCCACACTCTAATCGACTCTGGATAGAGGGGGATCCGGTCAAAAATTTGAATAAAATTGAAGATTTGATCCAGTTTGTCATTCAATATGCCGATCTGGTCGTTGATATCAAATAAAAAGTCTTCACTGATCTCTTTAGTCCAGGTTTGAATGTTTCCGGATAAAGCAATAATATTCCCTTGAACCCCTGCGCTGATTTTACGGGTTTCTTTCCCCATCTCCCTCAACATTTTTATCTGGCGTTTGTAAATCAGATTTTCAACCGACCTGTCAAAAATCAAACCTCCCCATTCGCTGGGAAATTCTTCACCAGCTTCCGTAGGGAACATGATAATTTCAAGGCGTTTTCGCAATTCGTTTCTCAGGTCCAATTTAATAACAGGCCACTCATGGATATTTTGAACTGCCACCACCAAGGCAGATTGTACATAGTCTGGATCTCGTGCCAGAGATAGCAGTAATGTGAAAAAATCCTGATATGATTTACCGATAAGACCACCCTCCGGGAAGTCCACTAAATTCTTTAATTTCAGTTTGGCTGAGATGATCATATTTTCCCGGGAAATCAAAAACAATCCAACCGGGAAAAAGGCGCCTAAACCATCCCAATGAAATCTGTTTTTCAGGTATAATGCTTTTTTAGGTGTTTGATTCGTGACCGATTCAGTGATAATTGTTCTATTATCCATAAAAAATATTCTAGCACGACACAAAACATCGGTCAATGTAAGTATATCGTAAGTTTTTATTGTTAATTGCTATTGCATTGTAAGTATTTAGCGGTATACTTTCTGAAAGATAGGCAAATGCGGATCAAACTGCCCTGTTTGCATGAAATCAAGTTCATCAAATATAAGGCCACTAACCAGAAAGGGTGAGCACAAAAGGCATCGCCCTTTCTGTATGAGTGCCGAAAAGAAAGGATGTGAGAAGACTTGGCTGTACGAGTTGACCTAAGACAGAATGAATCGCAAAAACAAATGATGAAGCGTTTTCGGAAAAAAGTATCCCGCAGCGGTGTGTTAAGCACTATCCGGCGGAAAAGATGGTTTGTTTCCAAAAGCGAACTGGCTCGAATTCAAAGAAAGAAAGCGATTCGCCGGCGCAAGCGCCGATTGGCAAATAAAAAACGGCAAAAGAAGCAAGGTTTACGGACGTATTAAGCACTTACTCCTACGATCCGGTATACGGTTTTCAGGTGTTAGACAAATTCAATTGTTTTTCCCCTATGCCGCTGAATTAATGAAGAGGTGCCATGGCAAAAAAAGAGGAAAAATTGCGAATGGAAGGGACTATCACAAAGGCTCTTCCAGGAACACAGTTTTTAGTTGAATTGGAAAACGGACACGAGGTTTTAGCCTATCTCGCAGGAAAAATGCGCAAATACTATATCCGTGTTCTACTTGGAGATCGGGTAACCGTGGAGATGTCAACATATGACCTAACCAGGGGCCGGATCGTTTACCGCCACAAGAAAGGGCAACCCCCGCCTTCAGAGGAGAAAGAAGATTAATTTGACGTTTCCTTTTAATGAAGGGGGCAGCGACAATTATATTATGGTGTAGACTCCACATCTCCCTTATTGATATAGCAGTGTTTTTTTACCGCTGAACCTCACAAACAGCACCTTTATAGTCAAATCTATCAGTTTCGAAAAACTATATGAGTAAAAATACTTCTACCTCATCTAAGCCTGATAAAAAAAACCTATTAAATCCCATTCACGAGCTCATTGAACTTGGTCATTCCCAGGGCTATATAACTTTCGCAAATATTCTCAACTACTTCCCCGATGCAAAAAAAGATGTTACCAGCCTGGAAAAAGCGTTTGCTTCCTTACTTGCAGAAGACATCACCTACCTGGAAGAGGATGATGAAGAGGATATTGAGTTAGCATTCTCTGAAGATGGCGGGAATGGAAAACTTGAAGACGATGATGAGCTCGATGAGCAGCCTTCGAACCGGCTCAGCACGATTGATACCAATGACTTAATTGAACTTTATTTTAAAGAAGCTGCCAGCATTCCCCTGCTAACCAAAGATGAAGAAAAAGAACTCTCCAAACGGATTGAGCGGGGACGATTAGCCCGCAAAGAGATGGCTCGCGGCAATGTAGCTGATGACCGCCGTGCTGAACTGCACCAGATGATTGAGGATGAATGGACAGCGCTTGACCACCTGATTACTGCCAATTCACGACTGGTAATCAGCGTTGCAAAAAAATACATGGGCCGGGGAGTACCCTTTCTGGATTTGATTCAGGAAGGAAATATTGGTTTGATGCGGGCAGCAAAAAAGTTTGATTACCTGCGTGGTTATAAATTTTCTACATACGCCACCTGGTGGATCCGTCAAGCGGTTACCCGGGCAATTGCAGACCAGGGCCGGACTATCCGGGTACCTGTTCATATGGGAGACAAAATCTCAAAAATGTTCCGTATGCAAAATGATTTGAAACAATCCCTGGAAAGAGATCCATCCATCGAAGAATTGGCAGATGCCCTGGATGAAGCGCCGGAAAAAGTGCAGTATATGATGAAAGTTGCCCGGAGACCACTTTCCCTGGAAATGCCCACTACCAAAGAGGGAGATGCTGTTCTGGGTGATTTTGTTGAGGATTTAGAAACACCGCTTCCGGATGAAACAGCCACTAAACACCTGCTTAGAGAACACCTTGAAGAAGTAATGGAAGCTCTCCCTTCCCGGGAAGTCCGGATTTTACGACTTCGTTATGGAGTTCCGGATGGAAAAAGCCACACCCTTCAGGAAGTGGGCGAAAAAGTTGGCGTATCTAGGGAACGAGTAAGACAAATAGAAGCGCAAGCATTACGCCGATTACGGCAGCCCCGCATTCAAAGAATTTTGCGCGACTATCTGGTAAAACACAAAAATACCTGAGCAGCTGTGATAAAATAGCTGGCTGGAAAACCTTGCTCTGGTAAGGTTTTCAATAAATGGAGTACAGCATGACTGAAGAACAAATAACCTTTTCAAAGGGAGATTGGGTATCCCATCTTCATCATGGAGTTGGACAGGTTGAAGGTATTGAAAAAAAATCACTTGGAGGCGAGAGCAAAGAATATTACAAAGTTCAAACCCGAAACGGCGAATACTGGATTCCTACCGACAATGTTGAATCTGATCGAATCCGACCGGTTGTAAGTGAAAAAATGCTGCAAAAAGCAATAATAATCCTGGAATCTCCACCAGCAATCATGGACAGCAAACACACCAACCGAAAAAACCGAATCAACGAGGTGACAACTGATGGCAATTTAGCAGGTTTTTGCGCTTTGTTGAGGGACCTTCATGCAAAACGATCAGCAGATAAACTGAACACTACTGAGCAGCGGGCCCACAATAATATTAAGAAAAAAATTGCCTCGGAGTGGTCAGCAACCCAAGAAATATCTTTACAGGAAGCAAATAAAGAGCTGAATAAAATTTTGCGGAGAATTAAACCGCTGGAACAGAAGCCCAAGAAAAAGTAAAAAGAGCAAGAAATCCTTGCCAGGAGAATTAAAGACATGGGAAAAAAAAAGATAAAAACACATAAAGCAACTGCCAAACGTTTTCGTGTCACCGGCAGCGGGAAAATAATGCGCACAAAAGGACATCACGGTCACCTGCGGCGCCGAAAATCCAAACAAGCAATACAGGAAATGAAGAAAATGCATGAGGTAGAGTCAAGTGGACTGAAGAAACGGATCAAGAGGCTTGCTCCTAATTTAGGCCGCTAATTTTGTTCATAATAACCTCAGCCGTTTCACCCCGTGGAACGGCTTTTTTTATAATACGCACCTGATACTGGTCCCAAACGATTTAGCGAGGTAGGAATGATCTCTAAAACAACCCCTTCACCCGAAACCAAAAAACCCCAGATTACACCAAAAAAATCTATAGGTGGGATAATATTACGCCTCATGATAACTATAATCGCTGCGGTTGTGCTTGGTGCGGTTATCTATTTCAGTGCTGTTGGCTGGATTCCATACCTGGACAATAGAGTTTTCCAGCCAATTGATGCAAATCAAAAGATGGTACAGGAATTGAAGGAAACCCAACAATCCCTCAAGGACCAAATACAACGGCTCTCAGAAACGCTGGAATACAACCAAACAATGCTTGGGGAGGGGATTAATGCCTATCAATCTACTCTTGATGGTCTGGAACAAGATCTTCAAATGCTCCAACACGAAGTCATTTCTGTCCAGGCAACCTTTGAGCTTAGCAGTCACACTACCACTGTATATCCTCAGGCACTGGCAACATTAACAGCAAAACAAGATGCGAATGCCCGCCATCTAAACGTCCTGGCAACTGCTCAATTCAGTTCTTCGGGTATCCGCCAGGAAATTGAACTATTAAGGATCCTGGAATTGCTTTCCCGCGCCAATCAATACCTATTACATTCTAATTTCGGCCTGGCAGAAGAAACACTTAAGACTGCAAAACTTGAACTGACTAAACTTCGGGAAAATCTGCCCGGTTTTCAAAGAGAAGTAATTACAAATATTTTAGATCTTGTAGATCAAGTAGTCGTTGACCTTCCTGCTAAACCAGTTTTGGCTGCTGAAAAACTGGAACTGGCTTGGCAGGTAGGAATCAATGGTCTACCCCAGCTGGGATTGGGAGACAATACTGGCACAATTACGCCAACGCTCTACATTCAAACGAGCCTGACATCTACTCCCTCCCCACCATAGTATTGTCTTTTAGAGCCCGGGTTATACAAAAAAATATTTGCATGTAAGTTATAATTTAATTAAGTACAGTTCATATCAATTTGATATCCATAATGAGTTCCATCCAACCTAGCCCTTTCAGGAAGGAGTAGTTTATGCCGGGAATCATTTGCTTATCCCGGGGGAGACCATCCAGTTATTCAACGATAGCTACAACTATTGAGTTAGCGTGGGAAACTGGAGAAACAACCCATTACCCTTATGTGATCAGCTTGGATTTTCTCACCGACTCCAGCAGTTGTAAAACCAACCAAATTTCTCAGGAAATTAAATAAGTGGGCGTAATTTTCACTGGTGAGATTCTGCCAGCGATAGCTTATCTTACTCAAATAATTCCTGGGGGCGAAAACCAAGTCTTGGTTTACTGTCTTCCCAGCAGGGCAGTTATGGGAGGATACCGCTCCCTGATCGAAGCTTCTAAAAATATGATTACAGCAGGAATTGCCGAGCGCGCAGGCTATAGAATCACCAAAATATTTAGGCTTCCCTGCCCTAGCGATCACTGATAGTTTCTCTCTCATCTGTTATTATTCGGTTCTAGCAGGTGGAGAGGGGCGGCTGATGCAAAATTTTAAAAGAGTTAATTTGAACTGAGTATGAAACAACTTACAAGAAAAATTATCAAATTAGATCCTTCCGAGTGGGTGATGCTTGCCCTGAGCTGGCTGGTATACGTAGGCAGTTTGGTTTTCTTTGCTAAATCAGATTCTTCCTGGGTATATCTTGCCTTTGGCGCCCTGCCTGTCCTCGTAACGGGATGGACTCTTGGAATGAGTTTTGGTGCCGGCGCTGCTTTTCTCAGTATTTCAATCCATCTACTGCTGAAAATTTACCATCCCGCCTATACAGCCGTAGCTAATTTCTTTCTATTCCACTATCTGGTGGGTTTCACTCTGCTGATCATCGCTGGTATGCTAATTGGACATTTGCGAGACCTGCAGAATAAAACCCGTTCGGAACTTGATGCTCTATCAGAGAACAACCAGCAGTTATTAAAATTGTCACACCTGCTTGAAACCGTTAATCTGGTAACAACGGATTTAATTGGCGCCCAGAATTGGACGGATAAACTTCCTGAAATAATTCGCGAAATTGGTACGGCTGCGGAACTGGATCATATTTTCCTTTTCCTGTTGACAGGAAAAGGCACTGTAAATTATTCCGGGGAAATTTACCACTTCAAGGCCAATTCTCAAGCCAACGACCCCCAGATGTTGGGTCAAGAACAACTTGTCCCTTCATTCGAAATACTAAACTGGATCAGAACCGCAGAAAATGGAATCCCCCTCTCGGGCGATCTTACTGACCTTACCGCTGAAACCCGGAACATTTTATCCTTTCATGATGCTGGCGATTTTATTGTATTTCCAATCTTTACAGACACATCGTTGTGGGGATTTATCGGTTTTGAGAATAACGGTTCAGCCGATAATTGGGATCCTCTGGAACTAAATACTTATAAAAATATCGCTCAAACTTTAGGATCTACATTTTACAATAAACTCATTGAAGAACATTTAAACCTGAGAGCCAAAGAGCTGGACTCTCTCAAAATAACAAGCACAAACATCTCGTCCAGCGATCATCTAGATTCAGGATTACACACAGTTTTATCTCAAATTCTTGAATTAACTCCAGCCTACGATACAAATATTTACCTGAAACGAAACCAAAATCTCGAATTCTTTATTTCGTTAGGGGGAAACAGGCAGCAATCCCTTCCTTTTTCTCATCCTGGTGAGTTAGAACTCAGCCGGATTGTTGGAGACACCAATCAAGACCTCTTTATTTCTAACATAAGCGAGTTTAGCGGAGTGGATACTGAGGTTCAGGAGGCATTTATCTCTTTCGCTCTTGTAGCCGGTTTAGAAGTTATTGGCGTGTTAAATATCTGGTTTTCAACCGTGCGGGAATTCCCCCAGGAGGAAAAAAACATACTTAGGCTGCTGGCTGATCAGGCAGCAACCGCAATTCTTAATACTCAGTTCCTGCAGACAGAAAGGGAACAGCGGATCCTGGCAGACTCGTTACGCAAAGCAAATCTTCTGCTGTCTGATAATCTCGAATTAAACCATGTGCTAGAAAGTATCCTGGACCAGGTATTAATGCTGGTCTCTGCCCGTGATAGTCATATCCTGCTGTATGATGGTACGACACTTGAATTCGGCGCTGTAGCGTACGCAATAAACGTCCAACCCGATCCAGTGCACCCACCCAAAAAGAACAGCATCTTCTATAAATCAGCTAGAAGTGGTGACCGGATTCTGATACCTGACATCCAGGCAGAACTGACCCTCAAGGATACCTGGAAAACCGGCTCCCTGATTAGTTTGCCGCTTATATTTCACAAAAAAGTTATCGGAGTTATGAATGTCACTTTCTTTGAACCGGGTAACCAGGATGATCAGCTCCTGCAAGTTCTGGATCTGCTCAGCAATCAGGCCGCTATCGCAATCAATAATGCCCGGACATTTGAGGCTGAACGGGAACAAAGAAAACTGGCACAAGCTCTCCAGCACACTGGTCGTATTATCCAATCCTCCCTTGATCTTGAAGTAGTTCTGGATCATATACTAGCCCAGATAGCATCTGTGATCCCGTAT
>SDBS01007069.1_pt1 | contig 10916 bp, 10 predicted proteins | sample 2277091 | NCBI WGS metagenome assembly SDBS01 (sample SAMN10404972, study PRJNA504765) | marine sediment metagenome | isolation source: marine sediment core GS10_PC15, 163 cmbsf | place: Arctic Ocean: Southern Knipovich Ridge | collected 2010 | reverse complement strand
CTCCGACGCCAGGGTCTGCTCGGACTCAATGAAAATGTACCGTTCCGACCGGGTCTTCCAGACAGAGACGCTGAAGATCGGATCGGTCTCTTCGTAGATCAGCACGTCCTCCGACGGCTGGGTTCCCAATCGATGTCGATAGATCTGGTAGGAGCGCAGGGTCTCCGGATCCTGTCTGGCGTACAACACGGTCCGGCTGTCGTTGGCCCATACGAGGTTGCCGGTGACCTCGGGGATCACGTCCGTTAACGCCTCATCGGTCTCCAGATCGGTGACACGAATCGTGTACTTGCGTCGCCCGACGGTGTCGACGGCCCACGCCAGCAGCCGAGTGTCCGGGCTCACCGCCACCCCGCGCACCGAGCAGAAATCGTGACCCTCCGCAACCTGATTGACATCGAGGATGATCTCCTCCGGCGCCTCCAACGAGCCCTCGCGCCGGCAGTGGATCGGGTACTCGAGATCTTTCTCGTAGCGCTTGTAGTAGTAGTAACCGTCGAACAACGCCGGCACCGTCGAGTCATCCGGCTGGATGCGGTTCGTGAGCTCCTTGAAGAGCTCGGCCTGGAGCTCCTCGGTGGGCGCCATCACCGCCGCCGTGTAGGTATTTTCCGCCTCGAGGTAGGCCAGCACTTCCGGGTTGGACCGCTCGCGCAGCCAATAATAATCATCGATCCGCACGTCGCCGTGCGCTTCGAGCTCGTGCGGTCTCTTCTCGACCACAGGCGCCACGGGCTCGGTCGGAGCACACGACGTCAACAGCGCAACACCCGCAGCGACCACGAACAGAACCGAGAGCTTCATCTTGACCTCCATCACCGGCGCAGGCGCCATCCGCCTCTCACCAGTCATGGAGTATAGATCAGCTCAGTCTCGAATACCCTGCATTCTCAAATCGAGCTCGTGGAGGAACTCGAGCACAGGGGCCTCGTCCAGCCGTCCCGACCTCATGTCGCCGTCCATCTGCGACCTGGTCTGCACGTCCACCTGCACCCTGCCCTTCTTTTCCTCGACTCGGACCATGAAGCGGACCCGCCGCCCTGTCTTCTCCCGTGAGGGTTGGGCGTCGATTCGCCCGGCTTCGCGGTTCAGATCCACGAGATAGTGCTCATCCTCGAGCACATCGACAACTGCGTCGATCACCTTGTCGCGGGGTGCGAGGTAGCTCCTCGACCACGAGCTCGAGGAATCCCCACCGGAGGTGCAGGCGAAAAGAAACAGCAGTAAACCGAGCCACAGGATGTTGTGAGGCGCCTTCATCGCGCGATCATACCAGGAGAACTTCATCGCGGCCTACCGTGAGGACATGAGCTACAACCCGCCCGAGTGATAACGAAAATCTACGCGATGTTTTCATCAGGCGGCCTCGCGGGGCCGCCTATTTCTTCTTCCCGTCGTCCCTTGGGCTCTTGATCATCCAGATCTCGGTGCCGCCGTTTTCAAAGCGCACCTCGTCCATCAGCTCGTTGATCAGAAAGATGCCGCGGCCGCTGTCGTTGTAGATGTTCTCGCCCACCACGGGGCTCGGCACCAACTCGGGGTCGAACCCGGCGCCCGGGTCGCGGACGATGATGATCATGCCGCGTTGTACCTCGCACGCAACAACGACCTCGACGTTCTTTTCCGGGTCGTGCTCACACCCATGCTCGACGGCGTTGGCCAGCGCCTCATAAAGCGAAACCTCGATCTCGAACTCTCCGTCACCTGCACAGCCCATCTCGCGGACCAGGCTCATAATCTGCTCGACCACCGGGGGGATCGCGTCGATCCGCCCCGGAAGCTCCTTCTGCACACGGAGTATCAAATTGTCCGCGTCGAATGAACGTCGCGGCATCGATTCAGTCATCATCTTCTCCGACTCACCGGTCTTGCACTGATCATACTCGAAAACTGAGGAACGGTTTCGATCAATCCTCGCGGTAGATCCAGGCGCCGAGGATCGAGGCGAGGATCATCTGTAGAACATGCTCGAGACGCCTTCGAACTTGAATATGAAGAGCCCGGCAACCACCACCTTCCGGTGTTGACGCCACCCACCTTTCCTCCTTTTTCGAACAGTCCGATTTACCGGCGAGATTGTATCTCAACCGCCGAGAATTCGCGAACGATTTTTTTTGATCTCGAGATGGGTGGTCAATCGCCCAATCGCCGTCCGATGACCTGTTGGTACTCGCGCACATCGAGGTCCTTGCCGCTCACGCTCTCTCGCTGGCCATTCGTCGCCAGCGACAGCTTCCACTGATACAGACTCGAAAAGAACTCGCTCACCTTGGCGGTGTTCTCGTCGAAGGCGCCGCTCAGCTCGTAGCGAATCGCGTCCTCCTCGTGGTCCCACACCGTCACCGACAGCGCCCGCGAGCTGGCCCCGACTCCCTCGACTAAAAACACCGCGCGGCAACCCTTGGTCGCCAGTAGATCCGGCTTGATCTCGGCGTCATACCGTTCCTTGAGCTCGTTGAACTTCCCCGGTTCAACCCGCGCCGCCACGATCCGCAGGTAGATTCCGCGCGAGGAGAACTGGTCGGCACGGTCGCTGAACGCCGCCACCTCCACCGGGTAGGCCTCGATTTCGGGATCCTGGAGCGGCGGTACCGTGCCTCCCGGGTCTCCGGCGAGGCGAACACGCCACTCCGACGCCTCGGCGAGAAACTCGTCGCTCTCGTCGAGAATCTGATCATAAAGACCGCTCTTCTCATACGCCTCAGAGAGCTCGCGGCTTCTCCACATGGTCATTGACACGCACTCGTCGTCGTCAACCGAGGGTTACAGCAGGCTCGCGAACAGGCACCCCTCGGTCTCCTGCATGGCCGTGATAATGCGATCCTCGTAAAAGCGCGCAAAATCCCAGAGCCTGCCCTCTTTCACCTTGAAGCGCACAAAACGCATATGCATGGCGTCGCTCCCTCCTGCCCGGAGGCGGTCGATATGCCGATCCTACTCATACCTAGGATGAGTGATTCCCACCGGCGATCTGCACCAAGCTCTTGCGCTCTGGGCACTTTCGAAAATGCTCCGAATACCGATGGGTATGCGTCCGCTTTTCGCAAGCACCAGAGCATCAAGAGCTTGGCACATCTCATCCGGCAGAACCGCTCATCTTAGGTAATATGGGTTCTCTGCTTGGAAAATCCAAGTCGGTGTCCTTCGCATTCCGGCAAACCCCTTTCCGCGTGCGAGAAACTGCGGGATACCAATCACTGCACTCTCTCGGCGCCGGCGATCCGCCGAACGGTGCGGATACGGGTGGTTCGCAAACCGTCGGCAAATTCCATGAAGAGTCCGGGCGCCGCGATGTGGTCGGTGAAGAGCGCATGCCCGCCCGCGGTGCAACCGAGGATCTCCACCGTCGTCGGTCCCGAGCCTTCGCGTTCGAACCAGCCGCCGCTCACGTAGAAAGCGCCGTCGGCGCGCGCGGTCAGAGAGTAGACCGAGTTCCTGGTCGAGACGATGACCCGGTCGCCGGGATCGAGCTCCCGCCTCTTGACGCCACCGACGGCGCCCGCCGCCTCCGTCAGATCGTCAATCCGGATTACCTTGAGCGGCCTCGCCCGGTGATGAACACCGCTCGGAGGATCGGTCATCGAGCACCTCCAGGCCCTGCCAGCCGCTCGAGCTCGGTGAACCAGTTGAGGACGACCTGCACTTCGCGCGGATCCGACGCCTCAGGGATTTTTGCGATGATGATGCGTCGGCCGTCGGCGGTGACGTCATACTCCCGACTCGAGTTGGTCGTGTAGCGAGAAGCCGTGAAGAGCGCCTCGGGTTCGCCGATGGACAGCCCCGGAGTCGTGCCGACCGGAACAGCAAAGAGGCGGTTTCCGTGCCAGTAGAAGAGCTCCGAGTTGGCCGCCCACACAGGCGCCCCGCCGCCATCTCGGGTCACCTTGGTGCGCACGCCGGGTCCGGGAAAGGACTGGATGTAGATCTCGCCCCGGCCCGACTCGTCGGATTCGTACGCGACGTAACGGCCGTCCGGCGACACGGTTGCAAAGCGTTCTTTGAATTGCGTGTTGCGGAGCGGCCGCACATTCTGCCCGTCGCCGACCTCCAGGAGCCCCAGATTGTAATCCTCTTCCATACTCAACTGCCGCACCACCATCCAACGCCCGTCCGGCGAGACCGCATCCGCATAGCTGTCGATCGGGCTCTCGAGGACCACCGTAGGTTCGGTAGACCCGTCCGCCGGCACTGAATAGAGATGGAACGGCGGCGCATCGAGAATAAAGGCGATCCGGCGGCCGTCCGGGTACCAGATGGGCGTGTGCTCGCTGCGCGGCGAAAAGGTCAAACGGTTCAATACTTTGCGATCCAGTTGATAGACCCAGATATCGGGATTGCCATCCTCGACGGTGATTGCCACCGACCGTCCGTCCGGCGACAGGCTCGGAGCGCTGTAGCGGCGATCAGCCTCGAGGAGAACCTCTTCCCGGCCCTGGCGGTCGACCCACACCACTTCTCTCGGGGGCTGGAGGAGCGATGCCGGGGCATGGATCAGGGTACCGGTGTCGGAGACCGCAAACTGAGAGTTGCCTTCGAACGGCGCCACAAACGCATCCTCCACGACCGGGACCGGAGGGCCCGTCAGCTTGAGCTGTTGCGGGTCGAAGGGCGCCGCCAAAATCACGCCTTCACGAACGAACAAAAGGTGGCCGGTGGCGACATAGCGGCCGAACACCGCGTTCTCGACCAACAGCCTCCGCTCGCTCGTCGCTACATCGTAGAGCTCGACGCGGGACTCGCTCAGGGGCAGGCGGAAGCTGGTAAAGACCACGGCGTCGGTCCCCGAGATATGGTCCGGCCACGAGTGGTTGAGCTCACCGACCGCCGGATCGGGTTGGGTCAACTCTTCGGCTGCACCGCCTTCCGCTGCCACGCGCCACAGCCCGTCGAGATAGTATGGGGTGTAGATTATCGACCCGTCCTCACCCCAGCTGCCGCCGCCCCAATCTCCGTCGGCCAGGGCAACGACCTGTCCGCCTTCCAGCGACACCTTCTTCAGTCTGCCGTCACCTGCGGTGAAACCGACCCAGCGCCCGTCGGGCGAGAAAAATGGCGCTCTCCCGCCCTCTGTGCCCTCCAGTGGCACCGCGTTGGGTGAACTCAGAGAGCGCCGGTAGAGGCGATCGATCCGGCCATCACCAGCGTTGAACACGACCTCGTCACCGGCGGCGGAAATCGCGATCACCGGTCTCTTTTCGCGCATCGCGAAGGACAGGCCGTCGGGCAGGGTCAGGGCCAGATGTGTGGGACCGCCCTCCGGTGCAACCGGCGACCACATGAGAGACCACCCGAGCGCGAGTGCGGCCAGGGTCATGGTCGCCGTCAATATCCACGGTAGCTGCGCGCGCCGCGACCGACTCTCGACCGCAACTTCAACCGGCCCGATTCGGTCGTCACCAGATTCGAAATCCTCTTCGAGCTCGAGCCCGACGTCCCCCATGTCGCGGATACGACGCCGCGGATCCCGCTGCAGACAGCGACCCAGCACACGGCGCACCTGCTCGGGAGTGTCCGACGGCAGCTCGCTCAGATCGGGCTCGCGCGTCAGCACCGCGGCGAGGACGTCCGACACGGTCTCACCCTCGAAGAGCTTGTGCCCGATCAGCATCTCCCACAGCACCACACCAAAGGCCCAGATGTCGGCGCGGCGGTCCACCTTTTTGCCACGAGCCTGCTCCGGTGACATATAGGCTGCGGTGCCGAGAATGACCCCCTCGACCGTGGCGTGACGGGTCATGGTTGGCGACATGGAAAGGCTGGAATCACCAGAATCCGTTTCCCACGCCTTGGCAAGCCCGAAATCCAATACCTTGACGACGCCGTCCTCAGTGAGCTTGATGTTCGCCGGTTTGAGATCGCGGTGGACGATTCCCTGCTCGTGCGCCGCCTCCAGCGCCTCAGCGATCTGCAGCGCGATGGGAATCGCCTCGTCCACTGGGATCGTCCCGCGCTTGATCCGCTCGGAGAGGTCCTCGCCCTCGACCAACTCCATCGCAAGGAAGGTGGTGGGGCTTGACGCCGAGTTCGCGGCGAGTTTTGAGTTTTGAGTTTTGAGTTTTGAGTTCGGACCCGCGTCCGAGTCCGCGTCCGCGCCCGAAGGAATCGCCGTTTCCAGCCCGAACAGCGTCGCGATGTTCGGGTGATTCAAGCTCGCCAACACCTTCGCCTCGCGCTCGAATCGCGCCATCCGGTCGGGATCCTGCGCGAACTCCTCCGGCAGCACCTTGAGCGCCACCTCGCGGCCGAGCTTTTCATCGATCGCGCGCCAAACCTCCCCCATCCCGCCGGCGCCGAGCTTGGCGGTGATGCGGTAGTGCGCGAGGGTGGTGCCGATCATCGGTTTGACTCCGCCGTCAATCGTCACTCACCAGCGGCGGTTCCTCTCTCCTCTCCATGTGGACGGTGCCGCAGCTCGGGCATTTCCAGTGGGTGATCTTCTCGCCCCGCATCGTGAAGACCTCGAGGGGGACGTCCTTGCAGCGCCTGCAGACCGGGGCTTTATTCGCCCGCCCCTCAACCGCCTCGATTGTGATTGTCTCTATCTCTATCTCTTTCTCGTTCATTTTCGTTCCCCTTTTCTATCCGTCGAAGAAGCTGCCGAAATGCCACGTTATCATCAATAAATTGTACTGCGGAGTGGGCTCATGCGAGAGCCCACTCCTCAGTGCCGCGACCGCGGCGACAACGGCGGCTCCTGCCGCGAACCCCCCTTCCCACAACCCCGGCCGACGAGGTCTTGGCTGGCGGACAGTCCCAGCTCGCCCGAATCGAGAGCGGCGGTGACGCGGAAGTGGGCGAGGGGGGTGCCGATCATCTCAAGATTCCCCCGATGGCGGATCATCCATGCGGCTGTTCGGCCCATCGCCGGGCGCAGCGAGTGCCATTCATGGCGGCCCGCGCAGCCCGGCGCTCAACCGCTTGTTCTTCGTCTGTCTGTCACGATGAATGGACCGCGAATACTATAACGCAGGTGAGACGCAGACGCATTTCAATTTTATAACGTATTTTGTGGCATCAAGGGGAAGGATCTTCGACGGTCAGTTACCCTCGAGTCGTCGGATCAGCACCAGCGTCCGGTCGTCGAGGAACGGCACGCCGCGGACGAACTGGTACAGGTCCTCCTCGATCGTCGCCATCAGCTCGTCGATCGGCTCCGACCGGCGCTTGACGCAGACCTCGGCCAGGCGGTCCTGCCCGTACTCCTCTTCCTCGGGGTTCTCCGGCTCGGTGATCCCGTCGGTATAGAGAATGAGGGTATCGCCGACACCCAGGGTCGTTTCACCGGCGGTGAACTCCCCCTCCTCGAGGATGCCGAGCGGCATGCCGGTGGATTCGAGCCACTCGATCTCACCATCGGCGCGCAGGAGGAGGGCCGGGTTGTGGCCGGCATTGCAAAAGTGGACGTCTCCAGTGTTCGGATCGACCGTGGCGAGAAAGGAGGTCGCGAACTTCTCGGGTGGGGTCCGTTCAAAGAGGAGGTGGGAAACCGAATGGAAAATCTCCTCAGGTGGCACGCCGTCGTGAATCGGGCCGGCCGCGAGGGCCTCCAACGAAGCGGTGAGCAGTGACGCGCCGATGCCCTTGCCCGAGACATCGGAGAGCATGAGAACAATCTCGCTTTCGTCATGCCGCATCTCAACCTTGAAGAAGTCGCCGGAGACGCCGCGCGACGGAATGTTGCCGGCGACGATGTCCCAACCCTGGACCTCGGGCAGGGAGTCGGGCAGGAGGCTGACCTGGATCTCCCGCGCCAGTGCCACCTCCTGTTCGAGACGCCGGCGCCCCTCAGCCTCCTCGGCGAGGTGGACGTTGCGGATCCGCATCGCCGCCACCGACGCCAAGGACGCCAGCAGCTCCATGTCTTCCTCCTCGAACTGGCGCACGGTCAATCGCGACCCGAGAACGATCAGGCCGAGCGCTCCATCGGGGTCGAGGAGGGGCGCAGCCACCAGCGAGCGCACACCGGCGTCGAGCAGGCTCATCGCTTCCTGGAAACGCTCGTCGGTTTGGGCGTCGAGGACCAATGCCGCCTGCCGCCCCTCGACCACCTGCTCCATGAGGTTGGTCGAGAACAGGATCTCGGGGTTGGTGCCGCCGACCGAGCGACCGGCCGCGCGCTCGTATCCTCCGTCCTCAGTCCGCAAGAAAATCGCGGCTTCCTCGGGTCCGAGGTGCTCGAAGGCCCGGTCGAGGATCAGCTCGAGAAGCTCGTCGAGTGACATCGTCCGGTCGAGGGCCTGGTTGACCTCGGTCAGGAGGCGAAGCCGGTCGGCATACCGGCGCAAACCCTCCCCCATCGGCGTCGCCGAATCGGTTCGGATTTCCGCCGGCTCCTGCAGCAGCTCGGCCGCCGACTTGAAGATCGTGTGGCTGTCGTGACTGGGCGGAGTCTTGAACGCACTCGAAGCTGGGCGGGTCGCCTCGCGGAGCGTGATCGACGTGCTGCCCACCTGGATCACCGCACCATGGTCCAACTGCGACGGGTGATCCACTGGCCGCCCCCCCAGCAGGGTTCCGTTTCGCGAACCGAGGTCCTCCACAAACCACTTGCCCTGGTCCTGATAGAAGCGAGCGTGCATGCGCGACATCGAACGATCCGGAATCGTTAGGTCGGCCTTCGAGGATCGTCCGACAACGAAGTCCTCACCCTCGAGCGCGTGGTCGAACGGCGAGCCGTCGGTTGTCACAACGTGCAATGTCATCGGCGGCAGGGAGTTTTCCAATTTGGTCACAACTGGCGTCATCATACAACCGAACGCAGAGAATCGAGCATTTCTTCCAGCATACTCATTCGCCGACTTTCACCACCGACGAGAACCACTCCAAAGACCACTGTCTCTCCAGATCGGAGAGTCTCGGCGTATGCGCCCACGGCCGGCGTGTGGGGATTCAGTTGTTCTTCCAGCGGATGGCGACGCCGTGGCAGACCACCATCGGCTCCGTGGCCGGCATGGGATTGTCGTTGATCGCCCTCACGTTGCGTCCGCAGGCGATGATCACGACGGCGTCGGCATCGAGCTTTGCTGCCCGCCTTCGCAGCCGCTGTTTGGCCGACGAAATCGCCTGCTCCTCACCCGCCATTCCGATGCGTTCCTGTTCCTCGAGCCCCGAAATCTCCTCGTACTGGCGTTCTCCGACCTGGCCGGGGGTGATCACCCTGACCTCCCTCGTCCACGCATCGAGATCAGGATCTGACGACGTCGATGAAGAACAGCTCGCCAACACGATAGACACGGCCACCACGACCACCACGGCCATCATATTTTTCACAAAACCTCCTCGGTCCGGCGGTCCAAAAACGCAGACCCCGGCACCTCTGCTCAATCGACTTTCGATGGGCCGACGTCAACCGGCCTCAATGTAGCGCAACTGCGCCTGCGTCGCTCGATCCACTAAAGATGTTCGGGCCACGCCGTCATCACAACTTGACAAAACTGCGCTCAGATCGCAAAATACGAAGCCGCCGGTCGATCCGGCGATCAGCCCGGAGGACTTCTATGCCCCTGTACGAGTACGAATGTCAGCAGTGCGGATTGCATTACGAGCGGCTCGAGCACGCTTCGGCCCTTCACAGCGGGACCTGTCCGGAGTGCGGTAATGTCGCGCGTCGGCTTCTCGGCGCTCCGGCCCTGAAGTTCAAGGGCAGCGGCTGGTACGTCAACGACTACGGCAAGGGCAACGGCTCCCCTCCCGCCGAGAGCGACAAGCCGACCCCGGCAACCAAGGACTCCGACGACGCCAAGAAGAGCTCACCCAAGACCGAGAAGAAGGCGGACAAGAAGGCCGACGCAAAGGTCGCGTAGGAGAATTCGGAATTCGGAATTCGGAATGCCGTCCACCCCCCGATCAGTTTTGAGTTCTTAGTTTTTAGTTTTGAGTTTTCTCCCACTCACCCGGTTTCCAGGCTGGGATGGATGGTAACTCAAAACTCATAACTCAACACTCAAAACTCCTGCTCCACTACCCTCCCAGACGTTCTAAAAACTCTCGCTGCGTGACGGCAGTTCGGTTTCGACTTCGGTGATCAGCTCGCTCAGTCTTTCGAGGGCCACGGCGTAGGTCTTTCGGCAGAAGCCGCAGACCACCACCGCGCCATCCCCCGTTCCTTCTCCGGCGACCTCGCGAATCTCGTCGACGCCGAGCAGCTTGAGGGCGGCCTCGACCCGGTCCATCGAGCACCCACAGAAGAACCGCACCGAGGTCTCCTCGAGAATCGAGGCGCCCTCCGGGAAAAGCCTCGCCAGCCACTCGCGCGGTCCCAGATCCTCCGCCAGCCGTTCCGACACCGCACCGAGCTCACGAATCCGATTGGTCAGTTCCTCAGCCTCCTCATCGCTGACACCTGGAAAGAGCTGAACGAGCAACCCGCCCGCGCTCCCTATCCTGCCCGTGCGCAGCGTCCGAACACCCAAAATGAGAGCCGCCGGAGACTGCTCGGATTCGGTGAGATAGAAGGCGAGGTCCTTGGCGAGCTCTCCGGAAACCAGATCGACGACGCCCCGATACGGCTCGCCGATGCCGGGATCGCGGGTCACCACCAGCTGCCCGTCGCTACCGACAACGCCGGCAACATTGAGCTTCCCGTCGTCGCGGCCCTCGGCGGTGGCCAACGGGTTGGCGACCATCGCCCGAGCCCACCCTGCCGGCGATGCCGTCGCCACGAGACATCCGGCCGGGCCGCCGCCATCGACCTCGATGGTCACGATCGGCTCCCGGCCGGTCACCTTCTCGAGGCTCGAGGCGAGCAACAACGCGCCGGTGGCGAGCCGTCCCAGGGCCGCCGCCACCTCGGGCGAGGGGTCGTGCAGCCGCCGTAGCTCTTCGACCGTCTCGGTGGTCACCGCCACCACCGCCCGGGCGCGGCCACTCAAACCCATGGCACGGATCAGAAAATCGCCGGTTCTTTCTCCCACGAT
>SDBS01007068.1_pt1 | contig 10916 bp, 9 predicted proteins | sample 2277091 | NCBI WGS metagenome assembly SDBS01 (sample SAMN10404972, study PRJNA504765) | marine sediment metagenome | isolation source: marine sediment core GS10_PC15, 163 cmbsf | place: Arctic Ocean: Southern Knipovich Ridge | collected 2010 | reverse complement strand
GCTCTAGGTCTTTTTTGGCTTGGATCGTTTTTTACATATCCAAATTCGTCGAATGTTAACAACGATACTGCGTGAGAAACCACATTTTTATCCAAGTTTTCTTTCAAATATTCGATTATAGGTCGTGCAACACACATTTCTTCATTCAATATGACAGGATTTAGACCAAGTGAACCAATGTATTCTTTAACTCGTCCTAATAATTCTGTACCATGTCCGTGTATAACAAAAACATTTTTTTTATTTAATTTATCCTCCATATATGATTCATCAACTAAATCAAGATACTTTTCCAACTTCTCTTTTACCATTTTTCCAAAATGTTTCATTTCAAATGGTTGGTTTGCGATTATGTTTACATGAAAATTTTGTATGCAGTTCATCTCTTCGAGCCTGATTGAACTATTGCGTTGAATTGGCATTTTTCCACTTTGGAGACCATAGTATACTAGCATATTCACTTTTTCTTCCATTTCTCTGGATATAGAATACACCCACATCTTATCATTTTCTGAAATAATAAAAATATCATTCAAAATGTTATTTACAATACTCAAAACCTTTCTGACCGCTTGTATTAAAGTTTGTTCTTCATTTTCCAATATCAATAATAAATTCACCACCGTTGTGTAAAAACTTCATCTCATATTCTTTAACTCTTACTTTCCAATGTATCGGTGAAAACATTTAAATTGCCTTAACTTAAAATTAAATAATACATTGGAGTAAGGATTATTTAAGTAATATAAGAGTAGAAATTTATTGAAATCCTATAACAAAAAAAATTCTTACAATATTTTGTATCTAAATTTAGACTCTCTTCCTAAAAACTATAAAGACGAATCAAAGAAAAGATGGATCAATAAAAAAAGTAAAAACTCCGGAACACAACCCCACTACCCAATTCCAAAATAAAAAAAAAACGCTTCTATGTAGACAGTTATCTATCCGAGCTATTGGAATATTTTTTAATCAATTCGACCATTCTTCTATATCTCTCCTCTTCTAAGTTTAAATATCTCTTAGTAAATTCCCTAATCTTAGACAAGAACTCCCAAAACTATAATGAAAAAAACTAAATATACAAAGGTGCTGTAGTGGCTCCCACCATATGACAATATGAAAAAAATTAGGGCAACCAATATTCCTAAGACCACATTAAGTTTTTTACTATCTTCGCGTTCACCTAAAGAATTTTTTACCCGAGCGTAATCTCTTTCAGATATTTCATTCCCAATAATCATATTATTTCGACTATAAAGAAGAGTAAAAACAGGAAGGAAATTATTCCTCACGACTATGTTCTGGCATGAGGTCAAGTTAAAATATTTAAACTCGCATCCCTCTATTGATACATATTTACAACCAGTTAAATAAACGGAGTCCAACAAAAGATCTGAAATATCTATAAATCTTTTCAAATTCTTTAGTTTTAATTTACTATACTGAGGATTTATCGAATCTATGATAAGAGGAGCGTGAATTTCATTACCGCTCCCTTGCCAATTATGTTTATTCTTATATTTATTTATCTATATTTTTCTCGTTTAAACGCAAATAGTTTTTCATTAAATTCAAGCTGTAGGTTTTTAAGTATACATCAATCTAAACCTAACTATAAAATGAGCACAAATGATTAAAAAAAAAAAAATTGGAGTGAAAACTCGGAATTTAAAAAATAAGTTTAGGGTATTTTTTTTCCACAGCTAGTGCAGAATTTTCCGCCTACTACTTGCTCCACAATTAGAACAAAAAGCAGTTGAAATTGCATAAGGTGAAGGTGAAGGTGTTTTTATTTTTGTGTCTTCCTGAATGTTCCTGGTTTTATTATCTTTAGCCAAAAATACTCCAATACCTATTGTCATACATACACCAATAATTATAAAAACAACAATAAGAATACTTGCATAATCGACGTCTACTTCATAAACGATTATTTATTTTTCCAATTCTTAATTATTTTTTTTTATTATGGCGAGTATTTTCAATTCTGGTTTTTTTTATATGTAAAAATGCGATAATTTATTTACCTAAGGGTACCCATTATCTCTTATATATTCAAATTTTATTAGAAAGGTGAAATTATATGAGAATTTTAACATCAACTGATGAAATTAGTGGTACAATTCAAACTATTATCCAAGACGCTGATAATCAATTATTTTTGATTAGTCCCTACATTCAGTTAGAAAAAAAAACTGCAAATAAACAATGGGAAAAGGTAAAAAAATCAATATCGTATGCATTAAGTAAGGATAATGTGACAATAACATTCATGGCAAGACCACCAGATGAAAAAAGCCCTGTAAATGTAACCAAAATTTTGGGAGAGTTCTTAGGAAATAACTGTAAGTTAATTTTAGTTAAAAACTTACATTCAAAGGTTTATTATAACGGAAAAGAAGCGCTAATTACCTCATTAAACCTATATATGTACTCCGCATATAATAATTATGAAATAGGAGTTGCTTTTGATCAAAATGATGAAAAAGAATTGAAGAAAATAGAAAATTATATTCAATTTTTAAGATCTGAGGGTGATTTAGTTCAAAGTGAGGAGGTAATTGAAAAAACTTTGGAAGAAAAGGAAAAATCTGATCAAAAACGAGAAGACTTCGAATCAGTTGAATTTAAAGTAGTTGCTAAAGGTAGGAAATGGTATAAAGTTGAAACGATGGAGGGATATGAAAATAAAATTGCTATTGATGGTGTTCAAGAATTATTAGTTGGAGAAAAGTACAAAATGAAGGCTAAGAAAGACTTTATTCGGCATAAGTACGGTTTTGTTGTAATATTTAGAGACGCTCATGATGTTACTCACCTGTAGGATGTAAATCTAATTTAATTTCTTATCGATTCGTGCTTGTTTTGTCTCGAAGCTGAGATTGCATTGTGGGGGTGTGTTCCTGAGTTTTTACTCCCTTTTTTATTATTTGTTTTTCGATTTTCTAATTTTACCTTTGGGAATTAGGGCTTGTAACCAAATTATTTAAACCTTAAAATCCATTAAAAAGTAAGAAAAAAAATTCAAGAAATGTGGTCTTTATGGAACCTTATTCTGCTGACGACATAAAAATAAGAAAAAGAAGAAATGGATTCGACCTACCTGGGACTTCGTATAAGATTCGATTAGGGCATATGAACGATAAATGGGCGATACATTTGCTAAAAGGCAATGATTCGATTGATTCCTACGTTTTTAAAGAAGATGATATGAGCGTTTCTGGTTTTCCTAACCAAAATTTGATAGTTGGTTGGGTGTTGAGGACAGTAGCAATTCCAAATATTTACCCTCATCTAATTATGAAAACGGTTCACGCAATGACTAAAGAGTTAATTAATGATAGAGACGATCATCTTCCTTATCCTTCTATTTACAAACCTCCTGAACCTCCTGGTGATATTGGAGTAGCAACGAATGTGCAGCTAAACCAACCTGTAATTGAAGACGAGTTCGATGTAGAGCTATTTTGTAGGTATTGTGGGAGCAAGCTTGCTATGGACGAGAGTTGTTGTAGTGTCTGTGGAAAAAAATCCTGACTTTCATGCGGTGGGAGTGTGTTCCGGAGTTTTAACTTCCTTTTTAAATTTACTTCAGAAGATATTCTTTTATTTTTTTTCCTAATAGTTATTATTATCTTTTTATCATATTCAAAAATAAATATTAAAGAAATATATATCTTCGAAATAAATTGCCCGATAGATGGAATATATTTTAGTGCTATCCCTACTGATTACTCAATGAAAAATTTCTTTAGATAAGAAGCTAAATTAGAAAGAAATAGTTAAAATTCTAAAATTTTTATTATCATTTTATAATATATTTTTAATCAAGCTAATGATTTTATAATTAAGTAAAAAAATTAAATCCAAAATAATAAAATGTGAAGTTTTCAGAATGTTGACTAATAATAATAAATCAAAATCATTTTCAATTTCAAAGATCAGGATTGAAAAGCTTTTTGGAGTTTACAATTATGAACTCCCCCTAAAAAGTTCTCAAGATGTTAATATGTCTAAAGTTTTTATTTTATATGGAAATAATGGATCTGGTAAAACTACAATATTACGGGTATTGTATCATCTATTATCACCTGTACCTGCTCATAATCATAAAACATTTGTAGCTAGCGTTCAATTTAAGAAATTCGAAGTTGAATTCAACGACGGTACTAAAATAATTGCTCAAAGATCTGAGAAAAATCTTGTTGGATCTTATAAGATGATAATATTGAAAAAAGATAACAAATTAGAGTATGAATTAACTGCAAATGAAGATAATATCATTAAAATGGACGAGAATCCAAATCTAAAAGAAATTAATAAATCTCTAGAAGATTTGAATATTGCTATTTATTTTCTTTCAGATGAAAGGGAATTTCAAAGTAATATTTTTGAAGAAGATAGAGAACCAGATGAGATGGAATTTTTCATTCGAAAATTAAGATCTGAAGAAAGATATTTAACAAGTATAAAGGTTCCTAAAGATATACGTAGATTTATATTAATAATGGCAATAAGAAGAGCTGAGGTATGGATAATGAAGAAAGTAAATGAAGTTTTAAGAAATAGCGAGATAGATGTCAATAAAATATACTCTGACATAATAAAATCAATCGCAAATCCAACATCTCAAGAGCAAGCTGAACCAATTGACATAAATAGCCTTAAGGATACTTTACGAGAATTATCGCTCCTTAGTCAAAAATATTCACAATATAAAATTGTGTCTCCTTTAGAGACAACAGAGATTATTAATTCTATAGAAAAGACACCAAAAGATGCAGAAGATTTAATTAAAGGAATATTAAAACCATATATAAAAGGTTTTCAGGTTAGATTAGGAGCATTAAAAGAAATCTATGATATTACCAATATATTCATTGAAAATTTAAACAAATTTTTTTACGACAAGACTGTAGAGTTTGAGATAAATAAAGGTTTCAAAATAAAAATGGGGAAAATTGATCTTAGTCCTTCCATGCTCTCATCTGGAGAAAAGCAATTATTAATGCTGTTCTGTAACACTATACTAGCCCGAGAACATACAAGTATCTTTCTAATCGATGAGCCAGAAATTTCCTTAAATGTTAAATGGCAAAGAAACTTAATTAACGCACTTCTTGAACTAACTAAGAATAGTCAAGTACAATTTATTCTTTCAACCCATTCAATAGAACTTTTAACTCAATTTGACGAAAATGTAGCACAATTAAAGAATCTTTGAATACCTGGTGCTCGTTTTGATTAATAAACAGTATAAAAAAACCATTAAAGAGTTAGTAGTGAAATATAGGAGAGAACCAGAAATTCATGATATTTATGTAGAAGGTAGAAGAGATTATGATTTCGTTGAATGGATTTTTGAAAAAATAGGAGTTAAGAATATTAAAATATATAAAATTGAAACAGTTGAAATTTCTGAAGGTTATTTTCCAGAAAAAAATTTGATTTTAAAAAAAAATAACCGTAATAAAATTATATTTCTAGCATATAATTTAGAATTAAGAAAGATCTCAAAAAGTCAGGTAAGATGTTTTATTGATTCTGATTTCGATTATGTTTTAAAAAAAGTTTGTAAATCAAAATTACTTTTATTCACGGATTATACTTGTATTGAGATGTATTTATTCAATGAAAAAACTTTAGATAAGTATTTAAAAATGAATTTAGGTGGTTTTCCTCATTCTTCAAATCATATCCTGAAACAATTATCTAAGGTACTTCCAGGACTGTTTCTAATAAGATTAACCAATGAAATTATGGGATTAAAAATGACCTGGATTAATTTGAGGAAGTATTGTTCTTTAAACAAAAATAAATTATATTTTAATACAAAAAAATTTATTAAAAGCTATTTAAATTCTAATAGTAATTATTCAAAACTTAATGAATTCTTAGCCTTAGTCGAAACATTTAAGGAAAATTTAACAGATGATCCAAGAAGACAAATCCATAGGGATGATTTTCTGGAATTACTAAGTTTCTATATTCATAAATATGGAAAAAAAACATTAAAATTATGTAATCCAGAAATACTTGATGGGAGCTTATTCGGCTGTGTTGAAAAAGATCATATAGAAAATGAAAAATTGTTTAAAACCTTAGAAGAATGGGCATTAACAAGAAAAATACTGTAGGGAATTCAAAGTTTTAAACACCTCTCTTATTTTCTAACTTAATATAGTATTTTTCCCATCGTTTCTTTTAATTTCTATTATCTCCCTCCCCCGTGGAGCTCCTCCTGAAAAAGTAGGTCTAGATTTTGATTGAAGCGTAAATTCGAAATCTTATAAAAAAAATCTTTAATTTAGCTATTTTTTGAAATTATATCATCAGTTCGGAGAGTATATTTTATTAACAAGATGCTAAATATCATCGGAAGCAAAACTATGAAGATAATGAAGAAGTAAAATGATAACGGAATATTATGGCTTACTAATGGTTGGAAAGCATTATTCACATAATGGGCTATTATGCAAGGAATTAAGCTTTTTGTTTTAATAAAGAGATAAGCAATTGTTATACCAAAAAATGTCGTAAAGGCCACTTGGCCAAGTGTACTAATAAGATCTGCTCCATAAGCTAGATTTATATAATGGAAAAATCCAAACAAAACTCCATCAATGAGGATAGCAACTTTTGACTCAAATTTCTTAAGCAACAATACTAAAATTACACCCCGAAACACAATTTCTTCCCATAAAGCGGGTATTATGTTATGTATAAATGTAAAATATCCATATCTATTAGAACTAGGACAACCAAAGATCATTTCTAAATTTAAAGAAGATCGTCCCAATAAATTGCTATAAATAAATGTACCAAGCAATATCAAGAGAGCAGAACCAATTCCCAAAAGGAGGGATTTGATTTTTGGAGTTTTTAAAGGTATTTTAATCGTAGTAAGATAGTGTGAAACAGTTATCTTTCCATCCGCTCGTGATAATAAATATGGAATGATGTATAAGCAGAAGATGCCATTAATTAACATATCGAAAAGAAACGCAAAGAGTCGAAATAAGGAACTGGATGAGATTCCGATGATATAACTATTTAACAATGAAGTGACAAGTACAATTGCTGCAAAACAAAATATTACGCTTAAGATGGTTAAACTTAGATTTTTATTTTCTATGGTTATCACTCCATATTTATGATAAGTTCAAATTTTCTAATTTTTATGTTTATTATAGGGAAAATGAGAAGAGATAGAATTAATATTTTATTTTTCTTTTTTTTTCTCATTAAAACTAAAGTTGGATGGTAAATAAGGGTGTAATTTTAAGGGTAAAATATCATCAAGTTTTTCTATGTCTTTATCGGTTAGCTCTATTAGATATTTATCGTATTTTCTTAAGAGCTTTTTTAATTCCATTAATGCAATATATAACTATGAAAAATTAATGTATTTCGCATTTAATAATGAATCAAGATTGTAAATTATATTGTGATTATCCCAACCATTCTTTATATATTAAAGTGTGATTTTACCTTATAACAAATATATTTGTGAAAATAAACCCATAAAAAGAAAACAATGAATCTAAAAGAATTATCTCAAAAATTCAAAGAACTATCAAAAATCATATTAGAGGAAGTAAAAAGAAGAAGCAAAGAAGGGACTAATTTTCAGCTTGAGCCATATGAAGTTTATGTTCCAGATTTAAGAACTATGCGCTATAGAAATGGGAAAGTCCAATATTTCTTAGAAACAATTAAGAAACAGAAATACGATATCGATTTTATAGATAAGGTTCCTAAATTTTACAATGAGTTTTGTGTGAAGCTTTCAGAATTCAGTGAATTACAAGTAAACTTAGTAAAATTCTTAGGAATTAAAGATGATCAAGCAGGAAATGTAATTAAAAATTTCATTTATAACCTTATTTACAAAACTAGAAGCGAATTAAGTGTTGACGATCTCATTCAAATTGTTGATAAATTTATCCATAATCTTAAAGCAAAAACTCCCTATATTAAAGCGAAAATCTATTTAGACGGAATTTGGTTAGATAGAGAACAACTCCAAATTAATGAGAATTTGAAGATAAGGAGAATTAAATCTTCTGACTTTGAAACTCACTCCCCTGAAATACTAAAACAACAGTTTGATTCTTTTGGTAATTTTCCTTATATTGTGTTAAAATATAAAATTCCATTAATTTTTGAAATAGAAAATCTGATTCAATTACAGACGGAACTTCTTAAAAGAATAAGGCTTTTGATATATGCGTTTCTGCTATTTAGGTTCGGATCCGTATTTTCTAATAAATGTATTCTACCAATACTTCGCCCAAATAATCCAAACACCATTATTCAGTTTGTTGGTGGTTTTGGTTATAATTCATGTCACGCTGATTTTACAAAAGGACAATTAATCCACATTAATCGCCATCTATTTATAAGGAGTAGGTCCACATATGTTATATCTGAAAAAGATCTGTCAAATCTTAATGAATCCTTTGCTAATATCAATAAGTCCGAGATAAGAGAGTTACTATTTCCCGGGCCTAAGAAATCAAACTATATTACAATTGCATTAAATAGATATCAGAATGCCTTTCTAAACGCAGAAAGCTTCGAAAGTCAAATTTCTTACGCGATTTCCTGCCTTGAAGCTTTATTTTCGGCGAGTCCAGGAGAATTAAAAAGAAAATTATATCAAAGAATTTCAAAAATATTCAATATAATTGGCTTTAATCCTTTAACAATTTATGATATAATTAGTAGAGCTTACAATGTCAGAAGTAATTACAGTCATGGGGTAGTAACAACTGCAAATCAAGAGATATTGGAAATACTTTCAAGAAGTATTTTGCAATGTGCCAGAATTTCTCTATTATTTTTTCTTCAGATCGATAGTGCCTTACAAAAGAAAAAGAATTTTTTATACTTAAATAAAAAAGAATTAGAAGGAATCAAGGAAGTGAAATTAAAGAAGGAACGAAAGGAGAACTTTCTGAAGATAATAGATCTTGCTTTAATCGATGACAATAGTTATAAGAAACTAAAAAAATTTATTCAAAAAAACACTGGAAATTACCTTACATAAATTTAAATATAGAAATTTTTATCACTAAATGATTTGCCAGCTAATAACAATATTAATGAAAGATTTGAAAATTTTATATCTTCACTTTCTATTCCCAGACATTTCCGACTTAATATTTCAAAAGCTATCTTGAAAGTGGTTAAAAATTTACCAACAACTAAAAATCAAATCATTTTTCCAATCCAAAATTCAAACAGGAAACTAAGAAATGTCATAAAATTACAAGGACATGAATTTGGTGGATCTTTTGATCGAGGGACAAACATACGAAATATTTCAGATGTTGATGCTTATGTGCTTTATGATGAACTACCAACAATGGAGCGATTATCTATAGCATTGCAGAAATTAAATCCTGACACACACTTAGATTATCGGGGAGAGGTATTATTGAAAACTTTACACCATCAACTCAAGAAAATTCGTTTAAGTGTTCGTAGAAAATTAGAGATAAAGCATCCTCCTTACACTCACGCTATAAAAGTCAAGATGAGATATGCGAATCAAGTAATTAAAATGGACCTCGTACCCACAATTGATTTGCATGAAGGAGGAAACCTCTTAATACCATACACGACAAAAAATACGATGAAAGTTAATCCCACCAAAGAAGAAAATGCATTGAAAAAAATAAATAAAAGAACAGACGGAAGAGGAACCAAAATGATACGATTAGTGAAAGCATGGAATAATCACTCGAAAGGAAAATTCATATCTTATATTTTGGAAAGGTTAGTACTCGAAGTTTTTAAAAATAAACCTATAGGTGATTGGGATAAAGCTTTAATAACATTTTTTGCAAATACAATTAAAATAGTTAAACAAAGAACCTTTATGCCTGATAAAGTCTATTCTCATGCATCCATTCTCAATAACTTTTCTCAAGAACGACTAACCTTAATGCAAAACAAACTTGAAATAGCGAAAAACCATGCACAAAATTCCGAATGGGAAAAATTATTTGGAAGAGGAAAGATTTGAATCAATATCTTTAGCTTTATATTTTGTATAGATTTTATGAATTTAAGATAAAAACTTAGGTGAATAACTATCGTACGGTTATGTCCATTCTGTAATAAGAGAGTAGAACATCTTAAAAAGCATATAAGGAGTCTACACCCCGAAGAATTTAATAGAAGATACAAAATTGATAATGGAGATAATAAAATAACTAAGAGGTCTCATACTTGCCCTGTAGTTTACCTACAGAATTTCGCTAAAGTATCGGATAGTTATTACCAAAAATTAATGAATTTTGATAAGAATACTTATCGAGAACCGAAAAGAAATGAATTCTTAATTTATGCTCATGATAAAATAAAAAATTCAAATGTATTTAAGACATCTCTGAATAATATTGGAGTAAGAAATGATTTTTATTCATCTAGTGTAGAGAAATATTTAGATTCTCTTGAATATGATGTAGGGAAGCAATTTAGGAAGATACGCTATATGACAATACCCATATTTATAAATCCCTTATCTATATTTCGTTTTATAATGTCTCAACTTATACGAACTCCCAAATTTCAAGAAAAATTAAGAAAAGATCAGATATATTTAAAAGAAATGAGCGTAGAAGATTTCCGAGGATCAATCATGAGGGGAATACTTGTTCAGAAGCCAGAAGAGGTAACACAGAAATCATTAAAAAAAATTCACGAAGATTTTATTATGAACAACTTACTTGAAACTATTTACAAATGGTCTACAATCACTTTGGCTACCAATAATACAGATTGGAGAGATAATTGGAGGACAAGTAATACCTTGTGGTATCAGGACAAAGGGGCTTTAACAAAGGTGGACGCCTTGCGGGAAAAGATAAACTACATAAAAAAAAATAACCCTTCTTTAGTTG
>SDBS01007065.1_pt1 | contig 10917 bp, 9 predicted proteins | sample 2277091 | NCBI WGS metagenome assembly SDBS01 (sample SAMN10404972, study PRJNA504765) | marine sediment metagenome | isolation source: marine sediment core GS10_PC15, 163 cmbsf | place: Arctic Ocean: Southern Knipovich Ridge | collected 2010 | reverse complement strand
CAGCTGCTTGCAGGAATCCCTGATGATCTTTCATGGGATGAAATCTTGCAGCATGTCCAACAACAACTGCGGATGGGGGAATTTGAAATGTAGATCGGATATGTTCCACTCTCTCGAGAGGTATTTCAAACGTTTTAAGATCAATCCCGTTTGGTATCTGACGGGATCGAAGCGAGTGAAATCCATACGATTCGTGTTGTTTGAGGGATAGATTGCTGTTATAGATGATTACCCGGGGTCCGCGGGAGAAGAGTCGATTTAGCTTGATAGCCCAGCGAGTGGACCTTTTTTCATTCCTGATATTGGATAGGGAATGGCGAATATTCCAAACAACTGAAGGGTGTCCGGAAGCAAACTTACCCGCCAGCGATGCCGCCAGGTTTCCGTGATACATCCAGCCCTGTATCACGTCTGGTTTAATTTCACGCGTCAATCTTATCAATTTCAATATTCTAAAGAGTGACAAGAATGAAGATCTTTTGATTCTCAGCGAGTAAACAGGGATATCAAGAGCTTCAATTCTATCTTTCAGCCCCTCACCGCCTTCTACCAGAGATATCACAACGGACTTGAATTTTTGTTTATCTGTGCTTGACAATAATTTGTAAAGCATCATCTCTGCGCCGCCCGTTGAAAGCCCAGATATGATATGGATTATTACATTATTCATAATGATTTCATATTCTTTCCACGCTCAAGATAATAATATGTGAAGAAATCAATAATATCATTTTAAGAATACCTTACACAACCATACTAGTTTCGGTTACCTGTACTATCCACGACTTATTATAAACCTTGGCAGTATATTACACACCCTGATTGTAAAGGTGTATTTTGGGAACACTTGCCTCTACAACCATATTTATCATCAGTTGATCATGATGCCGTCACACACCTCATCCCTATTTGAAGCGTTTGGGCGTGCGCCCAAAAAATTGTACCAGCTTGACCTCGTTCAAATGTGTAAAGGAACCAGCTGAGGGCACTCCTGGCGGATGAACACCAGGGGAGCCCGATAGCCCAAGCTGGAATGATAACGTACGCGATTATAAAACTCGATCCGCCGCTTCACGACTTTGCGGAGTTCCGGGATCGTTTTGGCTCCCAAGAATTCCGAACATCCTTCGCCCTTAAATCGGCCGAAGAATGACTCCATCTGGGGATTGTCTTTTGCACCAGCCAGTGCAAAAGACAATCTCATCTGCTCCTCAAGCAACAATTGGCCTGTCCAGGCATAGCTCGTGTAAACGCTGTCCTGGTCCTGATGCAAAACGCAACCCTTTACTTCTGCGTTCCAATCGGTCAGCGTCTTTTTGGCCTGGTTCCAGGTTTCCAGAGCCAGGACTTGATTGGCCCGTTCCCCGAGCGCCCAGCCCAGACACAACCGACTGGCATGATCGAGGATTGGCATAAAGTGGGCTTTCTCTTTTCCGTCCGCATAGGACAACTCTGTGAAATCAGTGTAGAAGACCTCAAATACGCTGATTGCTCTAAATTGGCGACCAAATTGGCTCGTTTGCCCACCTTCCGGATGATCCGGCGCAACCGACTTGGTTTTGGCCGTTTTGTGTTTCGCAACAGGGCCAGATCCCAACTCTGATGCAGTCTGCGGACCACTTTCTGATTGGTTTTCTTCCCCATCTCTTCCCGCAGTGCGATCGTCGTCCGCCGATACCCGTACTCTGGCCAGCGCCGAGCGATCACTTCCAAGCTTCGGTTCAATCCAAACTCGTCCTTCGTTTCTGCCACACGCTCAACCTTTTCGCCGGTACTCATTTCGTCCGGCCGAAGAAGTTTTTTAAAAGCGCTATTTCTACTTCTTTTTTGCCCAATAGCTGCTCCAGATCCGCAATCTGATCCTCGTACTCTGCCACCACCCCTTCCTGGTCAAACACTTCCGGACTTTTTTCTAGAAATTCTTGCTTCCATTTATTTGCCGTGTTCGGGTGGACCCCGTACGCTTTCGCAACCTACCCCACCGTTTTCTCGCCTCGGATCAACTCCAATACTACCTGAAACTTAACCTTTGCCGGATATCTTTTTGCCATTTCGGCCTCCTTGTTCCTATCTTACTTGCTCGTCTTTTGGAGGTCAACGCCACATGGCTTACTGGTTCAACTTTTGGGTCTCAGATCCACAATTGGAGTTCATAAATCTACCATCAGCCGGGAAGTGAAACGGAACCAAGGCCAGCGAGGATATCGTCCAAAACAGGCTCATGACAAGGCAATAAGCAGACGTAAACGAGACCGACGGCGTATTCAACCCCAAACCTGGGCCTGGATTTAGGGAAAGATCTGCCAGGATTGGAGTCCGGAGCAGATTTCGCTGTGGATGAGGAAGTATGAAAGCGTCAGCGTCAGCCATGAGTGGATCTATCAATATATCTATACTGACAAGAAAGCTGGAGGTGACCTGTACAAACATCTGCGATGCCAGAAAAAACGGCGCAAACTGTACGGGAGCAACGAACGTCGAGGGAAAATAGCCAATCGAGTGAGTATTGAGCAACGCCCGGCCCTTGTCGACGAGAGAAAGAGACTGGGAGATTGGGAAGCCGACACCATGATCGGGAGGAAGAGTCCCTATGCATTAGTTACCCTGGTTGAACGCAAGTCGCGCTTCACGTTATTGAAAAAGATCGATCGGCGCACAGCGGAGGCTGCTATAAAGGCAATCATTCAGATGTTAACACCTTACAAGGCTAAAACCCTGACCATTACCTGTGACAATGGGAAAGAATTCGCAGACCATCAAAAGTTTGCCAAAGCACTGGATGCGGATGTATACTTTGCTCACGCTTACTCCTCTTGGGAAAGGGGATCAAATGAAAATTCAAATGGTCTATCCCGGCAGTATTTCCCGAAAGGAAGCGATTTCTCAAAGATAACAGATCAGGATACACAATTTGCTGAAAAGAGACTCAATACTAGGCCAAGAAAATGTCTGGATATCAGAACACTTGAAATGGTGTTTTTCGAACTAAGTGAAGTTGCACTTGTAACTTGAATCCAAGATATATTCTTATCAGATGGAAGATCAATAATCAATGGATAATGAGATCCAAACCCTGTCTCAATAATTTTACTGATAAAGAAGTAACGCAATTATGACTCCTAGAAAAACCACATTCAAAAAATCACTATAGGCTACTTTTCTTGGAGAGATCTGATGAGAATATTTTTCTTAAATGAATACCCCTCATCCCATCTTGAATAATAAGCAATAGATATCTAATATACCAAGGGAAAAATCAGAACAGTTAAACATATCCCTCGATAGAAAGTTTATCACTTCTGTTTCTGGGCAAGAACAAAAAATGCCGGGGAGGTATATTGATTCTTGGGAATAATCCATTGCCCTAATTGTTCTATGATCCAAAAGGGTGCCCTACCTATTGGATACAAACTGCCAAGTTTTTTTCTTAACATAGGATTTAATCCTGTATTCCAAAACCCTATATTGCCTATATACCCTGAAAAGATAATTTCATTGTATCCAACCTTAGAAAAGGTTATTAAGAGATCATCCAATGACATACAGTTATGTTGTTTCCATACCTCTCTATTAATTAATCGTAAAATGGTTCCATTCCATCCTGCATGATTTGGTACATAAATTAAGATCAACCCACCAGGACAAGCAACCTCAATATGCTTTGATACTGCTTCTGTCGAATCAATAAAGTGTTCAACAAAACCAAAACTAGCTACCAAATCCCATCCGTCACTCTCCAAATATTGTTCCACTTTTAGATTGAAAAAATCATCCGTGATCATATGCCCAGGTATTTTTAGGTCATCAAGCAAATTCTGGGTATGTATTGAAAATGATTCTACAAATTCTATCCCCCAAGGTTCATAACCAAAATAGTTATGAAAATACCAAAGGTATTTTCCAGGATAAGCGCCAATTTCAAGAAATTTTTTCCTGTTTGTATTTGTTAAAAATCTTTTACATATGTTATGAATATCCCGAAAATAGAGATGCTCAGGATTGAAGGTCAAATCAGTCTCAAGATTTAATAACCATCGGTCTTCCCAGTGTTCCTTATTCGTTAATCTATTCCAATTCCCTCTTTTTTTCGATGCCTTCACCATTTTGTAACTTCCCAGGTTGATTCCCAAATTAAGTAAGGCCATCAACGATAAGTTTGGCTTTAACCTTCACTATCTATTGTGCCAATATTTCTAATACCCAACCACCCAAAGATATATATCAAACTTTATGCAACATTAATGATTAAGTATACTTTTTCATCCGATTCAGCGTTCGAAAAACGCTGTCGCATGAAGGAAATCCAGTCTTAAAGCATATTCTTCCCTTTTCTGATGTTTAATATTGTTATTTAGCCCTTCCGTCAATCCCTTCCAATTGAAGGACATGATTATTTAGCTTTAGGTGTTTTTACCCGAAAATACCACCTAACAAAATAAATAATAATCATATGGTTGTGTAATGCAACACAAATTCTAAATTATAATACCTCGAAGTAAGGACTATAGGAGCCCATCATGGAAGTTACAAAATATCTTAGATATTTACTAATGAAAATCCTTGGCATTGCCAACGTATTTCCAACCAGAACAACAAATAAAGATGCTTTAGATTCCCTCATGCGATCATTATATCCCGTATCCTGCAACCATGAACTTATCCGATTCGGTCCTCACGGAGATGGGGGATATCTAATTCCAAATGATCTTGAAGGAATTGAAGCTTGTTTCTCGCCGGGAGTAGATTTTGAGTCAGGTTTTGAAATGGCTTGCGCTGATTCAGGGATTAAAGTATTTATGGCCGATAAGTCAGTGAACCAACCAGCTAAAGCACATCAGCTTTTCAATTTTACAAAAAAATTCATAGGAGTAACAACCAATAGTGATTTCATGACCATTAATGATTGGGTGACCTCATCTCTGCCAGAATCACATTCGGATTTGTTGCTGCAAATGGATATCGAAGGGTATGAGTATGAAGTCATTCTATCAATGGCTGATATTCTAATGCGTCGGTTTAGAATAATCGTTGTAGAATTCCATCAACTTCATATGCTGTGGAGTATGCCGTTCTACAGCATTGCTGCCCGTACATTTGACAAAATATTACAGACTCACACTTGTATTCATATTCATCCAAATAATTGTAGTGGTTCTCTTCGAAAAAACGGACTCGAAATACCACGACTCATGGAATTTACATTTATAAGGAATGATCGAATTAGAAATCCTTCCTACCAAAATGTATTTCCACATCCATTAGATAACGATAATTACTCTGATAATCATTATCTTCCCCTGCCTGAATGCTGGTATAAAGGGAAATAAACCAAGGCTCTAAATATTCTTAAGTATGTATGTTATTATGGCACAAATGGATTACCAATAGAACAATAATTCATCATTCATTAGATAATTACCTCCCACATAGCACCCACTTTTTCAATTGATAACCTAGTGCCAACCTCTTTAGCTTTCACGGACATTCGGTCACGAGCCAAATCATTTTGGATCATATATTTTATTGCTTGAGATAAACCAGTAATTGCGTTATCTTCTTGAACCAATATCCCATTAACTTCATGCTGGATTAAATCACGGGGTCCGCTGCCGCAATCGATGCTAATCACAGGCACACCATATGCCATTGCTTCCAGGAGTGCATTCGGAAAACCTTCCAGGTAAGAACTCAATACAAACAAGTTTGCGCGTTGATACCACTCGCCTATATTTCCCACTCTACCAGGTAAATGGACGTGATGCTTAATCTTAAGAGATTCTATTATTTTTTCCAATTTACTTCGCTCGGACCCCTCACCCAAAATAACAAGATCCCAATTGTTATGGGTTTGAAAGATTTCAGCGAATGCATCAATTAAACGCAAGTAACCCTTTTCATTTTCTAATCGACCTACAGAAAGCAATAATTTTCGATCGTCAGATATAATCGCGCTGGGTTTAAGGATCGGGATACCAGTTGTCATCGGAAATTTGATTGGATTTGGTATTACTTTGACCTTTGTATTTGGACAATTTACCTCCACCCACTTCTTCACATCCTGGGTTTGAACAATTACACATCTCGCAAATTGATAACCATACCTTCTGACAAAACCCCATATATAACCAGGAGAATAGCGCATAGGATTAGTACGCTCAGACACTACAACAGAAATGTTCGTGCCCATTGCTGCGATCAACGCAATGATATTAACCTCAGTAAGAAAAGATATGATCACGTCAGGCTTGGACCTAATAATTGATCGTCTTAAGGCAATGAAACGTTTTAATCTATTGATAAATTTAACCTTTGATGGATTCTTGATCAGATCCGCCAGGAAAACAAGTTGTACGCTGTTATCTAAGGGATATAGGTTCTCTCCTCGCTCTGAATAGGTGGCTACCAAGATTACATCATAATCAAGTGAAGTCCAATAATTGCATAATAAAGACGCAACTCGCTCAGCTCCACCTCCCTGCATAGAGCTAACCAGGAAATAAATCCGTTTTCTAGTATTGTTTATATTTTTCATAGAATATGGTTAGAAAAAAAGATCTAATTATATTGATGCTGCCCACCTGAAAAGATCACCCAAGACCTTATTATATGAATAGTCCTTCTTTGCACGGTAATAACCATTTTTTGCTATTTTTAGAGCGTATTCTCTATCAGAAAAACACTTTTCAATCTTGTTTTGAGCTTCCTCCATTGAGCTGTAAAATAAGGCCTCCTGGTCTGGTTCAAATATCTGTTCATGGGCATTGACACCAGCGCGATCGCATAATTGGAGCAATCCGTAGCTCGGAGTTTCATACATTCGCGTATTTCCAGTTTCAGCCTGATCTGACTTATGAAGGTTAAAACCGATCAAACTTGTAAGATAATAATTTTGACGCTCCAAATCACTAATTGGTCTGACGATCCTTGGGAAAAAACGCCGTCCTTTAAGAGGGGCAAAAAATCCACCAATTCCAAATAATGGCCACTCTTTGCCAAAAACTATTAGTTTCTTCCCGAATCTTTTATATAGTAACGCAAGTCTGTCAACTTTATCTCCATAACATTTACCAACATATATGATCTGATTTTTCCGATTACCCCAGCTTTTCTCTACATTTTGAATATGATCATCTGTAAATTGTGTATATGCCAATGGAAACCAATGAGTATTCTTAATTCCAAAATCCTTAAATATATCTTTTGTTAATCGGTTTTGTGAAAAACTTGGGCTATTATAGTAGGCTCCATGATAAGCAACAACAGAAGATAAAGTTCGGTTATATGTTGCATGGGGATCATCAAAACACCCCAAAATTCTAGTCATGCCAGATCCTTCTTGAATTAACCACTCGGGTGGAAAAGGATTCTGATGGGCTGCTAAAATGTCATATTTTTCTCTTTGAAATAAGTTTTTTACAACAGCTAATTGTTCTAACATTCCATTGGTTTTATTGTTGTATGAGTTAACTAGTGAATCTGTAGTATAAATTTCGCGTTGACTTAGATAACGACGTGGATTGAAATAAGTTATATCAAACCCATTGATAGATCTTTTAGTCAAATGTTTTGCCCACACATCAAAAAGAATAACTTTCATCAGGAATACCTCATTTAATAATCATATCAACTTGACGTATTTTATTTAATGCAATTATAGTTTATACGGATTATAAGAAGAAATCCCCAAATCTGTATTTTCCGGCAGTTTAGCAAGCTATAGATATCAATGGGATTAAAATCCTCCTAAACATATTAACTACAAAAAATTAGTTTTTGATCTCAGCCGCTTCAAGAACACTATCAAGGAAAAAATCATTGAAACAACGTACATTGCTGATGTAGATAATAGCAATCCATTGAGACCCATACTGGGCACAAGAAACCATGCGGATGCGAGCTTGACCAGTAAGTTAATTCCAGAAATTAAAGCTACACTACGAACTAAGGATTGACTTAATAAAGTTTGGATTAATATCATTGATACAAAATAGAATGGTACCTGGGTAAATCCATACTGGAGTAATCCAGCTACATACACTGTGTCAGTACTTGTGAATGCTCCTCGTTGGAAAATTATCTCAACAATCTGAGGTGATAGATACATCCCTAAGGTTGCTACTACCAAACCAAGTAAAAACAAGAATCCAGACCAGCTTAATACAAGTTTTCCGATCTTTGAGTTACCTTGATAATATACTTTTGATAATACAGGTAACATAGATCTCCCAATTGCAGTTGCACCAATTGCAAGAACCAACGAAAGAATTCTATTTGTATAACCTAAATAAGATAATGCTCCCACGCCCAGGTTTGATGCGAAGAATTGATCAATAATACTAGTAAAACTCAATAAAGACTGACCAAGAAAGATAATCCCAAACCCAGTAAGGAATTGTTGCCAATATTCTGAACGAAAATGCATATATAAACCATTCACTCCACCAATCCTTCGGAGAAAGGTGAATGATAAAAATATTTCAATGACAAAACCCAGTAATGTCCCCCAAATTAATGGATTAATACCAGAATCAATAAACAGAACAAAGAGCAATATTGCAAGTGGTATTGATCCTTCAAAAAGTGAATTAACCATCCGTCCATTAGACATTATCCCCGTTGAAAATAATCTTGATACAAAGGCAATTGGAACAATCCAGATCAGTACACTTGCAATTCTAAGTGATAAACCTACAGATTTTAAATTGAAACCAATAAAGGATTGTTTAAGCAACCAGGGGAAGCCAAACCACATTATTACGGTAATAACAATTCCAAACAGGATGGTCGCACCAAGCAGTTCTCCGTGGAAACGCTTCAATTTATCATTATTATTCTCCCGGAATTTTGCATCAAGTGGGATTATCACCGCGCTGATAACGCTATACCATATTCCGATAGGCCATAATACAAGACTTAACACAAAAAGATAAGCATCTACAGTTTCACTAACACCGTAACGCCAGGCAATAGCCATTTCCTTAAAAGCGCCAAATGTCTTGCTTAGAAATATGAAACTTCCAACAGCGATCATGCTGCGGGCGATTTTCTTACTGTTTGAATCAATATTATTAAGCCAAAATATGATTTTATTGGAAATTGAGTTTTTCATTTGAGAAGTAGTATTTCTGGATAGTTAATATTTATTATTGATTTAGAACCAACATTATTTTCCTATTGTACAAATTATGGATATTTAATCACTTTCTTATAGAAGGAAATTATTTCAACAAATACTAATCCTAAGAAGCATCATTATAAATGAATTATAAAACACGAACCGATTTGTTAGGTTATCCCCCTGTTATTTTTCTAAAGACATACTCATTACACCCATGTCCACCCCCAACAGTCACAATTTTTTGTAAAATGAAACCTCTCTCAAAATAAAAATCAAATATTTGCTCTGGCTTGGCTACTTCGAATGGGTAACCACCGATCCAATCAATCCAATCATGCCACATTGACATCCCTCTTGATTTCTTTTTATCTGCATATCTCTTGTATGGATTGCGGAGAAACAAGATATCTTTAATTAGTCCTTTTAAGAATTGAAAAAGGACAAACATACCTACAATAACGGTTTTTCCAAATCGGGGTGCCTTATTATATGTTCTCTTAAATTTAGTATTTATGGCTGTCCAGTATACTTGGTAATTATAAATTGAAATGAACAAGTACCCGTTATCATCAACTGCCTTCGCAGCATTTTCCAATGCCTTATTCATATCTCCAGTATGATGAAGAACTCCCCATGAATACACAATGTCGAAACCACCCAAACTATCCATAAACTCAATATCAAGGACAGATCCCTGCTGAATGAGCCATTTATCATCGTCTTTGAAGTACCGTCTCTTTAATTCTTTGGTACATTCAACTGATAAAGGATCATAATCAAAAGAATGAACATCTGCATCTAGTCGTCGAGCAGCAAGGCTAAAAAGTCCACTTCCAGAACCAATGTCAAGAAAAGTTAATCCCTTAAGATTATAGATTCCGAGATATTCTTTAAGACTTTTTTCAGCTTCGACTATACGCTCTTCATCAAGAACCGACAAGAATGACTGCCAATTCTTTCCAAACTGAAAACGTGCGCCCTTTGCAATATCGGATAGATGTTCTTCCATTAATGGTCACCATTTAAGGGTTTTCAACTGACAATTCAAGCTCATTAATTTGATCTTGCTTATTAAATTTGGAGATTTAATCCAGTTTTTCTTCCAACGTTTCCTGCCGATAAGCCGCAGGAATAAACTTATCAGAAAGCGGATAAGACACGCTCTCAATCATGAGATGTAAATATTATTAAAACCACAACTATTATATCTCATCACATCATATTCTATACTGTGCAGCATTACGGGTTAGCTGATAGAGAATATCTCATTTATGCCTACCTAATCCAATTCCCATTGAATAGGCCATACATTGTTAACAGCTGCCAGAATAATCTGATCAAGGATTATTTAGAATTCTCAGATAAGATCAACTCTAAGGAGAGTAGTCTTCGAAAAAAGCGGAGAAATACCTGGTATTGTATCGGGATTTAATGAAAAGATAAACATGTCTATATGTTAAAAAGTTGGAACATTTAAACATTCAAACGTTAAACATTAAACCAATAATCAGGGCAGCGGGCACCCGCTGAAGTCCTCGAGCGCACCGTCCCGCCAGAGAACAGCCTCCACTTGATCCTCGCTTTCAGCATAGATCACAACCACGACAGTGTCGAAGGAACCCCCTTCCTCACAACCAAATGCGATCACATCAGATCCATGGGGGAACACAGCCGGGGGCTCTTCCCGGAGTAATACTCCCCAAAGGGATTTAATGCCCGCGAGATAAAACTCTGTCCGCATTTCCTGATCTCTCTCAAGCTCCCCCCACACAGAAGATCTGACATCGTAGAACTTCTCT
>SDBS01007063.1_pt1 | contig 10919 bp, 11 predicted proteins | sample 2277091 | NCBI WGS metagenome assembly SDBS01 (sample SAMN10404972, study PRJNA504765) | marine sediment metagenome | isolation source: marine sediment core GS10_PC15, 163 cmbsf | place: Arctic Ocean: Southern Knipovich Ridge | collected 2010 | reverse complement strand
CACCAGGACATAGTCATTGCCCAAGCCGTGCATCTTTACAAATTTCATGGTGACCATCCTATCTGGTAGCAATATAGTCGAAGATGGACGTAGGGCAAGAACGAGAGCCAACCCAATGACCCTGGACCCATACGAGGTGTGGCAGGAGTATGAGGACAGCACCCGGCTGTACCAGTTGATCTACCCGCCCGCCTGGCGTTTCGAGAAGCGGACCCACGGGGCCAGCGTCTTCTTTGACGTGGACACACCGCGAGCCGTGACGGTCACCACACGGGAAAACGTCTCGGCTGTCGATCTGCTGGCATTGGCCCGCCGGCTGCTGGCGACCCGGCCCAAAGCACAGGTGCAAGAACAGCCCAGGCGAATTGACATGGCTGGCTCGGCCGCGGTACGCACCAGCTACGTCGAAACCGGCCCGGACGGGCCGATGCTCTGGGTGGTGCAGCTCATGGTCGGACCCGGCTTTCAGCTATCGGCCAGCTTTAGCTGCCCGGCGGACCTGGCCGAGCTGCTCGCACCGGAGGGCGTTAAGGTGCTCGAGTCCATTGTGCTTACCGACCACCCGCCGCTTAGTCCCGAACAATTCCTCGAGAAGGTGACCGGCTTGGCAGTACGCAGAATGCCCAGCACCCAAATCGAAGCGGCGCCGGACGACTTCAGCCTGCTCATCGGCCAAAGGACCTTTCGCCTGGACAACCTTTACCTGCAATACCGCCATATACCCGACGAGCTGGAGGTCCTGGTCAGCCGAGCATTGGACGCCTTCGTCAACAGCGTCGAAAGCCGTGACCAGCCGGTGAAGTACCAGCATATCCGCCGCAAGGTGATGCCCGTCCTTAGACCGAGGATTCTCAGACAGCTAGAAAAGGGCGCGGACCTGGCGGCCGCTGAATTCGTCAACCAGACGACTATCAACTTCGTGGTCGACGAGGCCCAGACTATGCGATTCATCTGTCAATCGGAGATTTGCAACTGGGATATGGATATCGAGCAGTTGCAGCGCGACGCGCTGCAAAACCTGTCCAAATACCGCCCAGACTTCAACATGCAGCAGATCACCGACGCCGACCAGGTGGTAGCGGTAATCTTCAACGAGCTGGACGGCTACGATGCTTCGAGGCTGCTGCTGCCGGAGCTGCATTCGCGGCTGTCCAAGCTGCTGGGACCGACCTTTCTGGTGGGCGTGCCCAACCGCGATTTTCTCATCGCCTTCCGCATGGACGATGCGGAGTTCTGCAGGCGAATAGCCAACCAGGTACGCGGCGATTTCGCCTCGATGGACCATGCGGTCAGCGATCGGTTGTTCCTGGTTAGTGCCGACGGCGTCAGCGGCTACGACGAACTGGACGAGTGGCCCGAACCAGACCGGCAGTGACATATCCGCCGCGGCCCCGGTGGTCAGGCCTGGACGTCGATGTGGTCCTGATCGTCGTCGTCGCGGGTGACCTGATCGGAGGATTTTTCCTCCGATTCATCGCCCGCTTCCTCCGGCGTTTCGGAAAAGGCCCGGCCCTGTCCGCCGCCTTGCCCGGCTTCGGAACGGACCGTGGTGTCGTCGTCGGTGTCCTCGACGGAATGCTGGGCCTGGTCGGAACGCTGGGCCATCTGTCGCGACTGCTCGCTCCGCCGGGCCTGATTGGCATCGTCAACTTGCGAAGCCTGTTGCTGCTGAAGGATCGCCTGCATGATCGGTCCGACTATGTTGGGTGGGACACTGGACATTGCGAGGACCCTCTGAATCTACTAAATCGCCACCTGATATATCGGTCAGCCAACCCGACCCTGCCAACTGTACGCCGCCGTCCGCCACGTTATCGAGCGACCACAAGGAACGTAAAGGTCGTAACCACCTACCCGAAACGCACTTAGCTACACGCAGCTAGATCGGCAACTCCTGCTTGCGGCGGTTCAACTGGGCCCGCAACCGAGCCAGGATCGACGAATGCATCTGGCTGACCCTGCTCTCGGAAAGATCCAAGGTGTGCCCGATTTCCTTCATGGTCATCTCTTCGTAGTAGTACAGGATGATAATCAGGGCCTCGGCCCGCGACAGCCCCCGAGTCATCACCTCCTTGATGTCGCGCTTGTGCACCTCGATCAGCGGATCGGTCACACGTCGGTCTTGTAACACGTCGATCTCTCGCACCTCCTTGCTGGAATCCGTTTCGAAGAACCGGCGGGAAAGCGAGACCAGGCCAATGGCGGTGGCGTCGCGCAGCAGCTTGCTGAACTCCTTGCGAGACATATTCAGGTGCCCTGCCAGCTCCTGCTCCGTGGGAGCGCGGCCGACCTCCAGCTCGACATCCTTAATAGCCCTTTCGAGCTGATGAGCCCGGATGCGCACCAGCCGGGGCACCCAGTCCCAACTCCTGAGCTCATCGAGGATCGATCCGCGGATTCGCGGGGCGCAGTATGTCTCGAACTTGACACCTCGCGTCAAATCGAAGGCATCGATGGCGCCCATCAGGCCGAAGATGCCGGCCGAGATCAGATCGTCCAATTCCACCTCATCCGGCAGCTTGGCGTGAATGCGCTCGGCGTTGTACTTGACCAGATGTAAGTAGCGCTCCACGAGCTGATTCCTTAGCTCGCCGTTGCCGTTGCGCTTGTATCGCCGCCAAACCTGCTCCATATCCGTTCGTGTGCGGTTCATTCCACTCCTCCTTGAGCGGGAGCCGATTACCTATTCAGCGTGGGTCTCCGATTACTTCACGCAGCCTGCTGCTGTGATTCGTCGTTCTGTTGGCCGGCGTCCTCTGCCGGCTCGCCCGACTGGTCCTCAGATTCGTCGGAAGACAAATTCTCTTCATAGCGGCGCAGGTATTCGCCCACCACCGCCTGACCGACCCATCCGACCGCCAAGCCAATGAAAACCAAGATGACCATGACCCGCAGGGCCCGCAGCAGGATGGTCTGGACGGGATTGCCTGCCCACAGGCCGCACAAGATGGCCGCGGAAAACCCCAACAGTCCCAGACATGCTGCGTAACGGCGAATCATGTCACCAGCTCCGCCCGATCAATTCCGGGCGTATCAGAAAAAGAAGTTCACCACTCTCTGCCAGAACCGACCTCGCCGGGCGGGCGAGCTGATCTGGCGAGCCAAACGCGAAGCGACGGCCAGAAAACAAGCACTGGCCGGACATCGCGGGTATCTCAAAACCACCGGTACACGCTCACAAACCGCTAAGGGCACGTGTTCGTCACGCAATACGTACCCGCCCTGTTCGAGCTGCACCTGTAGGAACTGCTCAGCCACACGCGCCAAACGCCTCTGGGTCTGCACCGCCTCGGATCGGCTGGCCGTCATGTTGACCACCACTCCGATCGGACTGCTCAGCCCCTGACGGACCAGCACCTTGGTAACGGCGTACGCGTCGGTCAGCGCCGGCGGCTCGGGAGTGGTTACCAGCAGCACCTCATCGGCGGCAGCAGCCAGGGCGATCACATTGCGGCTGATGCCCGCCGCGCAGTCCAGCAGCAGCACGTCCGCGTCGTCTTCCAGCCGTTCGAGCAGGCCGACCAATCGCTGCCGCTCGAACTCGGACAGATTCGCCACCCGCTCAATACCAGAGGCGCCGCTCACCAGGCCGATCCCTCCCGGAGCGTCAACCACCACCTCTTCAATATCCCGCTGACCGGCCAACACGTGCGACAGGTTGTACGGATTGCGAACATCCAACAGCAGGTCGGCGTTGGCCAGACCCAGATCGGCGTCGACCAGGATCACGCGGTGGCCCTGAACTGCCAGACAGATGCCAACGTTTACCGCCAGATTGGTCTTGCCCACCCCGCCCTTGCCGCTGACCACGGCTACGACCCTGGCGCCGGCGCGCCCGTTGCGCACCAACCGCCTCAGTACCTCAGCCTGATCGTGATAGGTCGACGTCATGATGACACCTACTTGCCAAGGGCCCCAGCAAGATCCGGCGAACCGAGGATCAACTGGGCCAACCTCCGCCCCGATCCAACCTCTATGTCGTCCGGCACGTTCTGACCGGTGGTCAGATAAGACAGCTTGGCATCCACCTGCTTGATAACGCTGAGCACCACACCAAAGCCGACGGATTCATCCAACTTCGTGAAAATAACGCGGTCGATGCCCAGCGAGCCAAACTCCCGCACCGCGCTAAGCATCACCTTGTGACTACAGTTGCCCGCCAGCACCAGATGTACCTCGTCGGGCTTGGCGCATTCAAAGAAACGACGCAGCTCGTTGAGCTTGATGGTGTCGTTCTGACTTCGCCCGGCTGTGTCAACGAAGATCAGATCGTGGCTGCGCAGGCCCGCCAAAACGTCGCGAAACTCGTCCGGCGTGAGCACCACCTTGAGCGGCACGTCCAGTATCTGGGCGTAAGTACGAAGCTGGTCCACCGCGCCGATGCGGTAAGTATCTATGGTTACTAGAGCTACGGATCGGTGCTCGCGCAGTCTGAAGCTCGCCGCCAGCTTGGCGATGGTGGTGGTCTTGCCCACCCCCGTGGGCCCGACAAGCACCACAACCTTGGCCCGGTCCGACCGGTCGCAAATTACCGGTCCGCCGGCGGGCACCATGGCCTCGATGTAGGCACCGAGTCGGGCGTTGACGATGGCCCGGTCGGCCAACTGCTGTGGGTTCAATTCACGCCTGAGCTGCTGGAGCAACTGCGACGTTATCTCAGCGGCAACTTCCTGCTGAATCAGGTGCAGATAGGTCTGATGCAAGTCCTGCGGAACCGAAGGTAGATGAGCCTGCCGCGATTCGCTCAACAGGTCCTGCACCAACGAGCGAACAGTCCCCACCTCACGGCGAAGCCGGTCAACCGCATCATCCCTGCCGGCCACATCAGGCGGTTGGGCCAAGGCGACTCCCTCCGCCTTCAATCCCCGACCATCCAAGTCGGCTGGTATATTACCGCGGCGCGCGGACGGATGCAAGACATTTATTTCTTTTGCCGCGGTAATTTCCACCATTTGCCGACCGCTCAGTCGCCATAGGCCGCCCCGGTTGACGGTTCTGGTGTTGAGGATGACAGCATCCCGGCCTAGGTCGCGCTTGACCTTCTGTAATGCATCAGACATTGACCGTGCTCGGTACCTTCTCAGATTCATCGCTTAGCACCACCATTCCTCGTGATTGGACCTGGACCGATTTGACGATCTCGTTGTATGCCAACACCGCCACCTGCGGCAACGTTTGTTCGATGATCCGCCTGACGGCTGCGCGCACCTGCGGACTACACAGTACCGCGGGCATCTGACCGCCCGAACTGCTCGCAGCCGCCTGCACCTGCTTGTGAATCTCGGCGGCAATGCGGTTCTGCAACGCCGGTGGCATGGTCACGAAGCTGCCCCGCTCGTTGCGCTCTATGTGCGAGTTCACCAGCTCTTCCAACTGCGGATCCAAGGTGACGCAGTGGATAGTCTTGCCCTCGCGCACGTGCTGCTGGCAGATCGTTCTGGCAAGGGCATTGCGAACATATTCGGTCAACACTTCCACGTCCTTGGTCTTGCCCGCCCAGTCACCGAGGGTTTCGATAATGGTCTCCAGGTCGCGAATCGGCACCCGCTCGCGCAGGAGGCTCTGGAGCACCTTCTGAATCTCGCCGGCCTTGAGTATCTCCGGGACCACCTCTTCCACCAGCTTGGGCGAGCGCTGCCGCAGGTTGTCCAACAGGCGGCTTACCTCCTGCCTGGTCAGCAGCTCGTCCGCGTGGCGCTTGACGATCTCGGTGAGGTGGGTCGCAACCACGCCCGACGGCTCGACCACCGTATAGTTGCGATACTCCGCCGAAGCCCGCTGCCGGTCCTCTATCCACAGCGCCGGCAGACCAAAGGCCGGCTCGGTGGTCTCGATGCCGTTAAGCGGATCGGTCACCGCCCCGGAGTTGATCGCCAGCAGATAGCCCGGCAAGGCCTCACCACGGTCCACCTCGACACCACGCAGCTTGATGCAGTACTGGTTGGGCTCGAGCGACATGTTGTCACGAATGCGAATAGGAGGAACCACAATGCCCAGATCCAAAGCGGTCTGCCGGCGGATCATGGTAATCCGATCAAGCAGATCACCGCCCTGCTTGCGGTCGACCAGCTTGATCAGACCATAGCCAACCTCCAACTCCATAGGATCAACAGACAGGTAGCTCTCCACTCGCTCCGACTTCTTTGCCGCGGCCGCCTGGCTCTTGGTCGCCTCGGTCTGGGCCTGGTTGATCCTGGCCCGCCGCAGCGTCCACGCCATTCCACCACACCCGGCGCCCAAGGTAAGCAGAGGCCCGAGCGGCAGAGGCGTCAGCGCCAGCAACCCCAGGAAGCATGCCGTCAAAGCCAGGGCCGTCGGCTTCGAGGTGAGCTGCTCCAACAGTTCCTCGCCAAGATTGGTCTTGGCAGTCGAGCGCGTTACCAACAACCCCGCCGCCACCGAGACAATGAAGGCCGGTATCTGGGCCACCAGTCCGTCACCAATGGTCAACTGGGTGAAGGTCGAAAGACATTGCATTAACGTCATGTCCTTCTCGACCATACCCACGTAGACGCCACCGAGGATGTTGACCATGGTGATTATGACGCCGGCAATGGCGTCGCCGCGGACGAATTTGCTGGCACCGTCCATGGCTCCGTAAAAGTCGGCCTCGCGCGTGATCTCCTCGCGGCGACTACGGGCCTGCTCCTCATTGATTACCCCGGCGTTCAGGTCCGCATCGACGGCCATCTGCTTGCCGGGCATCCCGTCCAACGTGAAGCGCGCCGCTACTTCGGCAATCCTGGTGGCACCTTTGGTAATCACCACGAACTGAATCACCACGATAATGATGAAAATGATCAGCCCCACCGCCAGCGATCCGCCGGCTACAAAGTCGCCGAAGACCTGAATGACGCGCCCGGCCGCGGCTGTGCCCGTGGTGCTGTCGGTGTTGGTCAGGATAAGCCTCGTGGTCGCTGTGTTGAGCACCAGGCGATAAAGCGTCGTCCCCAGCAAAAGCGACGGAAACACGCTGAATTCCAGCGGGTTAGTCATGTACATCACGGACAACAGCACCACAGCCGACAGAGTGATATTCACCGTCAGCAGGAAGTCCATCAGCCACGTCGGCAGTGGAATCAGGATCACCAGTATCAGGCTGACCGCCGCCATCGGTAAGAACAGGCCGCGATTGGCTTTAATGAACCTGATGGGCCCGAAAGCTGATATGTCTGCCAATGGCATCCTTTAAGACCTCTCCAAGCTGCCGGTTAGGTGGCAGCGGCGCCCACTCGCCGGCCTTTGCCAGCCAGCTCGTAAACGTACGCCAATATCTCAGCAATGGCCTGATAGAACTGCGACGGCACTTCCTGTCCGACCTCCACCGCTCGATAAAGAGCCTGCGCCAGCGGCCTGCGCTGGACTATTGGAACGCCGTGCTGAACGGCCAATTGGCGGATCCTCTCGGCCAGAAAACCCTTTCCCTTGGCCACAACCTTAGGCGCGCTCATCGCCTTCTCGTCATAGCGGATGGCCACGGCGATCTCCGTCGGATTGGTGACCACCACGTCCGACTTGGGGACCTCCAGACCCATCCGCTGCAAGCTCAACTGCATTTGCACTTGTCGACGGCGCTGCCTGACGATCGGGTCGCCCTCCATCCGGCGCAGCTCTTCCTTAACCTCCTCCTTGGTCATCCGCAGGTCTTGCTCGTGTTTGTAGCGGTTCCAGATGTAGTCGATGATCGCCAGCACCACCAGCACCATCGCCAGGCGCATGCCCAGAGCAAACAGCAACTGCCCGCCAAGCATTGCAATCGCGCAGTAATCCAGATTTGCGCTGCTTACGATTATCGCCATCTGCTCGCGAACGGTCACATAGGCAACCCCGCCCACCAGCACGATCTTGCCCACGCTCATCGCCAGCTTGACCAGGCTCCTCAGCGAGAAAATCCGCCGAAAGCCGCTCAGTGGGTTGATCTTATTCAAGCTCGGCATCAGCGGCTGCCCCGTCAGCAACAAGCCCACCTGGGCCACGTTGACCAGCAAAGCCACCACCAGCATCGTTAACATCATCGGCAGCACGCAACTGACAATAGTCAGAACCGCGTGGCCGGCGGTCTCCAGCATCGAGTCCCGCGCCGAGCCGATCTGCCCCGCGCCCTCCAGGCAAAACCTGATCAGCACGCTCAATCGCATTAAGATCTTGGGGACCACGATGTTCAGCAGCACCACCGCTGCCAGGATAATCGCCGCGGAGGACAGGTCGGTGCTCTTGGCCACCTGCCCGCGCTGGCGAGACTCCTCCCGACGTCGCGGGGTCGGGGCTTCGGTCTTTTCACCGGTGTCGTTGGACATCGTTCAAGTCAGCCTAACAGAGCCTTTATGCCTGCAAATACCTCGTTCATCGCGTCACACAACAGGTCCTGCATCCCGTGTAGCGCAAAGGCCGAAACCAACACCGCCATCATCACCCTTAGCGGAAAGCCGACAACCAGGATATTCATCTGGGGCACCGTACGAACCACGAAATTCAGCGCTACGCTGGTCAGGAACAGCGCGATCAAGGTCGGACCAGCCACGCGAATGCCGACAATAAAAGCGCCCTGCAAAGAATCGATCAGCAATTCGGCGGCAGCCGGACCAGCCACGAACGACATGACCGGTACCGTGGCGAAACTCTCGATCAAAGCCCGAATCAAGGCGTGGTGACCATTCAAGGCCAGGAAAACCATCAGGGCCACCATGGAGTACAACTGCCCCAAAATGGTGTTGCGGCTCTCCATAGCCGGGTTGAATACCTGTCCCAGGGCTATGCCGGCCTGTCGACCGATCATCAAAGCGCCCAGTTGAATACCAATAAACACCAGGCTGACGGCCATCCCCAGCAGCATGCCCAACATCAGCTCGCCCACCAAACCGACCACAGCGGACAACAGCGTCAGGCTTCTCGGCAGCGTAGACCAGACCATCGGTGTCACGACGATGGTCAGCGTTACCACCAACGCGATGCGCACTCGAGCAGGTATCGCCCGGCTGCTGAAAAGCGGCGCCGTGATTACCAACCCCGCCATGCGGCATAGCACAAGGATTATCGCCGGCAGCAACGTGTACAGGCGCGCCAGGTCCAGAGGCATATCCGCTCCACCGCATCTTCTGCCCGACTACCACGGCGGCTGGCCGAGTAGCTCGCGGGCATATTCCATCATCTTGTTCGCTATCCATGGCACAAACAGCAAAGTGGCGACGGCCATAGCAAATATCTTCGGCACGAAGCTCAGCGTCTGCTCCTGCAATTGGGTCACCGCCTGAAACAGCGCTACCACCAGACCGACACCCATGCCGATCCCCAGCACCGGGCCCGCCACCGTCAGCACCAGGAACATGGCGTCGCGACCCATATCCAACGCTGTCTGGACATCCATGTGTCTGCCTCATACGGCGCGGCTCCCGCCGACGTCGCGTTACCTAAAACTTTGCAGCAACGAACCTACCACCAAGTGCCATCCGTCAACCAACACGAACAACAGAATCTTGAAGGGCAACGAGATCAACACCGGCGGCAACATCATCATGCCCATCGAAATCAGTATCGCCGCGATTACCATATCAATGACCAGAAACGGCAGATAAATACGAAAGCCCATCAGAAACGCCACCTTCAACTCACTAAGAACAAATGAAGGAACCAGCGTGCCCATGGGTACGTCTTGCCAGGTCAGCGGGTCCGTCGCCGCAGCGGCGCCTGGGACCTGGCTGTACTCCAGGAACATGTAGACATCCTCTTCACTACCGGCCGTCTCGATCTGCTGGATCATGAACTTGCGAACCGGAGCCGCCGCCAGGCCCAACGCCTCGCCTTGACTGATCCGGTTGTCCAAATAGGGAGTCACCGCCTGAGTGTTGACCTGCTGCCAGGTCGGAGCCATCACCACAAAGGTCAACAGCAGCGACAGACAGACCAACACCTGTCCCGGAGGAAGCTGCTGGGTACCTATTGCCTGGCGCAGCAGCGACAAGACGATGATGATCCGCGTAAACGACGTCATCATCACCAACATCGCCGGCGCCAGCGACAGTACGGTCAGCAGTACGACAATCTTGAGGGTAGCCGATACCCCCTCGCGGTCGGTAGCGGTCGGCACCAGCCCGCGCAGGTCCGGCAGACCTATGGGGTTGTCTATTAGTTGCCCCGCCGCCTCCGCAGGACCGGCCAGCAGCACCAGCAGGGAAATGACCCAAATCAGCGAGCGTCCATGCTCTGTTAACAAAGCGCTACTCCTTAGCGCACATTATCCCAGTCAACCCGACAACTGCCCGGCTTTGTAACTCCTGACCCTGGCCAACAGTCCGCGCAAGTCACGACCCACCGCAGCGAGTGTTCGACCGCTCGCCCCCAGCGGCTCATCAAACGAACCATCGGTCTGCTCGAATTGTCCGGCCGCCTGGTCCAGCGCCTCGCCAAAGCGGCCGGTCGACCGGCCCTTGCCCTCATCCACCAGCCCCATCAACAAGTTTATCTCGGCCGGATCGTTCATTACGGCCAGCGGCGAGATATTTTCGGCAGTAACGCCTATGAGAATCACTCGCTGCCCGCAACACACCAACGAAAGGCTCTGTTTGGGGTTCAGGTACGTGGTCGACAACACATGCACCGGGCTACTACCGCCGCTTCGCCTGACCTGAGGCATAAGTCGCCGCAACAGCCACGCCCCCCCCACAATCAAACCCAATACCACCACCAGCGACACTACCGTACCCCGATACCATCGACTATCCTGCGCGACTGCATTGCCGCCCTGCCCGGTATCTTCGGGGCGACGTACTATCGCCGGCTCCAGCGCCGACGAATCAGCGGCGATGGAGTCCGATGCCGGCCAGCCCAATTCAGGCGCCCCGGCGCTTAAAGAAGCATTGGCCACCGCCGCTGAGGCAGCATCATCTGCCATTGCCATATGGCAGAACCCCCCGACGCACCAC
>SDBS01007062.1_pt1 | contig 10921 bp, 8 predicted proteins | sample 2277091 | NCBI WGS metagenome assembly SDBS01 (sample SAMN10404972, study PRJNA504765) | marine sediment metagenome | isolation source: marine sediment core GS10_PC15, 163 cmbsf | place: Arctic Ocean: Southern Knipovich Ridge | collected 2010 | reverse complement strand
CGACCGGTTGCCGCCGCGCTCCTTTGCCTCCATCAGGGCTTCGCATGCTGCAGCAAAGAGATCGCTCGCCGTTCGCCCGTCCGTGGGGAAAACCGCAAACCCGGTGCTGACGGTCGAGGCATCCCCCTTCCCAGGCAATCGGCTTGCCACGGTCCGGCATATACGTTCGCTCAGCACGGTCGCCTCTCGTCCCGTATGGGGCAGCAGCAGGCCGAAGCGCGTCCCCGGCATCCGCGCCACGAGGTCGATGCTCCGGCTGTTCGCCTGCAATAGGCGAGCAAGCTCCACCAGGAGTTCCTTGGACACGTCGCTGGCATCAGGCTCCACGAGGACCAGGGCGAATTGCTGTGGATAGCGACTCGCCCTCATGACCTCCTGCTCCACCCGTTCGACCAGATGGCCCTCCATGGCAACCTTGGTCAGCTGGTCCGATGAGGCCGGCCGCATCGATAGAGAATAGGGGCCCACCGGGGCCTCCGCGCCTTCCTCGGAAGAGAGGGCGTCCTGCTCCTGGGCCTCGAATGCCTTCTTGAGCTTGGCGATCGCGCCCCTCAAGAGATAGGAAGCGTAGTTCACCGAAATCCCCAGCTTCCGCGCGATCTCGGTTTGGTTCAGGTCCAAGTAGTAGAAATTGTGGACGACCTTGCGTTCCAGTGCCTTCAGGCGGGACATCGCCTCCCGCAAGAAGAGGCGGTCTTCGATCGGCAGATGGGCGGCTTCAGGATCGTCGGTTCGCAGCTTCTCGGGGTCGATCGCCGGGCCGTGGTCTTCATCGTCCCCGCGGGCCGCATCGAGCGAAGCGACCTTGCTGCGCTCCCGGGCATCGAGCATCCGACTTACATTCTCCGGCGTCGTACCTGCCCTCTCGGCGATCTCCTCAGGAGTGGGAGCGCGGTTGAGCTCCTGGGTGAGCGCATCGCTCGCCTTCACAATCTTCGTCGTCAGCTCCTGCACCCAGGCAGGCTGCTTTATGAGCTTCCCGCGATCCCTAAGGTAGTGCCGGATTTGACCCTCTACCAGATGCGTCGCATAGGTCGAGAACTGGACGCCGCGGTCCGGGTCGTAGAGATCCACGGCGTTCACCAGCCCCAGCGCACCCTCCTGAAGCAGGTCCTCGTGGGATTCGCCCAACCCGGCGAACTTCCGCGCTGCGGTCTGCGTCAGGTAGAGATGCTTCGCGATCACTCGGTCTCGGACTGTTACGTCCTCAGTCTGCCTGTACTCGCGTATGAGAGCGTCCACCTCATCGCGATCGGGCGCCTTTCGCTTCCCCTTTGCCATGTCGCCTTGCGGCCCCGCGGCCTGTCGCCTCCTTCTGATTTGCTCTCGCCCCTCCCGGTTGGGCTATCCCCCGAGGGAGCCCACCAGGGAGTAGATGGGCGAGATGACCGATATCGCAATGAACCCCACTATCAGACCGAGCCCGACGATCATGAGAGGCTCGATGAGCGATGTCAGGCCCTTCAGTGTGTTGTCCACCTCGTCGTCATAGAAGCTCGATACTTTGTCCAACATCTGATCGAGGCGCCCCGTCTCCTCGCCGATGGCGATCATCTGGGTCACCATCACGGGGAAGATCTTGCTGCCGAACAGCGGCGTGCTGAGCTTCTCGCCCTCTTTGATGCTGTCCCGCGCCCGCACGACGGTTTCCGAAATCACCCGGTTGCCTGCTGTGTCAGAGACGATCTCCAGCGCCCGCAGAACCGGCACGCCGCTGGTGATCAGCGTTCCGAAGGTCCGGGCGAACCGAGAGACGGCCGTCTTCAGTATCAGGTCTCCGAAGATCGGGATGCGCAGCTTCGCCGCGTCGATAGCGTACTTCCCGCGCTCGGTCCGAGCGAATAACTTGAACAACACCACGCTGCCGACGATCACCACCAGGGCCACGTACCAGTAGTTCCTCATATACATGGACGAGTTCAGCATCACCCGAGTCGTCAGAGGAAGGTCGAGCCCCATCGTCTCGAAGATCCCCTTGAACTTCGGCAGAATGAAGAACAAGAGCCCGAGCAACATCAAGATAGAGAAGCAGAAGACCACGGCCGGGTACATCATCGCCGACTTGATCTTGTTTCGCGTCTCCTGCTCCTTCTCCAGGAACCCCGAAAGCCGCTCCAGCACCAGATCCAGAATGCCGCCGGCCTCTGCCGCGCGCATCATATTGACGTACAGGGACGAGAAGACCCGGGGGTGCTTCTGAATCGCCTCCGTCAGGCTCATGCCGCCGGCCACGTCGCGCTTGACCTCGCCGATGACTTCCTTCATCTTGGGGTTGCGCGTCTGCTTCTGGAGGATATCGAGACACTTCACGACGCTCAAGCCAGCGTCGATCATCGTCGCGAACTGACGGCTGAAGACCACCAAGTCGCGAAGCTTCACCCGCTGCATGTTGTTGAACGCGTCTTTGAAGCCGCGGGCATTCTTGGACTGCTTGATGCTGAGGACGTGGTAGCTTAGGTCCGACAGCTTTGCTCGCACCAGCTCGAAGCTATCGGCTTCGAGCGTGCCCGTGACCGTCCGGCCATTCGGGTCCATGGCGCTATATCGATAAGTGGCCACGACTATTCCTCCTTCAACGGCCCCCGGCCGCTCTCACACCCTGTATTCCGTGTTTTGGGTTTCCCCTCACAGCGTCGACAGCCACCGGCGGTAGGTGTCGTGGTCGACTGCCCGGGCCGCCGCTTCGTTCTCCGCCACGACGCCGCTCCGAACTAGTTGGGCAATCGCTCGATCCATGGTCTGCATTCCATCCTCGCCGCCGGTCTCGATCATGGAGTAAATCTGGTGGGTCTTGCCCTCGCGAATCAAGTTCCTGATCCCCGCCGTGACGACCATCACCTCCACGGCCACGGTACGTCCGACCCCGCTGATCTTCGGCAGAAGCTGCTGGGCGATCACTGCTTCGAGGGAGCTCGCCAGCAGCACCCGGATCTGCTCCTGCTGGTGCGGCGGAAAGACGTCTATAATGCGGTCGATGCTTTGCGGTGCATTCCGCGTGTGCAAAGTGCCCAGCACGAGGTGGCCGGTCTCCGCGATCTTCAGCGCGCTGTCGATCGTCTCCAGATCCCGCATCTCCCCGATCATGACTACATCCGGGTCCTCCCGCAAGGCCGACCGTAGCGCCGTCGCCCAGTCGTACGTATCGCTGCCCAGTTCGCGCTGGTTAACCATCGCCCGCTGATGCCGGTGTAGGCACTCGATGGGGTCCTCTATCGTGATGACGTGGCAGTCGCGCGTCTGGTTGATGTGATCCACGATCGCAGCCAGCGTCGTCGACTTGCCGCTTCCCGTGGGCCCCGTTACGAGGATGAGGCCGCTCGTCCTGGAGGCCAGCCTCTTCACCACCGCCGGGAGCCCAAGCTGGTCGAACGTTGGGATCCGGCGCGGGATCAGGCGGAATGCTCCGCCGACAGATCCGCGCTGCATATACACATTCACCCGGAACCGCCCCACCTTCGCTATGCCGTGCGAAAAATCCAGTTCGTGCTTCCGCTCGAACTCACCAATCTGATGGTCGGTCAATATGCTGTAGATCAACCGCTGACACTCCGTTGGCTGCAGTCGGTCGAAGTTCATGGGTCGCAGATGACCGTCTACCCTCAGCATCGGTGGCAGATTCGCAGTGATGTGTATATCTGACGCCTGTCTCTCCGCCGCCATTGCCAACAGCTCATCGAGGGAGTACTCCTCGATGCTCGGTTTCGCTCGCGCACTAACCAGTGTAGACAACTCTCAACGCCTCCTCCATCGTCGTTGTCCCCTCCAGGATCTTCTGCATGGCGTCCTGCTTGAGGGTCATCATCCCCGCCTCGAGGCCCGCTTGGCGCAGTTCGTGCGTCGGAGCCTTCCGCAGAATAAGATCCCGTAGATGGTCCGAGACCGGCATCAGTTCGAAGACCCCAATGCGCCCCCGGTATCCCGTCTGCCGGCAACGGTCGCACCCCCGGCCCCGATAGAACGTCACCGATTCGAGGTCCTGCGCCAGGTTCAGCCTCCGGAACGCCTCCACGGGCGGCGCATAGGCTTCCTTGCACTCCGGGCAGATGACCCGGACCAATCGCTGGGCAAGCACCCCGGCCACCGCCGACGCCACGAGGAATGGCTCGATCCCCATCTCGATCATCCGGGCGACCGCCGTCGGCGCATCGTTCGTGTGCAGCGTGCTGAAAACGAGGTGCCCCGTGAGCGCCGCCTCTGTTGCGATAAGTGCCGTCTCCGGGTCTCGAATCTCACCCACCAGAATGATGTCAGGGTCCTGTCGAAGGAAGGTCCGCAGGGCGGTCGCGAAGGTCACCTTGGCCCGCGTATTCACCTGTGTCTGCGTGAGGCCTGGCAGTTGATACTCCACCGGGTCTTCGATCGTCAGGATGTTCTTCTCGGGGCTGTTCAGCATGTTCAGCACCGAGTAGAGTGTCGTCGACTTCCCCGAACCCGTGGGTCCCGTCACCAGGACGATGCCGTAGCTCCGTTGGATCAGTCGGTCGAAGTCATCCATCATGACGTTCGGGATGCCGAGCTGATCCAGCCGCACCTGGACGCCCTTCTTGTCCAGGATACGCATGACGACTTTCTCGCCGTTGACACCCGGGTTCGTCGACACGCGAAAGTCGAACTCTGCCCCTGCCACTCGCAACGAGATGCGGCCGTCCTGCGGTGCTCGCTTCTCCGCAATGTCCAGATCCGCCATGACCTTGATGCGCGAGATCAGCGGCGCCTGCGCCTTCTTCGGGACCGTCATAGAGTCGTGCAGAATGCCGTCGATGCGATACCGCACCCGAAGTCGGTTTGCCTCCGGCTGGATATGGATGTCACTCGCCTTGTCGCGAAGGGCCTGCTGAATAATCAAGTTGACCAACCGGACGACAGGCGCGTCATCCATCATCTCCCGGAGCTGGTCGATGCTCACATCGTCGTCGTCTTGCTCGTTCGACTCGACCTCGATCTCCGATTGATCGGCCCCGAACTCCTGGCTCATGTCCTGGAGCGCACCAGCAAGCTCTTCGCGAGCCGACATCGACTGGCCCAGCGCCGATTGAACGTCCTCCGGGGGCGCGATAACCGACTCGATATCCATGCCGGAAACGAGCCGCATCTGGTCGATGGCGTAGACATCCAGGGGATTGACCATGGCCACGACCAGGCGGGGGCCGTTGCGGTCGATCGGCACCGCCTTCCACCGCTGGAGGAGATGGTGGGGGATGAGCTTCAGGAGATCGCGGTCGATCTGCCTCTCGGCCAGATCGACGAACGGGATGCCCCACTGGCGGCCCAGGATCCGGACCTTCTCCTTCTCGGTCATCAGGCCCATATTCACCAGGACCTGGGCCAGCGGCTCGCGCGTTTCCTTCTGGACATCCAGCGCCTGCCGGAGCTGGTCGTCCGATATGCTCGTCACCTCACGCACAATGTCGGCGACTGTTCTCGTCTCCATATCCTATCTCACATACAGCTTGCGCATCGTTCTCTTCCTACCGCCATTTGGGCGAAGAAGGGGGCCCGCCCGGCTGGGCAAGCCCCCTGAATGCCCGCGCCATGCTACGCTATGTCGCCCTAGATTGTGCGCATCGTCTCTCTTCTTCTCGAAAACAGATAGGGCCCGAACACCGGGCCCACCCGGCTACACTTCGACGATGGTCGGCGTCACGAAGATCAGAATCTCGCGATGTGATGGTCGCCGCTCCCGGCTCTTGAACAGCTCGCCCAGAATCGGGATGTCGCCCAGGAACGGGATCTTCTTCACAATGATCTGCTCCGTGTCACTCACCAGACCCGCGATCACGGCGGTCTCGCCGTTTCTGACGCGCACCGTGGTCACCACCGATCGCTCCGTGACCACCGGCAAGGCGAACTCACTGGTCCCTCGGAGAGCCGCCACCGTCGGTGAAATGGTGAGCGTGATCAGTCCGTCCTCGTTCACACGCGGGTTGACGATTAGACTCACGCCGACGTCGAAGGTGCGGATGTCCTTGACGATGCCGCCCGTCGTCGCCGCTGCCACGGCCACCTCGTAGTAGTAGGTCTCACCTGTATGCAGCGCCGTCTGTCGGCCGTCCAACGTCGTCACGCTCGGGTTCGATAGCACTCGCGCTCGGCCCTCTTCCTCCAGCGCCCGAATCGACGCGCTCCATTGCAGGTAGCTTCGCTGGATCTTGCCGATACGCAGGTCCTTGGCAGGGATTGAATTATCAGACGTGTCGGTGGGAAAGGCCTCGCCGATCACAAACGGAACGCCCGTGGCGCCCAGGCCCGGATCTTCAGTGGGCCCCCAGTCGATCCCGAGGCGGGTGATGTCCTCTCGGCTGACCTCTGTTATCATCGCCTCAATGTGGATCTGGCGCGGGGCCCGATCCAGGTTCTCCAGGATCTCCAGCGCGTGCTCCACCGTCCACGGCGCGCCTGACAGGATCAGAGCTGTGACGGGCGCACCCGCCGCCTCCGCCTCGGCTCCATAACCGCCGCCGGCGCCAGTGCCGCCAAACTGCGGAGCACTCAGCAACTGTGCCGTGCCGCCGACGCCTCCCGACGGCTTCGCCACCGACGGGGTGAATGTCCGCGGTGCCAGACTCACGTGCACGTCGGGGACCAGCGACTGCACCGATGTCAACAGCTCGGACGGGCTGCAGTACTTCACATGGTAGATAGCCTGAGTCGCCTGCGCCGGTGGGGGAGGGGCGTCCACACTCGCCAGCATCGACCGCACGCTCTCCCACTGCATGCTATCGGCCGTAATCAGCAGGCTGTTGGGCTGCGGCCCCGGCTGAACCTTCACCTCCGGCAGGGCGGCCTCGATCATCTCCGCCATCTCCTCCGCCTTCATGTACCGGACCGGAACGGTCTCCGTTGTGGGCGGCTGAGGTAGCGGCATCACGTCAATTTCTGCCAGCGCCCGCTGAGCCTTCGCCAGCGACGGCTCCGTCCCGAGAAGGAGCACCGAACGGACGCCCTTCTGCGTCGAAACCGTCACATCCGGCGTGAGCTTCGACAGCACCTCCTGCGCGTACTCGGGCTGGATGTGCTGCAGCACGACGATCGACGTCCGGAGTTGGGACACGCGCATCGCGCGCACCTCTTCCGGTGTTCCCACGACGTAGGCCGCTTCGACCCAGGCGTAGTCCAGGCCGTTCAGCCTCGTCACGATGTTCATCGCCTGCTCCAGCGTCACATTACGCAGCCGAAGCGTCGTCTTGCCCTTCACGCTTCCGCTCACCGCCACGTTGACCCCGCTCTGCGTGGCCAACGCCTGGAACACGTCCACGAGCTCCGCGTCCACAAACTCGAGTGTGAAGCGTCCTGTGGACACCGGCGCGCCCGCGGCGGGTCCGCGGGCTGTCCCCGAAGCGCCGTATCCAGCAGTTGCGGCTCGCGCCGCCTCCGCCTCGGGCGTGGCGACCTTGCCCTGAGCCATCGCGGCGCTAACTGCCAGCAACAAGACCAGCAAAATGGCCAAGCTGCTGCCCATCAGATTCCTTGTGCGAGTCATGGCGCTACTGCCTCCCTCCCATCCTTAGGATGAGTTTACCTTGCTGGCCGGCGAGTACTACCTGTTGGCTGCCTATCGACTGCACGCGATAGCCGTCGCCCACCAGGTCGCCGACCTTTACGAAGTACCGCTGGTCATTCTGTCTCAGAATAGCCACTGTGTGCTTTCCGCCGACAATCCCCGTCAGCGTGAGGCCCATCTCGGCCCCCGGCTCGGGCTGCTCGGGTCCCATACCGGGCTCCGTAGCGGCCGAACCGTCAGCCTCCAGACCTACCTCCGCTCCAACCGCCACAGAGGCGCCCGGAGCCGAAAACGGATTGCGCTTCGCTTCGCCTGCAGCCGCCTCGGACGAACCTCCCTCACTCGCCCCGGCCTGCTGCGCTCCCCCCTGCTTGACCGCCAACTCGTCCGCCTTGCCCTGCGCGGGCGCCGCACCGGGCTCGCTCGCAACCGGTGTTCCGCTCGGGGGCGGGGGCGCCGGTTTGCCGCGGAAGGTATAGAGCGCAATCCCGAGCGCCGCCACCGCGAGCACAAGCAGGAGAACCTCCTTACGCCGGCCTTCCATCGCTGTCCCCTTTCGTTACCACGGCCGTCAGTTCCATGCTGGCCGTGAGATTCGGGGATCGCCCCGAATCGAGTCCCCCCTGGTTAGGGCTGAAGGAGATATCGTTGACAGCAATCATCTTCGGAAACCGCTGCAACTCATCGAGGAAGTCGATCACTGTCCAGTATGTCCCCTGCACCCTCAGCTCTATAGGAACGAAGTCATACGGCATCGGAGGCGGAGCAGGAGCCGCCCCTTCGGGCAGCGCCTCCCTGGTGATCTCGCCCGTCTCATCGTTGATCTTCACCGCTGAGTCGGCCGCCGATCGCTTTATCGGTGGCTTCGGGCGGATCAGCAGGATGGCGTTCCGTGTCCCCGAGGCTAGGCTCTCTATCTGGCGCAAGAACGTCGGGATGTAGGCGCTGTCGGGCAACGCTGGCTCCAGCACCGACAGTCGCCCTCTCAGATCCTGATACCGGTCCTCGAGCTGCGGCAACTGCGTCACCTTCGTCTTCATCTCCTGCAGCCCGGCCTCTTTCTGACCCAAAGTCGCCTCGAGTTCCTTGAGCTCGGTTGCCTTCCCGTGGTAGAGACTGGCCCCTAGGCCGATCAAACACAGGATGCCCATGCCGAGCAGTGCAAATACAATCTTTCGATCGCCGCCGGCGCTCATCTCAACTCACTCCCGATTATATTGTTAAGCGGGACGCTCACCTCGAAGTCGACCACCGAGCGGCCGTGCTGATTCGCGTTCACCTGTGTGTATCCGAGGCTCGGCGTCTGGCTCCACTCCAGCTTCTCGACCTGGAGCATGAACTGTCCTATGTCCCGCTGGTTGTAGGCCGATCCTCGCAGGGCGATGGTTTGGTCCGTCGTGCCCCGCCGACTTGTCATCTGCGACACCCAAACACCTTGCGGAATGCTCCTGCTCAGGTCGCTCAAGATGTCGATCCAGGCCTGCTCGCTGTCGTGCACCTTCTCCAATAGGTCCACCCGGGGCCCGTAGTCGGCGATGTTCGTTTCGAGGAAGTTGATGCGCTCGATGGCGCCGGCGAGCGTGGGATTCGCCAGCTTTCCCTCGACCACGCTAATCTGTCCCTCAACGAGGCTCGTCGCCACCCACATCTTCGCATAGAGAAAGACGACCGCCACCAATATCGCAATGAGCGAGTACACGGCGCACCGCAAGATGGCTATGGTGCGCTGCTTCTGCGCCCGCCGTGCCGCTATCAGATTGATGTCGCATACGGTCATTGTGCTCTCTCCACAGTTTCACCGCTTTGCTGCTTGTTCGGCCGCAGCTCCCGCAGCGCCAGCCCCGCCCCCACGAGCAACGTAGGTGCATGCGATTGCAGGTACTCCTGATTCACTCCCTGCGCCCGAAGGTGGCCGTTCCCAAAGACGTTGACTACCTCCACAGGCACGCCGAGCTGAGACTGGAAGTATTCGTGGATCCTGGGAAGCTTCGCACTGCCTCCGCTCAACAGCAGTCGATTGACGCCCAGATCCCCGGCGCCCGCGTCCGGCGCCTGCTGCTGGTAATCGTGATACGCCAGCGAGCGGCGCACCTCCCGAATCAGCTCGTCCAGCAGCGGCTCAATCGCCCGGCTCGCCTGCTGAGCAGCGGGATCGAGAGTCGCCCGCTCCTCTTCACTCGAGACCACCTGCATCGCCGTCTCCTTTAGCTGATTGGCCTCGTCCGTATCGATATCGAGCGCGTTCTTGATCGCCTCGGTGAAGGCGTCGCCGGCGATCGGGATCATCCGCGAGAGGATGAACATGCCGTCCTTCATAATGGTGATGTCCGTATATGCCGCGCCGATTCCCAGCACGGCCGTCGTCTCGCCTTGCTCCGTAGACGTTCCATTCGTGGCCAGGATCCCGCGCATCATCGCAAACGGCTGTATCTCTATCGCCGCCGGATCCAGTCCCGCCACCTCAATTGCCTCGACTTGACTATCTACCATATCTCGGGGGGCGGCAACTAACATCACGCGCATCTGGTTGCCTTCGCTCTGTGCCGGCCGATCGAGCACCTCGAACTCCACCACGCTGTCCTCTACAGGAAACGAGATGTAGTTGCGAGCCTCCCACTGGATCGACTTCCTGAGCAGCCGATCCGACATCACCGGAAGCGGCACCTCGCGCACCACAACGGTCGGCCCGGCAACTCCCGCCGTGACCGCGCCTCCCTCGAGCTGAAGCGCCTCCAGCAGAGACCGAATCGCCTGCGCCACCGCGAGCGTATCGACCACGACACCGCCCTTCATAGCTTCCCGCGGCGTCGGCGCGCTTCCAGCCTTGTAGAGAGCGATCCCGTTCTTGGTGTCCTGAAGCTGCACCATCTTGATCGAACTGCTCCCGATATCCAAGCCTATCGACGTGTTCGTTGTTGAGAACTTAGGCAGCAATCCCATTTTGCATTAGCTCCCGCAGTCTCGTCACTCTGAGTCGCGATGGTCGCCTCGAGAGACGACGGTGGATGACGAGGTATGTCCGGCCAGCTTCCCCTTCGAGGAGAAGTACGTTCGCGAGGTGATGTCTATTGATCCCGACACCTCCGGCAACTTCCCGCGAGCCGAGATCACGTTTGCCCTCTTCCTCGGCTCGTTCCATTGTTCCACAATTCCCTCGCTCAGCAACTCCGTGACCGCCTTCACTGCGGTGATCGGTTCCATGCCGCTTTCACGGACGATCGTCGCCATATTCCGCTCCGCGTCCACGAGCCGGAGGACGGCCTGCGCCTCCTCGCTCAGCTGCTCGAACCGCTCGTTCACCGCAAACGCACGCTGCCGCAACACAACGTGCATGTCCGGCATTTCTTCCTCCACCCGTTCCCACTCATCGAACCGCTTCATGCCTTCGAGGATCAGCGCTTCCGTGCTCTCCTTGATGTT
>SDBS01007061.1_pt1 | contig 10921 bp, 10 predicted proteins | sample 2277091 | NCBI WGS metagenome assembly SDBS01 (sample SAMN10404972, study PRJNA504765) | marine sediment metagenome | isolation source: marine sediment core GS10_PC15, 163 cmbsf | place: Arctic Ocean: Southern Knipovich Ridge | collected 2010 | reverse complement strand
TAGGATTTAGAGCTTAGTGCTTAGAGTCTAATCGCGGCCGCAGGCCGCGGGGTGGGTGGAAAAATGGGTGAATGTCAAGACGTTGGGGCTGGGCGGAAAGTAGCCTGTCGGCTTCCCCCCGAACTCCCTTTGCATGAGAAGGAGACTACGCTATGGCAGTTCCCCGTGTCTTCGTGAGTTCAACCTGTTATGACCTAGCCGACGTCAGGGACATGCTTGTGTCGTTCATTGAGGCCTTCGGGTTTCAACCGGCGCTCAGCGAACGCGGCGATGTCTTTTATCATCCCGATTTGCACACTCACGACGCCTGCCTGAACGAGGTATCAAACTGCCAGTTGTTCGTGCTGATAATAGGCGGGCGGTTCGGAGGGACCTACGTTGCCGATGCGGCGAAGTCGATTGTTAACGCTGAATACGCCGCCGCTAAGGAGGGAGACATTCCGGTATTCACGTTCGTCAAACGAGAGGTACTTGAGGACCACCGTGTCTATCAGAAAAACGTACAGAAAGAGGACATAGTGGGCAAGATCACGTTTCCTTCTGTCGAGAAGCAGGAACACGCCCAGCATATATTCGCCTTCATTGACTCCGTCAGGCGCGCCAGAGTCAACAACGGGTTCTTCCCGTTCGAGTACGCACGGGACATTGAGACCCTTCTCCGGAAGCAATGGGCAGGGATGTTCTTCGATTTCCTCGCGAGACGGCGGGTGCGAGATCAGTTTGAAACGACAAACACTGCGTTGTCTGCCCTGTCCCTCGCAAGCACCAAGTTGGAGAACTTGGTCAAGAGTCTGTACAAGCACGTTGGTCCAGCGGACGCCGAGGACGCCATCCGAGCTGTAGACGCGAAGGCAGCTGCCGAAAAGTTCTTCACTCTCTTGTTTTCCGGTAGTCTCACTAGGGTGTTCCCAACGGCAACCCAAGATGAACTGCTCGCACTGGACCTGAGTGTTCCATGGGACCAGTTCCTCACAAACACTGGGGACCTCCGAGAGGCTGACGTCCGCGCGCCCGATGGCCGCAACACTAAGGTTGTCTACTCCGTCGATCCGGACATACTTGTCGACGTCGCTGGTGCAATGGATGAGGGAGAGGAAAGGCGTTCCAAAGACATGGCAGAGGCGTACGAATATCTCAAGGCACTCGAACCAGACCAGCGGAAGGAGCTATTTTCCCAGTACGGGGCAAAGGGAAGCTGACGATCGTATCGAACTGACGGCAATGGCCCCAAAGCCAAATGCGGCTGATTCGACTTAACTTGAAGGGGAAAAGGATGTTTGGAATACTAGCTCAAGCGACGCAACCAGTAGTCACGGAAGTTGAGATTCTGGAAAAGGTTTCCTCCTTCTTCTATACCGCCTGGGGGATGCTCTTGGCCATGGTAGTTCTAGTAGCTGGGGTGGTCGGATGGGTCGTCCCGTGGTGGATTTCCCGAGCACAAAAACTATCATTCGAACTTAAGGAGAAGGAACTGCTAGATCGGATTGAAACACAGAGAGAGGAGGCGGAACGCCAAATCGCCCAGCTTGACCAGCGCCTCACACAAAAGATGGACGAAGAGTTGGCCGAGGCAAAAGGTGATGCCTTTTTTGCGCAAGGAGTTGTGCTGCAGGAGATGAAGGGTTACCGCCCTGTGGGATTACAGTTGGCCGTACTGGCCGCGGGGAACTATGTAAGGGCCGCAGAGGAGCAAAAAGGGAAGGTCGGAGTGTCACTGAAGGGAGCGATAAAAGCTTGTCAAGGACATGAAGACGAACTGGGCAATACGTCGGAGAGTACTTTGGATATGCTAAACATACTTGCGGCGGACCTGAAGGCTCACGGGCTTGAGCCACGGTTCGGCGACATGGTCGAGCAGTTCCGCAAGTTGCTTGAAAAAGCCGGGGAGGATACGAAGAAGGCCTCGGGGGAAAGTGGGGGAGGAACTGAGTAACGGGAATTGCGGCGGACGTGATACATAACCTTTCACTCGGGCCAAAGGCCGGGCAAACGCGGAGATAGGTATGGGTCGCCGGAATTCCCGGAGGATTTGACAAGTAATGGGAATGGAAGCTTGAGGAGGGCCCGGAGTGATTGTGCGAGATAGGTTATGAGCGACACACCGACATGGATAAGTGTGGGCCCGGCAGTTCTATCTGCGCTCGCCGCAGTCGTATCTGCCGGCGCCGCTGTCTGGGCGATCTGCGCCAACCGACGAAGCAAGCGTACGGAAAAGGCGGCCGAGCGGGCGCAGAATGAGTCCGTTAACGCGCAGAAACAGGCGGCGAAAGCCTTGGAGAGAATCGCCAACGTGCAAACAGAGCATTTTCGGGAAGCGGGCAAGGAGCATAGCATCGCAGAGTTTATCGTGCGGATGGAATGCCGAGGCGACACCCTAGAATGGAGGGAAGGTGGCAAAATCCATATATCGCCAGCGTACCGAGTGCATGTCGAGAACCTCGGCCCAGCCGAGGCTCGAAACGTCAGTGTCTTGCTTGATAGCAAGGACCACCACCCAGCCTTGTACAAGGACTTGCAGCAACACACAATTGCCCCCCGCGCGCGCGATATGATCATACTGAGGATGCACGGGGATCCGCCGAGACTCCCGGCCATCATCACAATCACATGGGAAGACGACTCGGGCGAACCCCGCGAGCATTCGAGCGCCCTCGTTTTCTAGACAATAGAAATCCAGCGGCGATGATCCACAACTTTTCATCCGGGCCAAAGCGGAGATAAGTATGGTGACCTCCATCCTCGACAAGGGATTCAAAGGAGAGTTATGACGATGGACAAGAAACGGGCTGTGCAGTTGCTAGAAACGCAGCTAAAGGGGCTTGAACCCCTCGAATATGCCGAAGTGAACCCTAACTTCGACAGGTGGCAGCGAGATACCCGTGTCGTCCTGGAAAATATCTTCGGTGCTGGTACACGGCAGGTGAAGGAGTTCGAGGACATCCCATTCTGGTCCGGCGTTATTGGGGGATTCGAGCCTGATAATATACAACGTGATACGCAGGCGTTTGCCAGAGACAAGACACTAGCCGCCGCATTCCTGGACTCAGTAATCTCCGAAGTCGTCAAGTTTGGGGATGACCCGGAGGAAAATGCCCCACAGGATTTAGACCCGCTCTGTGGGATTCGGAAGCTGTGCGAGCGGTTCCATTTTGTAGCGCGCCAACTTCGCGTGAGGCATGAAAACCGGGAAACACTTGAAGTCGAAGATGAGTACGACGTGCAGGATCTGTTGCACGCATTGCTGAGACTGGAGTCGGACGACATTCGCCCAGAGGAGTGGACGCCAAGCTACGCTGGCAAGTCAGCCCGAATGGATTTCCTACTGAAACAGCACTCTATCGTGATTGAGACCAAGAAGACACGGAAAGGCCTGGGCGAGAAGGACGTAGGCGACGAGCTGCTGGTCGATATCGCTCGCTACAAGGGACACCCCGACTGCAAGACACTTGTGTGTTTTGTTTACGATCCGGAGGGACGTATCGGGAATCCCGTGGGGCTTGAGAACGACCTGTCCGACGAGTGCGATGGGTTGGCAGTTGTCGCGATTGTAAGGCCGCAGTGATAGCTAAACGGGTCGGAGCAAGGAGGGGAAACGGGGTCAGGAGCCGTTCTTTTTGATACCTAACTTTTCACCCGGGGGAAACGGCAAGTAACCAGTGGCCAGGCTTGGCCCCAGGGGTCGCCAGTAGTCAGTGGCCAGTCCATCGACGCAGTTCCCGCCTTCGCCGAGGCTTCGGCGGACAGGCAGGACAAGTAGCCAGCCCTTCCGTCTTCGCCAAGGCTTCGCCGAGACGAGTCGACGCAGCTCAGGGCAGATAGGCGGCGAAAGTCGAAGATGCCCGAGCCGTCAGGGCCCCAGGGGTGTACACTGTCTGGTAGTTGTTCTGTGTAAGAGAATGGATCCCTGATGACCTCAGTCGCTTGGCATGTGATAGGCGGCATAGTCTTTGTTGCGTGGTTGGTGTACATCGTGTTGTGGGTGCGGCAGGGCTGCCCTATTCCCAAATGGTTGCATGTCTTGGCAGGAGCTCTTCTCCTGGTGGGAATTATGGCTGTCGTCATACTCGGAATCACGGGTAGGCTTTCTTTGAAACTTGCGGCGTTATGCATCATTGTTCCCCCCGCTGGTATGTACATTGGCTGGTTGTGGATGTTTGGCCCAGATCCAACAAAAGATAGGAAATGAAGAGATCACAGAACAGGGACCTGGGAATTTGGGGTCAGGCCTTAAAATATAAAGGGGAAACGGGGTCAGAGGGGAAACGGGGTCAGGAGCCGTTTTTTTTCACAACTTCCGCGTTGGGAACACTGAACGTTCAACATTCAACATCGAACTTCGAAGTACCACCATTATCTTCCCACACCGGGCGGAGGGGGGGGGGCGTCACTTGTCGCCCGTCGCGAAGATAAGTAAGATATCGCCCGAACTCCCATGAAAGGGATGTAATGCTTGAAAATGAGACAGTTTCGGAGATAGCAACCCTCGTCAGATCTGCGTTCTATGACAAGGATGGGCTGTTGAAGATATTCTGCGAAGAAAAGTACGAGCCTGGTGAGCTTGATCCCAATGATGTATCCGCCACCATCGAGTCAGAGTTCGCGAAATGGGAATCCGAAAAGGAAACTTGGCCTGAAGTAACTGATTGCGATCGGCTTGATAAGGCGTTTGATGAAATGAACTCCCGTGGCGTCATTGCGTTGCAGAATGCAGGTTACACTCAAGATGATGGGTACGATGAGTGTCGGGAGATCTATGAATGCCATTATGATAAGGCATCCGTGGTTGGCTATTGCTTCTATCATGAGCAAGATCTGGAACGAGCCGTCGTTGGTGGTGGACTCCATTTCGGGTTTGGGCCTATAGATCCAAAAGACGAGCAAACCGTCGGGCACGAGGTTGGGAATATCATTCGTGAAGAACTGGAAAAGGCTGGGTTGAAAGTCGATTGGGATGGAACGTTTGACAAGAGACTGAGCGTCCCCGAGCTTGTGTGGCAACGGCGGTGACAGATGGCCGAAGGCATAACAAGCCGCTCAACCTGACCGCGCGGACGCTAACCTGGTAGCCGGGAACCAGGAGCCAGTGATGCGATTTGCGCTGTCCCCCCCTTGGGGCCCATAGGGCCTGGGGATAGGCAGGGATTTCCGAATGACGAATCTCAAAGCACCTCAGCGATCTCAGCGTCCTCTGCGGTTATAGCGACCCATCCACCGTCTTACCAGCCGTTCAACTGCGCAATTCGGCCCAGGATTCCGGTTCCGTAGCGACCCTTGCGGGTGCTGCCCTTTCCTATGTACTTCTTGACCAGCGGAAACGCGGGTTCGCCCATCCAATCCAGCACATTATGAAGCATATCTTTGTTGGACGTGCCTTTGAACAGCAGTTCGTCCAGGCAGGTGAGGGCATTGTCGGCTTTGCCGAGTTTGACCAGTGTCCAGGCTGCCATCATCCGCACCTCGTGCGACTCATCCTTGAGCGCCTTGTCCAGCACGCGTGTGGCCGGGGCGGCGTCTTTGTCCAGCAGGTGCAGGCCGACGATCGCCCACCATCGCATCCCTTCGTCCTTGTCCGACATCCTTTTGGTGAGGGTATCCAGGTTGGCCTTGTCCCGTGCCAGCGACAGGTCTGCCGCGTCGAGGTATACCTCCAGCGGATAGAGCTTCTTGTCGCGGACCATTTCGTAGATCGTCAGCTTGTTCTTTGCGGCGCGGCGCACCCGCATCTTCTCCGGGAGCAGCCCGGAATCGAACAGCTCCAACTGCTTCTTGCGCAGGGCCTTGGTCAGCTCGGCGATCTTCTCCTGATGCTCCTTCTTGTTGATCAGGTTGTGGACATTGTCGAAGTCGGTCTTGTTGTCATAGAACTCCTCGGATACTCGCGGCCGGAAGAAACGGCCGGTGATTTCGTCGGTCTTGCCCTCTCGATGGTGTTTCTCCCACGCGGGGGTCAATGGGGCTTTCCAGAGATAGGCCAGGTGCTGTCCGGCCGGTGCGAAGGGCACGTAGTTCTTGTGGTATGCGAAGCGTTTGCCCCGAATCATGCGCACATTGTCGATGCGTTCGTCGGCCCGCTCCCGGAAGCTGAGGTGGTACTTCGGCTCCGGCTCCATTCCTTTACCCAGGAAGACGGTGCCCTGGAACGTGTCCGGGATCTTGGCGCCGGCCAGGCTCAGCCACGTCTTCGGCATGTCGATAAAACTCACGATCCGGTCGACGGTCATGCCCGGTTTCTCCGCCGGATAGAGATGCTTGAGCTTCTCGGGGATCCGAACAATGAGCGGACAGTGGATGCCGCTTGCATAGAGGAAGCGTTTACTTCTGGCCATCACCCCGCCATGGTCGGAATTGTAGATGATGATCGTGTCCTCATAGAGCCCGTCTTTCTTGAGCGCATCCAGCGTAGCGGCGACCTTGCCATCCATCCGCTCAACGGCATCGGCGTACTTGGCGTAGTTCTTGCGGATCACGGGCAGGTCGGGATGGTAGGAGAACAGCTTCATTTTGGCCGGATCGTTCCGGGTGTTGTCGACTTTGCCGTGTGCGCGGCTCTCGTGGCTGTCGCCGATATTGACCACGGCGAAGAACGGCTGGCCGGGCTTTCGATAACGCCAGCCGGGTCCCTTGCCCCGTTTTCCTTGAGGCTTATCCCAGCAGGCCTTGTCAGCACGGCCGCCGATGTTGTAGTCGGTCTTGCCGGGATTCGACGTGTAGTAGCCGGCTTCCTTCAGCAGGTCCGGGTAGTACTTGATCTTGTCGTGCGGGATGTTGTTACGGCTGCGCATGGGCTGCGTGCCGTTGGAAATCGCGTACATCCCGGTAATCCAGCAGGACCGGGTGGGCGCACAGACCGCGGCGTTGTCGAAACAGTGCAAATACCGAAACCCCTCTTTCGCCAGCTTGTCGATCGCCGGCGTCTTCGCGTTCGTGCCGCCGTAACAGCTTACCCAGGATATGCCGTTGTCCTCGCTGGTGATCCAGAGGATGTTTGGCTTTTTGGGCTGTGTCTTGGCGAAAGCGGAGCGAGCCGTAAGAAGCCCTGTTGTGCCTGCAACGGCAGACAACATGAAGTCTCTTCTCGTAAGAGATGCGTTCAGTTTAGTTGTCATAATCGCCTCCTTACCCGGCATTTCGCTCCGCCCCCAGGGGCCATAGGCCTGGGGACAAGTTCGCGGCGCCTTCGGCGTCCTGGATAACCTTCGCCCGGCCCCGCCGAGCGATTGGAGCATCATTATATAACATGCCGCGCTGGCCCGCGCCTGTCCAAATTGCCAAATGAATTCCCCGAGCACGAGCCCCTACGACCTACTTGTCCTGCCTGTCTGCCGAAGCCTCTGCGAAGGCGGGAGTTGCGTCGAAGGATGATCCAGGACCTGCTCTGTTCCCTTTGAACCCTTTCGGCCTCTGCGCCTCTGTCCCTCCCCGAGGGACAGGTCTGTGTGGTCTGTATGGGATACTGTATAATCCCGGCGGGCTTGCGGGATAGATGAGCATGGGTAGCCGGCTTGCCGGCTGGATCGAGCCGGGGGAAGTCGTAAAGTCTTCTGCCATAAGGCGTTATGTACAACCTCGGGGTCAGGACGATCGGCAAAACGAGTACCTTAGTGAACCTGTTCATCTATCTTTGAGACAAGCGGCCGTCTGTGATTATTGCTTTGGGGTGCGGCGCGGCGTACAATCAGTTTACACGAGCAAGGGACTCTGCGGTTTTGTTCTGGGCGATCGCGGCTTGGAATCAGGTTGGAGCGGGACATGAAGATTCGCTGCACTGAATGTAGCAAGAAGATATCGATCGACGACGCATTTGCGGGCGGCATATGCCGATGCCCGTACTGTTCGGCTACTGTGCCGGTTTCGGGAAAGCCCAGCGAACCATCTGAGCAGGTCAGGCCGGCTACTCCGACCAGCCGCCCGGCCACTCCGGAGGTTGCGGCTGTTCAGCCCATACGCCACGTGGGCCCAGAAGTAGCCGTCGGCCCGGCCGAGCAGGTGCAGGCAGCGGATGCCGCGGGCCAGGAGCAGCAAATACCCGTGGCTACTCCGGTGATGATCCAGGGCCTGTTTGCAATGGCGCTGCTTGGCATATTGGTGGTGATGGTTATCGGCGGCGGGGTGGTGATGGTTATGAATCTTGGGAGGGGCAAGAGCGGCAAGACGGGCAACGGTAACGGTACCGGCGAGTTGCTCAACCCGTTTGTAACGAATGTATCTCGGCCGGCGGTGGCGGGCAGTGTTCCCTTGGCTCCGCCGGTGATCTACGTGGTTCCGGTGTCGTCGAGCATGGGCCAGGTGATTGATTACGCTTCGGAGATGACGAAGGCTTCGATCAGATCACTGAGGAGTGGTAAGTTCTCGATCCTTCTATGTGGCGAGAAGAGCGACGAATTTATGGCCGATGGTTACACGCCGGCGGGCACGGCCGGCATAGAGGCCGCCGCGAAATTCCTTGAAAGCGCCGAGTGCCGCGGGGCCGGTAATGTCGCCCGGGCGATAGAGGCGGCACAGGCCAGGAACCCAAAAACAATCGTACTGCTTACGCGAGGGTCTACGGCCGATATGGAGCAATTGGGCAACCAGGCCAGGCAGAGCGGCGTGTTGATTATCACTATCGCTCTGGACGCCAGTGAGGGCGATCGTGAAAGCCAGGCCGGCTTTGCAAAATCCGCGGGCGGGCAAAGCCTGTCCTACACGCTTGGCGAGTTGCGGCACTATCTTGAGGCGGCCGCGGGCGAGTGAATGGCCTGCCCGGCAAACGCAGGCAATTGACCTTGGCACAGGCGTATGGTCGCGGGATTTGGCGGTAGCGCGGCATGATTATCATCGGCGAAAAGATCAACGCGACGCGCAAGGGGATTTCTGCTGCCCTTGAGACGCACGACGAGCAGCACATAATCAAGACCGCGGTCGAGCAGGTCCAGGCGGGGGCGCACTTTCTTGACATCAACGGTGGCGACCCGCGCGAGGGAAAAGAGATCCAGAACATGCGATGGCTCATGGAGGTGATTCAGGCCAACACGGACGTGCCGGTGGTGGTGGACTCAGCCAATCCGGAGGCGGTGAAAGTGGGCCTGGAGATGGCCGGGAAGAAACCGATCCTCAACAGCATCTCGCTGGAGGCTGACAGGCTCGACCCACTGTTGGCGGTGGCGGGGGACCATGATTGCATGGTCATCATCCTGCTGATGAGCGACGAGGGGACGCCGGGCGGCATTGAAGATCGCCTGTCCAGGGCTGCATCGCTGATCGAGAGGCTTACCTCAGTGGGGAAGAGCCTGGATGAAATCATCGTCGATCCATGCTTCCTGCCGGTCTCGGTGGATCCCGCTGCCGGGCGCTGCGTTACCGATGCTATAGGCCGGATTCACGCGGAATGGCCGAAGGTGCATATCGGCGGCGGCTGCTCCAACATCAGCTTCGGCCTGCCGAAGCGGAGGTTCATCAACTTTGCGATGCTATGCCAGGCGATTTGGCAGGGGATGGACGTGGGGATCATTGACCCGTGCGTGGAGGGGATAGTGTCGACGATCCTTGCCGCGGAAGCCGTAGCCGGCAGGGACGAATTCTGCATGAACTACGTGAGGGCGATGAAGCAGGAAGGGGCCTGAGTTTTGATAAGCACATCTGTCGTGGCGCAACCGGCCAGCCCCTTGTCAGCAGCGCCCGAATACGTTATGCTTCATTCCGATGGCGGCGACGACCAACAAGATACAGAAGAACCTGCGGCGAATTCGTGAGGCGATCGGCGAGGCATGTCAGCGCAGCCGGCGGGACCCGGATCGGGTTTCTATCGTCGCGGTAGTGAAGTCAGTGGACATCGCCACGGTCAAGAACCTGATTGATGCGGGACTGACCGAGCTGGCTGAGAATCGCGCCAAGCGCCTGGTCGAGCGGGCCGATGCCATCGGCGCGTATCTCCAGCGCCGGCGCACCGAGCCGGCAGGGCCCATCCGATGGCACATGGTGGGCCACCTTCAGCGAAATAAGGTCCGCCAGATTCTGCCCGTTGTGGATGTGATTCACTCGGTGGATTCACTTCGGCTGGCCGAGGAGATAAACGTCCGGTCCGAGCGACTGGAGCGGATCACGGAAGTCTTCCTTCAGGTCAACTGCACCGAGGAGTCGCAAAAAACCGGGTGTGCGGTTGGTGCGGTGATCCACATGGCCGAACTTATCTGCACGCTGCGCAACCTTCGTCTGGTCGGCCTGATGACAATGGGCCCCACGAGCGGTGGGGCGGCCGCGGCAAGGCCTGCCTTTGTCCGTCTGCGAGAGCTATTCGAGGAAATCAGCAACGAGAAGGCTGGCGGCGAGCATTGCCAACACCTCTCAATGGGTATGAGCCGGGACTACGCGGTGGCCGCCGAGGAAGGCGCGACGATCCTCCGCATCGGCAGCGCACTGTTTCAATGACCCTTGTTGTTAGTTGCCCCCAGCGGCGGCGAGGGGCAAGTCTCTGTGGTTGCCTAAGTTTCGCGCCAAAGGCGGCCCAAATCAGGTGGCAACACTAACGCAACCATACGCAACACTCCCTCGGTCGGTTGCGACGCTCAGCCCTCGCGTAATGGCTTATACACAAAGCACTTACAGGCCTCCACCCTTTTTCCGCCCCCAAATCGGCAACCGATCGTTTCACCGAAATGTTGCCGGCCAAGCCCAGCGACCGCGCTCGCTGGGCAGGCCGTTAGTTCGAAAATCGGCAATCGCTGGCGCGCCACCAGCCAAGAAATTTTTCATTTTGCTTGCGGCGGGGCGTGGGGCACATATAATATCTCCTGAAGGTTGGAAATGTCCTCGCTCATGTGGGGGCGGGGTGGGATCTCGGGTGGGATCTCAACGTTTACCTGGCTTTGTGGGCCTTTTGCCCCGGGGTGGTGCTATGGTCGGGCGTTGGCGGCAGAGCGGTTCGCCGTACCCCAAGCGGAAT
>SDBS01007060.1_pt1 | contig 10921 bp, 9 predicted proteins | sample 2277091 | NCBI WGS metagenome assembly SDBS01 (sample SAMN10404972, study PRJNA504765) | marine sediment metagenome | isolation source: marine sediment core GS10_PC15, 163 cmbsf | place: Arctic Ocean: Southern Knipovich Ridge | collected 2010 | reverse complement strand
TAGAGTTCGAGTCTTACTTGGATCTGAAAGAGATATAATAAAAGAAGGTTTGAACTTTCCACCCCAATCCGGAGCTGCAAGTATTATAAATCAGGCGACTATAAGAATAGATAATATCTTAGATGAGAGGAATCTTAAAACTAAAATGATCCTCCAAGTCCATGATGAGTTGCTATTTGATGTTGTAGAAAGTGAATTGGAAATCATAAAAACTATTGTTAAAAATGAAATGGAACGAAAGGTAAACTTCAGAGGAACATTACGAACCTTTCCTGTAGATATAACTACAGGTAAGACATGGGGAGATTTAGAATGATTTTATTATCTATATCAGTAATTTTATTAAGTATTAGCGCTATACTTTTATCCATTATCAGTATGAGCCATACTAAGAAACTGTGGAAACTGCAAACTCATTGGGATAAGATGAAGCTATTATTCAAACAATGGCATGAAGAAGCACGTGAGGTATACATGAAAGAATACTTTAAGGATGATTTAGAATGAAAAAGATAATAACAAAAGTTAAATGTCCTTGCTGTGGTAATCAGGAAAAGTTTACATATGTTCATGTTGCTTTTATTCATAAGTGGATAGACAGGATCGGTGAGGGTTTAGGAGCATACACTTGTGAACAGTGTGGAATTGTTATCTGTACTGGAGTACATACGAAAAACGGTAGGCTATTTAAACCTTCTTCTATAACAGAAATCGAAATTGATGTCCCAGTACAAGATGGAGAACTATCAATAGCAGACGAAGATGGGAGGTTAAGTTTAAAATGAGTAAAGACGAACTAACTAAAACAGAACACGATGAGATTAACAAGCTTATGCAAAGATACTGCATCCCATTTGAAACCGCTCGCGATATTTTTTTCGGAGCAACGGATACACGCTGGATATTTTGTCCCCTCTGTAGAATCCGTTATACAATGAGAGAAGAGGACAGATTTAGAATGGAGCATGTAGTTGATCCTCCTACAGAACTTGTAACTGTGGAAGGACTCTGTTGTCCTACATGCGGAATCTTCTTCAGAGAGAAGGATGGTTTAATATGAAAGAAGCGTATAATTATTGGAAAAAAGTAATAGTCCCTAATTGTAAACACGAAGAATTCTCTAAAGTCAGAGATAAAACTAATAAATTACGTTGGATACGAGTTTGTAGTAATTGTGGGAGAATGTGGTGGGTATGGAAGGTTTAGAATGAAAATAATGCAAACCCTTTTTATCATAGGATTAATAATCCTCGGAGGAATTATGGTTATTATCATTGCAGAATTCTTCATACAAACCCCGAGGATTTTATTAGAGATTTTAAAGATACTTAAAGGACTACAACATGGCAATAGTTAATACATGGGTATATCCAAAAATTGTAGATGATATTTGGTTATCCGAACGGTATTATCAAGAAGATAACGACTGGAAAGCTTGGTATTTAGCTGCGCTATCTTCAATGGGCGTTAAGTTAAATTGGACAGCCCCAAATATTGACTGGATTTTCGATACGAATTACATGAACGAGGAGCCTAAAACTGATACCTAAGCCGTATTTAAATTCTGACATCAAAGATATATTCTGGAAACCGGAAGAATGGGACAAGAACCTGCCTTCTTCCGGTTTTGTTACTGATTTCGTTTTAACTTTACGAGGAATTGAAACTCCTACAAAGTTCGCAACATGGACAGCGTTGTTTTTAGTCTCTTCCGTGCTCAAACGTGATGCATATTTCGACTGGGGGCCGTTGAACTTCTTCGCTAATCTATTCGTATTCCTTGTTGCTCCTCCAAGGAAATGTGCGAAGTCCACAACGATTAACTGGGGAACGAATAAGATTTTAGAAAACTACCATTTAGACATTGAAGACCCCGTTCTTCAAGCTAAGAAGAAGGTTAACATCTTAAGGTCTAAAGGGACAGCAGAGGGTTTATTTGATTTTCTAAGGAGTAAATCAGGAAGAATCCCTGTTAAGGAAAGTACGGGAAAATATGGCTCTATAGAACTCGGGGCTACAGTTTCCATCACAGTCTCAGAATTAGCAACTTTCCTTGGAAGACAACAATACAATGTAGGTTTAATTGAGAAGCTAACAGACCTCTATGACTGTAAAGACTATGACGATGACTTAACCAAAGGTAAAGGACATCATAAGATTAAGGATTTATATGTAACGTTGTTCGGGGCCACGACAGCCAGTGGTTTAAGAGACTCTATTCCAGAAGCTGCATTCGGCGAAGGTTTCATGTCGAGGATTATTATCGTCTACCAAGAAACTCCCACGAGATGTTTCCCAACCCCGAAGATAGTCCATGGAGCTCCTACCGCGCAAAGCTTGAGTAAAAGACTTGCATGGATTGCAGAAAATGCTCAGGGAAAGTTTACCCTATCTAAAGAAGCCCAGGTTTCATATGAAGAATGGTACCATACGTTTCATACTAAATCTCCCGAGCCTAACGAAATCCGTCAGTATACAAGATTAGATAATCATCTACTCAGAACTGCTATGCTCCTCAGGGCCCAGAGATATGAACGAGGAACCGAGATAACTGTGAAAGACTTCAATGAAGCTTTGATTATTCTTGAAAGTACCTTGAACAACTCACATCAGGCAACAGACGATGTGGGGGCTTCGCTGTTCAGAAAATGTGTAATGCGGATATCTATGACAATCCAAAGACATAAGACAGGAATAAGCAGAAAAAATCTCCTTAGATACAACTCCAGAGATTACAATGCTCAGATAATACATCAAGCATTAAACCAACTTTATCAGGAAGAAAGGATAAATATAAAAGTAAACTCAAAGAAAATGCATTCAGTCTCAACGGCAGGAGTTGAGAATTATACCTGGATTAAGGATTAAGTATGTCCTTTAAGAACCTTGTCCTCTTAATCCAGAACCAGGGATCAGGTTCAACAACAGGAGAAGATGTAAGGTTTAAGATTCCTTCATAAATATTACCTTCGTTGAAACTCTGCAAGCCTCTAACAAGACTTCGTATTTGATGTGCTGTGGGTATAATTGAAAGAAATAACTGTGAGTTTAATAAGGTTTCTATATCAAAATAAGGATTACCATCTTTAGTTCTATACCCGAATAAACTACGAGCAGCCATGTCACCTTGCCAACCCCCACCAACCAAGTCAAATACCTTATTTGTTACATCATAAAATGGACCGCCTGTGAAAATAGCCGGAGCCCAAGGAAGGAAGTTCATAGCACCAATTCCCGCAGCACCAAACGCAGTAGTCAATCCAAGACCTATAGCCGCAGTTCTTGTAGCAAAAGCAATCCTCTGTGGAGCAGTTCCCTGTCCCATTCCCTTAGCAATATGCGCTCTATACCATGTAGAGTAATGACCATATTGACCGATAAGAGGACCAACAATTCCCCCCTTATCAATCGTAGTTCCCATTCCAGGTCTATAATCAAACATTGAATCTCTTGTAATCCTCTCGGCGAATAAATGCTTAACTGTGTCAGTTTTACCTTCTCCTAAAAGCTGCTGCATCTGCCTTTGTATATCATCTTCCATTAGGGAGATACCTGATTCAGTATAGAACTTCTTATCTGTAACCGGCCAATAGTCTACTGCTCTTTGAAATCTCGCCTCCGATGCAAGATAAGCCATACCTCGTGTGTATTCATCAGCGTTTTTATAATACTTCATTCCGTTTTTTGCAAACTTGCTGAACGTCCCGCCGGTTCCGAGGAACTGACCTCCGGGAACTGGAATGCCCCAGTTTAAAACCCCGAGTCCTTTAAGTCTTCTATAAACCTCGCCATCAATGTCCTTCCACATTTTTGCTGCTGAATCAACCAGATATGAAAGCCCAATCCTTGATCCTACATAGCTTATCTGCATTGTATTTCTTACTGCTATCCAAGGTCGAAAGGCCATGTTAGCTAAATAACCAGCATTTGTAATAGCGGAAACAATATCTTTATTTACTACGTTATCAGCAAATCCCATACTAGTTAAGAAAGATTCATAAGCTCTGTTAGCTGCTTCTCGTGTTGGAGATTTCTTCACCATACCGGATACTTCATTTACATACGTTACTAATCTCTCAAAAACCTCTTGAGGCATTTCTTTTTTCAACAATGCAGTATCCATAGAAGTAACAAGCTCTTTCAAACTCGGACCAAGAAACGCTTCTCTATTCCCAGCAGTTATATATTTCGTAAATAAAGTCATGGGATTCTTTTCTCTTATAAACCCATCAACTACTGTGGCAACCCGTTCATGTTGGAAGAAGGCTGTTAACTCTAAAGCAGCTTTATCATTATTCATTGCTTGTCTAAAGAACTTAAACATCTCGCCATCAGCAAAGTTAGAGGCTTTATACTGACCACTTGCAACAAACCTTCTTAAAACAGGAAGATATTCACCAATCATTATATCTGCCGGAACAGAGAATACCTGGCCCATTTCCCACATATAATCTTTAACTCTTTTAGCAATTATTCCATGTTTAGGTTTTAAACCAAACTCTTTTAACAAACCATCTGTCCATTCAATAGGCTTTATTTCAAACAGAGCACCCATGTTTTCTAAAACTTTCTCATTCTTTATAACCTTACTAACTCTTCCTGATACATCAGTAAAGGTTGCTTCTAAAGCACCAACCATTTTGAAATTAGCTGCTGTCATTGTATTAACCATCTCTCTGTTACTACGATACTTAGTCATAACATTATCAGGAAGAAAGCCCAATTTAGAAGCCTTATTCAACTGCCTATCTATGGGAGATAAGAGATTTGCCATGTCCCATTTAGCAGGCATCTTAGTCTGAGGAGTAACCGTTGTTGGAACCGGAACCTCTTGAGGTTTCCACATAAAGTCTGTTGGTTTTTCTAAGTTATTCAAAATCTGAGGATTAGCCTTTGTCAACTCTGTCATATGTTCAGGTATTGGAGCATCCCTTAAAATTGCTTTCATCTCATCGACATTCTGAGCAAACAATATCTTATCTGAATCTTTCATATATGCAGCATATTTTCCATTCACAATTTCTAAATGATACCCTTTCTTATTTGCCATCATAAACATATCAGAGAAGTTATCATGGTTTGTTTTGAGAAAATTCATAGCTTTGGCATGGTCTTTAAAAGTTTCTCGATACCCAAACTCAGGAAGATAAACTTCAAACTCTCTCGCAGCTTGATAAACATTCAGTGTACCTTCAGGTCCGGCATAGAGTTTAATCTGGTCTACAGTCTTAGAGAAACTCTTAAACTTATCAAACTCTCTTAGAATATCCTGATAAGTTCCCATAGCAACTCTGTTTACATATTTAATATCTGTTAAATCATTTACAACACCGAATATAGGCGCAAACTCAGCACTTATCTTAGGCGTAAACTCAGGATGTTTCGTAAGTAAATGCTCAACACTTTCAAACTCTTCCTTAAAGAGTCCTTGTTTTCTTAATTCTAACTTATTATTCTTTACCTCATTCAAAGACATGCCTTCTATGTCATCCAAGTGTTGTCTTAAACTCTCAACTGTAGTTGTTCTTTTTATAATATCAGTACCTACGTCATCTAAGTTAGCAAATTGTCTAACAATTCCATCTTTACTTATAACTTCGAAGCCATCTGGGATCTTCTTGAAACTTCGATAGTATCCTGTTGCAGTATCTTCAACCCAAGTTGGGGTGAATAACTCTTGCTTTATCGAGCTTCTCTGATATAGGTCAATGAAATTCTCCATAGCTTTTCGATTAGCTATAGCAGTATCGGGTATGAAATTATCTAAGGAGTTGATAATTGTTTCTATTGTTTTCTTTTCATTTATCCCCGATATGATCTGTCTCGGAATAACAGCAATTTCATTTCCTGATATAGAAAGCTTAATCTGCTTTCCATCAAGTTTAGAAGTTATGGACGAAATTAAACCATCAGAGAGATCGAAGGATTTCAAATATCCTCTTGTGAAAGCGGTAACTTTCTGAGGAGTTAACTTGCCCCCTATCGGAGCAATGATCCTCGTTAAAACATCAACATTTCCTTTAACACCCTCGAATACTTTACCTGTAACCAGTTCTCTAATCTGAGCCGTTTGCATTCCAGCACCCATAGTTGCCATATCAAGAGCAGTTTGTTTACCTATTCCTAAGGTTTGTAAATTGTCTAATATAGATTGAGAAGCTTTATTTATATTTGAATAAGTACCTAAAACCTTCTCATCAAACAACGAAGTAACCTTAAATCCCTTGGACCCTGCATCTACAGCATGATTAGAAAACAAAGCCCCGATCATAAACATGTCTTCAGCAGTCCGCTTCTCCCAGTTCCTCATGGTTCTGCCATAAATCCCAAGTTGGTCTACTACATTCTGACCCACAGGACTAAGAAGATCATACTGAATCTTTGGAACCTCCATATTTACTGCATCGCCAACGTACTTAAATATGTCTTCCATTGTGTCAGGAACTAGCGCACCACTTACGAGTTTCTTAGTTTGCTTAGACCATTTACCGCCTTTGAGAATCTCAGGAACCCTACGAAGTTTTTGTAATATAGGAAATGTCTTACCTAAGGCAGTTCCAGCAAAATCTTTTAGCAAACCACCAGCTCCGAAAGCAGCCAGATCCCAGAAAGCATACTCACCAAAATGATGCAAAGAGTTTACCATAATGTTTCTCGTTACAGGATTCGATGCAGACTGTAAACTCCAGTCTTTCATGGTTTCACGTATTGTACCAACGATACCGCCACCAAGAGAATGAGTAAACGCAGTCAAAATCTTCAACGTCGCATTACCCATCTTAGTCTTCCGGCCTACCCAATCAAGACCCTTCATTGCAATACTTGTTATACCCCGAGGATTTGCATAAGACCCAACACCTATGGAATAAAGAGCAATAGTATCCATGAGCTGTGCAACTCCACCAAAAACATTCATCAATGTATTGGTGTTATCCGCAGATCGTTTATCAAGCTGAGTTTGATACCTATAATATTCCATAGCTTTATTATGATCTTCAAGCAAGCCAGTTTCGCCCGTTATCATAGTTGCTACAGAATACCCCACAGTTTTCAATAGATTCGTAACAGTTAAATTCTCTAGTACTGCATTAGAACCTACAGTAGCCATAATACGTTCTAATGCAGCAGACTCACGTTCCGGATCACCCGAGTCCATCTCAGTAACAAATTCATTTATCTGAGGAACCCATGAGGCTTTACCTTCTTTCACTATAAAAACAGGCTTTCGATATTTAAGATCCTCTATTATTCCTAATTGTACTTCATTAGAGAATGACAGAAACTCAGCATTTTGCGGTAGATAATGAGCAGCCATTCTCTCACGAACATCGACCTGCTGCTGATAAGAGAACTTAGCAAACTCAGGACTATTTTCCATAAACTGTAGGTCTTCTTTTATTCCCATGTTTTATTCCGTATAACCAAGACTGTCCGAAAAATCTCCTACTTGTTTTTCTTGATTAACTGAAGGTTCTCCCTCTTCTGTTTCAAACTTCGAGAGATAGTTTCTTTTTTGTTCATCAGACAACCTACTCCACGCAGCTTCAAAAGTATCACCCGGTGCAAGCAAGTGAGCTCCTTTCCAACTTGGAGGCATCGCTAAATCTGCTCCTTCACCATTTCCTCCAAATAAAGGTTCAACAAATGAAGATATTGGAGGTGAAGGATATTGAACTGTCTTACCATCATGTTCATAATCAATCATAGGTATAGATTCAGTATCACTATCAATACCTTTTTGTCGATATTGAGACTTAATCCATAAATCATATGTAGCACGAAAAGAGGGGTTGTTAAAATACTGATTGCCTACATCATTTGGCCTCTCCCAATGGTATCTCCAGAAGCCCTCTCCCATCATTATATCAAGTTCGTCTTTTAACTGAGTAGTATATTCTCGTTCCTCACTCATTAAATCTGCGGCTAATTCAGTCTTATCCATCTGCAATTTTAGTTCCTCAACAGCCTGCCCAAAAGTCCTATCATCTATTTGACTATATATATTATCAACATATGCCATGTCTTTTATAGTAACATCACCACCAGCAGGGTTGAATCCTGCCTCTAATATCAACTTGTTCTGCTCTGCTTCATAAGCAGCAGCCTGAGCCAAGATATCCATCGCATGTAATTCTCTTAACCTTTCAACTCGTTCAGGAGAAGAAAGAAGCTGATCTCCCATAGCAATTATTGTACGATAAGCTGCTGCATCCCGATCTTCTTTAGAAGCCGTCGGAGGTGTTCCATCTAAAGCAGCAAATAAATTCAAAGCTGCCTGGGGATAATACATCGCCCGTTTTTCAATACCAACTAAGGAAGTAACAATCTCAAATTGCTGGTCAAGTTCAGTATATTGTTCAATCGTAGGCTTCTCAGTTTCTTCTAACTTAGTTAACAATTCCTCAGCCACTTCCGTTTGTTCTATAATCTTCTCAATCTGAGGTACAGACTTATCAGGGTCTCCGAAAATACTCATCCAGTTTAAAGACCCCGGAAGCATGGGAAGAACAATATCTTTCATCTTCGACCATGTATCATTTACCAAAGCATTGATTCCATTTTCACCTTCGAACACACCAGAATCTATTATTGCCTTTATTTCAGCCCCAGTTTTATCTGTAATCTTGGCCATCTGTTCTATGTTCTCAGGCATGTTTAAAATCCCAAACATAATATTATCTCTTAATGTTTTATGTTCTGGGGAGTCTTCAATGAGACTTGGATCTACCATCGTAGCCATTTCAGAAGAGGTCTCCCAAAGGGTCTCAATCTGATCTATTCCAACACCTTCTACATGGTTAAATACAGGTTTCGTAGTTTCTCCTATAGGCTTCATTTCAATCAGACCTACAGGAATATCTCCTGCACCTTTGAATACCATTCCTGTATCAGGAGTAGTTCGACCTTCTCGTGGAGGAAATTCTTCTTCCGGTCCAACCTGTCGGGTATCTGTTGTAGTAACCTGATCCAGAGGGTTAACCTCCCTTCGACCTTCAACCTTTGCTGGTGGAGGAACTGGTTTCGCTGTGTCTGGGGTATACTTTATATTCGGGTCATACTTTACAGGTGGCATAACAGGAGTATTATCCGGACGTAAATTAGGATCGTTCAAAGCTGGAGGCTGAGCTTGATTCAATGGAGGTACAGTACCTTGTATATCTCCTTGAACAGGTGTTTGCTGAGGTTGTGTACCATTAAATACATTCTTCATCCAACCACTAAACGCTGCATCCTTTATGTCTTGAGGTAAGAGTAGGTCATCGCTTGTTATACCGGATTGCATCTGAGCTAAAGCTTCCTCATAAGGTACACCCGTTTTCTTTGAAAAAACTCTCGCAAAGCTCTCCTCCATCCATGTTATAGCTTGACGTTCACCACCCGTAGTTCCCGCACCTATACTCTTAACCATACCCATAAGAAAGTCAATATTTGCTTGATCCTTCTCCATAGAGATTCTTTCCCAGTTAGCTTTAACATTAGCCATCTGGGCTCCGACATTAGCCCCTATGGACATAGCATCAAGCCAGTCCTTTTGATTCCCCATGTTAACTACCATTGGTCCCTGTGCCATTTATTTTGCCTCCTCTCTATTATAGTCCTGATATTAATTCTTCATTCCTTCGGAGCCACTCTCTATCTTCGTCTGACATTGGTGATATTGGTCTATTCTGCAAAGTATCATCATCTCCGAACGACTGACCATAGGTCATCAAAGCCCCACCAAGTCCAGCAAAACCGGAACCGTACATACTACCCGGTGCGTATGTTGTCTGAGGCTGAGCAGCTAAACTTCCAAGCTGTCCCATTCCTCCGAGTGCCTGACCGTATATACCTGCTTGAGTTTGATATTGCTGCATTCCGAGTTGGTTAATATTCTGCAATCCACCCCAGAGTTGACTACCAACACCTTGAGTAGCCTGAGCCCGCATTCCGGTAATATCTCTCATAGCCTGAGAATAAGGCATTGCGACTCCTTGAGCCATAGCAGCTAAGCCAGCTCCAGATTGAACAGCCCCCATATTTCCATATTGACCACCAACTTGTCTCATATTCTGTTGAGCCTGTAAATCCGCCGCATCATATGCAGCTTGTCTTGTACCACCCATGATTTGATCTATAAAACTCGCACCCTGATTCTGCATGACATCCTGAAACTGATTAACGTTCCCCAGGAAATCAGGAAGCTGATATTGATCCATCTGTCCTCTTGCCCAATTAGATGCACCCATCATCTGACCAAATGCCGGTTCTGCATAAGGATTTACATCAGGTGAATATTCCTCACCCCTTCTTCTATTTCCTATCGCTCCCGCTATCGCCCCAACTCCACTCATTCCTGCCCCGATTCCCGCTAAGATTCCTGCTGTTGCTGTTCCTGGCATGTTAATACCTCCTCACGTAAAATGCTTAGTAAAATCATATCTGTTAATTGTCCTTTATACCACATAGTCTTTCTTATTCTCCCCTCAAATTTAAATCCCATTCTCTTCTCAGCAAACCTTCTTAAAGCCCTTGAGAATTCAGGAATTACAATTTCAATTCTATATAAATCGAATTGTAAAATCCCCCAGATTAAACAATCCCTCAACAATTCCTTCCTTGCAGAGAGTTTGTAATCCCAGAAGCTAACATGCACCCGGGCTTTCGTACCTTCTACGATATTATTATAAACGATAATACCATTATCTGCAACTTCCAAGGTAACTGAGTTCTTAGATGCAAGATTAGCTGTAAAACTAACCTCATCATAAACAGTGTCATCAGTAAATAACTTATCAAAATGCTTTAACTTATTCCAGAGATGTAAAATCTTATCTTTACTCAAAGAGCAGAATCTTACATTTTCCGGAAGTTTAGTCAGAGTCAAACTCAACCCCCCTTCCATAGATTCTCATAGTAAAATCAGCAATAGTATATTTCT
>SDBS01007059.1_pt1 | contig 10921 bp, 11 predicted proteins | sample 2277091 | NCBI WGS metagenome assembly SDBS01 (sample SAMN10404972, study PRJNA504765) | marine sediment metagenome | isolation source: marine sediment core GS10_PC15, 163 cmbsf | place: Arctic Ocean: Southern Knipovich Ridge | collected 2010 | reverse complement strand
GGTGGGATAAATCCGGACAACGCAGCGAAAGCGGTTAAATTAGGTGTTTATGGAATTGATGTTTGCAGCGGAATAGAAGCTGAGCCGGGTAAAAAAGACCATAAGAAAATGAAAAAACTGTTCAAAAATATACATCATTTGAGAGGTTGAATACGAGATACGAGGAATAAGATATGAAATACAAAGGCAGGTTCGGAGACTATGGCGGTTTTTATGTACCGGAGGTTTTGATACCGGTATTGGAAGAATTGGAAGAGGCATTTTATCGTTTCTATCAAGACCAGCAGTTTGTGGCGGAGCTGGCGCAGCTTTCGAAAGAATACGCCGGCAGACCCAGCCCTCTTTATTATGCGAAAAGATTCAGCGAGCACGTCGGTTTCAAGGTGTATCTAAAACGCGAGGACCTCCTTCACGGCGGAGCACACAAGGTCAACAATACGCTCGGACAGGGCCTTTTAGCCAAATATATGGGCAAGACCAAGCTAATTGCCGAGACCGGCGCAGGCCAGCACGGCCTGGCTACGGCGATGATTGGGGCATTGTTCGGGATGGACACGAAAATCTTTATGGGCGTAATCGATATCGAGCGCCAGAGTGTCAACGTTCATAAGATGAAGCTCTGCGGCGCCGAAGTGATTGGTGTTGAAGGTGGGGCGGGGACATTGAAAGATGCCATAAACGATGCGCTTCGCTACTGGACGGCCCATGTTACCGATACGTTTTATCTTTTCGGCTCAGCCTGTGGGCCGCATCCGTATCCCACGATAGTAAAGCATTTTCAAAGCTGTATCGGCAAAGAGGCCAGGCAGCAATGTCTCGATCAATTAGGCAGGCTGCCGGATATGGTTGTGGCCTGTGTAGGCGGGGGCAGTAACGCGATAGGTATTTTCTCAGGCTTTATAGAAGATAAAGACGTCAGACTAATTGGTGTTGAAGCCGGCGGCAGGAGCCTAAGCAGCGGCAGGCATGCTGCGACACTCGTTGCCGGTAAGGTTGGCATACTGCACGGCGCCAAGGCCTATCTGTTGCAGGACGAGGAAGGCCAGATTCATGATACCGAATCAGTTAGCGCGGGGCTGGATTATCCGGCTGTTGGGCCGGAACATTGTTTGTTAAAAGATACCGGCAGGGCGGAATACGTTGCGGCAGAAGACGACGAGGCGCTCGACGCCTTCGGGCTGCTGACCAAAAGTGAGGGCATACTGCCGGCCCTGGAAAGCTCGCATGCTTTAGCCTATCTTGTCAGTCAAAAGGGTAAGTTGGACAGCGAACAGATAGCGGTTGTAAACCTTTCCGGCAGGGGTGATAAAGATGTTTCGATTGTGGAGAAACGCAGACCCCTGGAAAATTGACTATTGACTACTTGGTCAAAATAAGGATTTTATTGATGAAGACATATAAGCAGGTTTTCTCAGAGCTAAAAGGACAAAATAGGACGGCCTTAATACCGTTTTTCGTGATAGGCGACCCGGATTTTGATACGAGTGTGCGAATCGTAAAAACAGCTATCGATGCCGGCGCTGATGTTCTTGAATTGGGCATAGCCTTTTCCGACCCGATAGCGGATGGGCCGACAATTCAAAAGGCTGATATTCGCGCAATGAGAAATGGAATCACGGTGGCAAAGGCCCTGGAGTTCATCCGAAAGATCAAGGATTATAGGGACATTCCAATAGGACTCTTGATGTACTACAACCTGGTTTATCAATATGGCCTAAAGAAATTCTTCAACGATTTCCACAAGGCCGGCGTCAACAGCGTTCTGGTTGCCGATTTGAGTATTGATGACGCCGATGAGATTGTTGCCCCTGCCGCCTCGGCGGGTCTTGATACAGTCTTTATGGTAACCCCGGTCACTGAGCCCGAGAGAATGAAGCTGATTGCCTCCAAAACTACCGGTTTTATCTATACTGTTTCGGTCTTGGGTGTTACCGGCAGCAGAGAGAAGCTCTCCGATACGATTGAAGGGCTTCTCGGTAAATTGAAAGAGCTTACCAGCGTGCCGGTGTGCGTAGGTTTTGGAATCAGCACGCCCGAACATGCGGCGACCGTCGCTAAGGCAGGGGCCGACGGCGTGATAATCGGCTCGAAAATAGTAGGACTGATAGAGAATAACCTGGACAACAAAGAGAGGATGCTTGCCGAAATTTCGACTTTCTTAAGTGAAGTTAAAAGTGCAATTTAATCATCCCCCACCTCTTGGGCGTGTGCTCTCGCTCTACGGTTGCTAAGTGGATTCCCGATATTACCTGTCCTTGAGCTGTCCGGCCTCCCACATTATCATCACTATTGGACTTTTTACAGATTATCGCAATAAAAGGTTCTGTGTTTGCGTCTATACATAACGGACACGAATGGTTCCGTAAAACACTAATTTCCAGAGTGGGAATTAGAAGGATTGAAACTTTTTTAATCTATTTTGGAGGCTAAAATCATGAAGAGGTATCTAATTCCAATCATCGCCGTTATGATGATTCTGGCTGTGACATTGGTCGCATTTGGCCAGCAGGAACGCAGAGGAGGTGGGCGCGGCACCGAAGGCCGGCGAAACATCTCTGAGGAAGAAAGAGCAAAAATGCGAGAGAGATTTCAGAACATGTCAGAGGAGGAAAGGGAGAAGTTCAGGTCCCAGATGCGTTCCAGAGGTGGCTCCGGACGTGGCGGATTTATGGGTCCCGAAGACCAGGAAAAGGCCATCAAGACGATTGAAGCACAACTGGCCAAGCTCAAAGCCGCAAAGTTCACAAGGCCTCAAGGCGGATACCAGGACCTTTCCGAGGAAGAAAGGGCCAAACTAAGAGAGAAGATGACCAAAGTCTTCCAGGATAGGCAGAGCGCGCTTCAGACAATCATCGCACAGGTCGCCAGACTACAAGGTCGAAGGGGACCGGCTCGGGAAGGTGCACAGTATTTGATACTAAGCACAAGTGACCTAAAGCCAATCCAGGCGGCGGCGACGAAAGAAAAAGCCAAGGAAACCGCCAAGCTTCTCCAAAGCCTGATTGCCAGAGGTAGTGGCCGAAGGGGATTTGGAGGCGGCAGACCGCCGGGAGCCGGCCAAAGGCCTCAAGGTGGTCAACGCGAACGCGGCGGCCGGGGAACAAGAACGCCAGGCGACCAGGAGGGCGCAGGCAGACAGAGAAATCGTTGAGTTTCAAACAACAAAGCACTGTTAAACATAGGGGCAACCCCACGTGGGTTGCCCCAATTTTTATGCCCCGAAATTCATTGCGGGATTCCATCCCCAATATTGAAGCACATCGGAAATCCCGACTGATCGGGAATCAATCATCAATTATCAATAATCATTTGAAAAGCCTGTCCCGATGCTGTCAATCGGGGTTCGATATTCTCTGTAGACTATACGTGGCGGAAAACTAAAAACTAGTAAAAACTAAGGACCGCCATTCGTGACTATCCCTAATAAACTCAGAGTTTTTGTTGCTTGAACCTCGATGTTCGTAAGGAATGTTAGTACCTTCTCAGTGGAGAAGTCTTAGTTTCCCTGTTGATTGGCTTTTTCACTTTGCTCTTTTGGCCTTTTTATCGTCTTTTTCTTTAGCTTTAATTGCAGCTTTGGATATTTTTTCTTCTGCTTTGATTACTAACATGAGCATTTCCGCAGGGGAGGCACCTTGGCTACTGTTTTTAGTGCCTTTATCAACGTCCCTGCTGCCGGTAGCTTTATAATTGCCTGCCTTCTTACCGGCTTTGCTCTTTTTATTATCCTTATCTGCATGTTCACTATCTCTGTTCGGCTTATCTGCAGTGCCACCACTACTTTTATTAATCAATTCTATGCAATCTTTTATTTCATTTGTACAGGAACGGAATTTATCTTCTCCTTCAACCTCGTCTTCCACCCTCACCTCCTTAGCCTGGAGCTTTTGTCGTTTTTTGCTTTCGGCCTTCAGGTTTGCTTCAGCCTTTTCTCTGGCTTTAATTTCTGTCTTCAGCCTTTTCTCCGCTTCGGCCCTTGCCAGAGATTCGGCCTTGAGCTTTTCTTTTAATTTGGCCATTGACTTGGAATGAGCTGTCTTTTCAGCTTTGTTCCTCGCTTTGTCACTGGCTTTAACGGGGGCTTTTGTCGTGATTATAGACTTGAAATCTATTGGCTTGTTAAACCAGCCAATTAAGGTGTCCTTGAGGGATGTTCTTCCATTTTTTTGTATTTTTTTCATAGGTCCTGTCTTTAATGGTATAGTCAAAACCTGAAGGTGATGCACACGAGGTTATTTCGTTCATACATTGCTGCGACTTTAGTCAAATAGCCGCCACACTACGTCTAATCTGTGAAACTTGTGCCCCCGCAGAGCCTGCCCTGAAGCTTGTACACGGTGTGTGCTTACTTGCTTTTCTGCCGGGGATCTAATTAGTGCGGGGTCATTGCGAGGAGGCCGAAGGCCGACGCGGCAATCTCATCATTTCAGCATTCTTTACTAAAAAGCGGGGGAGGGTTAAAGACCTTATGATACTATATTCTTATCATTATTGACAAGTTTAGGTATAACTTTCCATTTACCGATTAAACTAATGTCACCTAAAGAGTCTTCAGTGAGACTTTGAGAAGTATTAATTTCCGCATAATCCCAAATAATACATTCAAGAAGCATAGCGGCAAAAGTTATAGCTATTAGTTCATTATGTTTCATTCGCGAAATAGAGTTTATCACTTGCTCAGGAAGCAATTATATCCGAAAACAAAAATTGACTATGACGATATCATGACAACGAACATCGAACTCAAAGAATAGAAATATTCGTTTCAGCCATTGTAAGGCCTGCTCGTACGAGCTTTTTTTGTCATTTGAGCTTTGGATTTGTTTAGAGCTTCGGATTTAGTGCCTATCTTCTATCCGCCCTCCGTTCTCCGTCGTCTCGAATCCAGCAACCCTGTCCCGGCGCGCCGGGATCCAACTTTAGCGCACTTTAGGCACTTTAGTTCACTCCTCACTAACGAGCGTCCAGTATACAGTGCCGTGTCTCGGAGATTTTTCAGGATTTCACTCGAAATCTAATCTGTTTTATGTTATAATGTACCCAACTATGGATGGTTCATTGTTCGTTGTTCATAGCAAATAGTCAATCTCGAAGTCGCAGCAAAGCGGGGATCCCGATCCATCGGGAATCAATAAGAAGGGGCTCTCCCAATGACCATCGTTTTACAAAACGCCGGAAAACAGGGCTTTTTTGTCATATCCATCCGAAATAGCGGAGAAATAGAGAGTGAGTTTTACTTCCAATTATGCAAAACAAACCCAATTTCCAAGACGCACAAATGAACGTAAGTATCTTAATGCAAATGGCTTATGAAATTAAACACAACTGGGCACTTAATGAAAACAAACCCAATCAAACCCAATTTCAAACGCCTGGAAACGAACCAAACAAGCTCAAAGAAAAAGAGGGTATCAGGAACTTTTTTACGGCTCTGGTTTGCCGGAAAGATTGACTTTTTAGATGGATGTGATATTATATATTTATGGGAAATCTCAATTCAACTTATTTTTGGAGGCTAATATTATGAAGAGGTATCTAATTTTAATTATGGCCGTGCTGGTAGTTATAACTGTGGCCGGAGCCGCATTCGCCCAGGACGAAGAAACAACCGCGCAGAGAGTGCAGAGGTTACGGAAAGCACAAGCCGAGACTGCGAGGCAGAGATTTGAGAATATGTCCGAGGCCGAAAGAGCCGAAATGCGTCAACGGAGAGAGAGATTTGAGAATATGTCCGAGGAAGAAAGGGAGAAGTTCAGGGCTGAGATGCGCCAGAGGTTTGGCTCCGGACGTCCCGGCACAGGGCGTCAGGAACAACTAAGAGAAAGATTTGAGAATATGTCTGAGGCCGAAAGAGAGGAGTTCAGGGCCCAGATGCGCGAAAGGTTTGGCGCCGGACGTCCTGTCACAGGGCGACAACTCAAAGCGATCGAAGCGATTGAAGAGCAGCTTGCAAAACTCAAAGCAGCCATGCAAAGCACAGGGCGTGAAGCCCGAGGCTCATTTCGAGATCTCTCTGAAGAAGAAAGGGCTAAGTTCAGAGAAAGGATGGCCAAAGCCGGTCAAGAACGACAGAGGGCGATTAGAGCCATTGAAGAGCATCTTGCGAAACTGAGAGGTCTGGGGAGACCGCAACAACCGCAAGCAGGACGTCAGCCATCCATCGGCGAGCTAAGAGCGATTCACGACCTGGCGGTAAAAGAGAAAGCCACGCAGACAGCCAGTCGTCTGGAAAGGCTGATTGCCCGGTACCAAAGGGAATCGAGAGGCGATAGAACGCGAGAACCGCAGCAAAGGCCTGAAAGATTAGAGAGACAGTCCAGGGAACGTCCAGATAGGGAACGGCCAGCCAGGAAAAGAAGAGATGTCCAGGGCGACAGTTCAGGTAGAAGAGCACCGGCGTTTGAGCTAAGCAGCTTTGACGGCAAAACCGTAAGTCTTTCCGACTACAGGGGCAAAATTGTTGTGCTGGAATGGTTCAACTTCGAGTGTCCGTTATCTCGATACCATTACGAGACAAAAAATACGATGGTCGAGCTTGCGAAAAAGTACAAGGGCAAAAACGTAGTCTGGCTGGCGGTAAACAGCACAAGCCATACAACTCCGGGTTCGAACAAAACCTTTGCCGAGCGGCACAAGCTGCCTTACCTGATACTTGATGACAGGTCGGGGAAAGTTGGCCGAGCCTACGGCGCCCAGACTACGCCCCATATGTACATCATAAATCCCAGAGGCAGGATTGTGTACGAGGGCGCAATTGACGATTCGCCATTGGGCAAAAAGAAAGAAGGCGTGGTTAACTACGTTGACAATGCCCTGACGGAGCTGACTGCCGGCAAAGCCATAAGCTCGGCAAAGACCAAGCCGTATGGCTGCTCGGTAAAGTACGCTAAAAAATAAGACCGGTTATCCCGATAAATCGGAATGGAAAGTCAGACAGCCGCAGTAACGGCGGCAAAGCGGCTGCTCGCACTCAGCGGTTCTCTGGAGAAATACGGGCACTTTTAATCTGCCGCAAATAAGAAAGGAAGTGAAAGATGAAAAGTACCCGGATTTCTTCAATCGTAATCGGATTCGTAGTTTGCGGCTTTTTTACAACGGCTCACACCTCAGCCGAGGCGCAGGAGGAACGAAAAAAGCATCAGGTACCCGTGGACAAAAAGCTCACACAGGATGCGGTGCAGCGGCTTTTTGAACGAGGCAAGCGCAAAGTCTATAGCGGCGAAGAGCTTGAGACGATTGGGATGCCGGTTGGAGGTATTGCAACAGGGCAGCTCTATCTGCGCGGTGACGGAACGCTTGGCCTTTGGCAAATTTTCAATGAACATGTTTTCTCAGGATATGGGCGGGATTGTTATCGCACTTATAGGCCCGACTCACCGGTGGACTCAGGCTTCGCTGTTGTTGCCGAACAAGACGGCAGGACGTTCGTGAAGTCATTAAACAAAGATTTTGGTACTGTGGAGTTTGCGGGCGAATATCCTGTTGGTATTGTTCGCTATAGTGAAAAGGATTTCCCCGTGAAGGTAGAGATGGAAGCCTTTTCTCCCTTTATTCCGCTCAACGCGAAGGATTCAGCCCTGCCTGCTACACTATTTCATATCAGCGTCCAGAATGTATCGAACAAAAAACTCTCCGTCAATATTTTAGGATGGCTTGAGAACGCGGTCCTTATTGATTCGGCAAAGGCTGTACACGCTCTGCGCCGAAGCCGGATTGTCAATGAAAAGGAGCGGGCATTAATTGTGCACACCGCTGAGAAGGCACCTGTACCCAAAGGAACTGTAGCGCCTCGACCCAAGATTGTCTTAGTCGATTTCGAGGGTGCAGACTACGGTAACTGGAAAATAACAGGAGAGGCGTTCGGCAAAGGGCCTGCAAACGGCTCACTGGCAGGCCAGCAAAAGGTTAGCGGCTTTTTGGGCAAAGGGCTTGTCAATACATTTTTAAGTGGGGACAAAGCTCAAGGCACGCTGACGTCACCATCTTTTAAAATCTCGCGGAAGTTCGTCAATTTTTTAGTCGGTGGGGGCAATCACGCCGGCCAAACCTGCATAAATTTGCTTATTGACGAAAAGGTTGTGCGCACGGCAACCGGAAAGAGCAACGAAAAACTCGAATGGTACTTCTGGAACGTAGAAACATTTGAGGGCAAAACAGCTCAGATTCAAATTGTTGATAAACTTTCCGGCGGCTGGGGACATATTAACGCCGACCAGATAGAGCTGTCTGATGAGCCGCACAAAGGACCAATGGGGCCGCTTGACAAACTTGCTGATTATGGCTCGCTGGTTTTGGCTCTTTCAAAAGAGGGAGCTTCGCCTCGGCAGGTTCGTAAGCTTCTTGTGTCCCTCGGAGATAGAGACGTTAAGCTATACTCCGGGGAGAATGTTGCCTGGCCTGTTACCGAGAGAAGAAGTGCGGCTCTGGCTACTCGAACTATGGAATTGACACCGGGCGCCAAGCACAATTTTACTTTTGTCTTATCCTGGTTTTTCCCCAATTTTTCAAACGGTCACGAGTACGCCAACCATTTCAACAGTGCTGCCGATGTCGCACATTATGTTCTCGATAACTATGACCGTCTCGCTGGTAATACAGCCAAGTGGTACAAGACCTATTATGAGCATAGTACGCTTCCCCGTTGGCTGCTCTTCCGCCTCCACTCGACGGTATGCAATCTTGCGGCGGGAACATGTCAGTGGTGGAAAAACGGCCGATTCTGGGCATGGGAAGGCGTCGGCTGTTGTACCGGCACCTGTACCCACGTGTGGAACTACTCTCACGCGCCGGCACGTCTTTTCCCGCAGCTTGAGCGAAGCGCCAGAGAAATGCAGGATTTTGGTGAAGGTTTTGACTCCGAGAGCGGCTTGGTCGGCTTCAGGAGTAACCGTGCTTACGCTGCTGACGGGCAATGCGGCAGCGTACTTAAAGCCTATCGCGAACATCAGGCATCCGCCGACTATAGCTTTCTGAAGCGCAACTGGCCTCGCATCAAAAAAGCCCTGGAGTACTCCATAAAACAGGACGGCAACGATGACGGCCTTATCGAGAACAGCCAGCACAACACCTACGACATCAACTTCGAGGGGCCGAACACATTTGTCGGCTCGCTGTATCTTGCTGCGCTTCGCGCCGGCGAAGAAATGGCAAAGGATATGGGTGACGAGCGGTTCGCCAAACGCTGCCGAAAGATATTCGAAAGCGGCAGCCGATTGAGCGTTGAGCGTCTCTGGGACGGTGAATACTTCATTCAGCTTGTTGACCTAAAGAAACATCCAAAACATCAGTATGCAAAAGGGTGCCTGTCCGACCAGCTTTTCGGCCAGGGCTGGGCGCATCAGCTCGGCCTGGATTACATTTACCCGCCGCAGTATGTAAAAAAAACACTACAGTCGGTCTGGAAATACAACTGGACGCCCGACATTGGGCCGTATAATGCTGCGTACAAACCGGAGCGCTGGTTTGCCAGGCCCGGCGAGCCTGGCCTGTTTACCTGCACCTGGCCCAAGAGTCCGTACCTTGCAGCTGGCGTTCGCTACAAGAGTGAGATCTGGACGGGCATCGAGTATCAGGTGGCCGGCAATATGGTCTGGGAAGGTATGATTGATGAGGCACTTGCGATTTGCCGCGGCATTCATGATCGGTACCATCCTGCCAAACATAATCCGTTTAACGAGGTTGAGTGCGGCGACCACTACGCACGGGCAATGGCAAGCTGGGGCGTCTTTACGGCCCTTGCCGGCTATGAGTACCACGGCCCAAAAAGTCATCTTGGCTTTGCTCCAAGGCTAACACCTGAGAACTTCCGCGCTGCTTTCACAGCCGCCGAAGGCTGGGGGATGTTTGCACAAAAGCGGGACATCAAAACACAACGCGAGCAAATCGAGCTGCGCTGGGGTCGATTGAATCTAAAATCCCTTGCCTTTGCCGTTCCTGATAATTTCCAGTCGGTGAAGGTTTCCATAACAGCGGCAGGCAAGCCCGTCAAAAACGACTATACACTCAAGGACGGCCGGCTTGAGATTACCCTGAAGAAAAAGCTGGTCCTCTCTGAAAACCAAACGCTGGAGGTAACCATTCAGCGTCAAGACAAATAAAAACGTCGTTTCAACAGGTGAGATTATGATGATAAGAGATTTAGTAATGCAGAATAGGACCTATAGGCGTTTTCACCAGGAAGTTGCTGTGGAACAACAGATGTTGCGGGAGCTTGTTGACCTTGCGAGACTTTCAGCGTCGGCGGCTAATTTGCAGCCACTAAAATATATCCTTTCTTGTGAGCCTCAAAAGAACGCTTTGATATTTCCGCATCTTGGCTGGGCCGGTTATCTTAAAGACTGGCCGGGTCCATGCGAAGGTGAGAGGCCATCTGCCTACATCATCATACTCGGCGATACCCGGATAAGTCAGTCTTTTGGCTGTGACCATGGAATTGCTGCCCAAAGCATTCTCTTAGGAGCGACAGAAAAAGGTCTGGGTGGCTGCATGATCGGCACAGTCCAAAGGCAAAAGCTCCGTGAAGCTCTGGATATACCGTCCTGCTACGAGATACTTCTTGTCCTGGCTCTTGGCAAACCCAAAGAGCAGGTTGTAATCGATGCCCTTGACGCTGCCGGTGATATCAAATATTGGCGCGACGGTAACGGTGTACATCATGTGCCCAAACGCGGGTTGGAAGATATTATTCTTGATTAGGTAACGGTATATTTGCGGTTTGTTTCGCTCATTTCGGCTCTCTTACGCGCTAGCTCCGGATACCTTAGGAAATGTAAAAAATTTTCTGGACATAACGCTATTGATTTGCTAAAATCTTTTAGAATTGGTGCGGTGAAATTATTCTTAGGCGGAATATAAATGGATAAGAGGATAATTCTAAAGACTTTTCTTACAATTGCCGTAATTGTCTCAGTGTCCGCCACCG
>SDBS01007058.1_pt1 | contig 10922 bp, 4 predicted proteins | sample 2277091 | NCBI WGS metagenome assembly SDBS01 (sample SAMN10404972, study PRJNA504765) | marine sediment metagenome | isolation source: marine sediment core GS10_PC15, 163 cmbsf | place: Arctic Ocean: Southern Knipovich Ridge | collected 2010 | reverse complement strand
CCACTGGATCGGCAGGTCGGAGACCGTACCTCGGGCTACGATCCGATAGACGCGGTAGTTGGCGTCGTTGACCCCTTGGCTGGCCTCGGTGAACTCGCCAAAACTGTCGCCTAAGGTGCGACGGACGTCCTCTTGAAACTTCTCGAGCGTAATCTGCTTCTCGGCGGCCGTCTTCGGCAAGGGCGAGACCTTGCACTGGGACAGATACTCGCCCCGGTCGATCATCCGCAACACGGTCAGGTCGTGGCGATCGGCCGTGATGAACCAACGTCGATCGTGGGCTACGGTCCAGCCCCCCTGATGCGACTCGTGCTGCAGTTTGGTTGCCCCGGCCGGGTTCAGCGCGAGGCCGTTGACGACCTTGTCGCTGAGTGCGTCGTACTCGGCTTTCGGCGTGATTTTGATCTGAACTCGAGCCACAGCATCGAACCCGTCGGCCACGGCGCTGGCGTTGCGGCGTTCCTTGACCAGGATTCCAAACCAGTTGATGCGCTGCGTTTTTCGGCTGAAGCGGTACTTGGCCTTGAGTCGGACCTCGGTGGTCACCCCGTGGATGGCTCCCGCCACATGACCTTCCAGATGGATCAACGCGGATCGCTCGTTGAGCTCGGCCAGCCGGCTTTCGACCTTGCTCTGGCCCACGCTGTCGAGCCCCAGCAAGGCGGCCAGCAGCTCGGGCGAATGTTCCCAGGTGTCTCCCACCGCAACCTTGCGGCCGGGCAAAAAGTCGTCCAGCAGCAGCGTATTACCCAGAGTGTCGACCACCTCCAACTCCTCGCGCGTGAGCGACCCTTGCGGAGAGAACAGAGTCGCCGTGTGGCCGTCGTATTGCGTGGCGATCAGTCGTCGGTCGTCGCGGAGCGTGGGCTTGAACCCGTCCTGGCCGACCTTCACCACGGCCGACGCCTTTTCGTAGTAGCGGACTGATTCGGCCGGATGGTCGGCGTCGGCGGTCGGTCGGAGCGTCCGTTCGGCATAGGTAAGATTGCAGACGACGCTCATCTTCTCCCGACTGACTTTGCCCTCGGCCGAGTCCGACACATCGCCCCCCACCTCCAACAGGATCTCGATGAGATCGATCTGGCCCGCTTTTCGAGCGCTGCGGAGCAGACAGTTCTCTTTCGCTCGAACCTCGCACGGCAGGCAGCAAGCCGACAACAGGATAAGGATGGGGGTAGCACGCAGGATAGGAAAGGCTTTCATGGCACATCTTTCAGGACGGGGCAACTCCGAGAACATTCGACGGTAATCGCTAGATCGACTCTAACGGTCGGCAAAGTTCAGCGGAAAATGCCGGTTATCGCCCAACCAAGCCATTCGCCCCAAACAGCCGAAGCACCGATAGCTACATTCGCCAGAACGCGGGCAACGCTAGCAGCCCGTTGAAAAAGGGGAAATACCTTGGAAAGGGCGCCATGGGCGGCTTTTTCCGGGCATTCAGCAAGGGCGGACAAGCCGACCGTGGCCTTTCTGAAAGATTCGGCTGGGATTGCCTTGGTTTGGAAGTTGTTTCCCTAACTTGTTGGCTTTACCGGGGTTGCGCTGGCGAAGTTGCCGGGCGAGCCCCTTGCCACTAGGGCCGGGGGCGACCACGAAACCGCTGGGACATTCGCTTGGCTTCCTTCTCGTCGACGAAACCGTCGCGGTTGGCGTCCATGAAATCGAAGCGATCTCTTAGTCGACCGGAGGCCTCTTCGCGACTGACCATCCCGTCGCCGTCTTGGTCGTCGCTCATGATGCGATCGACCAGCCGCTCGGCAGAGCCGCCGCCGGGGAACATGCCGCCAGGACGACCACCACCCGGACGACCACCACCCGGGCCGAAACCTCTGCCGCCGGTCCTGCCCGCACGGGGATCTTGCTGAAGATGGATCGCGTATCGTTGCGTGACCGGCTTGCACCAGCCCTGCTCGTCGCTACAGGCGAAGTACTTGACGGTCAATTCGATCGGTTCGAAGAAGTTCGCCTTGTCGATGTCTAGGAGGAACTCTCGCGGATCGATGTCCGAGGGCTGTTCGACCTTCGGCCCGCTGGCCGATAGCGGTGAGAGTGTGGTATCGCCCGGCGGGGTCAGTTCGTATTGCAGCGCCTCGACGAGGTTGTTCCAGTGGACATGGTGGATCGGGTCGAGTTGAAAGCGGAGATACATTTTGCCCTTGCCCGTTTGCAGCACCTGCGGCTGAACCTCCGCCTGAAGCTTGACATAGAACGGCCCTAGCCCAATCGACTCTGGCCCGATCTGTGGTTCGACCTTCAGCGGCACCATCCCCTCGGGCACTTCGATTGGCGGAACCACGCCGGTCGGGGATTCCTTCGGGGGCGCGGCCGAGGTCGTTGAGTCCAAGTCGGCAACGCGCGTGGGACGATCGACCGGACCGACGAGTTCTTCCAGGTCGCGGCGAAGCTGCGGCGGATTGCTCCAGGCCCGCATGCGGACGATCTTTCCTTCCGGGCTGATCACGTACTCCGAATTGGCGGCGCTGCCCAGCGCACGCGTCAGGTCGCCATCCATGGTGTCACAGAGCCAGGTGAACTTCGATCCGAGCTTGGCCCGAGCCTCGTGGACGTGTAGGAGCCGTTCCTTCAGCGAGAACGGGCGGAGGTATCCGTTCATTCCCGGATGGGCCAAGGCTTTGTAGACGTAATAGAAGTTCACGCCCTTCGGGGCGTAGTCCCGGTGCAGAGTCTCCAAACTGGAGACGTTCCTGAGGAAAGGCGGTCAGGTGAGGCAGCCGAAGACGAGCACCGAATACTGCCCCTTCAGCCGGCTCAGCTTGAACTGCTTCCCGTCGGCGTCGTAGAGGGTCACGTCGGGCAAGGGGTCGCCGGTTTGCACTCTCTGGCCCTGTCGGCTGCGAGCCAGATTACCCCAGACGATCAGATACTCGATCATCGCCGCCGCCCCATCGCCGTCGGTATCGAACTGCTTGAAGATCTCGCGGGCCTCCTGCTTGTTCTCGACCTTCGAGTTGGCGACGAACTCCTCTTCGGTCAACCGGCGGTCTTGGTCCGCGTCGATCTTTGCGAAGATTTGTTTCGCTTCGTCGGTAATAATGCGATTTTCGACGTATTCTTGCTCGGTGAGGATGTCATCGCTGTTACGGTCGGTCGCCCGAAAGATCCCCGCGCGGCTCTCTTTGGTCAGATACGTACCCTGCTCAACGTATTCCCTGCGGGTGAGCTTCCGGTCGCCGTCGCTGTCCAAGCGGGCAAAGATGCGTTTGAACCCCTGGATTTGCTCCTTGGAGAACGCGGCCGCCCCTTTGGCGCCGAGCATTTTCAGCACGGGCGACGGTCGATCGCTCCGCGCTGCCCGGGTGCCTGAAGGCCCCATCGCAGCAAACTCTTCCTTGGAAACCGCCCCATCGCCATCGGCATCAGACTGTGCGAGCCGCTGCCACATCATCGCGGGCAGCTCTTCTTGGGTGAGCTTTCCATCGTCGTTTTCGTCGAATCGCCCAAAGATCTGCGCTGCGCCGGGCCTTCTCATTCGCATTGCCCCGCCACGGGACGGCGGTTGCGCAGCAAGGTCGGCGGCCCAGAGCAGCGTGACGCCGATGGCCGGTAGCAGGAAGTGCGTTAGGCGTAGGATATTTCGCATCGTTTTGGTCCTTTCATCTTGAGCGACAACTGCCTTGAAAAACTACCAAGCTCCCCAAGGGACTTGTAAAGGAATTACTTCCCGATTTCGGAGTTCAGTCGTTTAGCCGTCGCCGGCACGGCGATGAGATTGGAAGTCTAGCCCTCGCCGCCGTGCCGGCCACGTACGATCGTCTGGTTACCGTTCGGCCACTATGTTCGGCTCTGCGGCGATCAATTCTTTCATGCCCGGCGTGGGATCCTTGCGCATGCGGTTCCAGATCTTGCGAGTTTCGCCCAACAGTGCCTGGTAGTCGGGATCGGACGTATCGGCGAAGACCTCGGGGCTACACTTCCCCCAGCCGCCCGCTTTGACGGCCAACGGCGCCAATAGGTAGAGGCTTTGCTGGGGATCACGAGGATGGACCCAGCCGGGCTGGGCCAGGCCGCCTTGATGCCCAAAAGGCGGAAACCCGGCCAGTTGTTCATCCGAGGGACTCGACGAGTAGACCGCGATTTCCGAGGCGCCGGGGTTAGCGCCCGGTGCGTGGGAATTGAGGAACTTGAGTCTGATCTTCCGCACGCGACGCTTCTCGACTGCGATCCGCTGCGGTCCGTGGATCGCTCTGAAGGCGCCCCCGGTGGCAGGCGCGGCGTCGTCGTCGAGATAGACCTCGTAGTCTTTCCAGCCCTCGTTGAGCATCGAGCCGGTGCGTGCATAATAGACGATCTGGGCCACTTCCACCGGATCGGCCCATTGCAGGGTGAATTCGGCCTGATCTTTCGCCGTTGGCTGGTGGACAGCCCAAGCTCGCCTACTATCGTTACCGCCACTCTCATCCGGCAACTGCCCGTCGACCGCGAAATGGGCCGCGTAGTCGCCGTTGAATTCGGAGGTTGCCGAGACGGTTGCCTTTGGTGCGAGGTTCTCCGGCCCCGCCGAGGTGTCGTTATGGCACGAGTCACAGCGGCGTTGCGTAATGGTCTTGATGGCCTGCATGTCGGCCGGTTGCGGCCGGTAACCCCAGCGTCCCCAATCGTGCACACTGATGAACGAGCCGAGATACAAGCCGTTCATGTCGATCCAGGTCATCAGCCTAAGCCAGTCGTCTCGATCCAGATTCACGTCTTCGTGTCCGTCAAGCAGCAACTTAACTAGTGTGCTCTGCGCCGAGCCGTACTGATACGGCTGGGTCACCTGGAAGTCACCGACTTTATCGGCACGGGGAACGTACTTCGTCAGCGCATCGTAACTCGTATTGTGGGCCGTGAGATGGGCCGCGCCGGTGAGGCCTCCGAACAGATCCAGGTTCCCGTCCGGCGCCAGACCGCTGTGGCATCGCGTGCAATGTCGGTCCAGGACCGGCTGGACGTCGCGGAGGAAACTGATCGGGTTCGCACTACCCCAGGACGGCGGTTCGGGCACGGACGGCGCCCGGGCGCCGGCCAGGGTGGTAGACGCCGGCGGGGCGCCGATTTGGGTCTCGTGGCAGCCGGTGCAACTGCGTTGTTCGCCCGGCTGGAAGCTTACCAGGCTTCGCATCCGGCGAACTTCGATAAAGTTCTCGTCCAATGCCTGGAAGTAGACGCCGATGTCGGCCGGCACCACAAAGTGGGCCGATCCGTCGGCCTCGACCGGCACCAGGCCCAAGGTCCGCTTGATCGTCCAATCGTGTTCGGTCGTGTAGCGGCTGGCCCCTTCTTTGGTGTACGGCCAGGGCATCGACTCGTTGATCCGCAGATACTTCACCGAGCCGCGCGGGGCGCTCAGGCCCTCGTAGACATCGGTGAGAACCAGCGTGGCGTCACTCTTGCTCGGGTCCGTATGGTCCTGCAAGATCGGAGGCATCCGACGGGCGGCCAGCGGGACGGGTGAGAAGCACGAGGTGTTCGGGTCGCGGTGGATCAGTTCCCGATTGCCGAACACGTCGATCAGATAGATCCCATATCCCTCGGCCCGGGTCATGTCGCCGGTCGGATTGTAGGAGACCAGAAAGTAATTCTCCGAGATCGGCCAAGGCGTAGTGTAAAGGCCGATGCCGCCGACGCCGCCTTCGGGGACGGGCACGCCGTTCATGCCGCCTTCGAAGGGCGAGACGCCCGGCGTGACGATCTCGATCGCTTCGGCCGCCTTGTTTCCCCGTTGGAAGTTCACTCGCACGATCGCCCCCGCGGCGTTAGTGTGGTGTCCGGTAGCCACGGCGGCTATCTTGTTGGTGCCGGGGATCGCGCGGCCTTCCTCGATACCCAGCGGCAGGTTCAGGTGTTGCTTGAAGAGCGCGTCCTGCCCGGTCCCGTCGGGGCGGCTGACCCAAAGCGATTGCGTGTAGAGCCAGTGCCGTTCGTGATATTCCCAGTGCGTGTAAAAGATCCGCCCGTCGTTCAGAACTCGCGGGAAGTTGTCGCTGTCTTTGTTGGAGATCAAGCGGCGCACGTCGCTCCCGTCATCGTTCATGGTGTACAGGTTCACCAGCACCTCGGACCACGGGTGCGGATCGCATTGGGCGTTGCAAGCGCAACGTTCCGAAGCGAAGGCAATCCTCCCGCCGGGTAGGTAGCAGGGGTCGATGTCGTGCCAAGCGGTGTCGGTCAGTTGGCGGATCTCTCCGCTGGCCAGTTCCATCTCGTAGATGTTGGCGTGGCCTTCGGTGACGTAGCAGTCGTATTCGAAACGGACCTCCGGCGCCGGACGCTTGACCTCGGAATTCCAGAACCCGAACACCACCCGCCGCCCGTCGTACGAGAGGTCATACCCGCGAACGAGTCCCTTGCCGAGCCGGCCTCGCAACAGCGGCTTCAGCTCTGCGTCCGGCCGCAAGGCGGTCAATACGTACAAATCGCCGCCATCGTGCGCCGGCTCGTCCGCATATCGGTGCGACGGGAATTGGTGCCGGTGGAAGTTCATGGTCCGCTGCGTGTACCGCTTGTAGAAGAGGATCTCGCGGAAGGCCAGCAAGGGATTATTCAGAGCCAAGTCGCGCACTTGCCCGTGGGCGTCGAGATAAAGCTGTCGGACCGCCTCGGCGTTGCCGGCCAGCGACGGCGCATCGAGTCGCTGCTGCAAGGCGTCCAGCCGAGCTGCCGCGTCAGTCGATCCGGCCGACTGACGTCCGTAATCGTCCAGCAGCGCCTGGCCCCGCTTCAGTACCGCGACAATCTTCTCGATCACTTTTGCATCCATCGGCGATTGGATGTTGAATTGATCCAACTCCAGCCAATTCTGGATGACCTGGCCGTGGGGGAGGTTTTGCAAACTTTGGGAAGCCTGCTCGGCCGCGAAATACAGTTCGGCCAAGCGTACGGCATCGCTCTGCTGCGCAGCCAGATCGGCACGGGCCTGTTGCAATCGGGCCAACGCTGGCGCCAAGTCGTCTTCAGCAACCTTGGCGGCCCGCAAGAACTTCAGCCAGGCGTCAGCTCGCGTCAGGGCTGCCTTGGCGCCCTGAAGCAATCGGGCCGCAGTATCGGCGTCTCTGCTTGCGGCGGGCCAGATTTTCATCAGGTCCAATCCGTCGCGGCCCAGCGCGGTAAGGCCCGGGAAGGCGCTTGGATGTTTCCGAGTGATCGCTTTGGAAACCGTATACCGCACGGCATCCGCCGGCCCCGCGCCGTAGAGAAAATGCCATGCCGCGTACTTGCGCAGGCCGTGCACCTTCACCAGCAGCCGATTCTCGCCGGCCGTAAGCGGCAGCAGCAGGGCCTCTTGCGGAGGCCAACCGCCGCCCAGCCAACCGTCTCCCGGCCCGCGGTCTATGAGTTGTTTTCCATTGAGCCAAACGGTAAGCCCGCTGGATCCGCGCATCGCGGCGGCGTAGGTTCGCGACTGGGCCGAAGTGATCGTCCGGCTTAGATAGAAGGTCCCGTCGGCATCGCGGCCCTGGCACAGGCTGTGCAGGTCGAAGTTGGCGCCTACGGGAATATCAACCGGCTTCCACGCCAATTGCTCCGCTTGCCGGCCTCGATAAACCACGTCCGGATCGACTGCTTCGCCCGGCTTGGATTCGGGTGCGAAGGGGAAATCGAAGTTGGCGCGATCAAACGGTCCCACGACAAGCCAGGGACCCTCGGTCGGCGCCGGTAAGGCGATGTCGGTGACCATCTCGCGTGCCGCATCATGCCAAGCCACCCCAGTTGCCGCCTCGAGTGTGCCGTTGAAAACGATAAAACCGACCACGAGTAAGGATGCCGCGAGTCTCATCTTCCATGTCCTCCAAGGTTCGGGGTACTGGTCGAGGGATGCCGCCTACGTCAATTGGTACCAGCCCGAGCTCTTCCTGTCAACCTGCTTTTGACGATACCCGGGATTTCGGCTATATTGAGCTTGTCTACGAGTATCCACCCCGGGCTTGATGGCTGGTCGCCGTGCAGTAAGGACATCTTGTCGCACGGCAGGAGAACGATCGCATCCAAGAAAGAGAGAACCGAAATGCGTGCAACGCTTAGCACAAGAGGCAGCCTGTCGCTAGTCTTCATTCTTGCTATGGGAGGAATTTCCGACGGCGGGGAGAACTGGCATCAGTTGAAATTCGACTCTCGGCACTCGGGAAACGTTGCCCAGCGAAGTGTGAGCACTCCGCTGGGATTGATTGCGGCGGCGCCGATGACCGACGCAGTCTTTACGGCGCCGGTGGTTGCCGACGGTCGAGTCTACGCGATCGACGGAGCAGGCGTTGTGCATGCTTTGGATGCCGACACGCTGGATGCCGTCTGGAGTTTCGCCACGGCCGGCGGTAAAGCCAACTGTAATAATGTCTCGTCACCGGCGATCTCGGGCGGTTATCTGCACGTGGGGACCATGGCCGGAACCTACTATGTTCTGGATGTGGCCAATGGCAGCGTAATCCGCAAGATCGAGTGCGGGGAACCGATCTTCGGTGCGCCGGTTGTCGGAAACGGTCGCGTATACTTTGCCACGCTCGGCTCTGTTGTTCATGCCCTGCAACCGGACGGGACCGTCTGTTGGATCTGGGACATGGTTAAGGAGAAGATCCATTTCAACGGCGATCGATGGGACCCGGAAAGCTGGTACGACGCCCGAAAAGCGACTGGCTGGCCCACGAACCGACGCGATCACTTCTGTTGCACGCGAAGCCCCGTCTTGGAGGGCAAGACGCTGGTCGTGCCGGCCGGCGGCACGGTCGTGTGGCTCGACGACGCCGGTGATCGGGCCGTCTGCCGTGGAACCTATTACAGCACTCGGGAGTCGCCGGTCACGCTGGGCCTGAGCCTCGGCGAAGACGGCCGAGTGTACCGACAGTGGCACCGGCGCGATAACAATGGAAGCGTTGAAATTCTACGGACTGTTGACGACAAGTTGCAAGTCGAGGTTACCCCCGGCACCGCCACCAGCTACTCCGGTTCCCAGTCGCTGAGCTTCTCTTCGGTGAGCCTTCGCGGCACAGACGTCTATCGATGTCGTCCTGAACAGAGGTTTGGGTTCTGCCGGCACTCGGCGGATGGCACAACGGAATACTTGGGCGGTTCTCCGTCGATTGCCTCGCCGATCCTGCTGAAGGACTCGGCCGTATTCGGCGGCTTGGATGGTCGTCTGCACGTGGTTCCGCTTTCCGGCAATGGCGAGCCATGGTCTTTCCAAACTGCTTTCGGTAAGGCGATTACGGCGCCCGTTGCGGTCTGCGACGGCCGCGTGTATTTCGGCTGCGAAGACGGATATCTCTATGCCTTGGGGCCCAATGGCACGGCATCACGGCCAACCAAAGACCTCGGCCTGTCGACTATTCGCAGCCCGATGACCGGCAAACTTGCCGATCCGCAATACGACTGGTTCACCAGCTTTGGGAATCTATCCAACACGAACTCGAACGCTCAGGGGCTGCGGCCGCCGTTGAAAATGAAATGGATTCGCCGGTTCGAAGGCACCTGTAAGCATTTCTCCGTGTGTGGCGCCGGGCGGATGTATACGCACACGGCCGAGGGCCAGATCTTTGCCGTGGAGCAGGAAACGGGGCGACTGCTGTGGCGACGCTATTTTCCGGGCGTACACGTCTCATTCACCTCGCCGCTATTTCATCGGGGGCGCCTTTTCATTCCACAGGCCGGGATTGGGCAAAGTCGACTTCGATGTCTCGATGCGGCGACCGGCGAGCTGCTATGGGAGGCTCCGTTCTCCGGCACACCCAGTTGGAACCGGCAGTTGCCGCCCATTCCTTACAAGAACCTGCTGATCTATCAGTTCAGTTCAGCCAAGGTGCCGGCCAAGCAATGGTTGTTCGAACATCAAAGCACGTTCGGATTCTCGAAAGACCAAAGGCCGTTGCTGCGGGCCTATGACATGGATACCGGGAAGGAAGTATGGACAAAAGACTTTTCAGAACATGGGGCCGGCGGCGATGACGCGGGCATGTGTCTGATGGACGATACGCTTTACTACTCTTGCTACTTTGGCGGCAAAGGCCCGCTGGGCCTTACGGCGGCGATTGAACCCGAAACGGGCCGCGTTTTGTGGTCGACCACCGACTATTCCGCGCACGCCGGATGCACCGTATCGGGCAGCGACGGGCGACTCTACCTCGGTGGATACAACCCGGTCGAAGGCAAAACCAACCGCGTCTGGTGCCTGGATGCTAAAGATGGTTCGTTGATTTGGAAGTCGGACCCGCTGAGCCGGGCAATTCACGTGGTCACGATCGGCGAGCGGTATCTGTTTACCCACTCGCAATACTACAACGGCTACGCGATCGACAAGCAAACGGGAAAGATCCTCTCCGATAACCTCACGAAGGGCTACCGTTGCACTCGCTTCACACTTTCGGAGCCGTATCTGTTGGGCCCCAACCTGGATCTGTTCGACTTTTCGGATCCCAAGAATGTGAAGCTTGTCTCCTGTGGTCCGCCCGTGGATTTGTTGGTGTGTTTGGGTGCGTTCGTCTCGAACGGGCGCATTTTCCACACGACCAACGGCACCGGGTTGCAATGTTCGGCCGTTTATGGCGAGGAGGCGGAAACGCTTTCCCCGCCATGGCAGCGCGACTCGAAATGAGCTTCAGACGCGAATGAAGGTCTTTTTGCGGTACATGTAAAGCAAAATCAGCCAGATCACGAGCAGCGCAGCCGCCGCCTTGAGCAGTTCGCCGTAGGAACCCAAGTGGCCGGCCAATCCGCCGACAAGCGGATCGCTGATGTGCCGCAACTCGATCAAGTGCGTGGCCATATAGACGGCGATCGCGTTGGCGCCGATTACCATCAGAGGAAACGCCCAGCGGCGCCATCCGATCACGTCGATCACGGCATAGAAGATCGCCAACAGCAGGAAGCTAAAGCCTCCGGCCCAAAGCACCATGGAACTGTTCCAGATGTGCTTGATGATCGGCAACCAGATGCCC
>SDBS01007057.1_pt1 | contig 10922 bp, 11 predicted proteins | sample 2277091 | NCBI WGS metagenome assembly SDBS01 (sample SAMN10404972, study PRJNA504765) | marine sediment metagenome | isolation source: marine sediment core GS10_PC15, 163 cmbsf | place: Arctic Ocean: Southern Knipovich Ridge | collected 2010 | reverse complement strand
GTCTTCAGGTGGTTCTTGATAGTTCGCCCCTGGAGTATAGCCTGAAGCGTCTCAGGCGTCGTGATGAGCATATCAGGTGGCACCATCCTCTGGTATGCCCGCTCCTTCTGGCTTGTGTCGCCGTGGCGGACGCCCAGCTTGAAATCCAGCTTGTTTGCCCAGTATGTCATCCGGTCCAGGATGTCCCTGTTCAGGGCACGGAGCGGCGTGACGTAGATTATACTGATACCAGGCTGCCTGCCGCCGTTCATCAAGAACCTGTGGATGACGGGGAGGGCGGCTGCCTCGGTCTTACCCGTCGCCGTTGCCGAGATGAGCAGAACGTCCTTACCCTCAAGTATGATGGGGATTAGCTTGCGCTGTGGCTCCGTGGGTTCCTCGAAGCCCCTCTCTTGTATTAGCCGCCGAACGGGTCGGCAGAGCAGGGAAAACGCGTTCTTTTCAGTCAATGCTCGCGGAACCTTTTTCGCAGCCTAAAATTTAAACCCTGAGCATCAAAAACCGGGGGTATGTTTTTACAGTGTCTAGACGAGCAATATTGATTCGAATGGTAAAAGTCGGAATAATGATCTGCGACAGGAACCGGACCTGTGTCGGAAACAAGTGTTTTAAATCAATCATCGAAAGGGACGGGGTCTTCAGCAAGTACGCCAAGGACGAGCCCATAGAGGTCGTGGGCTGGATGGCCTGCGGGGGATGCCCAGGCGAGCGGTTGGAGTACGCGCCGGCGGACATGAAAAAGTACGGGGCCGAGGTAATCCTCCTTGCGTCATGCTACCTTGCGGGCTACCCGCCGTGCCCCTATATCAAGGACCACAAGACGTTCATCGAGAACTACGTGGGCTTGCCCGTGGTGATCGGCACACACCCCATGCCCCAGAACTATATCGATGCCCACGCCAAGGCCGGCGACTGGGAGGGGTGCGAGGGGTACCTCAAGGAGATCGTCAACGACCCCGAGGGGGCCCACAAGTACGACTCCACCAGGGAGGATTACACCGAGAGCCTAGGTTAGGCTCATATTTTTTGAACACCTTTGGAAGGATTCATAACCCGCCTCGCCGAGGAAAAGGTCAATGAGTTCAGACAGCGAGCTTGAGAGGATCAAGCAGGAGATGCTGAAGCGCATGATGGCCCCCGAGGCGCCGAAGCCCAGTTTCTGGAGGGACGGCCAGGTAATGACGCTCACAGACGCCAACTTCCACACGGTACTGGCACAGACGGACAAGCCGGTTCTCGTTGATTTCTGGGCGGAGTGGTGCGGGCCGTGCAAGATGATGGGCCCGATCGTGAGCCAGATGGCAGGGGAGTACGCGGGTAGGGCACATTTCGCCAAGTTAAACACTGACCAGAACAGGGGAATCGCGTCCCAGTTCAGGGTCATGAGCATCCCCAACTTTATCGTGTTCAAGGGCGGGAAGCCGGTGGGTCAGACAGTCGGCGCGGTGGGGAGGCAGGGGCTTGCGTCCCTAATCGGGCGCTATCTTTGATTCATATTGATAGTTACATCGAGAAAGCTCCTGACAATGTGTCAATAAAGTAATGTTTTAGTCAATTTACGTAATAAAAAATGGAGCCAAATAGGTTAATTTTAATACCGATCAGATAACTTTGTTCCTGTGTCAAAGTTGATGACGGTAGAGAGGAGTCCAGTTCGTTGTCGGGTTCCTCGTTGGAAAGGTAATCGGTGCCGTTGTCTCAACTTACCCGTTGTTCACTCTATACCTAGAGGACGCGACTATCGGGAACATCGTCATGGAGGAGTTCGTCCTCAGCCTTATGGAGTTCAATACCTACCATTACGTACTGGCCATCATCGGCGGCTTGATCTTGGTGACATGGAAGAGCGACGATCTTTTCGACTGATATCAAAGGCACGGTTTAAAGTTCAATCATTGTTGTACCGAAGCCATCATTTGGATGCGTTTTCAAAAAATAGATTGGGAGATAAAACAGGGGATTAATAGAGTCCCCGCTTTGCCTCGCGGGCAAGCCAGCCATCGGCCTCAAGGAAGCCGTCGGCGGCACCCTCGCATATCTCGGTGGCCACGATCTGTGCCTCCTCGATGACCTTAGCCTCGTCCATTGTCAGGCAGACCTTGTCCTTGACGATGAGGCTGCCGTTGACGATGACATCAGTGATCTCGTCCCCCCTTGCGCTGTACACGATGTTTGGCGCGACGTTGAGGACCGGCCTGTAGATGATTGGAGTCATGTGTGGAACCTTGAGGTCCAGCAGGATAACGTCAGCCTTCTTGCCAGTCTCAAGGCTGCCTATCTTGTCGCCGAGCCCGATGGCGTGGGCCCCCTCGATGGTGGCCAGTCGCATCATCTTCCAGGATGGAAGAACCGTCGGGTCCCTGTGCCTGGTCTTGTTGAGCAGCGCCGCTACCTTCATCTCCACCAGCATGTTGTGGTGGCCGTTGCCAGGCGCCTGATCGCTGCCGATGGTGGCGTGCTTGCCACCGCTCTGTATGAACAGAGCAAGTGGAGGGGTGATTCCGTCGATGAGCCCGATGCTCGCGGGGCACGAGGCGTACCTGACGCCCCTCTGGGCCAGCAAGGCTACCTCAGCGTCCTCGGTCTGGTGGCAGTGGGCCGCGATGAGCTGGTCATCAAGGTACCCGATGCTGTCAAGGAACTTGATGGTGGTCATGCCGTACCGCATCTTCATCTGCAGCTCCTCCCTGCCTCCCTGTGCGACGTGGATGTGGGCAAGTACGCCCAGCTTCTTCGCCTCCTCCTTGACCCTTAGCAGCAGGTCTTTGTCCATCATGTCCGCGCCGTGGGGGCTCAGTATGGCTGTGACCCTGCCGTCGCCCTTGCCGTTGTACCTCTCAGCGAGCTCAACGCCTGATTTTAGCTTTGCCTCGCCTATGTCCTCGAAGAAGATGTAGGGCTTGCGGGGGTCCGGCCTGCTATCTGGCCCGATCTGGTTGATTGTGTCAGCGAGATTGGCCCTGACGCCGGAGGGTACGAAGACCTGCTCGGCCACGGGGGTCATGTTGCTGCCGATCTCACCGAACGTGGTGGTTCCGGCCTTCAATGCCTCCAGTACGCCGACCCTTGATCCCTTGATGCTGTGCTCCGGTGTGAAATAGTCTGTGAACGGTGCCATTGTCTTAAGCATCCACTCGATCTCGGGTACGTCCTGTGCTTCGCCCCTGACGAGGCTGAGGCCTGTGTGTATGTGGCCGTCGATGAAACCGGGCAGAACCGCCTTGCCCCTTGCATCGATTACCAGCTCCGCGCCCCCGTATTCTTTGACAACGTCCGCGGTCTTTCCCACGGCCACGATGTCCTCTCCCTCAATTGCCACGGCCCCGTCTATGATTGAGCCGACGCCCTCGCCCTGCATTGTGAGGAGTATGCCATTCTTGATCAGTATGCTCTCGTATTTCTCCAAGTAATTCACCGTTCAACGAAAAAGGCCGATATTCAAATAAAAATCGTTCCCCCTGTTTACGGGTTACATGATTACGTTAATGACAGGTATTTACTCGAATAGAGAGAGGAACAGGTTACGATTGGTCGAATGATGTTTACCGGGCCACGTGAACGGTCCTCGGGTCAAGCACCTTGACTAGCACATCAGGAGTCATCCCCAGGATGAAACCCCGCCTGCCGCCGTTGATGTATAGGTAATCAAGGTCAAGAATAGTCGCCTCGACGTGGGCCTTCATATCCCGCTTTGTCCCGAATGGACTTATCCCGCCAACCATGTAGCCGGTGTACCTCTGGGCGTCCTTGATGCTAACAGAGGATACGTTCTTGGCTCCTATCTGCCTTGCCAGGTCCTTGAGGCTCGTCCGCTTCTCGCCGTGCATCAGTATTATGAACGGCTTTTTCTCGTTGTCCTCCATGACCAGGGTCTTGATCATGGCGTGCTCGGGTAGACCCATGAGCTCGGCGGCGGCCACGGCCCCTGATTTCGTGTAATCGTAGAGGTGCTTTGTGTACTCGACACCCATCGAGTCCAGCAGTCTTGTTCCAAGGGTCGCGGGGAATTTAGCCATGTTCATCACTTGACGTACCTTACGCCCTTCCTTTCAGCCTTCCTGATCCACGTGGGCACCGGCGGTACAAGCATGTCCTCCGGCTGGAGCACCAGCTCGGTGAAGCTGGGCTCATCGCTGTGGAACAGCTCCTTGAGGCTTGACAACTCACCGGGGTTTGTGATCCTGTTGGCGTTCAATCCGAAGCCCTCCGCGATCTTGGGATAGTCCACCTCGTTGAAGTTGGTGGCGAAATCAACGTACTTGTCGCCATAGCTGAGCTTCCACTCGGCCCTGATCCAGCCGAAGCTGCCGTTGTTGATGACGATGACGTTGTTGTTGAGGCCCATCCTTGATATTGTCTCAAGCTCAGCTGCCGCCAAACCGAAGCTGCCGTCTCCCACCAGGGTGGCGATGCTGTGGTCTGGCCTTGCCACGCTTGCGCCCACGCTCGTGGGCAGGGCGTAACCGAGGCTGCCCATGGCAAAGTTATACGCCATGGAGCGCCCCGCCTCTGGTACCTTGTAGAAAGTGGATGTGTAGATGGCGCTCGTGCCCACGTCCATTACCAAGCAGCGTTTCTTGGGCAGGGCATCCTGCAGCTCCTTGATGAACCTGACGGGGTGGATTGGCTTCTCGTTGCTGCTCATGAGCCCTGCAACGTAAGCGCTGTGCTCCTCCTTCGCCTTGATTAGTGCCTGGATGCGCGGCAGCTTCTCCATCTCCCTGGGGCTGACGTTGGCCATATCAAGCATCCACCTGAGGGTTGCCTTGGCGTCTCCGATGAGGATGACATCTACGTCATAGTTGTTCCCTGCCTCGTGCTCGCTGATATCAAGCTGGATCATCTTTGCGTCGGTGTCGCAGCTGGGCACCGTCCACTTGTCCGTCCCCGCTGAGTCGGTGCTGCTTCCCACGAAAAATATGAGGTCCGCCTCACAGACCACCCTGTTACTGAGGGTGGTGCCGCCCCTCGCGCCTATTACACCGATGCTCAGGGGGTGCATCTCGGGCATGACGCCCTTTGCGTTGATTGTCGTGCCAACGGGTGCCGCGAACATTTCTGCCATTAATACCAGCTCGTCCCATGCCTGGCTGTAAAGCGCCCCCTGGCCCGCGATGATCACGGGGTTCTTGGCCTCGCCCAGCAGTTTCAGCGCCTCGACGATCTTCGCGGTCTCGGCCACCGGCCTGTGGCCGGGGTACTTTGTAAAGTCCTTCTGTGCGTAGAGGTCGGGGTCAACCGTCTCCCCCTGCAGGATATCATAAGGCAGCCTGATATGGACTGGCCCCGGCTTTCCTGTGGTCGCCACCCTGAACGCCCTCCTAATGGTGTGGGGGATCTGGTCGGGGTTCGTGATGGTATATGTCTCCTTTGTGATGCCGCTGAACATGCTGGTCTGGTCAAGCCCCGTGAGCATGTTGCGGGTCTCCATGTGTAGGGGGATATCACTGGTCATGAAGACCACGGGCAGTGACGCCTTGTACGCCTCGGCGACGCCGGGTAGGATGTGGGTGCTGCCGACGCTGGGTGCCTCGCATACCCCCGGCTTGTTGGTGAACCGGGCGTACCCGTCTGCCATGAAGGCGCTGCTTCTCTCGTCCCGCGCCATGACGTGCTTTATCTCGGGATAGTCCAGCCACTCCTTGTACAGGGGCAGCGTTGTCTCGCCGGGGAGGCCGAAGACGTGCTCCACCTCGTAGTTTTTTAGCATCTCAAGTAGGACGCGGGAAGAATTCATGGAGAATAGGGGTGAATTGGAGTTATTTCATGTTTTGGATGTGAGAGGAGCCAGAGTTTTTGGTATCATGGTTTATACCATATTCCGAACAAGTTTCGCCCTAGAAAAAACGAGAATTGAAAGAGAGAGAAATAGAGTATGATGGTTTATACCAAAATCCGAATTTTGAACATCAAAGAAGAAACGGTTCTTGAAAGAGAAAAATATGGTATAAAGGATCGTACCAAAAAAGATGTTTAGAGCCTCTTGTGAAGCCTCATCCCCGACCGGATCATGGATACCTTGCCGTCTTCCCTGATGAACTGGGCTATCGTCTCGCTGTTTGAGGCGTCCAGCCCCTTGATGTGGTCCTTCTCGTAGAAACCGTAGGGTAGCGGCGGTGATGGCTCGGTTGTCTCGGGCTCGTCGTCTGCAGTGGGGAACCCGCCTAGGTACCTGCTGCTCAGTGTCAGCTTGCCGTCCTCGACGGCTACCGTCACGGCCGTCAGCTTTGCCTCGTACTCGCCAATATACTCCTGCAGAGATTCCACTGACATGTCCATGATTGTGACTTCAGGTGTATCAACGCCGATGTACTGCTTCAACGCGAGGTTTGTCACCTTGGGGTTAAACACACGCCCGGCTGCCGAGTTTGTGACCAGGATCATCCCGTAGTCGTGCTCCGGGACGATGGTGAGCAGGGATATCTGACCAACGGTGCCACCCCCGTGGCCCATTGACCGGGCAACCCTTGTATCGTCAACCCAGAACGTGAGGGCGATGCTGTGACCAGGCGCGAACTCCCTCTGCGGCGTGTGGAGGGCGTCAAGTGAGTCCTTGGATAGGGAGCTGTCGCCCAGGTGGAACTTGATGTATTTTATCATGTCCTTGACGCTTGTGACTATACCGCCCGCCGGTCCCGATGACCGCCCTATAAACCATGGATCGGAAACCTCCACTCCTTTCTCGGTGGAGGCATGCCCCGAGGCGAAACGTTTTGTCATCATGTTCCATGGCAGGGTGTACGTGTCCTCCATGCCCAGTGGCTCGAATATCATCTCCTTGATGAGGTCAGAGAAGATTTTACCAGTGACTACCTCTAGGATTCGCCCTGCCAGGTTGTACCCGGCGTTGTTGTATGAGACGTACTCACCCAGTGGCGTGAACTGGGGATCGTCAGCCATTGTCCTGAAGTAATGCTCCACGCTGTCCGGGCCCTGTTCGATCCCCGATGGGAACCAGTCTCCCACCCACCCGGCGGTGTGGGTGAACAGGTGGCGTATCGTTGCCTTGCTTGACGCTTCCTCGTCCTGCACCTTGAATTCTGGCAGGTATTTCCTGATGGGCTCATCCAGGTCGAGTTTTCCCTCCTCCACCAGCATCATGGTCATGGTGCCCACGAAGGTCTTGGTGATGGAGCCTATCTGGAACAGTGTGTCGTCATCAACGGGTAGCGGGTGGTCGATGTTTGTCACACCGTAACCCTGGGTGCTGACATCTCCGCCGTTGTAGACTCCTATGGATACGCCGGGGATTTTCAGCTCCTTCATCAACTCCCTGATCTTGCTTGACAGTTCTGCGTTCATACAGGAAAAATAGGTCTAATTTGTATAAAGGAGATTCCATCTAGAATCGAGGCACAAAGGATTAAACATATATTCCGTTCAGGAGTCTTTGATGGAAATGTTCCCTGTTTCTGTTGAGATGCGATCATTCATCGAGGGTTTGCCAAAGGCTGAGCTACACGTCCACCTTGAGGGAACCGTGCTGCCCGCCACGGTGCTGAAACTGGCCGAGCGGAACGGCATGGATTATCCGTTCAAGTCAGTGGAGGAGATCCAGGATGCCCTGGACAGCAGGACCGCGGGGCTTGTGAGCTTCCTTGACCTCCACTACATGTTCGTCAGCGTCATCAAGACGAGGGCTGATTTCTACGAGGTCACATACGAGTTCCTCCGCACCTGCATGAACAACGGCGTCGTGTACGTTGAGATAAAGTTCGACCCCCAGTTCCACACCGAGCAGGGGATCAGCTTCGACAACATGATCAAAGGAATAGACGAGGGACGCAGAGACGGACACAGGTATTTCGGCGTCGAGTGCAACCTCATCATGTGCATCAACAGGGAGCGCACCGTTGAGAGCGCGTGGGAGATGATGGAGCAGGCGTACCCGTTCAGGCACCTCATCACAGGGCTGGGCCTTGACTCCTACGAGAAGGACAACCCGCCGCGGAAGTACACCGAGGTCTACAAGGCGGCGCGGGGGCAGGGATACAGGGTCACGGCCCACTGCGACGTGAACCAGGTGGACTCGGTGAAGCACATCTGGGAGTGCATCGATCTCCTCAAGACGGACAGGGTTGACCACGGCATCAACAGCATCGAGGACCCCGAGCTGGTGAAGGAACTCATCAGCAGGGACATCACGCTAACTACGTGTCCCACGCGACGTTGAAGGCATCAGGAAGATGTACGACCTGGGCCTCAAGGTGACCCTGAACACCGACGACCCGGCAGAGTTCAACTCAGGCTTCATGAACAAGACGCTGCTGGGGGCCGCGGAGAGGAGCGGGTACACCAAGGACGACCTCGTACAGTTTATGAGGAACGCGTTCAATGGCTCATGGCTCCCCCAGGAAAAGAAGGAGCGGTACATCGCCTCTCTTGAGGTGTACGCATCCAGTCAAACCGGGTAGCAACAACTCCCCAATCAAAAACAATTCCCAGGATAACAGCCTATGGATATCAGCCAATGGCTTCTCATCCATAGTTTTATCCACAAATTTGACCTCATTTATCCATGAATTCACTCGGGAAGAGCGTTTTACAGACGGAGGGTAAACCCTCTTGGACATAGACAAGAACAGGTGCGTCGGCTGCGGAAACTGCCACGCCATCTGCCCAATGGAGGCAATCAGCCTGGACGTGGACGGAAAATCCGTGGTCAACCAGGACGAGTGCGTCGAGTGCTCCACCTGCCACAGGGTGCTCAGGGACGAGGGCTACTCGCCCGCGCTGGTTGGCGGCATCAGGAGCATCCTCTCGGCCTTCAGCCTACAGTTCATGGCAGAGGTGGATGTATGCCCCACCAACGCACTGGTACCTCCAGATCTTGAGTACCCCAGGAGCCTGCGGGCCGAGTTCAGCGACCCCACGGTAGTCCACGCGGGCACCGGCGTAGGCGGCAGGGGAACCGAGGAGATAAAGACAAACGACGTCACGGGAAGGCTTCAAGCCGGCGAGGCCGGAATAGTAATCGAGCTAGGAAGACCCGGCACAGGTGCACATTTCAGGGACGTGGAAAAGATCGCCACCTCTCTGATACACCTGGACCCCCACTTCGAGGCAAACAACCCAGTGACCCAGCTCATGGAGGACCCGAAGACGGGGAAGATGAAGGAGGAGATCCTGGGCGAGAAGGTCCTGTCGGCCATCATCGAGATCAAGACGACGCTGGACAAGATACCCGATTACCTGAGTGCGCTTGAATCAATGCAGGGTGAGATCGACACGGTTTTCGCCGTCGGCGTTGGATCAAAGTGCAACCCCGATGGCTCGGCGCCCCACCAGAAATGGGTGGAGGAGGCGGGCTACACCCTTTCCCCTAACGGGAAGACGAACCTGGGGCTTGGCAGACCCTTGTTCCAGGAGGCGGGGCAATGACAAACACGCTGCACAGGCAGGGCTCCGTGGAGGAGCTCAAGGGCGACTATGTCATTTTCACGTCCATCGCCAAGGATTACAAGCCAGGATCGGCCCCCAAGATCCACGAGTTCCTCAGGATCTGCAACAAGTACGGCCCCGTCAACATCGGAAGCAGCAAGCTGGGCTCAGTCCTCCAGGAGGACGTGGATTTCAACGGCCTCGTGACCAAGCTCAAGGACGGCTCCACGTCCGCGGCGGTCTTCACGGACGTCGACACCCTCCAGAAGGTGATCGCCGAGCTCGTGGAGGCCGACCTTGGCATCTCCATCAACGTCAGCGGGCTTCTTGAGGGGGTCCACGAGTGCTGCGGTAAAAGCGGCATCCAGAGGCACAGCCTTGAGCAGTCCCTGGGTTTCTGGGGCGCGAAGGACAGGCTTCCTGAGAGGGGCGTCATGGAGATAACCACCCTCTGCGGCCACGGCATGGTCTCGTTCAACCTCATCCGCAAGATGATGGAGTACGTGAGGATGCGCAGGCTGACCCCCAAGAAGGCTGCCAGGATCATGGGTAAGTGCTGCGAGTGCGCCGTGTTCAACACGGACCGCGCCGAGAGGATGCTGGAGAAGGTCTTGGAACAAGGGGGAGAATAAGTCCTAATCCCAACCCTTCAAAAGCAAAGGGGAGTATAATCAGAGAATGGCCCCCGAGTTCAACCTGTCAATGCCCTTGATAACCCAGGATCTACCGGGGATAGAGGGCAGGATCAGGGCAAGGATAGAAGATTTTATCGTTGACGAGGTAGCGTCAATCCAGCCCTCCGGCAGGGGATACCTCCTGTACATGAGCCTCACAAAGGAGGGCATGACCACCAGGGAGGTACAGGTCCAGCTGGCTGAGCTGTTCCACCTGAGGCCGCAGGAGATAGGTACTGGGGGTTTGAAGGACAAGGACGCGAGGGCCACACAGGTTTTCAGCCTTGCGTTCGAGAGGGGAAAGATCGAGCCAGAGGCCGCCATCAAGTCGGTCTCCGATAGCATTGATGTCAGGGTCAACTGGGCCAAATATCATGATACAAAGTTCAGGGCGGGGCATCTAATCGGGAACAGTTTCAGGGTGCTCATCTCAGACATCAAGATGCCGAGGGAGGAGGCACTGGAACGAACAAACAGGATCGCCGACCGCATACACAGGATAGGCATCCCCAACTTTTACGGCGAGCAGCGCATGGGCCGCAGGGGAAAGAACGCCAAGGCGGGGTGGGATATCCTCCACGGCGTGAAGAACGTTGGCAACAGGTGGCTATCAAGGTACCTGACAGCCGCGTACCAGAGCCACCTATGCAACCTGTACCTTGCTGAGAGGGTGGAGAGGGGCTTCTACGACAGACTAGTCCGGGGAGATATCATCGAGGACCACGGGACAGGGGAGAGGACCCTAATTGATAACCCGGAGAGCTACCAGCAGAGGTTCATCGACAAGGAAATCAGTTTCACCGCTCCCATGTATGGGCCCAAGATGACCAGGGCATCAGGGGAGGCCGGCGCGTTAGAGGCAGAGAT
>SDBS01007056.1_pt1 | contig 10924 bp, 32 predicted proteins | sample 2277091 | NCBI WGS metagenome assembly SDBS01 (sample SAMN10404972, study PRJNA504765) | marine sediment metagenome | isolation source: marine sediment core GS10_PC15, 163 cmbsf | place: Arctic Ocean: Southern Knipovich Ridge | collected 2010 | reverse complement strand
GTCCTCGTCGCACTCGGAGCAGGGGGTATCGAGCAGGACGCCGTGCCTGCAGCGGCCGTCGGGAGGGTGGAGCCCAGCACACTGCGGGCACGGGACCCCGATCCGGACACCGTGGCGGCAATGGGTGCCTACTTCGTTGCTCATCGGTAAATCTCCACGAGTAGTGCGACAAACAGCGCGATCGGCTGCATGACGCAGGTGGCCACAACGTACGTCTCGGCGGCGTACTGCTTCACCGTCACGTCGTCCGGCTTTTGATCCCAGTTGATGGCCACGCGAAACACCGTCGCGAGGGCTGCGCCGAGCAGCGCCCACAGGGCCGCGATCCCGCAGGTCTGAGCGATACCCAGGGCGACGTCGAGGAAGGTCACGCTTGGCCTCGTTCCGGCATGTCCACGATCTTCACGTCCAGGGGGCTGGCGACGATGACGAAGAGGTCGGCCGCAGCGATGCGAGCCGTCGACCCATCCTTGTCCCACGCGCCGACGTGCTCCCAGTTAGCCCCGTGCGGCTTGACGATCCGGGTGCACCGCCAGAACTGGGGCTCGCCGTCGTCCTCGGCGGACGCCGTGTCGCCCACACGCAGGAACTCGCCGGGGACCGCCGTGATCAGCTGGAGCGGGCCGTGGCACGAGAAGTGAGCCAGTGGCTCGTCGTCGCCGCGCGGGCGCATCGGGGTCACGGCGCGCCCTCGGGGTAGGCGTCGGAGGCCGCGGCGAACAGCTGCGCGCGCATATCCCCCTCGGCGTGGTGCATGAGATCGAGGAGCGCGTCTCCGAGCTGCTCGCCACGCTTCGCGGGGTTGCGGTTGATCGTGATGACCCGGAAGGCGCAGGTGCCTGCGTCCGGGACCGGGGTGAGGGTGATCGCGTGGGCGTGTCGGGTGAACATCAGCTATCCATCTTTCGGTTGGTGTCGGTAAAGCGGACGCCGGTGTACAGCCGGAGGATCCGGCCGACCTCGGTCATGTCGCCGCGGTCGAACGCATCGCGGGCGTCCTCGAGGGCGCGCCGGGACCGCTGGGCCCGGCGCCTGAACTCGTCGCGCTGGGCCTCAGCGATGATCAGCGTCGAGAGGTCCGGGGGCTGGGCGCGGTGAAGGAAGGCCCAGATCGCCTCCCGCTCAGCGTCGTTGAGCACGTCGAAGCCGGAAAGGGGCGGGTGGGCCATCAGTCCTCCAGGAGGAAGCGGCACTCCGCGGGCTCGTGTCCGGTCTGCAGGCACGTCCTGAACAGCTTGTCGCGGTCGCCGTGCGGGTGAAGCAGGTACGAAGCCAGCAGCGCCAGCGCCGTGACCACTACGGCCAGGCACACAAGTTCGGTGGTGCTCGGAGGGGGTCGCTCGGTCGTCGGGGGCATCGGTGCGTCCTGTCGGTAAAAAGCAGGGAGCGTCCATCCGACGTCAACGCGGTCGGTCTCCCCGGAGCCGCCGTCCCGTCGGACGATCCACACGACCTTGCCCGGGAAGCCATCGCGCGTAGGCGGGGCCATGTCCGGTCGCCGGCTCGGTCGGACCCTACTCCGGGCGTTTCCCCCTTGTCAACTTTTCCACAGAACTGACGTTGTGTGGAAAAGTGCCTGATATCATTGGATAATGCGGCGACCGCGCGTTTGGTGTTGCACTGCGTCGACCTCGTAACGCATGGTGCCCGCCGATGAGCACCTCCAACGAAGCCCTCGTTCGCGCCGGCATACAGCTGATCCAGAACGCTTCGGACCTCGTGGCCGCCGAGCTCCACGACAGCCTTACCTCGCCTGACCCCGTCGCCGGAGTCAGCCGAGCGATCGGAGTACTCAAGGACCTCGTCAAAGTCTTGGAGCCGGCGCCGCCGTCGGCCGGGGAGGAGCTGGCGGGATGACCGAGGACGAGCGACGCGACATCCACAAAGCCCTCGGCGAGCTGGAGGCGGCCATTTTTGCCGACCCCGACGTGTTTGACCGCCTGCGTCTGCCGCTGCCCAGGCTGCTGATGGCCGCGCTGTCGGAAGCGGGGACGCTCGTCGAGTACCAGGGGCTCCCCGACGGCCCCCTGGACCTGGAGGGCAACGACTGCTCGGTACTCCGGTGGAAGACCATCGCAATCCTGGCGGTCCACGCGATCGTCCGTGCGCGCGCGAGCGAGAGAGCGACGGCCACACCGCCCGAGCCGGCGAAGTATAAGTGCTCATGCGGGGTGACCGAGGTCGGGAACCACTGGTCCGCCCACGCGACCGACTGCCTGGTCCGCGTCACGCGGGGCACATGAAGTGACCGACCGCGACAACAACCCGGACAACAAGTCCAACGCGATGGTCGCCTTCGTGCGGTCGGTCGACGCGTCCTACGGCCTCCGAGCTCGCGCCGCCGTCTCGGAGGCGGGCGGCGCCCTGGTGAAGCTGGCCGAGGGCATCGACGAGTCGTACGGCCTGCGCCGCCAAGGTGAAGGTGGCCAGGACGGCGCTGCTTGCGATGCGCGCGCGCAGCCGGGTCCGCAGTCGGCTCGAGGAGCCCGAGGTCCGCTACACGCGGCCTGCCTACCCGCCCGACAGCCTGGTGCCGATCGGCGATCTCGACGTCGTGGTGGGGATGATCGAGCACCTCGATCCCGACGCGGTCGTCAGGTTCACCGTCCAGGTTGTGCGCAGCAACTTCTTCGGCCCCCTCGCCGTGCGCATCCAGGTGACCGATTTCTTGGACCGCTCGATCGATCGCCGGGTCGATATCCGGAAGGTCGAGATCGCCGGCATCGCGCAGCTCGGAGCGATGATCCCCTCGGAGACCTGGGACGCCCCCGGCGGCTGCGCGGTCGGTGTGCCCTTGGGGCATGTTCAGCATGGAGACCTTCCTCGAGTCGCTCGAAGTGGAGGTCCACAACCCCAACGACTCCTCCGTCCGCGTTGTCCTCAACGTCTACGGTGACGCCGCTCCAGTCGATCCCCCCTGGGTTCCGGCTGGCCCACGACTCCTACGCGAAGCTGCGGAAGCAGTTCCCCGCCATGCACCCTCGCCACAGGCCCCGATACCGATGAGCGATCCAACTTTCTTCTGGGCCAAGCGCCTCCACGCCGGGGACTGGTGGCTCGTTCGCATGCGCAACGACGCGCCCGACTACGCCTTCCGCCACGACCGCGCCTCGTTCAAGGCCACCGTCGAGGACTTCACCGAGTGGCGCCCCCTCAACCCCAAGAACCTACCACCCACCGAGAAGAAACCATGACCGATCCAGAAACCAAGCCCGCAAAGCCCACCCGCACCGCCGCCGCACGCGTCAAGGACCCCAAGCACCGCAAGGCCATGCGCCATGCCGCCGAGGGCCCCGACGTCAAGCTCGCCACGATCGGCCCCGACGACGTCGTGGCGCTCATCGACTACGTGGACGAACTCGAGAACTCGCTGGCCGAGATCCAAGAGGCGCTGCAGGGGTGAGCGCCGACGGGATCTGCCGCCAGTGCGGCAAGGTGATCGGCGCGCTGGTCTTCTGGGTCGGGGACACCGAGCTGCTGTGTCACTGTCCCCGGGAGACGCCGAAGTCGAAGCCGATCGTGAAGCGCCGCCGGAGCCCATGGCCGGGGGGCGAGTCATGAGCGACGCCGGGGGCAACGGCTACTTCGCACCGCGCAACCCAGTGGGCGTCGGCCTGGAGGACAAGCTCCGCTCCGAGCTCCGTGCGGTGCACACCCAGGTCGAGACGATCCTCCAGGACCTTCGCCACGCACGATGGCAACTCGAGCACGTCTACGCGCACCACCGGCGCGAGGAGGGCAAGATCGAAGGCGCGCCGGCGCGCAGTCAGATCGGCTGGTGGCGCGAGGGGCTCAGCACGATCGATGACCTGATCGGGTCCGGGTACGCGGACCAGATCATCGACGGTGTCCAGGCGGACGACTGCGCTGCACCGCTTGAGTCCCGCTGTCCAAAAGCAGGTGAGTCGTGAGCTTCCTGTTCCACGTCGTGGTCGCAGGCCTGCTGTGCGTCCTGTTTGAGCTGCTGCTGCACCAACTGACCGGCGTGGTGCTGTGGCCGGAGACGTCCACGTGCCTGTACCTCGTGGCCGGCCTGGTCGCCGGGTGGATGGCCCACAGGAAAGCGGAGTCGTAATGGGGTTCACCGTCACGCGTCCGGACGGAACCGTCCACGACATGGGCACGCTTCAGCTGGAGCTCGATTGTCACTGCGGCATGCGGGTCTACGTCTACCAGCGCGGGATCATGCACAAGGAGCCGCGCTGCACCTTCTTCGAGCAGTACGAGCCGCTGCACTACCTGCGTTGGCTCCGGTTGGGAAAGCCGGGGGAGCTGCCGTCGTGAAGTACACGCTGCAGTTTGAGCCCGTTACTTCGATCGGCGGTTTCGACTGGCAACTCAGCCGCGACGACGTCGTCGTCGCGCAAAACGGGTGGTCCGAGTCGATCGACGCGATGGCCGGGTCCGTCGAGCTCATCATCGACCTCCAGCTGACCCGCGACACACCCCAGGAGAACAAACCATGACCATGCGCAAGTCGACGGCCGGATACCTCCGGGGCCTGTTGGAACACGGGGACAAGCCCGTCATGCTCGACAAATCCGACCTGCAGGCGGCCGAGGACTACGGCCGCGAACTCGGCCACGAAGAGGTCGCTGCCTGGCTTGCCGGTGGGTGTCCGGGCCTCGATCGGAAGCAGGCGGTGGCCTTCGGTCCTGCGACGATGCCGCTGGCGATCGCCGAAGCGATCGCCGCTGGTGCCGTGCGAGATTTCACCGCCGCCCTGAAGGGCGAGACCGCCCGCCGGGACGCTCTGCGCCCTCTCCTGGAGGCGTACCAGTTATTGGTCCCCCTGGAAGGCGACCAGTTCGACGTACTCAGCACCCTAGTCCAAGAGGCGTACGACGCCGGAGCCAACAGCCAATGACCACCATCGAAAAACTGCAGAAGTTCGCCAACGACCACGACATGGTCCTGGTCCTCGAAGGCGAGTGCGGCTTCGGCCGTGCTTGCGTCGGCTTCACCCACGGCGACAAGTACGTCGACTACCAGCCCTACCGCATGACCGGCGACTACGATCGCGTGCCCGGCTTCGAGGATGACCGGATCGCCGAAGCCGCGCCCGAGGACGCCTACCACAAGCACCCCTGCCTTGCGGTGCTGGTGGAGAGCGACCACGACAAGGCGGTCACGCAGCTCGGAGAGTGGGTCGACGTGATGAACGAGCTGGACGTCGAGGTCGTCCGTTATAAGACCGGCGCGACGGGCCCCCAGCTCCTCATGTCCGGCGCCTTCGGGATGGCCGTGCGGCCCAAGGCGAGCGCATGAGCGACGACGACAAGCCCAAGCGCCGCCTGGACGTCGACCCCGAGGGGGGAGAGCTCGGGTTCCTCGGGGGCAGCATGATCGCGTTGGGGATGTTCATGGTCCTCTTGGCCGCCGGCGTCGGCGTGGTCGCGGCCTTCGTCTTCGGGCTACGCTGCGCGTGGGAGGCCGGAGGATGAGACCACGACGATCACGACAGCTCCGCTCCACACGCCGCCGGGCACACCTGCGCGTCAGCATCCGCAAGGGCGCAGGGCGGTGGGCGGGGTTGCGGCTCGTAGAGCGCCTGGCCAACAACCGCGGCCAGGTCATCGTGCAGCCCGAGGTCGACCCCTCCGGCATCGACGCCTCGATGCTCAACTTCGAGACGGTGGGTGGGCCCAGCCTGTGAGCTTCGGGAGCATCCTGGAGGACGACCTGTGGCGCCGGGTGGCGCTCACGTACGTCGCTCAGGGGCACAAGCCCTGGGACGCGTGCAGGGACGCCGACGTCGTCCTTATGCACTACCAGTCCCACCGTATAGGCGCGCCGTACTCCGACGACGAGGTCGCGTGGCCCGAGACCGCTAAGCCCGAGATCGAGGAGCTGACATGATCGCCCCCAGCCCAAGACCCATCGAGCCCGACGCGGCCAAGGCCCGGCGCAAGAGCCGGCAGCTGCGGGAGGGGCACCAGCCCGATCCGAAGTTCGGCGCGCAGTCGACGGGGTTCAACTACCAGGTCCCGTCGCTCAGCAACTACCCCGACACGTACCCGGCGGCCTGCCTGATCGTGCTGTGCCGCTTCTGCGGGTGCCTGTACCCCGCGATGTCGCAGTCCGACGAGGAGTACTACGACGCGCCGCTGTGCCCCGCTCGGGTGCTCGGGTGACTGAGCGTGGCACACAGGTCCAGGTCCGCGGACGCTGGCACAGCGGCGACGGCGTGCTGCAGCGCATGACGGCCAAGATGGCCTGGGTGCTCCTGGACGGAGAGAAGCAGCCCCGCCAGTTCGCCCGAAAGTCGGTTCGGGTGATCCGCTTCTGTGGGGTTCGGCTTCGGTGGGAGTCCTCCCCTACCCTGGAGGAGACATGATCTACTTCCTCGGTGCCTTCCCCTCGGCCGAGCCGGAGGTATGCCGGCTGTCGGTCTGCGACGCGGACGGCTCGCATGTCGCCGCCATGCTCGCCGGGGGACGCGTCCTCGCGGTGCAGCTCTGCCTCAAGCACGCCGACGCACTGGCGGTCTGGCTCGCGCGGCCGGGCAAGGTCGAGTGGGTCGACCTGTTCGGCGCCAACGACCCCATCGACAACAGGATGTTCCGAGCCCGTGGTCGCATGCGCCCGAAGAGCAGCCGCAACCTCGTGCTCCCGGCCAACTGCATGAAGGGCAACCACCGCGGACTCATCGGAGGGCCCAACTGATAATGAGACCAAGCAACCGACACCGAAGCCCCGTCGTCGTACGGGCAGAGCAGGCCTACCTGGCCAGAAAGCGAGTAGCCAAGCGTATGGAGTTTTACATCGACGAAGCAGGGAAGTGGCGGTGGCGCCTCAAGGCGGCCAACGGCGAGATTGTCGGCGCCAGCTCGGAGGGCTTTGAGCGCCGAGCCACCGCCGTGGGCAACGCGATGCGTCTGCTCAACGCTCTCCGGAGCTGGGCCCAGGTGAGCGAGAAGGAGATCATCCGCGATGAAGATGGGACGTAAAGCCAATATCCGCGACCTGATCCGCTCGGGTGCCAAGATCGTGGACGCGTTCCTGGAGCCCGATCCCAAGGACGAGTCCAAGGACGAGCCCGAGGCCAAGGTGTACCAGGCGTCCTCTCCCCACGAGGCCGAGGACCTCGAGGAGCGGGCCTTCACGATCCGTGGCGAAGGGGCCTCGTTGCCGACCAAGATCGACGAGGTCAGCAAAGAGCGGGTGATTGCGTGGGCCGAGACGGCCACCGAGCAGATCAAGATGGAGGCACGCTTCATCAGCGCTGCCGTGACGTTCATGCTCGCCGCGGGGCTCAAGGCCTCCGACTCCGCCGATCGCGTCGAGGAGCTGGCCCGCACCGCCGCGCTGTGGTGGCACGGTCAAACCGAAAGCGACGTGCCCAAGTCCTAGTCGTCGTCGGGCTCGGTAGGCTCTCCGAGCTCCAACGCGATCGCGGCGGCCAGGTCGACGTAGCGGCCCGGGTCCAGCAGCACGGCTACGGAGACGGCCGTCGCGAGCCCAGCCCCCTTGGGGATCTCCAGGTCCGCCAGGAGGGCCTCCTCGACCCCTGGGTCGTCTGGGCGGCACCGGGCCTCCGTAGCGTCCCAGTGCCAGCCGTCGGGGCACGAGGGCGGGCAGAAGAGGCCTGCGCCCCCTGGGGCCGGCCGCCGGGAAGGCTGTGGCAGGCAGACGTACCCCTCCGTCGCGATGCACAGCGCGAAGCTGATCGGGACGAACGACGACTGAAACCCGACAGTCGCGACCGACAGTGCGTCAACGGCCATCGATCGCTACGGTTGCCGTTCAACCCGCTGGGCTGCGCCGACGGCCGTGATCGTCGCGTCGATGCCAGCCGCGGGCACGAGGATCGTTGTGGGGGCCCAGTCGGCCGGCGCTCCGAGCTGCATGCCGCGCAACGCGTAGAGCTCGAAGACCATCGTCCCAGCCTCGCCGGCGCCGAACAGGCCGAGGCCGAGCGACTCACCCCAGACGCCCGCGACAATCGCCGCCAGCGTCGGGCGCGAGGACACGGGCACGTCCAGGTTGAAGCCTGCGCTCCCCGCTCCGAACGCACCGGGCAGCGCTTCGCTCCACACTCCGGCGACGATCGCCGCCACCGTCGGGGCGGCTCCGCCGGTGAGCCACGAGCCAGCGCCGTGGGTAGCGCTGAGGTCCGCGCCGATGTCCGCGACCAGCTCCGCCGCGCTGGTGCCTGCGGCTCCGCCGGCGTCCAGCAGCTCCACCGGATCCGTGACCTCATTGAAGGTGGACCGGCTGGAGATCGTGGCGTCGATGTTCGCGCCGGGGAAGGGCGTAGCGTCGGACAGGATCGCGTCGCGAATGATGTCGAAGAGGTCGGACACCGGGATCGAGTCGGCGGCCAGGCCCACGAGGTAGTCGCTGGTCGCGTCGGGGTTGATCGACCAGGCGCGGTCGACGGTGGCGATCTTGGTCGTCCCGTCGTAGGCGACGACGACGCGGACCTGCCCCACCCCCAGGCCACCGGTGATCACTACGTACCCGCCGACCAGGACGTCGTCGAGGGTTGGCGCTGTGGCGGCCAGGGTGATCGTCGTCGCACCGCCGGCCTGTGCCTGGCCCTCGTCGCGGATGCCGAAGTCGGACAGCTCGCGAAGGCGGCGGCCGGCCGACGTCGGGATGTTGTGCGTCGCGCCCGTCAGGATCTCGTCCCACACGGCGTTGGCGACGGACAGGACTTCGTAGCTGTCCTGGTCGCGCGTGAACTGCAGGGCCTCGATCAGGTGGGCGGCGTCGCTGAAGACCACGAAGCGGGCCGTGAACGAACCAACGGCCGCCGGCGTGAACGAGGCCGCCGGGAACCGGGTGTACCGGGCGGTCGCGCCGACCTCGGTCAAGTCGAAGGGCGAGCCTGCGACCGCGACATCGGCGTCGTCGGTGACGAACGCTTGGGGAAAGAAACCGCTGGCGCCGGCGGGCAACGTGAAGCTCAGCGGTAGCTCGTCGCCCAGCGGTACGGTAATGCCTTCGCTCACGCGTCTCCCGGGAGCATCTGGAGACCGAGGTCCGCTGCGAGCTGCACCCAGACCTGATCGTCCCTCAACTGCAGATCGACGGCGCGCACCTCCTCCTCCGGGACGGTGGAGTCGGCGGCCTTGGTGCGCAGGAACGCGCGGACCTTCTCCTTGAGCACCTCCCAGTCGGCGTCCGACTTTCCGAGGCCGCGGTGGGGCTTGTACTCGTTGTTGATCACTTTCATAGCGGAACCTCCACCCACTGCCAGTTTACGATGCACGTTTGCGCGACCCCTGCGATGATGACGATCCCCTGGCCCGGCAAGAGGTCGTGGCCCCACTCCCGGCCCGCGGGCGGGTAGATCGCCGGTATGTTGGCGGGGGCGCTGAGCTGCCAGAAGACCGCGCCGACGGGTACAGCAAGGGTGGCGCTGCGCATCTCGGCGACGGCGACGGGTTGGCCCCCCAGGAGGTTTTCGACGATGAAGGGGGCCGGCAGTCCCAGGGTCGCCAGCGCCGGGTCATGGCGCGCCACGGACAGGACGATCGCGACGGGCAGGACCGCATGCACCGAGCGGAGCCGCACGCGGACGGCACTCCCGACAGGGTTCAGGAGCTGAACGTGGGCTTGGGTCGCCACAACCCCAAGAAGGAAGTTTTCGGCCGAAAACGCTTCGCCCTCCCGGACGTTTTTCGACCAGCGCGTCGTGTCTCGCGACGCCGGCATTACAGGGGAACCTCCGCCCACATGAACCCCACCACGATGAACCCGCCGGGACCGCTCTGGAGGACGATCCCCTGGCCCGGCAAGAGGTCCTGGCCCCACTCGAGGGCTTTGGTCGGGTAGCTCTTGCGCGTGTTGCCGGCGGACAGGATCAGCCAGAACGGAGCACCCGCGTTGGCTAGTAGCGACGCGTTGCGCAGCTCGCCGACCGGCGCGGCCCCTCCCCCGAGCAGGTTCTCCGGGCCCGCAAAGGGGGCGAAGGTTGCCAGCGGCACGTCGTGGCGCCGGATGTTGGTGTTGATTACGATCGAGAAGACGGGCATCGGTTGGAGGACGTAGATCCGCAGGCGCACCGATGACCCGACCGGGTTGAAGAGCTGGGCGTGGGCTATCTGGGCCGGCACCGCGACCTGGAGGGCCTCGCCGGCGTACGCCTCGCCGTTGGCCACGTACTCGGCCCACTCGTCATCGGGCATCGGCGAGATCACGCGGTGAACTCCACGACCCGAGCGAAGCCGCTGGCGACGGGGTCCCAGATCCCGTCGATGATGCCGGTGTAGTTGAACGGGACCTCGTAGTAGTCCTGGCTGCCGAGCCGGATCGTGAAGCTCGTGGTCGACGCGACCGCGCCGAGCTTCAGGAACAGACGCGAGTTGCCGTCGTTGTAGATCGTCGCGCCCAGCCTGCCGGCGTTGGCGGCGAGTATCAGGGTGTTGACGAGCGCGCTGGTGACGTTGCTGGACGCGGACGTGCCGGCGCGTGGGAGGCACAGTTGCGATGTCGCCACGGTGGCCCTTTACTCGTCATCCTCGACGATGTGAAGCCCCTGCTTGGTCTTGGCCTGCTCCACCCGCGCAGCTCGGAGATCGGCGCCGAGGTGTGCCCCTGCGATCGCCTCGATCTGGCGGTAGCGCTCGGCGAGGGGGGAGTCCTCCTCGGGCGGCCACTGCTGGGCGGGGAACGCCTTGTAGAAGACGCGCGCCATGACGTGCTCGGGCGTCGCTGCGCCCTCGGCCACCGCGCGGTTGACCTCGCTCTGGGCGAAGTAGATCCACGAGGACCAGTCCACGATCCGCAGGTGGTCGTCCTCGATCGACAGGCCGTGCGCTGGCATCGCGTTGCGCAGGGTCTGCTGCCAGGGCTTTTTGGCCTTCCGCTTGGCGCGAGCTCGGAGGACAACGACAACGACGACGACGCCGCCGGCGACGAGCCACTCGGTCTTCATTGCAGCGGCCATGCCTCAGAGTACCTCAAGGGGTAAAGA